>SDBV01002867.1_pt1 | contig 25691 bp, 20 predicted proteins | sample 2277081 | NCBI WGS metagenome assembly SDBV01 (sample SAMN10402039, study PRJNA504765) | marine sediment metagenome | isolation source: marine sediment core GS10_PC15, 223 cmbsf | place: Arctic Ocean: Southern Knipovich Ridge | collected 2010 | reverse complement strand
GCTTGCTTAAAAAAGCAAAGAAGATCGACGGCACGAGCGTTATCGTTGGCGCACTGGCAGGGGCACAGGTCGAACAGGCCAGGAGTGCGATCGACAGCTTAAAGAAAAAAGCAAAGTCGGCGGCGATAGTTATCGGTATTGCTGACGGCGATAAGGTTATGCTGATAGCGGCGATGACCGACGACGTTATCAAAAAGGGCGTAAAGGCAGGCGATGTTGTAAAACAGATCGCTCCGATAGTCGGCGGCGGAGGCGGCGGAGGCGGCGGACGGCCGAACATGGCGATGGCCGGCGGTAAGGATCCATCAAAACTTGACGAAGCACTGAAAGCAGCAACCAAACTTATCAAAGAAAAACTTGGTTAGTCTTGCTGGCGAATACTAACGCTTTTTGCGTGTGCGTCGAGGCCTTCGGTGGTTGCTAATCTAACTATATCATCTGCACTTGCTGCTAACATATCTGCGCTGTATTCAATGATGCTTGAGGCTTTTACGAAATCGTTGCTGCTGAGCGGGCTTGAGAATCTTGCGCCGCCACCGGTTGGTAACGTGTGGCTTGGGCCTGCCCAGTAATCGCCAACTGCGACCGGTGAGTGGTCGCCTACAAAAATCGCTCCTGCGTTTTCGATTTTCTCTACGATATCTTTGCTCTTGTCGCCGCACTGTATCTGCAAGTGCTCGGCAGCGAATTCATTTGCCCATTCGACGACAGTTTCCATCGAGTCAAAGACAATAACTGCGCTGTCCTCTTTCAGACGTTGCATGGTTTCCTTTGAGTTGTCGAGTTTTTTGCCCTGTTCTTGAAGTACGCCTGAGATCTTGTCTGCAAGTTTTTGGGAATCTGTCATTACCACGGCGCTGCTTCCGTGTCCGTGTTCTACCTGGCTTAGCATGTCAGCTGCGACCCATGCGGGGTTTGCGCTGTCGTTGGCGATTATCAATACCTCGCTTGGTCCTGCCATAGAGTCTATACCTACTTGTCCATAAACCATTTTTTTCGCGGTGGTGACCCACTGGTTGCCCGGGCCTGCTATCATGTCGACTTTTTTGACAGCGGCTGTTCCGTATGCAAGGGCTGAGACTGCTTGGACGCCTCCGATGCGATAGACATCGGAGATTCCGAGTTCGTGGCAAACAGCCAGTATTACCGGGTGTATGCTTCCGTTGAAGCTTGGGGGCGAAATTACGGCGATATCTTTTACGCCGGCTACCTGAGCGGGGACGGCTGTCATTATTACGGTACTCGGTAGTGGTGCAGATGCGCCGGGTATACACAAACCTACTCTTTTGATGGGCGTGTATTTTATTTTGCCTGGGATATCTTTGCCTGTGAAAATCTCTTGTTGATACTTTTTTACATTTGCGATGGATTTACGAAGCGATGCTAATAAATTATTGTCTATTTCTTTATGTGCTTTTTCAAGCTCATCGCTGCTTATTTTTATTTGGTCGGAGGTGAGCTTTACGCCGTCAAACTTATCTGTATATTTTATCACAGCGTTGTCGCCATCGTTTTTTACGTCTTCTATCACTTGTGCGACAGTTTGTCCCTGTGAGCTGAGCGGGCTAAACGTTGCAGCCTGAGATATTGAGGATTTAAGTCTTGCAAGCTTTTCTTCAAAGTTGGCATCTTTATGCGATATTAATATTTTTTTGAGGTCGTTTGCCATTTTTTATCTCACAAAGTTTCCGTGGTTATATGCTCTTGTTGCCCGCTGGAGCAGGATGTAATACTGGCCGTTATATTTTGTTACGATGCCTGCTATGCGGAACCGCAGCGGGTTGGGGGAGTTTTCGATCTTGAGCTCGGTCCATTTGAGTACTTCGTTGCCGAGCAGTTTAAAGGACATCTCATCGACGTTCCTGCCGAGGCTGTCGATCTTCAGTATCTTTTCGCCGTCCTGTTCAATGACAAATCCGGTTCTTTCTACGAGCATCGCGTTACCTTCTGTTTCGACGACTTTTCTAAGCTTTGCAAGATTAACGACTCGTTTTGGTTTCAGGATCGCCATAACATCACTCGGTATTATCGAGTCATCGTTGTCATTTTCTATCTGCGGCTGCTCATCAGGTTGCCGGTCAGTCGGTTCGTTTTTCGGCTCGTCGGATCCGTCGGTCATCGGGATATAGTACCAGCAGAACAGCATGTTCCTGTCGTCGTATCTGGTTATCCTTGCCCATAGTTTTATCCCGGCTGTGTAATCGTCATCGGTTTGGCTGGTGATTTTGGCAAGCATACTTGACGGCAATAGCTCCAGTGGGTCCCCTGCTTTTATCACCGCTCTGCCATCGGTTATATCTTCGTCAGCAATAAATACCCACGTCTTTTTGTCCTCCGACCGCGTAATGGTTCCGTCGATCCCGTTAAAGAGAAATCCTTCGATTATCAGGATCGGTTTTGGCGGTATGTGCTCTTTGGTTTCCTGCGGTTTCAAGAGTTCGGCATTGGCTGAAAGCCCGGCAAGGCTAATATAAACAGCTAATATGGCTATTTTTTTTTTCATAATTCAAAATGCTTTTCAAGTATATTAATAACCTCTTCTTCTGATTCGGCAACATCAATGTGCCTCGGGCAGTTCGGGTCGGCAGAGGCCATAAGTTCGACAAGCGGTCCCCAGAACGTGCCGATCATTATAATCGGTTTGTGGGCGCCCGCAAAGTGTTTATTCTTCAATTCCCACACGCTTGCCAGTTCGAGCAGCGTACCGGTGCCGCCGGGTAGAATGATATACGCATCGCCAATGTCGATAAGTTCACTGAGCCGTTCGTCAAGCGAGCTTGTCACGATCTCTCTGGTGATGTATTCGTTTGCCTGGCTTTTTCCGAATGCGGTGCAAGTGATCCCGATAGATTCACCGGACGCTGCTGCGGCTCCTTTAGCGGAGGCGAGCATCGTTCCGCCGTAGCCGCCGTTTGCTAGGATATAGCCCATTTTGGCAAGCGCGTTACCAATCCTTTCGGCGGCGGCGAAAACATCCTCGCCCGGCTGTGTTTTGCTCGTGCCGAATATGGAGATAATTTTTTCGTTGTCCATTATTCCTTAGCTTTTATTCTTTGTATAGTTTAAGAGTCCGCCTGTCAGAAGAATGTCTCTGTCTCTGACGGACAGGGTCAGCTTGCCCTGGAATTCAAATCCGGAGGTTACGTTTTTGATCGTTACCATATTTCCGCTTTCGACGGCTTCGGAGAGGTTCTCTATTCTAATCTCGTCGTTTTGGTTGACCCTGTCATAATCGCGATGGTCGATGAACTCTATCGGTACTATCGCGAAGTTTATAAGGTTAGCTTTGTGTATTCGCTCGATCGATTTTGCGATGACCGCTTTTACGCCGAGGTACATCGGGCAAAGGGCCGCGTGTTCCCTGCTTGAGCCCTGTCCGTAGCTTTGGCCTGCGACGACGATCCCGCCGATGCCTTTTGCTTTTAGTTCCAGCCCTCTGTCTGCGAACGAGGGTTTTCCTTCTTCGGTAAAGCAGTTAAAGACGACCTTTGCATACTCCGGCACGTTTGACCTGTATTTGAGGAATGCACCTGCGGGCATTATGTGGTCGGTGGTTATTTTGTCGCCGCACTTAAGCAGTACTTTACCGTCCAGATGTTCGGCTATCGGCTTGGGCGATTCTGGAACTACGATCGTCGGTGCCCTTATCACCTCGGCTCTCTTGGCTTCGCCTTCGTCCACTGGTTTTACGATCATGCTGTCGTCGATAGAGAACTGTTTTGGCAGATCGATCTTCGGATATTTTATCCCCATGATCTCGGTGAGTCTTCCGGGGTCGGTTATCTGTCCCATGATCGCGGAAGCTACCGCTGTTTCGGGGCTTACCAGGTATGCCTGATCGCCTGTTGTTCCGGTTCTGCCTGCGAAGTTTCTGTTGAAGGTTCGCAACGAGACTACATCATTGGCTGGCGAGAAACCCTGTCCGATGCAAGGGCCACAGCCGGACTCAAGTATTCTTGCCCCTGATGCTATGATGTTGGCAAGTGCTCCGTTTTTGGCCATCATGCCAAGAACCTGCTTGCTTCCGGGTGCGATGGCGAACTCTACCATGTCATCTGTCTGCCTTGCTTTCAGCGCCTCGGCAACCATCATAAGATCGGTGTAGCTTGAGTTCGTACAGCTTCCGACGATGACCTGTCCGATCTTTAGGCCCTCAAGCTCGCTGATGGGTCTTATGTTGTCAGGCGATGAAGGGCAGGCCGCCATTGGTTCAACTTTTGAAAGATCGATGTCTATGACGCTGTCATACTCTGCATCGATGTCGGCACTTAGCATTTCGTAGTCTTTTCCCCGATCCTGTGCAGCCAGGAATTCTTGCGTTTTTTTGTCGCTCGGGAAGACGCTTGTGGTGACGCCAAGCTCTGCGCCCATGTTGGTTATGGTTGCTCTTTGCGGAACCGAAAGGCTATCGACGCCCTCGCCGAAGTATTCGACGACAGAGTCGACGTTGCCCTTTGTTGTCAGGATGCTTAGCAGCTTTAGTATTACGTCTTTGCTTGCGACCCATTTGTTGAGCTTGCCGGTAAGTTTGACGCCGATGACTTTCGGAGCGGTCATATAGAAAGCACCGCCGCCCATTGCGACAGCTACGTCCATTCCGCCTGCGCCGATAGCGAGCATACCGATCCCGCCGCCTGTGGGTGTGTGCGAGTCGCTGCCTAAAAGCGTCGCTCCCGGTTTGCCGAATCTTTCAAGGTGTACCTGATGGCATATTCCGTTGCCCGGACGCGAGTGGTATGCACCTGCTTTGGTCGAAACGGTTTGCAGATACAGATGGTCGTTATGATTTTCCGGCCCGAACTGGCTCATATTGTGATCGATATAACTTACCGACACATCGGTCTTAACCCGAGGGGTCCCCATCGACTCGAACAGCAAAAATGCGGTTGTCCCCGTCGCGTCCTGGGTTAATGTCTGGTCGATTCGGATACCGATGGCGTTACCAGCGGTAAGCTCGCCGTCAACCAAATGTTTATCGAGAATTTTGTATGTAAGCGTTTTTCCCATTGTATGCTCCAAATAGGGGTATAAAACCCGATTCTAACACAAAATCAAACTATTTAACACGTTAAATATGCAAAAAGCTGTTCTGGGTTGCCACTTGCTCTCAAACTTGACTTAAATGTATTAAAATCGGGTCATCCGAAAAATGCGTTGGTCACCCAAGTATTCCTTTCTTGCTATCGGCCTTGCTTGCCCATTTTGACAAATGGGTTCGTTTGGTAGTTTTGCGTTTTTTATGCTTAAATGCCGATCTTATAATGATAACAAGTCTTATGGATTCCTTACCTGCCCATTTTAATATTTGGCTTTGTTTCGTAATTTTATGTTTTCTGCGTTTAAATGCTGATTATCCAAGGAACAAAAATCTTGCAACCACGATATCGATGGCAACATCAACGGCTATATATTGACCGCCATAAAAATGGTGTCAAATGATACTATCAGATATTGAATCTCATCTCAAGCATAAATCAGCTTAGTCTTTGTAAACAAATAGGTTACAGCAAGCAGCCTATGTCAGGGGAGTATTATAATGTATTGAGTCGGTTTGGGTCGCCGAAAAATGTTAGCCAACCATTTTGTAATATGTCTCTATGGTTGCGTAACAGCCTCATTAACCGGATGATCCTATAATCGGTAGAATGAGGGGGGCTTAATTGTCATTTTTCAGATCAAAGATAATATAACTGTCGGCCTGCTCTTTGATCTTGTAGTTTTTATATAGGTAATCTCGCAGATCTTGCTGTGTTTCAAATTCAGCCAAGCTGGTTATGACAAAATATTCAGGATTTTCGTTTTTGAAGTATCTGTCGAATATTTCTTTCGTATCCTTGCATGCCTTAAATTCCTGATCTGCTCCCCCAACACTGTGCCTTGAACTTTCCCGATCGCACCTCAAACATCGTTAATAGTCAATGGGAAATCATTTAAGACGTATGTTTTGAGTGATGAGAAAAACGAGGCTTTGCGAACGGAAGCCGAAAAGAGTTAATTGACTTTTTGAGACCGATTCGATACTCTATTTAAGTGAAGAAGATGCTCAGTGGGGCATCTGATTCAGGATATAAAAAGTTATATTGGAGATCCTATCTAAGATGCTAAAACGTATGGTTTTTCAAAACATAATTAAAGAAAAACTGCTGCACTTGGACTTCGCTTGGCTTTTACACCGGCTGTGGGCTTATGTAAGGCTTAAAGGCGAGAAATTCCTGAAAACAGGAAGGGCACCAGGGCCTCTGATGGCAGTACTGATAGTCACTGAAAATTGCAACCTTAGGTGTCCAATGTGTAAATTGCCCTCCCACTTCAAGGAAAACCCCAGGCAAAAAGACACGTCAACATGGAAACGTGTTATCGATGACCTTAATGACGTAAACGCCGCAGGCATGGGTTTTACCGGCGGGGAACCTGCAATGCGCAAAGACATCTTCGAACTGGTTAGCTATGCTTCAAACTACAGTTTACCGATAACTTTTAACACAAATATGTTAGCCATCGGGAAGGATCGCATCGAAGAATTGATTCGCTCGAAACCGACTAATATAAATATTTCGATAGACAGTGGTCGTGAAGAAGTTAACGACTCACTTCGTGGAGGGAAAGACGTTTTATCCCGAACACTCGATCAAATTTCTCGATTGGTTACTCTTCGTGCAGAATTTAATGCCGGTTTTACCATAACGGTAGTAACCGTTCTCAGTGATTTGAATATCGATGATCTGGATATACTTTTTGAAAAAGTGTCGCACGCCGGTGCCGATCGTATTGGTTTTATGCTGCTGCATGATACTTCCGAAGGGAAATGTTCTGTGTCCAAATTTGAAAAGGACACCTCCGGTCTTGCCGATACTATTTGGAAGCTGTCGGAGAAATATCATCTTGAAGTTGAGAATAGCAGGGACTATATTAACGATATTCATCCGGTTGTAAGCGGTGACGGTCAGATGCCTATGAGGTGCAATGCAGCATATACATCTATTGTGATTGGCCCCGGCCTAGAGCTCTACCGTTGCTGGCCGTATTTTGAAAAACGCCAGTCTTTCCGACAATGGGATCCTGATCGTGAGACCCTTAAGGATTTGTGGAATGACGAAAAGTTTCGCCAGGAGAGATTGAAATCGTTGACTTGTAGAGAGTGCTTTTGGAATTGTCATGCGGAACTCAACTATCTTGTACGGATATAATTTGCTTTTCTATTTCAATTTCGTTTGCAGACGAGCTTGGAACCCTTCAATTGTCCATTGAGGAAACATTCCCTTTGCCTGTTGTTGTGCAATGTCTTTGTCAATAACATTTGTTGCTGTTAATAGTGGGTGTATGTCAAAAAGTATTATTGTCTCCTTGCCGGTAGGCAGTTCATAGGTATACGATTTGCCAAGATAGCGGCTTGCCAGATTAGCAAATATCGGATCATTCGTGTAATCATTCCGTCCATAATAGAGATAGTAGAAATGGTGATTTTTTGAAATAGTTTTTCGGAAATTGTCTAAGATCTCACGATTTGATTTTGTCTTTTCAATGTGAGGCCAGGTTGGTCGTTTGATATAAAACGCCAGGTAATGGCCACTAAATTTTTCATTATTAATTATTGCTGCGTTTTCAGGACATGCATCTGGCCCGATGATTCTTGGAAGATATGTTGCAAAAGGAGGCTTAGCCTGAAATTGCCACCACATATTACTGATGTTGTTTAGAACTATAAAAAACAAAAAGGATAACATAAAAAAACGTATCATCAATATTATCCGTCGATCAGCAATTAGACGTACTAACTGTGCAACTAAAAAACCCATTCCAATAATGAATAAAATCAATAACTGGCTGATAACATGTTTGTGAGCGATCGTATGCGAGGGCATGAATGCATACCAGATAAAAGAGCTTATAAAAACAGACGGTAAAAAAGAGGCAGCTTTTTTTGAATAAGATGAATTGGGGGCGAAAGCCCTGGTCATTGCAAGCAAAAAGGTAGCACAAATGCCAATCCAGCCGATATGGAAAAATTTGGAGGCGTTTAATGTCAGATATGAAGGTATCTTTCGCAGAGCATCGAACTGTGCCATGGGATCAGTGCCACCTCGCCCTGAAAAGCCCATATTGTCCGCAAGTGCTTCTGAAAGACCGATCGCCCAAATATTTTGTAAAAAATGTACTCCTACGCCAGCAACAGATGCAGAAGCAAGAAGGACAGCAAGTAAAAAGTAGTTTTTATTTTGTTTTGAAAAAACCAGATGGAGTGCGATAAATGCATTGCAAAAGAGGATGAATTCAAAGGTTGTTAGTGAAAACAAAAAGAGGGTAATCCAACAAAGACCTATGGATAGAACAGTGTTTTTTTTCAATGCTTTATAATAGGAAAAGAAAAATAAACCGAGAAAGAAAGGGTAAAAAGAATAGGCATGCAGGCTGTTGCAATATTTCAAGAAAAACAGCGTCGGTATAAGACAACCGATCCCGCAAACTGCAATTAAAGGGGTCAGTATCATGCCGAGTACACGATACAGGAGAACAAATCCGATAATGAAAAACATGCCGCTAAATAATCTCATTGCATATAGGGATTGGATGCCTGTTTTCTGAAGTAGTCCATTTATGATATTAGGAAGGGGTGGATAATGCAAATAGTAGCGTGGAGTAGAGCTTATTTCGCCGTACTGATGTACCGGAAGAAAATGGAGTTTGAAGAAGCCATCTTTTTCAAAATTACTACCAGACAGTAACACATTTACATCACTAAAACTATCGCCTGCCCAAAGTAGATCAAAGCTAGAAACCCAGCACATTTGCACGATCATTATTGCAACAATTATCGTCATTGCGATATTACAATTTTTCCAGAGGGACGAATCGTTTTCGAAAAGATCGTTTTGATTTGTTGTCTGCGTCATATTTCTATGCCTTCTTTAGTGTTTTTTTGGGCGATCATTAACATTTCACCACAACGATAAGGTAGAGCGATCTGTTTAATTTTTTTTGGCAGAATCCGATCCAAATAGTTAAATACCGGCGTGAAAAACCAATGTCTGTACGCCTGGAACTGTGCATTCAGATAGCAGAAATGAAGCCATTTTGTGTGGCCCCTTGTCGTTTTGACCTCAAATCCATGCTTCTGCAATGTAGCCTTAAGGCATTGTTTCGAAAAGTATTGAATGTGTTCTTCTTTGTAATGAGGCCAGTTTTTTCGCATGAAAAGTCTGGAATAGCTGTCGATCCGTGGCGTGGTAATGCACAGGATCCCGTTTCCTTTCAGCAGTCGATGCGATTCGCGCAAGAGTGTTTCGATGTTCGGTATGTGTTCAATCGCGTCAAACATAGTGATCACATCCAATGATCGTTCTTCTAATGTTACGTTTGTAATCGAATCGCAGAAGACATGGTCGTTTCCCAACTTGTTTCGTAAAATATCCAGAGAAAAAGGATTTGCTTCCAAAGCAAACACGGACCATTTTTTTGCCTTTGCTAAACTAATAAAATGTCCGGTGGCGGCACCAATATCAAGCAGCGATCTCGATGTGTTGTCATTTGGAATAAAGGTGTCAATTTTTTCGAGGACGCATGCGAAGGTTTTCTGTTTTGACAGTTCGGTAAGTTCCGGATTCTCTTGCAGGGCCCATGTGTCGTAATAATCCTTATTGTATATGGCTTTCAATTCCTTCGGTGTCGGACGAGGTGTCCTAAACCATAAACCGCAATCTTTGCAAATTGCCAGAGTTTTTACCCTCCCTGCATGGCGTATAGTCTTTATGGGTGCATTGCATAAGGGGCAACTAGAATTACAAGATGATTCTTTCATGTTCTCTCAATACGATCATTCTATAAGATCAAGTTTAATTGTTTTATGACATCCTCAGGTTTTATCTGTTTCATGCAATCGCCCCTGTGCTGACACCACATTCCTTCAAACGCAGTGGGCATATGTATACAAGGGCTGCATTGGCATTCAAAATATATATTTGTGATATGGCTGACTTTGGGGGCATAAATGTCAGGCTGCTGAGGCCCCCAAAGAGCAATAATCGGTGTATCTGCTGTTGCTGCTGCAAGATGCATTGGCCCTGAGTCATTTGTAATAAAACACTTACACAGAGATAACCCCAATGTGAATTCCGGAATGCTCCATGAACCTGCCATGTTTATTGTTTTAAAACGGATTTCTACAGGTAGGATGTTCATCAATTCCTCAACATAGTCACGCTCTGACGGAGAACCAGTTAAGATAACCCGGCGGTTTTCATTTGAGGAAAGGATGTATCCGATCAGGGAAGACCAGTTCTCAAGGGGCCATCGTCTTTCAAGGCAAAGTTCGCCCGCATTGATATTTATGGCAAAGGTTTGTGTTTCTGGAGACCAGTTATGCTTTTGCAATTTTTCTATATATGATTTCGATTCATCGGAAGTGGTGTTAATGTTTTTTAAAGAATCAACGTACTCGGTAATCCCTAAAATTGCACCGGCTTGTCGATAGATTTTCGTAATATGCTTGAAGTAGTTAAAATAAATAGGATGTGTAATAATGGTGCGTCGCCAGAAATCATTTAGATGAAAACCAATCCGTATAGGAGCCAATGAGGCAAGGGATAGAAGTGTTGAAAACTTACTGAAAAACTCAAGGTCAATAATTACCTCAGCTTTTTTGTGCCACAAAGTAATAACAACCTTAAAAACATCCATGACAAACAACAGGAAGTGTTCTCGAATAGTGAGTATTTCGCTAAATAGGTCTAGGCGTTCGCATAATAATTTATTTCCCGAAAAGGTTACCATGATAAGAGGGCTGTTTGGGAATTGTTTTTTTATACTTTGAATTAACGGAGTAGCCTGAATAATACTTCCTAACCCGAAAAATTTAAAAAAGACAATAGGGCCTTTTCCTGAAAAGGCTTTCATTTTGGGTTTAAGGATAAGGTGTTTTAATGTGATCAGCAAAGAGCAGCAAAAACAGATCGGCAATCCCAGCCAATGGTCGGTGCCACGCATTATTTTCAGATTTCTACTTTTTTTCATGTGATTTCAGATCAAAGGCTATTAACTAAGCTTTAGATGCGATTTACCATTTCTCTCATTGTACTTGATTTAAGCTGTTTTACCAAGCACAATGCTCAAAAAAAGCCAAACAGCGTATATTAGCCGACAACGGTACTTAGTACTCGATTCAAGCTATTTTGACAAGCGAAATGCTCTGATGACAACTGGAGCAAAACACGGCATATCGTGGGATGAAAATGGTCTAAATGGGTTAGGAGGTGTGGAAAATGCTCATTTGACGGCATTTTGATCGGATCATTGCCCATTTTGGTCTTAACAAGTGTCTTCCGTGTTATATTTTCAGACCGGGCCGGTAAAGATATAGGTCCGTACACGAAACGCATTTAATATAAATAATTCTCCTTGCCGATCGCTCCTGCCTGTTGATAAACTTGACTTAAATGTATTAAAATCGGGTATTGTATAGAATAGGCCCCATATCCAGCAATTGGCAAGTTTTTCAGCTGATTTACTGTGAAATCCGTTCATTTGCCATGTCATATATGCAATGTATCTATTTGTAAACAAAGAATTTAAGTTTTGTTCAGCAACCCCTATAGTAATAATATCAATTTTCATCTTGAAATTGCTTGACATAGATCAGATTTAGCCTTATAATTTTCTGTATTGGATGTGAGGAAATGGAGAGGTGAGTTTTCTGAGGCGGATGGGCTAATCATCCTGCTAGCAATTCTTTCTTTTTTCGCAATTCCTGAATGCTTAATATTATATTTTGCATCTATTTTTAGTATGTGTAGGTACAATATTCTTGGAGGAGAATGGTGTTGCGTCTATGTCTATGCTTAGTTGTTTGTCTGCTTTTTTCAGTTCAATCCGCGCATTCGGGAATAGCTACCTTTGAATACGATCCGATTATAGATCCAATCAATTCTGCGACATTTTCTATAGATTTTGCGGCCATGAATGCGCATCGCACAGTAGGCGGCTTTGAGGTCAACTTTGCCCGTCTGATAGATATGAGTACCGGGCTGGATGATCTTGACCTTTCATATGGTTTGTTCGGTATCGCTTCGGCGCCTGATGATCCACAGATAAACATGGGGCAATTGGAAACAGGGATTGTATCCGTGTCGATCGATTCATTGTTCTTTCCCGCTTTGGCTGGTGGTAGTATCGGTCTTAAAGCGCTTTTTAGCGACACTGTTGATTCTGTGTTTGCGATCGATTTTATTTCGCTGACAATTGAAACATCGGTTGCAATTATCGAGTCGTTTTATGGTTGGCCCGTCGGTAGCGAGAACGATGGCTTCGGGATCGGTTTATCTGACGGAGGCGATCTGCCAGGAGTTCTTCCAGATGCTCTACCTTTTAATAGTACCGGAACAGGTTTTGATGAGACGATCAGCAGCATATCAATAGTTCCTGAGCCTACAACGCTTTGCTTGTTAGGATTGGGAGCAATAGCCCTTCTGAAAGATCGTCGATCATTTTCCGGGAGAATGAAATGAGCAAAAAACAAAGCTCAGTTTCTTTAGCAGTAATATCAGTATTTTTTATGATCGGCAGTTTTGCTTTTGCGGAGGTTCCAGATGAACTTCGCGTCGAAGGTCCAAATCCCCATCAAGTTCCTATTGGAACAACGAAAAATATCCGTGCAACTGTGCTAGAGGATTTTGTCGGTGTTGCGGGAGCAGAGGTTGTATTCACAAAGCATTCCGGAAGTTTTAACTTTAATGCAGGCGTCGTATCTCCTGATGGAACACAATCTGTCATGATAACAAATTCCAGCGGCATTGCCATGATGAGTTTTATTGCAGGGTGTGCGGATCCATGTGCAGATTGTACGGGCCCATGTCTTATCGAAGTGACCGTAACCGGAACTGAATTGTCAGCGTTTTCAATCTTCGATACTATTGAATCAATTAGTTCAAATATGATCAAGGGGCCCTACCTGATCTATAACGGCACTAATACCGAGATGGATGTCCTGTGGCAGTTTGATCGTATCCCGTGTGGCGGCAGCACTATCGAATGGGGATTAGATACCAATTATGACCTCGGCTCGGTGGCAACCACTGAATATGGAAGCGATCATCAACATAAACATACCATTACCTCCCTGACGCCTGGCAGCAGATATTACTATCAGGTGAAAGAATCTGATTCCGTCGTACACACCGGCGATTTTCTGGCGGCACCATCGGCATCGGCCGGTCAGGTGAAGTTTCTGGCCTATGGCGATACGCGAACCAATCCCGCCGATCATGATAATGTGTGTGCTGCGATAGTTGATGCCTATATGGCGGACCCTGATTACCAGAGCCTTTTGCTGCATGTTGGTGACTGGACACAGTATGACGACGAACTGGGATGGACCAATGAATTTTTTGGCCTGGCTAATGCGCAAACTGTCATGTCACAAGTCCCGATCAATGGCTGCAGGGGTAACCACGAAAACAGAGACGATGCCGTTAATTACGCCAAGTACTGGCCATATCCCTATGTAGATGATTATTACTGGTCTTTCGATTATGGCCCGATACATATTGCGGTGGTAGATCAATATGTTCCATACGAGCCGGGTTCGGCGCAGTATACCTGGCTGGAGAACGATTTGGCCAGTTCCAACGCCGAATGGAAATTCCTGCTTATGCATCAACCCGCCTGGTCAGCTGAAACGCGTTCAAACGAAATCGCCATGCAGAACACCTTTCAACCGTTATGTTTGGCTTATGGTGTGGACATAGTGTTCGCTGGACATAGCCACTTTTACACACGCTGTGATGTAGATGGAGTACAGCACATAACCACCGGTGGCGGCGGTGCACCACTTAATACCCCTGACCCATTATTTCCATATGTAGTTTCGTCGGCAGAGGCTTATCATTTTTGCGAAATTGACATACAGGGTTATACGCTCAACTTCATTTCACGCGATATAAATGGCTCGGTCATCGATTCTTTTTCGCTTCAGCATTCGATCTGTAACGATGAGATTTGCGATCTAACGGACCTTGCCAGGTTTGGATCGCACTGGTTGGAGACAGGTTGCATCGCTCCGGCCTGGTGTGAAAAAACCGACCTCAATAAGAGCGGTGATGTAACCATTGACGATATTGTCGTTTTGGCAAAAAGCTGGCTGGAAGATTATTCGGGTATTTTGGGTCATTGGAAGTTTGACGGCGATGCATTGGACAGTTCTGGTAATGCCAATGATGCAACAGCGGTAGGTATGCCGACGTACAATCCTACCGGTCATATTGACGGATCTGTAATCTTTAACGGTAGTACAGATTATTTCCAATTGCATGGTTCCCCTTGTGTTACAGGCACGAAATCTCGAACGGTTGAAGGGTGGATCAAGACTAATTCAGGTAAAGCATCTATAATGACCTGGGGCGATTATTCTGCTAGGGGGTCCAAATGGAAATTCTTTTTTCATGACTTGGTTGGAACCCCAGGTGCGTTGCAGGTTGATGTAACCGGTGGTTATATTGTTGGCTCCACAGACTTGCGTGACGGTCAGTGGCACCATATTGCAGCAATATTAAGGAATGACGGTTCTCCTAATACAGATGAGATAGAGTTATATGTTGACGGCCGAGAGGAAGAACAATACAGTGCCGTATTAAGCCATGTTATTAATACAGCTGCCGCAGACAACAGTCTTATCGGAGCTCTTAAAGGCGGTTCGGGAAGCGTTGTTTATCACTTTGACGGAGAGATGGACGACATGCTTCTTTATGAGAGTGCGTTGAGTGCGAGTCAGATAGCGAATAGGGGGGGCTGGGACGGTTTGCTGGGGCATTGGCCGCTGGATAGCGATGCGACGGATAGCTCTGGTAACGCCCATGACGGTACCGAGGCCGGCGGCTTGACATATACGGGCACCGGTAAGGTAGGCGGTGCAGCAGTGTTTGACGGGTCCGACGATTATATTGAGATGGTCGGGTATAATGGTGTAACTGGCAATCGCAGCAGAACTATCGCCGCGTGGATCAAGACCAGTGCAAGCGGTCCGATGGAGATCGCTTATTGGGGTCAGGCCGGTAGTGGCGTACGCTGGAAATTCCAACTGGTAGATGGTGTGGGAACTGCCGGTGCGATTCAACTGGGTGTTTCCGGCGGCTATGTTGTTGGCAGCACCAATGTAAGAGACGGCCAGTGGCATCATGTTGCAGCGGTTCTGGAAGATGACGGCACACCGAGTGCTAACGAGATCAAGCTTTATGTTGACGGTAACTTAGAAATGATAAGCGCATCGGCGAATCTGCCGGTTCAGACCGGAGGAGATGTTAATATGATGATCGGCGGCATACTCGGCACCAGCGTTATTTATAACTTTGACGGCCAGATAGACGATGTTCGGTTGTACGGTATCGCACTTAGCCAGGGGCAGATACAGGAACTTGTGGCGCTGGGGGATTAGATCGTGACTCATGACTCGTTTTGGGTTCGCTAAAGTTGGAATAATTCGGGTTTTTGAAAAACCGCCATGTTTTATGATATCGTAAAGGTCGTTCTTGCCTGACACGAGGCAGTTTTTCAGAAGTTTCGTTTATTTGTACTCCGCCTTTCTTCCAATACATACCTTTGACAATGGTAATTACGGCTTTAGATGTATATCTTCGAGTTTAGAACAGCACGGCTTGTCGATTATAGCGTCGTTAATGGGGCTAAAACGGGATTTTGGCACATAAAATACGGAAGTATTGAAAGGTTGATAGTGTTAAAAGGGGGCTAGCAGGTTGAAATAATCTTTACTTTTGGATTCTTTATTTGTACAATGATGTACTTGTAAGTATGCGATAATTGCTAATCTGAAAGCGTTTCGATTGCTGAATTACGCATAGGAAAAGTAACTGAAAGGGAATGCGTGTACCGAATAGTACTCGTTGACATTCTTTGTGGGGGGCATTACGGAGTTCGCTGTATTTCGTCGGCCTTAAAAGATGCTGGTTTTGACGTGAAATGTATCTACGCCAGCAACCTTATTCAGGATACGAATGAACTTCCTCCCAAGCAGGCCCAGACGACGTACGATCTGATCAAGCAGCTAAAGCCCGATGTGATCGGGCTTACCGCGATAAGCGCGTTTTCGCATTACTTTATCGCAGAGATGGCAACGAAGATAAAAGCATTTTCCGATGGTCCGATCATTCTTGGCGGACCGCACCCAAGCGTTTCGCCAAAGTTCATACTTGAAAATGCTGACATTGATTTCATCTGCGTCGGTGAAGGTGAACAAACTGCCGTTGAGATGTGCAAGGCTTTTGAATCTGGAAACGATCCTTCGGATATACCCGGAGTGATGAGTAAAAAAACATTAACATATATAAGACGTGATCCGCCTGACGATCTGGACGCTTTGCCGTTTCAGGATATCCTTAGCGAGGGTACTTATACGATCAAAAAAGACGGAACGGTTGTTGAAAGAGATGAACTGCTTACTCATGCAACATATTTTACACGGGCTTCGAGAGGCTGCCCATTCCGGTGCAGTTATTGCAGCAACGATGCTCTTCGATCGCTCTATTCCAGAGGCACGTATTGTCGAAGGAGATCGGTCGATAATGTAATAGATGAAATTAAAAGAGCTGTCAAATTAAACCCAGACTATGAGCGTATATGGTTCATGGATGACACGTTCCCTTATGTAAGATCATGGGTAGCCGAATTTGTGGAGAAATATACAAAAGAGATTAACCTGCCATTTTCAATATGGCTGCACCCTCAGGCGGTTAAAGAGGAGAATATTTCTTTGCTGAAATCGTCAGGACTTGTAGCAGGTGTCGTAGGTGTCGAAAGCGCCTGCGAAAAGACCCGCAAAGAAGTTTTCCTCCGTGCCGAAAAGAACGAAAGCATATTAGAGACCGATAGAGTGCTTACTAAGTATGGAGTTGCCAAGACATATGATTTCCTGTTCGATCACCCGTGGGAAAACGAAAATGAACTGTCTGCAACTCTCGGTCTGCTAGTCAAGATGCAAAGGCCGTTCAGTCTGAATCTGCATAGCCTTGCGATAATGCCTCAGACGGGCCTTGCAAAGCGTGCTGAGGAAGAGGGGATAGCAACCGAAGAGGAGATCATCAACAAGATGGCAGTCGATCCGCTGGCTGCTTCGCGGACGTTCCAGTGGGTAAAAGGTATTCCCGAGCAGGCCGATCCAAGGCGGAGGTACTGGATGATGCTGATTATGATGATGGAGAAAAAAAGTATTCCTCTTGGGCTTATTAAGTTTCTGGCAAAAGACAAGTGTGCAGGTAATATTGTTATTGTAAAAGCAACGCTGCTTGCGTACAAAGCTTACAAGGCCTATGGAAGGGTGTCCAGAAGGATCAAGAAAGCCTTTGCCGGCCAAAATAAATGAATTTTGAACCTACCTTTTGGTAAGGGATAGTAATGTATCGAGTGGTACTTATAGACGTTTTTGATAACGGCAACTATGGCCTTAGGTGTATATCTTCGAGCTTAAAGCAGCACGGTTTCGACGTTTACAACATCTTTGCTTATAATTATTTGCAGGATACTCCCGAGCTGCCTTCCGATCAGGTCATCGCTGTTTGCGATCTGATCAAAGAACTTTCCCCTGACCTGATCGGCCTTAATATGCTAAGCGCATTCGGTCATTATTGGATAGCTGAGTTAGCATGTAAGATCAAGGAGGCAGTAAATGCTCCGATCATTCTTGGCGGTCCATACCCGAGCATCGTTCCAAAGATCCTTTTAGAACGAACTGTTGCCGACTATGTCTGCGTAGGCGAAGGTGAGGAGACGATGGTCGAGTTTTGCAAATCACTGAGCACAGGCCAGAGCGCCGGTGACATCCCCGGTATAATGACAAAACAAAAGCTTACTTATGTAAGACGTGATCCGCCTTTAGAGCTTGACTCGCTGCCGTTCCAGAGCATGGGAGATGAAAATACGTATCACATCACAAAAGACGGGCAGGTCTTAAAGGAGGACCCGATACTTGACGGCGTACAGTTTCATTTAAGGGCAGGCAGGGGATGTCCTTTTCATTGCAGTTATTGCAGCAACGATGCGTTAAGGTCGCTTTATTCACGCGGCAAGTATATGCGAAAAAGGTCGCCGTCAAATGTCATAGATGAGATCGAATTGCATGTTAAGCTAAACCCGAAATGCAACAGGGTATGGTTTATAGACGATACTTTCCCGACGGCAAAGTCATGGGTGCAGGAGTTTTCTGCCGAATATAAAAAACGGATCGATATGCCTTTTATAATCTGGCACAATCCGGTTTTGACAAAAAAAGAAAACATGGAAATGCTAAAGTCCGCTGGACTTACGAAAGCTATTGTTGGTATTGAAAGTGCTTCGGATATAACACGGAAAGAAGTTTTTCTAAGAAACGAATCTAAAGAAGATTTTCTTAAAATCGATAAGATCCTTACCGATCTTGGGATTGTCAGGCAGTATGATTTTTTGCTGGACCATCCATGGGAAAGTGAAACCGAGCTGGAAGATATCGTCAAGCTGCTTTTGAAGCTTAATTGGCCGTACGTGACGAACATGCACAGCTGTGTGATACTTCCCGGAACTGCCATGGCCAAAAGAGCCGTAGAGGAAGGTTTGGCAACCGAGGAGGAAATTATCGATAAAATGGCTTCCGATCCGCTTAACGTTTCGCGAAGTTTTCAGTGGGTAAGGGGCGTTCCGAAGCATGGTGATACCATGCGCCAATATTGGATTCTGCTTATATATATGACCCAGAACAATGCAACACCGATATGGATAATTAAGATGTTAGCATCCGATGCTTTTTCGGGGTCTCCAGTGATCGTTAAGGCCGTGCTGGTTTTATATAAATTCTACAAGTCTTGTTATCGCAGGCTGATAAATGCGACCAGAAGAGCTCTGGCAAAATAATTAACTCTTAAAGTGTTTATGGATAAAATGCAAAGCCCAACAAGCTCCGAGCAGAATACAAAGGATCATCCTGATCTATTCAAAAGATCGGTCAAAGGGGGCTTTTGGGTTTTTGTGCTGCGGATATTAACCCAGCTTGTGTCCTATGCCCGATGGATCGTGTTGGCCAGGATACTTGAACTCGAAGAGATGGGCCTGCTCTTTATTGGGACCTTGACGATACAGACTTTAACTACCTTCACCAACACCGGCTTTCAGACGGCTCTTATTCAAAAGAAGGAGGGTATTGAAAAATATCTTAATACCACTTGGGCAATTGGCATAATACGGGCAGTGTTGATCTATTTGATTTTGTTTTTTGTGGCGCCCTATGTCAGCAAGCTCAGAGTTCCTGCTGACAAAGTAGTCCTGACTATATCGCTTATAAGAGTTATTGGGCTTAGCCTGTTGATCAATGCTTTCGCAAATATCGCGATAATCCATTTTGTAAAAGAGTTGAAGTTTTATAAGAAATTCGTATTTGAGATCAGCGGCACATTAGTTGACGCTGTTGTTACGATCACCATAGCTCTTTGCTATAAAACCGTATGGGCCCTGGTTTACGGAAAGCTTGCAGGTTCCGTGGTCAGGATGATCTTAAGCTATATAATATTTTCATATAGGCCGGCATTCTCTCTCGATATTGTTCACGCAAAGGATCTATGGGGTTTTGGAAAGTGGATGTTTGTAACGAGCATTATGTATTTTGTTATGGGCCAGGGCGACGATATTTTTGTCTGGGCCTACCTGGGAGTCGTCAACTTAACTTTATACCGAATGGCATATACCCTCTGCGATGTTCCGTTTAACGAGATCGCTGCAACGGTCGGACAGGTTGCTTTCCCTGCATATTCCAAATTGCAAAACGATCTGCCAAGACTTAAAGATGGCTTTCTTAAGGTGCTTCAGTTGACTATGGCAGTTGCGTGTCCGCTGATCGGGCTTATTTTTATTCTTGCTCCGGAGTTTGTTTCTTTATTCCTTACCGAAAAGTACGCCGGTGCCATTAGGCCGATGCAGGTTCTGGCGATACTCGGGACATTTAAAACCATAAAGGCTGCAAGCGGGCCGGTCTTTTACGCCGTAGGAAAACCAAAGATATTAACAAAGATCTATTTTGTAAAGCTGATCGTTTTTCTTGTTTCTCTTTACCCCATGACGCGTATGTGGGGGATAACGGGAACTGCCATAACTATGCTATTGATCAGTGCGTTTTCTTTTCCGTTTGAGATGTACTATCTTAACAAGACCATCGATTGTAGGGTTACCACTTTTTTTGGGAAGATCGTCCCAACGGCGTTTTCGATGCTCGTGCTGGTTGCTGTAATAGAGTTACTTAAGCGATTGGTTTTTGTCGATATAGGTTTTGTGACATTTTTTGTTCTTGCTATAATAGGTTTGTCGGCTTACGTCATTACTATATATCTAGCCGACGTTATATTCAAGTTGGGATTACGTGCTATAATATTTGAGCAGATAAATGTTTTTATGAAATCTAAAGTCGTAGTTTCGGAACTGGATGCTGAAAATGCATACGATGAAACAATTAATTAAAAGAGCCAAACAGGTTGCCGAGTTTGTCCGGCAAAGCAGGGAGATAAGCCAGCCGCACATGGCTTATATGGGCGGCTGGCTGGGCTTTGACAATCTGGGCGATGAGGCTATATTCAACGCAGCCGAGGTATTGTTTCCGCAGTGTGGAATGATACCATATTCAGGAAGAGACGGTTTTGAGATCGCTTTGGCGGCAAAACTCTTGAAGGTGTTCCAGTATTCTCTCATGGGTGGCGGGACTTTAATAAACCGGCTGCCCGCAACACTTCAGAGGGCTAAAAAGAGCCTTCCACTGGCAAAGCACTCCATTATATTTGGTTCAGGCGTTGCAAGCCCCGTCTTTTGGACAGGGCGTGAAGATTGGCAAGATGCTCGTAAGCAGTGGGTTCCGGTGTTAGAAAAATGCGATTATGTCGGCGTAAGGGGCCCGTTGTCCGTTGAATTGTTAAAAGATGTAGGTTTTACTGATGTTGAGATTGTCGGCGATCCAGTCCTTGCATTGGCTGGTGAAGTCTTACCGAATGAAAACGATATTCAGGAGAAAACTATCGGCCTTAATATTGGAGTTGCTCTGGGAAGCTTTGGCAGCGCCCAGATGTGGGGCGATGCTGATTATGTTTTTCAGCAGTACGTTCAACTTGCTAAAACCGCAACCCAGGCCGGCTGGAAGGTTCACTGGTTCGTCGTTTGGAAAAACGATTTGGAAATCGCACTGGAAGCTGCTAAACAAAGCGGCACCGAGGGAAATATTCATCAGGAGTATTACGATTACAACAAATATTTCGATGTTGTACGCAAGATGAGCGTATTCGTCGGCATGAAGCTCCACGCAGTTGCGCTTGCAATGTGCGCCTATGTACCCTCTGTAATGCTCGAATATCGGCCAAAGTGCAGGGACTTTATGATGTCTCTCGATCAACAGGACAATAATATAAGGACCGACGAGTTCAAGGCACACGATGTTTGGGAAAGGGTAAAAGCGTGGGACGCAAACAGGCCCCGAATCTCCGCATCTCTTTACGATGCCATACAGCCCGTTGCGACCAGGCAAAAACAAAGGGCACTGGATGTTTTTAATGCGATGGAGAGCAAATGACGGACGTCCAACCATCAGTAAGCGTTATCATACCTTTTTACAACAGGGAGCATCTCATTGCACGCGCCGTCGATTCGGTACTTGCTCAGACGTTTAAGGACTTCGAGCTTATCGTCATTGACGACGGTTCGGCTGACAACGGACCTGAGGTAGTGCGACAGTATGATGACCAACGGATTAAAATTGTTTCCCAGCAAAACGCCGGGCCAAGCTCGGCGAGAAATAAAGGCATAAGCATTGCAAAAGGCCAATGGATAGCCTTTCTCGATTCTGACGATAAGTGGCTTGAAGATAAGCTGCAAAAACAAATGGAACTGTTACAGGAAACCCCCAGCCTCGTATGGGTCGGCTGTAACTATACGATCGATCACAGTATAACAAAAGAGCGCAGAACTTTTATCAACCCTGAAAAAATTGAAAAATATCTTACCAACAGCCGTTTTTTCAAAAGCTGCTTCGATGCGATCAATATCGGTGCAGGACTTACTCCCGGGACAATGATCGTCAAGCGGTCGGTTCTTCAAGAGGTCGGTTCCTTTCGGGATGGGCTTAATTACGGCGAGGAGTTTGACCTGTGGTGGAGGATTGCTTTCCGTTACCCGGAGTTTGGTTTTGTAAACATTCCGTTACTGGATTACAGTGCCCAGGTCTCTGACAGCCTGACATCATGTACAGACAGCATTGAAATTATGAATACACTGTCGGAGATATTTGAAAAAAACATGAGCCTTGCAAAGAAGTTTGACGCCGAAGATGACATAAAGCCTTTTGTTATTCAAAGACTCAGGAAGTGGAGTTATAATCTGTACTGCCAAGGGCATTTCAAAGAAATCAGGAAAACCCTTAAAACATTTAACGATATACTGCCGGCCGGGTTTAAACTTGTGATGAATTTACTGACGATGCTGCCGAAAAAAAGTAATAAGCATGGCCGGCGTTTGCTGGGCTGGTTGTCTTATAATAAATTTGAATTTTGAGAATTGATAATGAAAATAGCCTTTGTAGTTGAAAATTTCCCGGTCCTTTCGCAGACGTTTATCGTCGATCAAATAACAGGTCTTATCGATCTTGGAGTTGATGTAGAAATTTTTGCAGAGAGTCCGGGAGATGTGAACTTGCACCAACTTGGTTTTAATGCCAAGGTTCATTACGCCGGCGATATACCCAAAGGCAAACTATACCGATTAAAAAGGGCTCTAGGTCTGATTTCCAAATCGGTTTTCAAGTTGCCTTTAAGGGTTCCAGGTTCTCTTTTTGCAATATTTAAAGAAAACTGTGGTGCTCCTTTAAGGCAGCTTTGCTGGATAGATCAGTTTTACGGAAAGGGTTTTGATGTTGTCTTTTGCCATTTCGGCCCAACCGGCAGCAAAGCGGTCTTGCTTAAACGATTTGGTCTTAAGGCCAGGCTTGTTACGGTCTTTCACGGCTACGATCTTTCGCGTTATCTGTTAAAGCATGGAAATGGCGTCTACGATAAGCTCTTCAAGTATGGAGACATGTTTTTACCGATCAGCCGGTTCTGGGAAAAAAAGCTTATCGATATCGGGTGCGATCAAAACAAGATCGCGGTTCACCATATGGGAATTGATGTAGATAAATTCCAATTTAAGGAAAGGTCTTTGTCGGCAGATGAGCCGGTTAAACTTTTGACCGTTGGCAGGCTAACCGAAAAGAAAGGTCAGGAATATGCGATCAAGGCTCTTTCAAGCCTTGCTGAAAAAGGGCTAGACTTTAAATATACCATCGCAGGAGTAGGCCCGCAGCAAGAACATTTGAAGGCATTAGTTTCTCGCCTGGGCTTACAGGACAAGGTCGACTTTACCGGTGCCGTCAGTCGCGATCAGGCGATACAGTTATATGCTCAGTCGCATATCTTCATCCTTACAAGCATCACAGCCGAAGACGGCGACCAGGAAGGGATACCGGTCGTACTAATGGAGGCGCAGGCCTGTGGGTTACCGGTTATTTCCACGTTTCATACGGGTATCCCGGAAGTTGTAAAAGATGGCAAGTCCGGTTTTCTTGTTCCGGAAAAAAACATCGACCAACTGGCAGAAAAACTCGATTCTCTAATAAGCTCTGCTTCACAATGGGCGGAGTTAGGCTCTGCCGGTAAAGATATAGTGCATAACGATTTCAATAACGAACAATTAAGCGAAAAACTCGTCCGAATACTAAACAGTCTTTATGAAAAAAACAATTAAATGCATGAAGTGGCTAAAAGTTAATTGATGCCGGAGAGATGACAATGTTTGAAAAGATTAAAAAGAAGTTGCTTGGCAGGTTTTTTAGAAATGAAAACAGGGTGAGATTAAAATGGATAAAACGTTACCCGGGTACATGGCTCTGTGAAAACTTAGGGTCGCGAAAACAATCTGTTCCTCAGTATAATTCATTTACAAATAAAATAAAAGAACTAGCTGCCAGTGCCAATAATATAGGCCCTCTGCCTGCATGGGAAGGTTATCAGCAGGCAGAACTAATCGGCACATCTGACCTGGCCAGCATATCCAGTACGATGGGCCATTTTTTTAGTTGGCTTTGCCAGAAAAAAAAACCCTCAGTCATAGTTGAGTTTGGGACTGCGTTTGGTGTTTCAGGTATGTATTGGTTAGCAGGTCTTGAGTTGAACAAAAACGGCCGGTTATTGACATTTGACCCTAATGAGCAATGGGCTAAGATAGCAAAGGCAAACCTGGAAAGCATATCGAATAGATTTGATCTGACTGTTGGGACATTTGAGGAGAATATAGATTCCGTTTTAAATAATCGGAAGATAGATATAGCTTTCATAGATGCAATACACACTAGCGAGTTTGTTTTACCTCAACTTGAACTTGTCATCGAAAGATTGTCCGCCAGGGCGATAGTTGTGTTTGATGATATTGACTATTCGGAGGATATGAAAAATTGCTGGAATACCATAGCCAACAGTGATCGGATCGCGGCCAGTCTTGAGGTTTCATGTAGAGTCGGAATAATAGAGCTTTATTGAATCGTTGCGGTTCTTGCAGAAGCCCAATAAAAAAAGGCCTCCCGCAAGCGGGAGGCCGTAATACACTTAAACTACCATAAGGCAGATTATGGGTCTGTCATATCAAAGGCGTCATCATTAACCAGAACGGTGTCTTGTGCGCTATGCGGAAGACCACTTCTGACTCCGTTTACGCTACCACCGACTTCTTTATCAAACGGTATCCAGGGTCCGGTTGAACTGGAGCCGGCAAATGATGTGTAGATGTTGTCATTCGCAAGACCTACGTTTGATTGCTTCGCAAAGGATGTATGACCATCGTTATACAGTACGTTCTGGCCTTCGCGGTTATGTGCGAATGAGTTAGCGACCTGCAATCTCCATTTCGCTAGACCGGTATCGTCGAACAGATCGCCAACTCTGCCCTGACCGTTACCGATTACAGCGGCATTACCAACCCAAGTATCCTCGTTGTAGCTGCCGTGCAACTCTCCTGCGGCGACATCCTGGAACGGGTTCTTATCTGCTCCAAGAGCCATTGAAGACGATCCGCTTGAGTTTGGTGGACGTGGCTGAAACGGCGGATTAGCCCATGAAAATATGTTCTGATATGCATAACTTACGCAGTTTCTGGGTCCAAGTTTCTCACCTATACTGTTGCCGTATCCTGAGCTGCCGAAGTCCCACAGTTCTACTAATTCATGACCAGCAGTGTTCTGACCTTCGTACGGTCTCTGGTCACTGCTTTTGCAGACGAAGCTCTTCGGATCCACGTCGGCTTCTCTAATCAGCAGATACCAGTTTGTAGCAATTGACAGGACGGTGGTGGTATTGGTTGACCAATCGAACGTAGGGTTATTCCAGCCGCCAGAGTTCCTGGCCCACGTATGCTGACCGCCGCGGTTAGAATTTGGATACTGCTCATACTTATCATCGTTTGAGTAGACCATCAGGGCTGTGCCCAGACCCTTGAGGTTGGTTGCACAAACCAGTCTTTGAGCAAGCTGTTTAACCTTGTTCAGTGCAGGCATCAGGATTGCCAGCAACATCGCTATGATCGCAATTACGACCAACAGCTCGATCAGTGTAAAACCTTTCTTCTTCATTTCATGCTCCTTAAAAATTCCGAGATTCACTCATTTTGCCTCT
>SDBV01002866.1_pt1 | contig 25697 bp, 23 predicted proteins | sample 2277081 | NCBI WGS metagenome assembly SDBV01 (sample SAMN10402039, study PRJNA504765) | marine sediment metagenome | isolation source: marine sediment core GS10_PC15, 223 cmbsf | place: Arctic Ocean: Southern Knipovich Ridge | collected 2010 | reverse complement strand
CATTTGTTTTCGTATTGGCCTTTTTTACTAAACGTTTGGCTTCCCCCTTTACCAGTCGAAAGATTGCACATGATGCATACCCTCCCCCTCCAGTTGCCATGAGCAGGCTAGTGGTGGAGGAAAGGTGTCCGATCGGCACCCCGCGTAAGGCAAGAATACCGATTGTTGCTAGAGCCAATCCTGTGACAAGATCAGCTATCTGGTAAAACCTATGGTTGAAGAGGATGCCATGTTTCGGTCTAATATGATGAGTGGTAATACCAACACGATAAGCAGCAGTAAACATAATTTATTCCTTCTAATATTTATTACTCGGTAATTATAGCATAAATTTGGTTTCTTGTAAAGAAAATAATAGAATAAAAGTAGTTAAACCCAAATGGCTTGCATATTCGATTGACTCGTTTTGAATTTGGATTTTTGGAACTTGAGATGGACCAAATTTCCGGAGATCTTCAAAGTGTCTGTAAGGAGGTAGCCTCCTCCCGCCCCAGCAAGGATGAGGGCCGAGGAGTGGGCGAGTCCTCCGAGTTGGAGTGCAGTGATCCCAATAGCCACGAGGGCAATTCCCACAACTAGATCTAAGCCTATAGAGAGCCATGGCGCCCTTTGGCAACCTTGGGGTTCTGGAGCTTCTCCTTGAAGGCTTTTTCTGCAATCTTAGGGCCCGCAACTGTGTATAGTACTGAAAACAACCTGTTGATTCCCAATGTTTTAAACTACTCATCATTATAGGTAAATATTTTAATTTAGTTTTTCGGGCGTGGGCACGAAGGCGGGGATAGGAAAATTCTTAAGAGGGGTGTATAGTTACGGATATGGATTTAGAGACTTTCTGCCGGAAAAAGATCGTCCCAAGGGGGGAGAAACTCGATTACGACCCGAAGTATTTGAAAAAGCTCTTCAAAAAGCTTGGGCGGCAAAAGCTTCTTGCTCTAAGGGCTCCGAGGGAATACGGGGGGCGAGCCTTCTCTAGGGAGGAGTATTTTCACGTGACCGAGCTTCTCCAGTCGTATTCTGGGGCTTTTGGGTTTTTCCAAAGGCAACACCAAGCGGCTGCCCATTGGATTGCTGAAAGCGAAAGGGAGGATCTAAAAGAGCTCTGGCTTCCCCTTATGGCCAAGGGGAGTCGGAAGGTGGGGGTATCGATTTCTCTTCTCAGAGACCCCTCATTTAGTGCTTTAGAGGGCTCCTGGGGGGAGGGGGGAGTCTTCCTTAAGGGGGTGATGAAATGGGTGAGTGGCTACCGCCTTTTTGATCATCTAGTACTCGGTTTTTTCCTCCCCGAGGAGAAGCGAGAAGGGATGGCCATCATACCCTTCCAAAAGACAAGAAAAAGCAAAATTTCTTGCCCTCTCCCAATTCTTGCCCTCTCTTCACTCCAAACTGTTTCGATCGATTTACGCGACTACTTTGTCTCTGAAGAAAATATCCTCTTTTTCTCTCCTGAGGGGACATTTGCGAAGAGAGCAACAGCTGTAGAATCCCACTTTGTTAGCCTCTCCGCCCTTGCTCTTGCCTTCAGCCGCGAGGTCGAAAATTCTGACCTTTTTGATGCCTACCTCACCTGCAGGGAAGCCTTTTTACAGCGTACTTCTGAGAAGGAGGCCCTCCCTCTATATGTCGAAATGAACCAAATTGCCACCTCTTACGCCCACCACGCCCGCTACAGCTGGGGGAGCCGGATGCTCATCTGCCCCAATCCGATTGAGCGGAGAATTAGAGAACTCCTCCTTTTTAGCATGGTCCTCGCCGACCCTGCCACAAAAGAGGCTCTTCTAGAGGGTCTCCTCCCTCGTACTTGATAAATATATAGTAAATTGTTGAAAATCAATGGTTTTTGTAGTATACTGAAGCTGTAGGAGGGGTGCCTATGACTCAGAAGAACCAAGTCCGATTCCGCCGAAGTCCTCAATCTCTTGAGGAGGAGAAGGCGATCAAAGTGAGTCTTGCCGACTTAGATGAAGAACTCCAAGAGGCTGGGAGAACCCTCCGAGCCTTACGTGAGTTTCATGGCCTTTCTGAAGAAGGACTCGGCAGGCAGATAGGCGTGAACCAATCCCAAATCGCGCTGATTGAACAAGGGGAGCAACCTGTGTCTGTCAATTTAGCCAAGAAATTGGCCGATCTTTTCCGGACAGACTACCGTCTTTTTCTCGTTCACTCAGCTGCATAAGTTCTATCGAAACTCCTTTCGCCTAGAAATGGAACTTCCTTTCTAGGCGTTTTTTTGTTACTTTTTTCAAAAACCGAATGTGAGGAGAGAGATAATGGGATCTTATGCGACTTCTTTTTTGAATGACCTGAAATTGCCCCTTGTGGTGGAGACGAAGAATGTGAAGAACTTTGCTGAAACAATCGAGTGTATCCAGGCGGAGAAGAGGGAGCTAAGGGAGAGTATCCTCAAGTACGGAGGGATTTTGCTAAGAGGCTTCCCTATTGAAGGAGCGGACGAATTTAACGAGGTGATCGATGCTCTAGGCCTGGGAAGGCCAATCCAGTATATCGGGGGAGATACCCCTCGAGATCGTGTGAAGGGGGAGGTTTACACCTCAACTGAAGCTCCTCCTTCTTTGATGATTCCTCTCCACAATGAGATGAGTTTTATCAAACACTACCCCCGCCACATCTATTTCCACTGTGTTACCCCTTCTGAAACAGGTGGAGAGACTGCTATCGGGGATGCTCGGGCAATCTACCAAACTGTGGCTCCGAGTGTCCGAGATCGTTTTGCGGAGAAACGCTTGAGCTACATTTCGAATTTCTACAAAAAGAACCTCGTGCTTGACACGATCAACAAATACTGTCGGGCTCACAAGACCTGGATGGATGCCTTCCAAACAGATGATAAGGAAGAGGTGGAAAGACGTTGCCTAGCAAATGAGTTCAAGTTTGCTTGGCGGCCGAAAGATTGGCTCAGGGTCACCTACGAGATGCCAGCTGTCATCGATCACCCTGAAACAGGGGAGAAGGTTTGGTTCAACCAGGCCCACCTCTACGACTACAACCGTCGCCTCCTCGGCTTCTGGAACTGGGTGGGGGCAAAATTTGTCTATGCCAAAAAAGAGCGGGTGATGCATGAGATCTACTTCGGTGATGGGACCAAAGTGCCGAAAGAGGACCTTTACCATGTGATGGACGTGTTGGAAAAAAAGACGATCAAATTCCCATGGCAAAAGGGAGATGTGATGGTTCTCGACAACGTGCTTACCATGCATGGGAGGGCTTCGTTTACAGGTAAGCGCAAAATCCTCGCCTCCCTCACCCGCTAGATAACTTATCACAAGTTGGAGATTTCGAGGTTTTTCACAGTAAGAAAATTAGTTCAATTTAATTAAAACCACAGAGGGCACAGAGGAGAAAATTTCTCTCCGTGCTCTCTCAAGTCCTCTGTGGTTGGATAAAGTATAGTGAGAATGGGGTTATGTAAGCGTTTAGCTACGTAGCAATGTGGGAAGGGGTTGCAAGTTTTTGGGGGAGATGGTAAACTTCTTTTCCATTTATCAAGTATAAAATTGCAAATGGAAGTACAAAAATCTACGTCTCATTTCCCTTCCCCTCTTTGTGAATCGAAGCAAGCGACGTGTACCCATACCCTTCTTGTGACGACACTTGTCATTTCGATCATTATGGCTTTAGCAGGTGTTTTGGCCTTTCTGGCGGCCAACGGTTCGATCCCAGGTGGTGCCCACACTGTGGGGATCCTTGCCAATGTGGGGAAAGTCAACTCCTATCTGTTTCTAGGAGGTGGCAGCACCCTCTGCTCTTTCTCTCTTCTCGGCTGGTGGAGACACACCAAAACCCACCTCTCTAGTAAGGGGTAACCTAGCGGGTGTGGGCGAGAATTTTGACGGGCTGGTCGGTGGTTTCGTCGATGAGGGTGATCTGGAAGGTCTCCTGGTAGGCTGAGCGGGGGATAAAGAGGAGCATATTCGTAGAGGTTTGGGGGAAAATGAGCTGGTCCTTGGCCCCTTTGGCGAGAAAATCCTCGTCTAGGATGTGGTTGGCGTCGGCCGATTTCATCCCATCGACAACAGCGGGGATCGCAAAGAGGGGGGAGGCGACAAGGGCTGCCGCCCCATACCCAGCTATCCGTCCGGCGGTAGAGGTGTGGACTCTTTTGGCAACTTCTTTGGGAGAGACGGTGGGAAGGCTGATCCCGTCAGGAGAGAAGAAGAACGTCTTATTGGTGTTATTGTTTACGGTGACTTGGATCGGTTGGTATCCCTTTCGGATCACATCTCGATCGAGGAAGTATTTGCAGTCGGCTTTTGTGTAAGCTCTTGCAGTCACTTGGAGTCCAGCAATATGGGACTCCCCATAGACGGATGTCGAAGGGAGAGTAGTAAGGGGATTGCTTTGGTACTGAGCGCAGCTAGTGAGAAATGCAAGTCCTAGAATTAAGATGTATTTATGCATATGAGACCTCCTGATAAGGGGGTATCATACGGGAGTGGGGGAGTTTTTTTCTATCGTTCCTGTCATAAATCGGTAAACAAAGCACCGATCCTCTTGCTCAAGCTGCTTTTCTAGGGCCTGATCTCTCTTAAAGGCTGGGAGGGAGATCCTCTTCTGGTTGGAGAGAAACTGTCTGATACAGAACCGAGCTCCAGGTCTGGCTGTCCTATAGACTTCATATGTGATTTTTTCAAACTCTTCATCTTCCATATAGGAGGCAATATCCGATAGTGAGAAGCAGTCGATGGAATTGTCTTCACACGATTGGAGATAAGAGAGCATTCCCGCAGTTTGGAAGGTTGCTTTGTGGAGCTGTTTTTTGATTTTTTCTACCCCCTTCTCCTGCAAGTAGGGGGGGAAGTGAGAGGGAGAGACTTTCCCATTGAAGAGCAAAGAGAGGAGAATACTCTCCTTTGCTGGGAACCGGTAGAGTGCCTCTTTGAGATGGTTGCAAAGGTATTTTCCTATATGGATATTCGGGTCGACATTTTCATAGAGGCAAGGATCTTTAAAAAAAGAGCGTGAAATCATGGGATGCATGGCGATGTCGAATGCTTTTCTCCAAAGATACGAGTCCCAGTGTTCCTGTACATAGGTTTTCTGCTCTTCAAGTTGGTCAAAAGAGAAGAGGGTGCGGATTTTTTTCCCTCGGCAGGCGTGGAGAATATGGGAGGTGTAGTAGAGAATCTTTTCTACAGAACCTTCGTACAGGACGCCTCGTGAAATTTTTCTCTTGTGTTTGTTCCAAAGGGCAAGCGACTTATCAGAAAGCGAGGGAGCAATATTCTGGTAGGTATAGAGGCGGTTTTCCTGCCCAGAAGCTCCTAAGAAAGAGAGGTAGTCTTTAAAGGAGAGGGTCTCAAGAGCCGTTTTTTTGAGATCGAAAAGAGCCGTCTGAAAAGGGTTGGCATCAACTGCCACGATCTCCTTTAGTTCATTTGTTAGAAGGTTTAAGGGGCGATCTCCACTTGCTGTAACGCACAAGACACGGTCATCTGGCTGAATTTGGAGTGCTTTTTGCTCTGTCGTCCAATCTTCGTTCCCAAAACTATAACTTAAGCGTGAAAAAAAGTTCCCCATTCGTCTCCTAAAATTGGTAGCTTAACATGACCCTTCCTCCCCAAAGATGAAATTTCGTGTCAGGGATATTGAAGGGGTATTCGATTCGCCCTCCGAAGTGGCGGAATTCGTAAAAAGGGGTGCATTGCAATGGAAGGGGGCAACCCTTAAAACAAAACGCACATGTAAAAGGGAGGTCGATGCGAACTTGGATCTCTTTTTCCAAGGGTAAGGTGAAATCCTCGTACTGAGGATCATCGGTCACCTTCATTTCTCCATCCATCATAAATCTTACCTTAAAGTCTAACCCCATACTTAGCAGAGGTGAGAGATTCCCTCCAGATAAAAAGCCGACCACGATGTACTTGTATGAGTCGGTAAAAGTGAAGGGGATCGGAGAGGGGGAACGGAAATCGTTTTTCTCTTCAAAATACCCCCAGCCTGCAAAGGGGAGAAAATAGGCGCAAGAAGGGTTGTAGACTTGGAGAAGGCGTCCTAAGCGAAGTTCCACAATCTGGTCGGTGACTTTGGAAGCGAGTTTTTTCCCCGATCCGGTTTTTCCCGAAAGATCCCCACGTCCATAGAAGTAGTCTGCACCCATGTACCACCCCTTGCAAGTGGTGTGCTCAGCGATTAAGCGCACTCCATCGATCCTCCCATCTTGGTGAGCCCCTCCCTCCCGAAGTCGTTTCATATAGAAAATCTCAGGCCCAGCCGAAATAGAGAAGGCACTCAAGGGGAGGCAATACAAAACTAATAAGATCTGCAGTGTGAAATGTCGCATTTTTCCATCAGAAAATGAAGAGAGAAAGTCTACTTGAGCAAGGTTTTAATACCAACAGGAACCTTGCGAGAAAAAATCTTGAGGAAAATTGGGCTGATGCACACAATCCCCTTTAATATATAGCCGTCACTAGAGGACAAGAGAATGATGAAACAGAGTATGAAATACCTTTTGGTCTGCCTCCTGATCTTAGGGAGTTTTGGTCTTCCGTGTTTTGCTCACGAAGTGTGTATGAATACCTTAGATGGAAGTGTCTTCCTCTTTGATATCGATCCAGAGGAGAACCTGCAGTCGGCTAAAGAGAGTGCTCAGGCGGCTGAAGAAAAGCATCCTACCCCCTTTTTCGAAGATCTCTCCCATGAAGAAGAGTCTCTAGAATGGTGGAATTTGATCGCATCTACTCAAGGGCAATTTATTGGTCATCCTCGTGATTATCATGCTGAACTCACTCCTGAAGAAGAGACAGATATCCGCTACATTATCACCTTCCTGGCGCAAAAATCGCTCATCTCCATAGCCTTTGAAAAAGGAGATCTAGAAAAAGCCGGTGACCGGATCGATCATATCCACCCTTTACGCTTTTTGCTGACCATTTTTCTCGATGAAGAGTTGAAAGTACGGATCCAAAATATCCGTGGCAAAGGTTGGGTGTGGAATCGTTTTATCGGTGGCTTAAAGGAATGTCTCTTTACAGAATATGGACTAGGCAATCTTAGAGAGGCCTATGTCGAAGAGTTCGCTGAGCTTTTGGGTCTCGATTGTGATGCCCTTCTACCCTTTTTTCAGGAGCAAAAATGGAGGGACCTGGTCAACTATTTGATTGCTGAGGTGCCTCGAGAGGGCGACTACGACAGGTATGATTGTTGATTTGCTGTGCAATCTCCCACTCTTCGTGAGTTGGAAGAACAGCAACAGTAACCGAAGAACGCTCTGTTGAGATCACCCGCTCTTCTCCCCCTCTCTCACAGTTTTTTCTCTGATCGATTTCTACTCCCATAAACCTAAACGGCTCGAGGGCTTTTTCCCGAATCAGCGGGACATGCTCTCCAATCCCTGCCGTGAAGATGAGTGTGTCGAGCCCTCCTAATGCGGCAATCATCTCTCCAAGATAAAGGGAGAGTCGCTTGGTGAACATCTCGATGGCAAGAATGGCTCTTTGCTCTCCTTTTTCAGCCATTTCTAAAAGGTCACGCATATCTTCAGTGACTCCTGAAATTCCGAGTAGGCCCGATTCTTTGTTGAGCATCGTTTCAAGAGCATCGGGAGAGATCTCCTCCACTTTGAGAAGATGAAGCAAAAGGCCTGGGTCAATACTTCCCGATCGAGTCCCCATCATCAATCCCTCCAAAGGAGTCATTCCCATTGTCGTGTGGATGGAGTGCCCCTCAGAAACAGCACACAAGGAGGCACCGGCTCCTAGGTGGCAGATGACCATTTTGTGACTTGGGGAGGGGCAGAACTCTTGCGCCCTTGTTGTGCAATAGCTGTAGCTGATCCCATGAAATCCGTAGCGGCGGAGTCCTTTCTCTCGCCAGTGGTAAGGCAAAGGATACGTAGCGATTTCCTCTGGCATTGTCGCATGGAATGCTGTGTCGAACACGGCATACTGGGAGACCTTAGGAAAAGCAAGCTTTGCCATTCGAATTCCTGCCAAATTTGCAGGGTTATGTAGAGGAGCGAGATAAGAGCATCTCTCAATTTCTCCCTCAACCTCCTCAGTTACCAAGGAGATCTCTGTAAATTTCTCTCCCCCATGGACGACACGATGCCCGATCGCCTGAAGCTCCACATGTGGAAGATGTGAAAAAATCTTTGCTAATCCCTCTTCAGCAGATGCAATAGATACAGGCTCTGAAAGAACCTGCTTTCCCTTTTCGAAGAGGTGGAGGTAAGCACTAGAATATCCCTCCTTCCACTCCATATGGGTTCTCCACAAGGGGAGCTTCTCGTTACCCTGAAAAAGGGCACACTTGTGGCTGCTCGACCCTGCATTGAGCACCAAAACCGCTTTCTCTACATCACTTCCCATCCCTCACCTTGTGAACCACGAAGGACGCCAGAGCTTGAGGGAGTCTAGCTCCATTGCCACTCGGAGATCTCTTCCGGATCGACCCCATTCTCTCGGATATACTCTTTGTGCGCCTCCAAGATGTACTCGTAGTGGGAGACAAGCTCGTTTGCCTTTGCTGCTACAACTGGGTTGTGGGGAGCCGCTAACCGGATCGCCTGCATGATCAGGTGGAAGCGGCTTGTCTTGTTGCGTACATTCATATCAAACGGGGTGGTGGTTGTCCCCTCTTCGATGTAGCCGTTGATATGGAAACGCTCTCCGACCCCTCTCCCGTAGATGAGTTGTTTTACGGCTGAAGGGTAGCCGTGGAAGTTGACAATGACAGGCCGGTTTTGGGTGAAAAGAGATGCAAACATCTCATCGTCAAGTCCGTGTGGGTGCATCGTTTCTTTCTCCAAGATTAGCAGGTCTGTCACGTTCACAACTCGGACACGGAGTTCTGGCAATTCCTGGCGGAGGATGTGAGCCGCGGCCATCACCTCGAGATGTAGAATATCTCCAATCCCAACAAGAACGACATCGGGATTGACTCCCTCATCGGTACTCGCCCAACGCCAAACCGATCCTCCTGAGCGGCAGTGGGCGATCGCCTCGTCCATCGAGAGCCACTGGGGCATCTCGTGTTTGCTTGCTACAACGAGATTGACATACCCTCGGCTCTCCAAACAGTGGTCAAAGGTACTCACAAGAGTATTCGCATCAGGTGGAAGGTAGATCCTACAGATATTCGCCTTGAGGTTGAGCATAATGTTGATAAATCCCGGGCTTTGGTGGGAAAAGCCGTTGTGTTCCTGCCTCCAAAGGGTCGAACTTTCGAGGTAGTTGAGGGAGGAAAATGGCTTTCTCCATGGGGTCTCACGGCTGAATTTCAAGAATTTCGCAAATTGGAGCATCATTGTTGAAGCAATCGCCAAAAATGCCTCATAGGAGGGGAACATCCCATGCCTTCCTGTCATCAAATACCCTTGGAGCCACCCTTGGCAGGTGTGTTCGCTTAAGATTTCTGAAACCCGCCCGTTGTTGCTCGAGATATGGCTGTCGAATGGTTTGACCGGCCATTGGTAGTCTCTATGGGTTACATCAAATACTTCATGAAGTTGATTTGATTCGAGCTCATCGGGAGAGAAAATCCGGAACGAGTGGGGGTTCTTGGCTATTATCTCTTTGAGATATTTCCCTAATTGGTAGGTGTTTTTCGCTAGGTGTGTCCCTCGCTTCGATCCCTCAAACGAGACCTTCTCTGCTGGAAACACGGCAAAGTCATGGATGTTGGGAAGGCTGAGAGGCTTTATGATCTCTCCACCGTAGGTATGGGGATTACATCCAATTCGCTTATCTCCTTTTGGACACATCTCGAGAATTTCTTTATGGGGGGTTCCATTTGCATCAAAGAGCTCTTCAGGGTGGTAGGAGCGGAGCCATTTCTCGACATGGGCAAGGGAATTTGGATTCGTTTTGAGGTCTTTTGCCGGGACTTGATGGGAACGATACGACCCTTCGATTGGGATCCCATCGATCTCTTTGATCCCCGTCCAACCTTTGAGAGAGCGAAGAATCAACATCGGAAAGCGGGGTTTTGTTATTGGTTTGCCCGAACGTGCTGCCTTTTGAATCGCATGGATCTCTTTTAGGGCCCATTCCATTGAGAGGAAAAGGTCAGTGTGGAGATCAGCATGGTCGACAATGCGAGGTTGATACCCATATCCAGTAAATAAATGGATCAACTCCTCTTCATCCATCGTCCCAAAAATCGTAGGATTGGAGATCTTGTACCCGTTGAGGTGGAGTATAGGCAGGACAGCGCCAGATTCGGCTGGATCGAGAAACTTCGTGCTGTGCCAAGCAGTGGCGGTGGGCCCGGTTTCAGCCTCTCCATCTCCTACAATACAGGCTACAATTAAGTTTGGATTGTCCATCACCGCCCCATAAGCAGTTGCCAGGGCATATCCGAGCTCTCCTCCTTCGTGAATCGTTCCTGGAACCCCTGGGGAGAGGTGGCTCGGGAAGCCTCCTGGCCAAGAGAAGCTTTTGATAAACTTGGCAAGTCCCTTGTAATCGAGGGTAAGCTCAGGGTAATATTTCTCGAGAGAACCTTCTAAGTAGAGATTGGCAAGATTTCCAGGGGCTCCATGTCCCGGGCCTGTAACAAGAAAAAGATCGAGGTTGTGGGCTCGGATCAGCCGGTTGAGGTGGGCATAGATGAGGTTGATTCCTGGAGTTGTCCCCCAATGACCAAGCAGACGATCTTTGATATGTTCTGGCTTAAGCGGCTCCTGGAGTAAGAAATTCTCCTTGAGGTAGATCTCCGAAGCTGCGAGAAAGTTTGCCGTTTTCCAATACCTCTCGATCTTTTCCAGTTCCCCTTTATGGTGCGTTCGACATTCGGTGATCTCTTGTTCTTCTAAATGGATGCTCATTCTTCTCTCCTTTTCGTCCTTTACTTTTTTACCCCTGTTAGCATAAGCAAGTAATAAGTGTGTAGGTTTTTTTGAGGATGTGATGAGAAAGTATCCGATTGTGGTGATTGGGGCAGGAGCTGGAGGGCTTGTTATTGCAATTGGAGCGACAAGAGCGGGAAAAAAAGTCCTTCTTGTCGAGAAGGGGCATTATGGGGGTGATTGTACCAACTTTGGGTGTATTCCGAGTAAGTCGCTTATTGCCTCAGGAGAAGATCGAAAGCTTTATGCCCAAAAAAAGGGGGCACTTGAGAGGGTGCGAGGGATTGTTTCGGAGGTTCGCTCTCATGAAGATCCGGAGGCTCTTGCGAAGATGGGGGTGGAGACGCTGACGGGAAAGGCGGTCTTTCTAGACTCTCACCATATCCAAGTAGGAGAGGAGGTGATCGAAGGAGAAAAGTTTGTGATTGCTACCGGTTCTTCTCCATTGATCCCTTCAGTTGAAGGGCTAGACAAAACTTCCTATCTCACCAACGAGACGATTTTCGATCTTCCAGGAATTCCCAAAACGTTGACGGTGCTTGGGGGAGGACCAATCGGATGTGAACTTGCTCAAGCCTTCCAAAAGCTCGGGACACAAGTCGCTCTTGTCCATAGACACACCTACCTCCTAAAAAAGGAGGAACCCGAAGCGCAAGGAAGAATCAAAGAGGCCTTCAAAAAGGAGGGGATCGATCTCTATCTTGGTCCCTCTCCGAAATCTGTATCAGAACAAGGGGGAAAAATCACTCTTCTTCTAGATTCTGGGAAGGAAATTGTCTCAGATCACCTCCTCGTCTCGATTGGAAGACGCCCCAATGTTGAGATGGGGCTTGAGGCTGCACATGTCTCGTGTTCGAAAAAGGGGATTGAGGTCGACAAGTATGGGAGGACGTCTCAGAAGCACATCTTTGCCATCGGGGATGTGACAGGAGGTCCGCAGTTTACCCATGCGGCCGAAAATCAGGGAAGAGCGGTACTCACTTCCCTTCTTCTCCCTGTTAAGAAAAAGATCTCGACTCAAGCGATGCCTCGGACTACCTACACCGATCCAGAGGTCGCTTCGTTTGGTCCAAAACAAGCAGAGGCTGAGGAGAAGTATGGGAAAGAGAATCTCGCCATCTATTTTGTTCCTCTAAGTGAGAATGATCGGGCTGTTACTACCGGAAGGACCGAAGGGTTTGTCAAAGTGATTACAAAGAAGTTGAGTAGCAAGATAGTGGGAGCGACCATTGTGGCCCCGAGAGCAGGGGAGATGCTCCCAGAACTCTCTCTTGCAGCTAAAGAAAAAATCCCCCTTCGGAGAATTGGGGATCTGATTCATCCCTACCCTACCTACAACCTGGCTATCCGGAAAGCTGCCGACCTTTGGCTTATCCAGACCTTCCTCCCTTGGCTCAGAAAACCCGCAAAGTGGATCAACTGGAAACGGTGGATTCCTCTTGCTGTGATTGTACTGCTCATGATCATTGCCTACAGCTTCGATGTCCATAAGTACTTCACCTTCGAGATGCTCAAAGAGCGGCACGGCCAGCTTAAAGGATGGGTCACCTCCTCACCCGTTGTAGCTCCTATTGTTTTCACACTCATCTACACTCTTGCAACAAGTCTTTCTCTGCCAGGTGGGGCTATTCTTAGTCTACTCGGAGGATTTCTCTTTCCCATTCCATGGAGCACTCTCTATGTTGTGATTGGGGCAACGATTGGGGCGTCTGTGATCTTTTTAGCTGCTCGCACAGCCTTCGGTGACCTCCTTCGGAAAAAAACGGGAAAGTTTATCCAAAAAATGGAAAAAGGGTTTCAGGAAAACACCTGGAGCTATTTGCTTTTTTTGCGTTTTATCCCCCTCTTCCCCTTTTGGGTCGTCAACATCGCTCCTGCTTTTTTCAACGTCGCCTTTTCGACATACGTCTGGACAACCTTTGTCGGGATCATCCCAGGAGCTTATGTCTACACACAAGCCGGGGCTGGCTTCAGCGCGATCTTCACTTCAGGAGGGAGCTTTTCGATCGACACGATCTTCAATGTACAAGTGAGGATTGCGCTAGTCGCTCTTGCGGTCTTCTCTCTTGTCCCTATCTTCGTAAAAAAGTGGATTCACAGGAAGAAACGTTAACAGTCTCGATATTTGATTTGCATGATCGATGTGTAGCGATTCTTTGAGATTGAAAAATATCTTAAATGAACATATAATCTTTTGTTTGTGTAATTTAGGTTGCTTGTGTTGCTCGAAGCTCTTTCTAGATTTAATGAATTTTTTACTCTCTTTTTTGTCTTTCCAGCCCTTTTGTTGCTTGGCATCTATTTGACCTGGCGGCTGAAATTTATCCAGATTACGAAGATGGGAGCCGCTTTCTCCCTTGTTTTCAAAAAAGGGGAGAAGGGGGAAGAGGGGGATATCACTCACTACCAGGCTGTCTCTACCGTTTTAGCGAGTAACTTCGGGACTGGGAATATCTCTGGGATGGCCGTTGCCCTCTCTGTGGGAGGTCCAGGCGCCCTTGTCTGGATGTGGGTGATGTGTTTCTTAGGCTCTATTGTCCAGTTCGCCAATTGTCTTCTCGGGGTTAAGTACCGGAAAAAGCTTGAGAGTGGGGAGCATGTTGGGGGGCCGATGTACTACTTTTGCGAAGGAATGGGATTGAAAAGTCTTGGTACAGCCTACTCCCTTATTGTGATTATTGCCGCTTTTGCTGTTGGGAATTTTGTGCAGGTGAATTCTTTGGCCCTGCCTCTTGCTGAAATGGGAGTTCCTGGATGGGTAGTAGGAGGGGTTTTGAGTGTCCTCGTTGCTCTTGTAGTTGTGGGGGGGATGGGGAGAGTCGCAAAAGTCTCTGCTGCTGTAGTTCCGGTTATGGGACTCCTCTATTTCGGAGCGGCTCTTGTGGTTCTCGTCCTCTTTGCCGATCAGTTACCTACTGCGATTGTCACCCTTTTCCGCTCGGCCTTTGGGGGATCTTCCCTTCTCGGAGGGGCGATGGGTTTTACGGTTCTCAAATCTCTTACAACCGGGTTTGACCGGGCGATTTTTGCCACCGATGCAGGAACGGGGACAGCCCCCATGCTCCAATCTGGAGCGAAGACCAAAGACCCTGTAATCGACGGGATCGTGTCACTCGTTGCTCCTTTTATGGTGATGATTGTCTGCAGTGTTACAGCTCTAGTTCTTCTTGTCAGTGGGGTCCCTGCCGAACCTGGTCTCCAGAGTACAGGCCTCATCCTCCACGCCTTCCATAAAGGGATTGGACAGACCTTCGGCTCTACTATTGTAATCACAGCTCTTGTCCTTTTCGGCTACACCACAATCCTCACGTGGGCCACCTGTCTTGACCGTGCGATCATCTACCTCTGGGGTCCCTCCTGGACCCGCCCTTTCCGTCTCCTCTACATCCTCGTCGTCCCGCTCGGAGCTCTCATGAGAGTCGACCTCGTCTGGATCCTTGCCGATCTCTCCCTCACCTCCCTCCTCCTCCTCAACCTTATCGGTGTCACCAGCCTTTCCCGGGAGGTCATTGCAGACTCCAATCGTTTCTTCCGCCCCGAACTCGAAACCTCTGCCCTCTAAGACGGCCCTCCTTATTACCTGTAAATAATTTTAACTAAACAAAAAAACAAAATTAATAATAAATAAACAATTTTGGTATATAATTTTGGTATAAACAGTTAACCAGGAGGTTTTTTATGAGTTCAGTAAATAGTAATAACATAGATGTACGTCAGTTTGTTGGTGAAGGAGAGAAGGTTCGGGCAGTGACCTTCCGAAAGCGTCTATATACCGTTCTGCCAAAAAATGAGTATGAGATTAAACAGTGTGGCGATCTCTACCAAGGCAAGCGTAGAGTCCGGGACGTAGCATTTATTGCTGGGTTTATAGTTTCGGGGACTGCAGGATGGCTCTTTACTGGGTGCCTGACGGCTGCTATTGGTGTTGTGGGTATGAAATTGGGCATGATCTATATCCCGGCATCAATCACTGCTTTAGGGCTAGCCTCGGTGATCACTGCCTTAGTTGCCTATTCGCAACTTAAATTCTCTCATGAAGAAGTAAAGGACATTTTAGAGAAAATTGTGAACCAGCTCGATCAAGAAATCCAGGCTAAGGCAGATCACTACTGCGAGCTTCTTGAAACAAAAGAAAAAGAAGTAGAAGACCAGGTAGTTGCAGAAGAGACAAAAGCTTTAGAGAATGCTGTGAAGCAAATACAGGAGATCCTTCCAACCTATACTTATCAAGCACCTCAAACGAAGCACGAAAAAGAAGTAGGAGACTACAACACAGGGCTCAAAAAATCACGGGAAGATGCAGGAAAAGAGTTGGAAAAGTTGACCGGGTTAAGGGACAAACTTCTGGTGCAAGAAACTGAGATGAATGTAACCTAAATCAGTTAAAACTACGCGGCCAGTCGTTCAACTCCCTCTTGATTGGAGGCGATATGTCCGTATAGATGCCCATATTGAGCACTGCTACTTCTAGCTTCTGCTATAGTTTGCTCCAAACTTTCTTGATTTGCATAGTTACTCCTTTTGCACTCCTGGTTATCTAAGTTGTTTGTCAATAAAATTTGATACCTTTGAGTGCTTTTTTATGTAAAGATTTAACTTCCTGGGCAGAAGTAGGATGAGTTTTAACCGATTTTGTACCGCCCCCTATTTTTTGAACACATAAGCATGATAAACGGGTGCAATTAAAAGTGGAGCTTATATCGATAACCTTACTCAGTTGCGCTAGGTGATTCTATTTAAAGACTTAATATATAGTAAAGGCATCGCTCCCGCGATGCTCTCTGGAAAACGTCATTTTTATATCAAATATTTTTAACGAAAAAATTTCTAGCAATGAAGGCAAAAGCTCCACTTTTAATTGCACCCATGATAAACCTTTTCATTCTCTTAAATTTAACCCTCTCTATAATGGCTTGCAGGGTTTAAACTTACATGGAGATGAGGAATGAAATCGTTAATCAGTATTTTCATGAGCGTTTTTCTGAGCTTTGCACCTTTGCAGGCTTTTGATGAGTTTGATGAACCTCTTGTTGAGCAGGTCATCCATAGCGATGAGGGTGTGTTTTTGCTGATAAACAATTCTTGGTTGCAAATAAAGGGTTTTCAAGTTTCTGAAGCCGGTGCTTTTGCTCTCGTTAATGGAGAGTGGATGACCCTTTCCGAGGCTGTTGAATTCGGTGATTTTCAAGCTTCATGGCAATGTAGCAGGTGTGAACGCTACAGTATTGATGGCATAAATACCTGCCCGTACTGCGGAAAGTCAAAAAATGCGTAAGTTATTATTTCTATTACTATGTCTAACATCTCCTCTCTTTGGTGGCGTGGTTGAAGATGGGATAAAGCAGCTATCTTGGCATGATCGGGCATGCATGAAAGCATTTTTTGATGAGGTTATTAAAAGAGACCAAATTTCTCATGTTTTGTTTTATGATAATAAGCCTGTCTGTTTAACAGCTCTTGTGCTGAAAGATAAACATCAAATATTTAGAAATATCCAGTGTCTCAAAGGATGGAGAACTTTTAAAAAATACGAACACCTTTTTCCTCATCCTGACTATATCATCGACGAGAATGTGATAGAATTTGATAAAAATTTCAGAGTGTTACACGTTTATTTTATTAACAAGCGCTCACTTGTACAATGCTTGGAGACGAATCTCGATTTATTCAAAGAATCTCTAGGCCTTAATTTTTCTACTGAAAGTTTTATGGCTAAACTTGAGGAAGGATGCTCTCTTCCAGATTTGTTATTTCGTAATGAGATGCTAATAGGTGTGCTTTTAGGTTACGGACAAGAATCGGCTAGAGCTTTCCATGAAGCATGCCTTCATCAAAATAGAAACTATGCTCCACCTGAAACTGAAACATATAGAGCTGTTGAATTGAAGAGTCCAAAGGGATGTAAAATCTACCCTGTGGTCTTTATGGGGAATCCGCATTCTCCCGAAGTTAAGAAATTGAGCTCTATTTATGAAAGGGAGTTGGAAGCATTTTGGCAAGCGTATCGACCTTCGAACAACCGTTTGAGATTGGTTTTGAAAGGACTATGTTCTGACTCATCCCCTGACTGAAGTGGATCCCAAATCCTGGACAGCTTTCAAGGGCTTTTTAAGTTGGGTGTAACCCAAATCGGTTAAAGGTCCAAGTTCCCATCCTCAGGCACAAAGTAGGTGGGTGTCCTTTGTTGCCTTCCGTTCTCGTTATTTCCCGGTAGGGGGCATGCAAGAGCCTGGTATGCTTGTGTCTGAAGACCAGAGTCTTGGGTTTTTAACTGATTTGGGTTACACCCAAATCATATCTGAAGCAGCCAAAGGACCTCAGCAGAGAACTCTCGAACACGAGAATTCAGTTTGAGTACGTATTTCCTTTAGCCTCAAGACAGACTCTGTAAATAGTCAATTTGTTGATTTGCAGATTGTTATTTTAAGGCCGAAACTCATCCACAAATAGACGAATAACCTTTTGCTGATGATAGTTTGAACAAAAAAATTCATCTGCAAAAGGTCTTTTAGATCATTTGCAGCTTGATTTATTAATAGGGATACGTGTATTCTGCACTTAAAGATACAGGAGAATAGGATGAAAAGTACTCAATTTGTTGGCCGAGAACCTGAGATGGCCAGGCTTAAAAGTCTATTGAGCTCTAGAAGTGCAAATCTTATTGTGGTTCGAGGTCGTAGGAGAATTGGGAAAAGTAGGTTATTAACTGAATTTGGTAAAGAAATTAAAAGTACATACTTTTCTGGAAATCCTCCCATGCAGAAAACGACAGCACAGTCTCAACGTGATGTTTTCGTACGGCAACTTGAAAGAGTAGGTATCCCAGGAGTTAAACCAGACGACTGGGGAAATATCTTTTGGCATCTTTCTAAATATACTGAAAAAGGGAAAGTACTGATTGTATTCGACGAAATTTCTTGGATGGGGGGAAAAGATCCTCAATTTTTAGGTCATCTGAAAACCGCTTGGGATATGTATTTTAGTAAAAACCCACACTTGATTTTAGCACTTTGTGGTTCAATTTCGTCTTGGATCGAAAAGAATATTCTTAGTAATACCGGATTTCTTGGAAGCATTGTCATGGATCTTGTCCTTGACGAACTTCCTCTTCATTCTTGTAATTCGTTTTGGCATCCTAAAGAAATGCGCATTACCGCCTATGAGAAGTTTAAAGTCTTGTCGGTAACCGGAGGAGTTCCATTCTATCTGGAGCAAGTTAAACCAAGTCTATCTGCAGAGCAAAATATTCGAGACCTGTGTTTTATAAGAGGAGGCCTACTTGTTCGAGAATTTGACAATATATTCTCAGATCTTTTCTCCCGTCGTAAGGGTGGTCATAAGGAGTTGGTGACTTGCCTTGCTAATGGGCCGAAAGGACTTGCTCAAATTTGTAAAGAGCTCGGTAAAAGTCAAGGGGGGCTATATAGCCAGTATTTGGATGAATTAGTAAAAGCTGGTTTTGTAAGACGAGATTTTACGTGGGACCTAAAAAGTGGAAAACCAGGTAAGTTAAGTCGTTATCGATTAAGTGATAATTATTTGCGTTTTTATTTAAAATATGTTTATCCAAATCGTGTCAAAATCGAGCAAGGAAAAGTATCTGACTCGATGTTGACTAATCTTCCTGGTTGGGAAGGAATCATGGGTTTACAGTTCGAAAATCTTGTTACCCACAATTGTAAAACTCTTTGGAAATTATTGAATATTCCTACAGAGGAAGTCATAATGGATGGACCATTTTTTCAAAGTACAACAACAAAACAATCAGGGTGTCAAATCGATTATATGATTCAAGCGCGTTTTCATACTCTGTATCTGTGTGAAATTAAATTTAAAAAAGATCTAATTGGGAACAAAATTCTTGAAGAAATGGAGAAGAAAAGACAACGTTTGAAAGTGCCTAGATATTTTTCAATTAGACCTGTACTGATCCACGTTAATGGCGTGGAAGAGAGTGTGTTAGATGAGCATTATTTTGATAAAGTCATCGATTTTAACCAGCTTTTGACTTAGCATCAGAAAAGAGCATGATCTCTTTGGGTTACAGTTCTCGCAAACCTTCTCCGAGGGGGAGGAGAGGGGGATCCTCGAGAAAGCAGCCGAGTACCTTGATCGAGAGATCCAAGAACAGTCAATACAGTATTATGAGGTCCTTCAGACTCAGCCTGCTGACAAGAAGGAGGCTGCCAAAAAAGTTCAGGAAACAAACCCTTTGTTCCAGTTGGATGAAGAGCAAGAGATACGAGATGTTCATGCTGCTCTTATCTATCAGCAGAAGTGGGGACTAGAAAGGCTGGAAGAGCTGCAAGCATTGAGAGCCCGATTCACTGATTTCCCTGTATCCACAAGTGACGATTGATCTTTGGGTCTTTAGCGCCTCTCGTTGTAGTAGAACATCGGCATGAAAAGGCCCGGGTCTACCTGCATGACCCGACTTAAACCAGTTGCATAGGTCGGATCGATGAGTTTGATATTGTTCTCAATACGGGAGATCGTCGGCTGGCTGGCTGCAAAAGCGGGGTAGCTCGCTTTGATCTTGTTTGCAAGAGTTGGTTGGGTCCAGCCGTGAGCATTACGTAGAGTACGGGTGATCTCTCCTCGTCGCAAGATCTCTTCTCTTTGGAGGCGGTAGAGTTCGAGTTTGAGCTCAGTGGCTAGATTGCGGATTAAAGGGAGGGCATTTGTCCGGATGAGCTGCTCTGTTCGGGCAAGGCCATTGAGACGATTTGTTGTTCTCCTAAGTCCAAAGAGGGCATCTTCATGTGGATAAGCATAGAGTGTTTCTACTGATCGTTTTGTCTCTTGGGTTGGCATCGATTCGATGAGGACAGCCCGGAATGCGTAGGCAAAGTGGTCAGTTCGTCGACCTGCACACTGCTGGAGTACTTGGGTACTGACGGTGTTGATCCTTTCGATGAGCTTCGATTGCCCCATCTGGGACTTCTGGATCGCCTCATAGCGGATCTCACAGGCTTTCTTGAAGAGAGTTTGGTTCCCGCGCAAGTTAGAAGCCGCCACTCCGATCAATCTGTCAAAAGTAGCTGGATTTGTCTCCAGGTTTGTTTTCGTTTCTTGGATCACTCGGTGGAAGTGGCTGAGAATGGTTTTAGTCTCATTTTTGATGGTCCGTTGCATCCGCTTTCCCGCAATGACTCCTTGCGCCTCTTGCATGAAGAGAAAGAGTCCCTCTTCTGGATCGATCTCTCCTTTGGAGGCTCGATTCAAGATGGCAAGTGCTTTTGTGCGGAGAAGATTGCTTGCCTCCTTTCCGTCTATTGCTGAGTCGGTTTGGTTGATCTCTGTCATCATCTCCATGGTTGCATTGGAATTGCGGAAGGTTTCGGAGTGGTTGAGGAAGAGAAAACCTTGTGGCTTGGGGGTGTTGTGTTGTCGGTGGTAGTCCCACTGGGCTTTGTCATAGGCAATCAGAGAAGGGATCGTGCTGCTGTGGGCTGCTTGCCGGTCGAGCACCTTCTGCTTTTGTCCCTGTTGATTGAGGATATAAAGAGAGGTAGCTCCTCCTTGTTGATCGCCGGTACCTCCGATTTCAAAATGGAGCCCCGTTTTGTAGCAGACAATGAGCTGCTGGAAGAAAAAAGCGATCCGCCTTTCGATGTGCTGCTCGAGCATTGGCATATAGGCGTTGAGCTTCTTGTCAAAAGTATCGAGCTGTGCTTGAACGATCGCTTGGGGAATACACTCGTACTCGTATTTTCCAATCTTTTGGGACCAGACATGGTCAGCAACTACTAGGTCTTTAAGGGCAGGGGTCTCATTCAGATCGAAGGGGACGACATCTCGGCCGGTCTTTTTTGCGTTGGGGGGTAGGGGTGTATAGCGGCTTCCTACATAGTCATTTCCAATTTGTAAAGCTTGTAGTGGCATTTTTTCCTCCTTGTCACTTTCAAATGAATCCAGTCTGCAGTTTATGGACTAATCAGAAAAATGAAGCAAGGATTAAGAAATATTCCGATCCTGAAGTTTTCAGGGGATCGCCTCGGGAGGGACGAGGGTGCGAGGGTCTTCTTTGAGGAGTTTTTTGCGGTTATTCCAGTAGATGTCGCCGTAGTCGTAGGTGAGCTCGGTGTTTGCTGGGATCTCCTCAATGGCGCGGAAGATGATGTGGAAGACGCCGTCGTAGTAAACGGAGATCGACTCGCAGTTTGGGCTGTCGTTGTGGTTGATGAATCTTGTGTAGTTGCCACACTTTTGGCTGTCGATTGTGAAGGACTTTGTTGGTATCCAAAGGTGGGGATACATGAAGCAGTAATCATTGATGTCCCGGAAGAAGTGGCTACGAGGTCTTACAAGTCCTGTATATTCGCCGATATATTCCCACTTTTCAAGAGGGCGATTGGTGAAAAGGCCGTACCCGATCTCTTGTCCGATCCAACGGATGGTGATATCAGGGATCTCAGCAGCTTCGATCTGCTTCCCATGGAATTTTCCGAGCCAAAGAGCGAGCTCTTGGATTTTCCCTTTCTTGTAAGCAGCTCCGCATTTCTTCCTGATCCAAGACTCGGCTCGCCAATCGGCAAATTTGAGCTGCGGGTAGTACTCCAGCTCAAACAGCTCTTCGAACCGTTTGATAGAGATCATTTTGGATGGGGCATCGGGTGTGAAGGCAATTTGAATGGAAGACATTAGAAAGTCACATACTCTCCGATTTTCTCTTGGGGAGCGATCGCAAGGCATGTTGCCTCCCCGATCTTGTTCTTCACCGTCTCCAGGGCCGTTTGGGGGGCGTTACACTCTTGCGAGAGGTGGGCAAGGTGGATGTGCTTCAGCCCATCGTGGAGAATCTCTTCAACAAGGGAGGCGCACGCCTCATTCGAAAGGTGGCCACTCCGTCCCAGGACTCGTTGCTTATAGACCATTGGCCTTGGGCAGGCGTGGACCATAGAGGGTTCGTGGTTCGATTCGAGAACAAGATAATCCAAGTTTTGTAGCTGAGAGCGGACTGTGGAGGTGACATACCCAAGATCGGTGCAAATCCCTACCTGAATTCCTCCCGTTCGGATCGTAAAGGCGACCGGATCAGATGTGTCGTGGGGGATGCTATAGGGGTGGATTTCGAGATCTTCATAGGTGAAGCTCTCTCCTGTGGTAAAAATCTTGAACTTTGGGCAAGCGCCAAAGGTCTGGTAGATCCCCTTTGCTGTTTCCGAGTTGGCAAGAACGGGGATATTGTGGCGGAAGGCAAGAGTCCTGAGTCCCTGGATATGATCGGTGTGGTCGTGAGTGATGAGAATCGCAGAGATCTCTTCGATTCCAACTCCGAGCTCGGCAAGCCGCTTTTTGGTCTGGAGTCCGCTGATCCCCGCATCGACCAGGATCTTCGTTTTCCCCGACTCGAAGTAAAGAGCGTTCCCTTTTGAGCCCGAAGCGAGAGGGCAATAGCCTGGTTTTCGATTCACGACTCCTCCTCAGGGTAGTAGATTTTTCGGGGTTTGGCTCCCATCGAAGGGCCGATCACCCCTCTTTTTTCTAGTTGGTCCATCAAACTCGCTGCCCGTGCATACCCCAACTTCAATTTCCTTTGGAGGAAGGTAGTCGAAGCATTTCCTGTTTCGAAAACAAGAGACTTGGCCCCCTCATAGAGAGGATCTTTGTCTGTTTCATCCTCCTCTTCCAAGAGATCTTCCCCTCGGTAGTTGTCAAAGGAGGGGATTAAATACCTGGTGGGGGCTTGGGAGCAGATGTAGTGGATCGTTTTGCTGATGTCTTCGTCTCGAATGAAAGCCCCTTGTGCTCGCAATAGCGTTGATGTTCCAGGGGGTAAGAAGAGCATGTCCCCATTCCCGAGGAGTATTTCAGCTCCATTTTCGTCGATGATGATCTGGCTATTGACACGCGAAGAGACTTTAAAAGCGATTCTGCAGGGGAAGTTTGCCTTGATCAGCCCTGTGATCACCTCGCGTGAAGGGCGTTGGGTTGCCAGGATCATGTGGATTCCGACAGCGCGTGCCATCTGGGCGATCCGGGCAATCGGAGTCTCGATATCGGCAGAGGAGACCATCATCAGATCGGCGAGCTCATCGATGATTCCCACCAAGTAGGGGAGTTTTTCAGGGATCTCGACGTCGAGCGATTCCTCGAATTCCCTATCGATTTTTCGCGTATTGAAGGTGTGGACATTCCGGATTCCCATCAGGCGGAAGATCTCGTAGCGCCGCTCCATCTCCTTCACAAGCCAATCGAGAGCAGATCTTGCTCCTCCAGGCTCCGTAATCACTGGAGCCAGCATATGAGGGAGGTGGGTGTATGCAGTTAATTCAACTTTTTTCGGGTCGACCATCAAGAGTTTGATCTCGTCTGGTCGTGCGTTTAAGACGATCGACATGACGATCGTGTTGATACAAACCGATTTTCCCGATCCTGTGGCTCCTGCGATGATCAAGTGGGGCATCTTGGTCAAGTCGGTCCAAACATCGTCCCCATTGACCATTTTTCCAAGCAAGAGGGGGATGTGGAACTTTTTGTTCGACGCTTGGTAAGATTCGAGCATATCCCGGAAACTCACCTCTTGGGGATGAGAGTTTGGAATCTCAATTCCAACGGCAGCCTTTCCGGGAATCGGAGCAATGATCCGGATCGATTTTGCCTGCATATTGAGGGCAATGTCGTTTTCGAGAGCTTTGATCTTTTGCACCTTCACTCCGACAGCAGGGTGGACTTCGAAAGAGGTAATGGTAGGACCGCAGTGGATATCACCCACTTTTGCCTCAATTCCAAAGCTGAGAAAGGTCTCCTCGAGTACTTCAGCCTGTTTTTTGAGATCGCTTGTCAGAGCAGATTTGTCAGGATGGTTCACTGCAGTAAGGAGAGAAGAAGGGGGACGTGAATACTCTTCAAGAGAGTGTTGTTTAGGCGGTGTGATCATCTCTCCTGGTGTGACTGTAGAAGAGGGAGCTGGCTGAGGTGTTGGCTTGGGGGAAGGGAGTTTAACTTGAGTCTCTCGTTTTAGAGGATTTTCACGGGCAAGAGAAGGAACATCATCCTTTTGATCTTCTTTTTCAAAAGGTTTATTCCGGTTGCCTAAAGCAAGAGCTGGAAGGGGTCTGAGCTTGAATTTTGGTTTTAGAGTTGCAAAAAGAGTGTTGAAAAGAGTTTTCGTTTTGCGCCAAACGGTTTTTACCGGAAGCTCTGTCAGCATTGTCCCACTGACGAGCAAAATGGAAGAGAAGACAAAAAGCGTACCAAGTGTTCCAAGAAACTTCCTGAGGTTAAGAGTTGTGTCGATATAGAGGTGGTGAAGGGGAACACCTCCTAAATAGTGGCGGAGAGCTTCAGGGTTGTATGAGGCCTTTCTCGGGTAGTAGTCGTTATAGATCCACCTTTCGAAAAGGGAGGCTGGCGAGGGGCTTGCTTGGGCAAGCATCGCAAGAAGAACGGAAGTAGAAAGGAGGGTAAGAGAGAAAAAGAGGAACTTTTGGGGGAGGTTGGTAAGATCTCTTTTAGTAAGAAGAGACCAGCTCAGCCAGCCGAGGAAAGGGATCAATAGAAAACTACTGAGGCCAAAAAGGTAATTCACTCCCCATGCAAGCACATGTCCGAGCAAGCCAAGCCAATTATCGCTTGGAATCCCATCGTGATAACTAACCAAAGAAAGAGCAAGGAAAATGGTAGCAAATAGAAGGAAAATGCCTTTAAAAATGGGCGACAGGGGCTTTTTTTCTTTTGGAGGGAGAGCTTTCTTCTTTTTCATTGGTTGATTTGGCTAGAGGTTGAAACACCCTACAAAGTACTGGGAAATGGGGAAAAATTCCAGAAGAAAAAGAGGGCGAACGACGGGTCTCGAACCCGCGACCTCCGGAACCACAATCCAGCGCTCTAACCAACTGAGCTACGTCCGCCATGGAGAAGTGTGCATTTTCATCCATCGAGCCGTTAATTGTCAACGGATGACAATTGTGAGGGTGCAATTAAAAATGGGAAACGGTGCTACCTGAACAATGAACAATGAATAAAGCTTAACCACAGTGATTAGAGTCAAACACGATTGAATTTTATTTATTGCCACAGAGAGCACAGAGAAGAAAATTTCTCTCTGTGTTCTCTGTGTTCTCTGTGTTCTCTGTGGTTGGGTAGGGTATACTGAGAATGGGTTTGTGCGAGAGTGTAGTTACAGAGGGATGTTGGGAGGGAGTCAAGGTCACTTCCCCGGACGCCGTGGTAAATTTGCGCCCATATATTATTGTGTGAGTTGGGTACTTATTAATTTAATTCAGAAGAAGAAAAAAGAGGCTTGTGGAAAAAATCGCCGTTTTCGTATTGTGTTGGCTTCTGACGAATTCTTCTATACTCGAAAGAGGGAAGGGGTCACGAATAACTTCTCCAATGAGAGGAGGGCGAAAAGAGATCTAGGTCTCTTCTAGCAGGTCTTGACAGCGATAATGAGACAGAATGCAGTTTTAGTCTTTTTTAGACTAAAACGGCTTGATCGGAAGTTGAACTTAGGTTCAACTCCCGTTAATTATACGAGTTTTTTTTAACTGAGAATTTGATCTTGGTTCAGATTGAACGCTGACGGCGTGGATGAGGCATGCAAGTCGAACGAAGAAATAGCTTCGGTTATTTCTTAGTGGCGGAAGGGTTAGTAATACATAGGTAATTTACCTTTAACTTTGGAATAACGGCTGGAAACGGTCGCTAATACCGAATGTGGTGGTCTTAGGCATCTAAGATTCATTAAAGCGGGGGACCTTCGGGCCTCGCGGTTAAAGAAGGGCCTATGGGATATCAGCTTGTTGGTGAGATAACAGCTCACCAAGGCTATGACGTCTAGGCGGATTGAGAGATTGACCGCCAACACTGGGACTGAGACACTGCCCAGACTCCTACGGGAGGCTGCAGTCGAGAATCTTTCGCAATGGGCGAAAGCCTG
>SDBV01002865.1_pt1 | contig 25702 bp, 30 predicted proteins | sample 2277081 | NCBI WGS metagenome assembly SDBV01 (sample SAMN10402039, study PRJNA504765) | marine sediment metagenome | isolation source: marine sediment core GS10_PC15, 223 cmbsf | place: Arctic Ocean: Southern Knipovich Ridge | collected 2010 | reverse complement strand
TTGATAAAATTAATAAAGAATATGGTAAGTTAGATGTTTTGGTTAATAATGCGGGAATCTTTGATGGTTCTGATAGTACAACTAATCTAGAAGCTTTTGAAAATATTTTTAAGATTAATTTATTAGCACAAGTTAGAGCCACCAAATACGCATTAAAATTAATGAAAACTGGAAAAATAATTAATGTTAGTTCTATTGCAGGAAGAATGGGACGAGGAAGTTCACATTCATGTGCATACAGTGCAATGAAAGCAGCTTTAGATAGTTATACAACAACTCTTGCTAAAGATTTGGCTCCTAAGATATTAGTTAATAGTGTTGCTCCAGGAAAAACATTAACTCCAATGTGGGGAAATTTAGATAAAAACAAAGAAAAGGAGTTAGGAGAGACTCAGCTAATTAATAGGTTTATTCATCCAAATGAAATAGCTGATGGGATTTTATTTTTAATCAAAAATGATGCAATTTGTGGGGAAATTTTGACTATTGACGGGGGCATGGGATTAAGAAAACCTTAAAAAGCCTTTATTTCTGCGGGATGATGTTGGGGGGTTGGTTGTTTGGGGGAGTTATTAGATTTATTTTTAGACTATCATAAGATTTAAAAATAGGAATAGGGTTGCCAATTTATGAAAGTCACAGAGAAAAAATATTTTGGGTTGGGAAATGTGCCTATTGGAATCGGATCTATAATAAAAGGATGGGATATTTCAGAAGAAGCATATAGAGATCCGGCAAAACTTCCCATAGTTGATTTCCGTGCTATGACTGGTGCCTGCCCTCATGATTGTTTTCATTGCTTTACCGATAAAGACAGAAAAACTCTTAGCCTTGAAGAGATAAAAGGAGTTATAGACCAGTTAGCAGAAAGAGGTACGCATGCAATTGATTTTTTGGGTGAGGGAGAACCAACCATAGATAGGGATTTTTTTGATATTATAGAATATACTAGTAAAAGAGGAATTCAACCAGTAATATTTACAGATGCGGCAACAAAAATGCGTGATAGAGGTTTTGTAGAAAGAGTTTATGATTCTGGTGCTAGTGTGTGTCCAAAATGTGACAGTTTATTTGACGCGGAATATCAAAACTGGGTTGTGGGGGATAAAACAGGGAAATACTTTGCTCAGAGAAACGAAGCTATTGATTTGCTTATTGAACAAGGTTTTAATGAAGTTCAAGAAGATGGAACAACACGCCTTGGATTTGATATGGTTATATCTAAAAGGAATATTGGAGAAGTAGAAAGAACATTACGTCATTGTAGGGCAAACAACTTGTGGATTGTGCTCGCTTCTTATCTTCCATCTGGGCGTAGTGGAGGTGAAAATTTTGATAGGTCCTTAGTACCTAGTGAAGATGAAATAGAGGAAATGAGATCTGTTGTAAAACAAGTCGATGGAGAATATAATTTTAATCACCCGATATGGAATAATTTTGCAACCAGGCCTTGTGTTGAATTTATGCAAATATATGGTGACGGGAGAGTAAGTCCCTGCCCAGGAAATGAGACAGTAGTTGGAAATGTGAAAGCAGACACTATTGGAGAATTAGAAAAAAGTATTTTAGCAAAGTTTCCTTGTCATGATAGGTCTGTGTTTGACGGACATTGCTTGTATAGGGAACAATGTGTGGGTTCTTAATAATTCTTAGAAGCTCTCTATATTAATAGGAAGATACGATTTTCCTCAGGGATGTGGAAGGGAAGTTGGTTGTTTGGAGGAGTAACCCTTAAATATTGTTTTTAACTCTAATTATAATGGCAATAAATAAGATTACTCCCCTTCAAAAGAAACTTGTTAAAAAAGAAGTTAATAAGGAACTTAAATCTGCTAAGAAGAAAATGGAAAAAGAGGTAAATGAGAAGGTTGAAGCTAGTTTACGTAAAAAGTTAACCAAGGGGATCTATAAGCGTTCCTCTTTTGTTGCTTCTAAATTTAAAGATCATGCAACGACGGCAATAATTGCAGCGCTTTCTTTTGTAATCGCAATCTCATGGAAAGATTTAATTGTAAAATTTGTTGCAGAAAAAATTAAATTTTCTACAATTGCAAATTATCCTTATCTTGCGGAACTTTACTCTGCCCTGATTGTTACAGTTTTTGCGGTGATTGGAATAATAATTATTTCCTCTTGGGCTACAAAGAAAGAATGATACACTTTCTTCCCCCTAATCCTGTAGACTAAGTCAGCGGGGTAGTCCTTCTAAAACCCCCAAAGTAATCCTAATGTGCTAAATGTTGTAGGGCGTTTGTTTCTTAAAAGTAGTAACAAATAGATAGTTTTAAAAGGCTTTAAATTAAATTAGAAGTATGGAAATTATAGGGGTTTCACATGTTGAAGAATATGTTGAGCAAATAGACAAATATCTTGAGAAAAGTTATCCTAGAGGAATTAGATCTCTCTTAGTCGAACTTCCGCCCCCTCCCCTAGATTTAGTAAACGCGGTAAAATTGGAATTTTCTGAAGATGAAGTAAGTTATGTTGATGGTTTTTTCTCCACAATTGCAAGTAGACATATGGCTAAAGGAACAAAAATCATTTATGGAGATATTAATAGACAATTATTGGAGGTGGATTTCCTGAATTTTTATAATAGAACCTTAGAAGAAATGTTTGGAACCCATAGGGATGATGGAATTAGGCAAGTTTTTGAACAAGAGCAACCCGAAGTAACTCTTCTTGGAACATCTCATGCCGGAAAATTGAAAAGAGCTTTTCCTGAAATTCCATTCACACGCTTTTATGATAACGATCCTTCTTGGGAGGTTCCGAACTGGTTTACTACACAAGGGATACCTACCCCAGATAAAATAATTTGTTTTGACTAATCAACCCTAACTGAAACACTTTCTTCTCATCAAAACCCTTAAATACCCTTTCTCCTCTGTTTTTATGTAGACTAGGTCGGCGGGTTAGTCCTCCGCCATTTGCAAACGGACTTTAGGCAGACTGCAAGGGAGTGCGTGATTTGTGCGTTGGGAAGTCCTCATTCGGACGTTGACGCTTTGTCCGCTTCGATTTTGCAGATGCGAATTGGGTCAGGCCTTGATCGGAGCAGCCCTAAACATTTGTTAAAATGCTTGGTGGGTCGCAGAGCCGAGGAAGAGTAAGGGTAGCTTTTCGGTAATCTTTGAGCAAACTCCTGGGTCTACACTGAATTTCTACCACAATAATTTTTAAATAACAGTATTGATTAAAGAATTAATGAATAATATAGATATCCCAAAGAGTAAAAGAGATGAATTAGAAAACACAGTTGTTCAGTTAGACCACGTGGGTTCGGTTGATTTACCCCCAACATTAAGACTAACCGGAAGATTAAGACGAACTCGTGATTTTATAGTCGCACGTAATCTTCTTTTTTTAAGAGACCATTATGGTCCTTTGAAGGTATATGACCTTTCAGCTAATGGGCAAGAAATCTGCCAGTTTATGTTTAATCGGAGCCTTACAAAATCCAATGTATTAGAAAATATGGCAACAGATGGAAGCCATATGTATTTACATGTTGGAGGGGGGAAACTTTATCCAAAAGACGATGATATTTTAATAGCAAAAATAACAGAGCCGTTTGAAAGTGAGAGTAGTGAAGGAATAAAATACCGAGATGGTTTTTGTGAATTCATCGGACAAGAAATCAGAGAACTTTCTGCAGAACATTATATCTCTAGGCTACATTTCGCTGAAAAGAGCGGAATTGTTGGAAGAATTAGTTCGTTTTCACTAGATGATTTCTTGCGTGAGAAGCCCTCTCTTGTTTGGGATCCTGATCTTTTCACAGGAAGAAACCCCAGATTCCTAATCCATAAAGACATGGATTCCTTAGTCTATCTTAGGTCTGGAGAGGGTTCTGTTACTGCGGGTTATAATTATCATTCTGGAGAAGTGGGGTGCCAGCATTCATTCAGATTAAAAAAAGGAAAATTAGACGAAGGGAAATCCGAGTCTGGGGAAGAAAGAATAGGAGACATAACAGTATTTCCATTGGAGATTGAATGGGATATCAATTCCCCGACAGAACTATCTGCGAGAATAGAAGTGAATGAGACTTTAGAAACAAAGGATTTATCTGAGCCTCAAACTCAAACAGAGTATTTTCCTCTCGGAATAGTCTTTAAAGGGTCTTCTCGACCTCCTGGAAAAATTTTAGGGCTACAACACAGCGGAGAAAGATTGTATGTTTTAAGAGAACCAGTAACCTCTGAAGACATTGAAGGAGCCTGGAGAACACTTCGACCTGCAAGAATGGATTCTTACAACATATCTCTTAAACAATTGGTTAGTTAGGTGTCTTTCTGGGTCTACACTTTAAACTATATCTTTTAGAAGGGTAATTTTTATAAAGCAATAAAATATTAAAATCCATGACAGATTTAGCCACCAGGACTGAAGCTAAAATTTTTAGTCCTGAAGACCTTCCCAAAGGAAAAAGGGTGAGGGTTTATTTAGGATATGGTAGTCATCCAGAAATTCAGGTTCGTGAAGGAGTTGTCTTAGATCCAAATTGTGAAAAAAAGGGGTTGGGTATTCGGACGTTTCCCGCATTTAGAATGGAGATGACGCGGAGATGGGCTCTTCGTAATGGTGAAGAAGAGAGGGCTGAAGATGTTTCATATACTAGAATTATTCCATATAAGAATTTGGTAAATATAGAGCCTATTTAATTCTACAAAACATTAATAAAACATATTTATATTATTTAGATATGATAAAAGAGAGGGTGTTGGTGGAGGGTAATTCGGGACAATTTTATCTTATTGCAGCAATAATCATCTCCACTTTATTAATAGGGATTGTCGCTGTAACAAATTATTCAAAAAGAGAACCGGACTCTGGGATTTCAAATTTAAAAGAAGAGCTTGAAATTGAGGGTGCAAAAGTTATCGACTACGGAACAAATAAAGGTTCCAGTCAGGTTGAGATGTATCGGACCATGATGGAATTTACAAATGATTTTATAAGCAAAGAAGGGACTGACAAGAATTTTTATTTTCTTTTTGGGAATGATGGAAACTTTACCATTTCTGGATATCAAGGAACATCGGATACTGTCTTATTAGACGGTACCACAATAACATCTGCTTCTGGGGTGTTCTCCGGAAGCATAAATCCAGTTGGAACAAACGCTGTCTTATCAATAGATAGTAATGAGCATACTTTTAAAATAAATAACGGAGAAAACTTTTACTTTGTCATCTCGAAAGAAATTGGTGATGAAGAAATTGTCTTAAGCGGATGATATTAAAAGGAATTAAAGAAAAGAGAGGGATTAGCGTGATGGTGGGGTACGTTCTTCTGATTGTATTCGCGATTATAATTGGGGCAATCGTCTTTCAATGGTTGAGAACCTACGTTCCGGCTCAGCAACTGGAATGTGAAAATGGTGTTTCCGTTTTTCTAAAGAACTCTAGTTTTGACGAGGCAACAGGAGAATTAAATGTAACAATACAAAACAATGGAAGATTCAACATTGCAGGGTATTTTATACACGCCACAAACGAGACGGGGCAGGAACTTGCTACGATAGAACTTTCTGATTATCTTAACACCGACTTTGGAGGAAGTAAATTTGGTGGTGCTGTTCTTTTTTCTTCGGGACAGAATTCATTAAAACCGGGGATAGTTAATGCAGAAACGTTTGACATTCCTCCTGAATTAGGAGAACTTGTTTCTTTAAGAATTACTCCCACGAGATTCCAGGAACTCAATGATAGAAACAGGTTTGTAAGTTGCGGTGATTCTTCAATAGAACAGTTAATCGGAGGACAAGGAGAAGGTGCCCCTGTTGGTTGCACTCCTGATTGTTCCGGAAGAGAGTGTGGTCTCGACCCTGTTTGCGGAGAAACCTGTCCCCAAAATAATTGTGGTACAGATGTATGCGATTTATCAGGACAATGCGTTCCCCCTGAAGAGTGCACAGATACTTGCTCGGATTATGGATATGAATGTGGAACGTGGAGCGTTTGCGGAGCCAGCACGGGTTGTGGAACATGTAATTCTGGATTCGAGTGTAATGCGACAGGGCAGTGTGACTCTTTGATAGGGAACGGTGTTTGCGACTCTGGAGAAACTTGTGCGGAGGAGGAAGCATGCGAAGGGGAGCAGGCAGTTTGTTCAATAGGGCAAATCTGCCAGAGCGGAAGCTGCGACTGGCAGGGAGGAGTATATGGAGAGGATGAGTACTGTATAGATCTTGGATTGGGGTATATCGGAGGAGATTGCGTAGCTAATACTGGTCAATGTACAAGTAATCCTAACGGGGCACTTGAAGATGACGAGCCAGGAGCAGAAACATACTGTCCGGGTCAGGTTCTTTGTTGTATCTCAGGAGGATTATCAGAAAGAATTGTCTTTGCAAGCTCAACGGAACAGACAGGTGCTCTTGGAGGATTAAGCGGGGCAGATACAATCTGTAATAATTTGGCAAGTTCTGCTTCACCCGCACTGGAGGGAACTTTTGCTGCATGGCTTTCAAACTCCACCACTGACGCAAGAGACAGAATTCCTAATGCTGTTTTCAAAAGAGTTGATGGGGCGACGGTTGCAGATAATCTTGCTGATTTAACAGACGGGACGATTGACAACAGAATAAATTTAAATGAAAATGGGCTTGCTCCGGATGATGTTCATTCTTTTACAGGAACTAACACTGATGGAACAAAATCTAGTGATACCTGCCTTGACTGGACTTCCGGTAGTGGCAGCGACCTCAGCATGAGAGGTAAAACAGACCAAACAAACAGTAAATGGACAAACGAAAATTCAGAGGTATGTGACCATGCATCTGGAATCTACTGCTTCCAGATATCTTAGTCTTAATATTTATAAACTTTAAATTCATCTTATGAAAATGAGTGGTCAACTTCTGAAAAAGAGAGGAATTTCGCCGGTTATTGCTACGGTTCTTCTTGTTGCGATGGTTATTGTGATCGGACTTATCGTCTTTTTATGGTTTAAGGGAATTACGCAGGAAGCAGTAACGAAGTTCGGTGGACAAAACATTGAACTTGTTTGCGATGAAGTTCAATTCTCTTCGAGTTATTCGGGAGGTAAGCTTTTGCTCTCAAACACAGGAAACGTTCCAGTCTTTAACATGAAAATAAAGGTCACAGGACAAGGGAGCCACAGCACGGAAGATTTGAGTTCTTTATCCAGTAATTGGCCAGAAAAGGGATTGAGGCAGGGCGGAGCTTTCTCTTCTTTAAGTTTGGATTTCAGTGGAGCAAGCAAGGTTCTTGTTATTCCAGTTCTTCTTGGAATCTCTGATAGTGGAGAACAACTTCATGTTTGTGAAGATAGATACGGACAGCAGGTAATTTAAATGATAAACAAAAAGGCCCTTTCAGGTGTTGTTACAGTAGTCATTCTTATGGCGCTTGCCGTTGCATTAGTAGGTATTGTTTGGGTCGTTGTCGACAATCTCGTTCAAGATGAATTGGAGGGTGCAGGTTCATGTTTTGATATTTTTGACAAAGTGAGCATAAATCCAAGATTTACGTGCTATAATAGTAGCGATAACAACTTACAATTTTCGATAAGCATTGGAAATGTTGAAGTGGAAGAATTATTGGTCTCGGTTTCCGGGGAAGGAACTTCTAAGAGCTTTAGGTTAAGCAACGTTTCGGGTCTTATTACAGACGTAACTTCTTACCCTAGTGGAGGAAGTAGTGTTCAACTTCCTGGAAAAGACTCCGGACTTACTTATATTCTTGATATGACTGCTGCAGGTTTTACAGAAAGTCCAAAAGGGATTGAAATCTCTCCGAAAATTAATGGGAACCAATGTGGCATATCTGGTAGTTTGAATCAATTTGATAACTGTGCATTGCTTAATTAACCAAAAGAAAAAATATTAAAAGCAATTTTGACTTGAATTGTTATGAAAAAAAGGGTGAATGGTTTTTTTCTAAAAAATCGAAGAGGGCAGATATGGGTAGAGACGGTTATATACACTCTTATTGCATTCGCTTTGATTGGACTAGTTCTTGCTTTTGCCAAACCAAAACTGGAAGAAATTCAGGATGAAGGATTGATAAAACAGTCTATCAAAGTTATTGAAGACATCGACGTCATTATAAGAAATATTGGAGACGCTGGAAATCAGAGAGTTCTTGAACTGGGAATAAGTAAGGGGACTCTTAACATCGACGGTATTGATGACAAGATTTTTTTCGCGATAGAAAGCAGAGGTGCTTACAGCCAACCGGGAGAGGACGTTGAGGTTGGAAATCTTGTTGTGCGTACAGAAGAGGTGGGAGACTTGAATGATGTAACTTTAACAAGAGATTTTAGTAGTTCTTATGATATAACCTATGCTGGAAACAATGAATTGAAAGAACTGGGGGCTGCCTCAACTCCTTACAGACTTTTGATTAAGAACGAAGGAATTATTTTGGGAAGAACGCATATTGACCTAGAGGTGATAAATTAAATGGCAGGAATACTGGGATACCCAAGAGTAATGGTTAATTTTTCTCCACAGGTTCCTCCTTTGAAAAAGATGGAAGACAAAACAAAAATCGATGTTAGATACAGTGTTGTCTCTCCTTTTTCATTTGTTCATATATACTGGGACCCAAAAATTTACGAAGTGGTTTATGAAGTTGAGGAACCTCCTCTAGATGCAATAGAAGCAGACTACAGAGAACAGATTCTTAATGCAATGAGAGACATGATAAATTTCGATACTGTTGTGGAGAAAGACCAGGAAAAGCTTCTAGAATATATTGACAGGAGATTTAAAATAATTGCAACAGAGATTGGAATAAACATGAGTTATGACTCTTACAGAAAAATATATTATTACCTAATAAGAGATTTCATTGGTTTTAACGAGACAGATCCTTTGCTTAGAGATTATTTTGTAGAAGATGTTGAATGCAATGGAGCCGAAACCCCAATCTATATAGTTCATAGAATTTTTAGGAATCTAAAAACAAATGTTATTTTTAACGATATGAACCGGTTGGAAAGCTTTGTTGAGAAACTCGCTCAAAGAAGCGGGAAAAATATTTCTTATGCTTCTCCAATTCTTGATGGAACTCTTCCGGACGGAAGCAGAGTAAACGCGACTTATACAAAAGACATTACCTCTCGTGGTCCAACTTTTACAATCAGAAAATTCACAAAAACCCCTTGGACGCCTCCACAACTTTTGTCATTCAGAACAATGAGTCCGGAAATGCTTGCCTATCTTTGGATTCTTGTTCAATACAAGATGAATATTCTAATTGCAGGGGGAACTTCTTCCGGAAAAACAACTTTGTTGAATGCAATTGCCTTTTTTATCCCTCCAGAAGCGAGAGTCGTTTCAATTGAAGATACTCGTGAGCTAAATTTACCGAGGGAAAACTGGCTTCCAAGCGTTACTAGGGGGGCCACAGGGTCAGGGAATGTTGGAGAGATAGATCTCTTCACCTTGCTTAAAAGTTCTTTCAGACAGAATCCGGATTATGTGATTGTTGGAGAGGTTAGAGGTAAAGAAGCGTATGTTCTTTTCCAAGGAATGGCTTCCGGACACTCTTCTATAAGCACTATGCACGCAGACTCCATGGATACTGTTATGAAAAGACTGGAAACTCCTCCTATTGAACTTTCTCCGACTCTTCTTAATGTTCTTGATTGCATTTGTATCATGACTCATGCAATTGCTCAGAAACAAGAAACGAGAAAACTCAAGGAAATTGTGGAAGTAATTGACGTAAACGCTGAAGGAATTGCAGTTACAAATACACCTCTTGTTTGGAATCCTTCCGACGATCAATTTTATTTCAAAAAAAATAGCAAGATATTCGAAAGAATCGCGGAAAGGTTCGGAATGAATCTTCAGGAATTGGAAACTGAATTCTCTAGAAGAGTCCAACTCCTCTATAAGATGTATACTACAAAATTCTTTGGCTTTCAGGAATTCCAGGACGCTATAACAAAATATTACAAAAAACCAACAGAAGTTCTAAAGCAGTTTGGCATTCAGTAAAAGAAATATTTAATAACATAAGTTCTTTTTTTAAGACATGTTAAGAGAAGGTGATGTTTCGCTTCTTAATCAGCTCGTTAAGGTTTTGGAGGATTCAATTGTTCGGTTGGAAGAGGCTTACAATAAAAAAGATTCTGAAAGTTTTAACAAGTTAAAAGGAACTATTGTCCAGACTCAAAGGAAAATTTCGGGGATTGTCAGATGATAACTGGAGAAATCTCAATTGGGAAGCTTAAGGAAAGCATAGCTAAAGAAAGGAAAATTGTGAACGAAATTACTTCTCTTTTTAATCACATAAAGAGGGCAGATTCCCCGGAAGAGAGAAAAATGATTTCTTCTCAAATAACTTCTCTAAAGGTTTCCTTAGGCAAGGAAGGGCAAACGGTGTTAAATGCTGCAGGAAAAATCTCTCTCTTCAAACAATTGAACAAGAATGTTCCTGCTAAAGTTCCTGCTTCCCCAATTCACAATTTTAATAAAAGCCCAAAAACTCCTGTGGGGCCTCCTTCTCCCACACATAACGTTCAGACAGGATATCCAATCATCCCTGTAGGAAACCCCTCTATGAAAGAAGGGAAAGATAAAATGAAACTTGGATCTCTTGAAAAGATTGCTCTCAAAAGATTCAAGAAAAAAAAGGAGGAAAAGCCAAAAGTGAAGAAACAGAGAAAAGTAAACAAATACGTCCAGATTTCCAGTAGGTTTTTTTATAACTTTTCCAATTCTTTGATAAAGAAAGGTAAGTTTAGGGAAATGAGGCGTGACCTTGTAAAAGCAAATCTTGGATTTGTTCCTGCAAACTACATCTCAATGATGTTTTTTACAACACTTCTTTCAATATTCTTTGCATTTTTCGTAATGCTTTTTTTTCTTTTCTTCAACTTCACCATGCAGGTTCCATTTATTGTTCCTGCCGCTGAATCTCTTGCGATAAGGTTTTTGAAAGTTTTTTGGATTATGATTTTAATTCCTGTAGCAGTCACAGGTTTCACTTACTTTTATCCTTCTTTGGAAAAGAAATCTCTTGAAAGCAAGATTGATCAGGAAATTCCTTTTGCCACTATCCACATGTCTTCTATCTCGGGTTCGATGATAGAGCCAAGTAAGATTTTTAGCATAATCATCTCGACCAAGGAATATCCTTTTCTGGAAAAAGAATTTACAAAGCTTCAAAACGAGATAAATATTTATGGATACGACTTGGTTACTGCCTTGAGGAATAGGGCTTTTAACAGCCCGAGCAGAAAACTTTCTGAGTTGTTTAACGGTTTAGCGACAACGATTACTTCTGGGGGGAAGCTTTCTGATTTTTTTGAGAAGAGATCGGAAGGGCTCCTTTTTGAGCACCGGCTCAATAAAGAAAAAGAGAGCAAAGCTGCTGAAACATTCATGGACATCTACATCAGCGTCGTTATTGCTGCTCCGATGATCCTTATGCTCTTGCTTATGATGATGAGGATAAGTGGTTTAGGAATTTCTCTGAGTACTACTGCAATAACATTAATCATGATTCTGGGGGTTTCACTAATTAATGTTTTATTTATTACATTTTTGCACCTAAAACAACCTTCAACCTAAAAAATGGAATTGAAAAAAACACACTGGACTTTGATTGGAATCTCCTTAGCCGTGATAATAATCTCTCTCTTTTTTATGGGAACAAGATTCTTCTTTTTCATTTTTGGGATAGGCGTTCTTATCGGAGCATTTCCTTTTGTAATTTCTGTTATAAAGGAAACAAGGGTTAGCTTGGAAAAGGAAGAAATGTTTTTGGAATTTGCAAGAAATCTTGTGGAGAGTGTTAAAACGGGAACTCCTATCGGAAAAAGCATATTGAATGTTAAAGACAAACCATACGGGGTTCTAAGTGAAAATGTGAAAAAGCTTGCCAATCAGGTTGGTTTGGGGATTCCTTTAAACCAAGCATTGAAAACTTTTGCAAATGATGTTCAAAATAAAACTATTTCTCGTTCCTTGACTCTGATAGGACAGGCGGAAAGAAGTGGGGGAGAGATAGGAGGAATACTGGAATCCGTTACAGAAGCAGTAAACACGGCAGACAAGCTTAAGAAAGAAAGGAAGGCGGCTATTTCGACGCTAGTTGTTCAGGGTTATATCATCTTCATGGTCTTCATAGTTATAATCCTCGTTCTTCAATTTCAAATACTTCCTTTGCTTTCAGGACTTTCCACTGGGGGAAGCGGAGGTGCTTTGGGATTAGGCAGTTTTGGAGGGGGAGGAGAACCCATAAGTTCTGAGGAAATATCAAACTCTTTCCTTTATCTTTTGCTTATCCAAGGATTTTTCTCCGGCTTGACAATCGGAAAACTTTCTGAAGGAAATATAAAATCTGGAATAAGACATTCTTTCGTTTTGATGTTCTTATCTTTCATGATAGCAACAGGAGCAAATGTGTTGTTTGGGGGATGAATAGAAAATGAAAAAAACAAAAAGAGGTTCGCATGTCGGCGTGGTTTTGTCATTTGTGATATTCATGACTGCTCTTTTACTCATATTCGCAATTGTTCAACCAAATCTCACTGTTGAAGAGAAAAATAATATCAGAGAGTATCTTCAGAATGAAATCCTCGAACAAACCTCTGAGGAGATTACCACAGTTTCTGTTTCTTTAACCCATTCCGCTCCGCAAAGCTGTGTGGAGCTTAATAATTTTTTTAGTAGAACAGGGATTGGTGATAAGATTTTCATAAGATCTGATTCTGGAGATGTTCTTTCGGCAGAAGTTTCTGGACAAAATTTGTTAACGCAAAGAAATGGTAACATTTTTTTTAGGGTTTATTGGTCTGAGGAATTCGAGCATGAAACGGGAACACTTGGCTCTTGTCAATCCCTCAATGAAGGAGAGGAGGGATATGTTTTGGGTCTTGCGAAAACAACTAAGCACATGTTTGAAACAAAAGTTATTAAACTTATTAACGATTATAACGCTGATTACGACGCAACAAAGAGATCTCTTGGGATTGTTTCTGGAGATGAGTTTGACTTTGGATTTGAATACCACAACGGAACAACAATCGAAACAACAGGGCAGATTGCACAAGGAAATATTTTTGTTGACAGATTCCACGTTCAATACGTAAACAGAGAGGCGGGGACCGAGTCGGGCTTCCTTATTTTGAAGGTTTGGTGATTAAGATGGAAAATAAAAGAGGTTGGATAAGAATTTTTGAAGCAATTATTGCAATCTTGCTCGTTGCAGGAGTTTCTCTTGTTGTTCTCAACAACATAGATAATCAAAGAAGTTTTTCTAATACAATTCATGAGATTGAGATTGGTATTCTTAGATACGTTCAACTAAATGATACTTTTAGAGGAGAGATTTTACTTACAGGAGGAAAGATTTTGTGGGATGATTTTTCTTCGGCAATTCCAAAAACAAGAACAGGGATAGAATCGTTGACTCCCGGCAATCTAGAATGCGTTGCCCAATTATGCGAACCTTCAGACCCTTGTTTTCTCGCGGATATCGAACAAAAAGAAGTTTTTGCAGAATCTGTTTTAATAAGTTCGAACCTCGATACATTTAATCCAAGAATTCTAAAATTGTTTTGCTGGGAAAGGTTAATCTGATTTCCTGAATGAATAATAATTTTTTACTTCCAATTAATAAAAGGTTTTAGATGGCTTACAACTTTTATGGATTTTTTTTGCATGTCAAGAACCTTGTATATATCTTTGTAAGCGTCAGGCGCCTCGTCGAGAAAAGCTTTGGAAAAATCTCCTTTGATACCTTCATTAGTCATTTCCTTTTTGAAAGAGTCGGGATTTATTTGTTTCCTTGCTTCCGTTCTGCTTAATGCCCTTCCTGCCCCATGACTTGAAGAAGAAATAAAATCTTTGTTTCCTTTTCCTTCGACAAGGAAGGAACCTTCTTTCATGTTTGCGGGAATTATTCCCCTCTCTCCTTTTTTTGCAGGAGTGGCCCCTTTCCTATGAACAAACAATCCGGCCTCCTTAATTGCATGATTGTGATTTTTATTTGTCCATATACTATATCTTATTTTTTTACCAAGAACTTTTTCTATTGCCAAGATAGCTTGACGCACCATTTCCAGCCGATTCAAATTTGCAAACTCCAAACCGAATTCAAGGAGATTTTGATATTCTTTTCCCTCTTGTGAGATTGCCTTTAAAGGATAAGTTGCTTCAAATCCTTTTTCTTTTCCAGAAGATTTTTTCATGTAGAACTTTGCAACCCAGTGTCCAATCGCTCTTGAACCAGAGTGAACGACAATCCAGGGAAATCCTGCAGAATCCACATCCAATTCCATAAAGTGATTTCCCGAGCCAAGACTTCCAAGACTTCTTAGGGCCTTTCCTGATTCTAGAAATTGGAGAACCTGTTTATTGTGATGACCTTTCTTAAATTTTGATAAAATTCCTTTGTAATTTTTCTTAGTTTCGGGAGTTATTTCTTTTTCTAACTTATGGATGTTTCCAAGTCCCATTGGAATCCTTTTCTTTACTTCCCTGTAAACTGAGGATGATTTTTCCTTCAGATTTTTTAAAGTGTTTTTTGGAAGTTTTGCTGCGGTCATTCCACAACCAATATCGTATCCGACCCATGATGGAACAAGATATCCTTTTGTTGCTAAAACTGCTCCAATGGGAGCAACATATCCAACATGTGCATCAGGCATCAGGGCGGCCTTCACAACATATGGCTCCGAGTAACAAGCCTTGAACTGCTCGATTGTTTTTTTATCCGGGTCTAATGCAAAATTATTTATTTGTTTTTTTTGCTCCATAACAAGGGAAGTTAACAGGAGTTTAAGAAATTTTGGGGATTAATTTTTCTTATGAATGCCTTATATTAAGGATAAGACAAGAATATTTATAAAACTCTTTTTATTATAGATAATATAAAATGAGGTTGAAAGAACGAGGGTTATTTGTAGGATTTTTATTTCTAATAATTATGGGATTAGTCATGTTTACTCCTGAAGTTTCTGCTCAAAATACTTGTTCTAATTCAAGCCAGATTATCTTAAAATTATCAAATCTCTCTAATGCCCATGGAGAGTGGTGGGATGGTACCAATTATCTTCAAGAGGTATGTTACGATTCAATATTTGGTGTTACTTATGGCGGGACAAACCCCCATGATTGTACTGGAACAAACAATGTCGTTGATTTATCAGGCATAACGAATGCGCATGGGGAAGCAACGGACCAAGGGAATTATGCCACGGATGTTTGTTATGGTGATTTGAGTTGTGTTCAAAGAACTGGTGCTTGTCAGGGAAACGAGCAACTTGTCTTAAGTCTTTCATCTGAGACGAATGCACACTTAGCAGGAGATGATTCTTATCCAGTAAATATCTGTTGTTCAATAGGTGTTTCTGCGTGTACTCTGACGGATTCTTCATGGAGTGTAAGCGAAACTGTCGAGGGAACTTCTGTAGATTTAACCGTGGAAGGGAATAATTGTAACGGAGAGACCGTTTCTCTGGAGATAGGAGAAACAGATTGTTTAATAGGAACGTGTGATTATGGAGACCTTGATACGGAGGACACTGACGAGTTAAGCGTGAGTAATGTAAGTGGTTCTTTTTCAGGAACTCAAGCAGTGATAAGCTGGACATCTGAGTGGGTAAAAGATGATAACAATGGTCTTTTTGGTGACGATGATCCCGAATATGTTTTTCAAACAACATTGGATAGCAACCCAAGTATGATTATAGATAATAGTGGGGAACTTAAAGTTACTCCTCTTCCCCCAAGATATTGTCTTTCAGTAAATATTTGTGAGGATTATTACACTGGATTAGGACTTGTTGCGGAGGACTCGTGTAATGCGGATCTTTGCGATGTGGCAGAATTTAGTGTCGAATCTATAAATGCTGATAGTAGTTTCTGTGAGGATGGGGATATCTCTTGCCTTTGCGAATGGAACCTTTTGACTGTGAGTTGCGATTCAACATGGAGTGGAAACTCTACTGGTCTTTGTGGTAACGATGTTCTCGATAATGGGGAAGTTTGCGATGGAACAAATTTGGCAGGATTTAGTTGTAGCGACTTTGATAATCTAACAGGAACAACATTATTATGTAACTCGGAATGTAGTGGATTTATAACATCTTCGTGTACTGGTTATTCATGTAACGACGATGGGGTATTAGATAATGGAGAAGCTTGTGATGGAGCAAATTTGGGAGGTTATTCATGTACTGACTTTGATAATTTCACGGGTGGAACTTTGGGTTGTAACTCTGTTTGTGATTTGGATACCTCTCTATGTAGTGGTGGTGGAAGTTCAGGAGGATTCAAAGTTGGAAAGTGTACTTATGATGAGGAATCAACGGACACTTGTGCAGATGATGGCTTCTTAACTTTCTCTTGGACGGCTTCTTGGACATGGGCTGAAGGAAATGAGATATTGCAAAACGACCCAGCGAATCTCAGTTCACAATGCGTTTCGGGACAAAGAACAGTTGAATGCTCTGCACAAATTCCTCTTCCGTTCTTCGGATTTTACAATGTCGTAATCGCCCTTCTAGCTATTGGAATGATTTATGGAATAATTTCTCTTAGAAAGAAAAGGATTAATCTGGGTCATTCTAAATAGATTGTTCCTACGTTAAAAGTTTACAATGGAAATTTCATGAACAAATTTATAAAGTAGAATTAGTTTCTAGAAAAGTAAAAGATGGTGCGGGTGAAGTATTTAATAACTTTTTTTATGTTTGTTTTAGCTTTAGCTTTGTTCTCAGGAATTTATTCGGCAAGTTTTGTTCTGGGAGATGCGAACCATTCTCTAAGAGAGATTTATGGTCCCTCTGAAAACATTTCAGGATGGGTAAATATAAGCTTTACAAACGAAAACACTAACTCCATTCTTTCGGACACTCTAGGAAATTCTATAGAACTTTTTGAACTAATAAACAAAAGTATCAATTCAGGCTATAGTTATTCTTGTAATCCTCTCGGATGCCTTACAGATTATAATGCAGAAAACGGGGAAACCACTAAAACTTTTACCTTGAATTCTGGAAATTCTACATTGTATGGTTTGAAATTTACAGGGAATGTTATTACTGTAAATTCGGTGAATTTTGACTTGCAAAGCGATGCCCCGGTCTCCTGTGAGAGTCAAATAAAAGTGGATATATTTGATGATGGAGAAATAGATTACACAAACGAAAACATTTTTTCTGGAGCAGGGTGTTCAAATCTACGGAGTTATGGGTGTTTTGATGCTGGGGCAAGTACAGAAGAGCCAAGTATAAATACGGTTCCTTATTGTCAGAAAATAGAACTTTCGGAGTCTCCAGGTTTTGAGGTGGGGGCATGGGTCCAAAATGTTTCGGGAAATCTTTTATTGAAAATGGAGGTTTATGATCTCGAATCAGGAGTTCCTCTTGCCAGTTGTGCGCTTCCTGATTTTTCTGGAACCGGAGAGATTTCATGTACAATAGATTATCCTCTAAAGGAATCGGAAGAACATTTTGTCTGCATAAGCGCGATAGGAGGGACAGGAAATTACAAGATTAAAATGAATTCAAATCCTTCTCCTGGTTGCGGATTCTATGGACTTCCTCCACAGACAAACAATCCCGCAGCATATGGAATTTTTGCTGAAGGGAAAAACTTTGACGCCGTTGGAACATTGTCTGTTCAAAATTCTCTTCCAAGTGGAAACACTATGGGGGGCCTCGTAAACCAATACATTCTTGATAATTATGGTAGTTTTAACTGCACATCGGGGTGTGTTGTTCCAATAAGATTCATCTCGGGGGAAAACCAAAATTTAACTATTAGTGGTTTATCCGCAAACTATGAAAAAACATCGGGGCTTCTTTCTGAGAATAAATTCTTTGACCTAACAGAGACTCCTGCTAAAATAAATTCTGGCTTTGGTAAATTTTTCCTTAACAACGGAGGATTTTCCGTTCCAAACACAAAAGGTAATTATACTTTTAATCTTGAATTAAACAGTGAAAACGTTTTTTCTGAAAAAGTATCTGTAGCTGATGTGCCTGAAATTGATTCTCTTACGCCTATTTCGACTGCTTCTGGTTTTCCAACAGAATTTTCGGTGGGCATTACTTCCTCCAGGGAAGTCGTTAATTATTTCTGGGACTTTGGAGATGGGGGGATTGGTACGACTACAGTAAACAAAGTCACGCACACTTATTCCTCCATTGGAGAATACGATCTTTTGGTTACGGCAGTAGATAATGGTTCTTTTAGCTCTTCAAGGACGTTCGTTATTAATGTAAGCTCTCCGAAGAATTTAATAAATAGAACATTGAAATCAACTAAAGAGAATATTGATAGAATAAAAACACAAATTCTAAGTTTTGATTTGTTTACTCAACAAAGCATAGATTCTGCTCTTGGACTTGATTCCGCGGAAAGTGAAATAGAGAGGCTTGAAGAATTATTCAAGAATTCGACCAACGAAACGGAATATTCTTCGATTGTGAGAGATTTAATTATAATAAATATTCCCCAATCTGTTCTCGAGAGCGAATCAACCTCCAGCCCAATCACCTTTTTTCCCGATAGGGATGACATAGAATTGGGAATTTTGGAGAGAATCACCGGAGAAACATTCAACTCAAGTAACGAGAACGGTTATCTCAACGGAGTGATTTTATGGAATCAGGAGAATATAGATTCAAAAATAGATTTCAAAGAAATATCTGGAGAATTTAAAACATCCGTAGAACCCATTGTGAGGATTTTCGAGTTTGAAGTAGATGAAAAAAAAGATATTGGAGGTAGTTATTTTCTTATAATGCCCAAATTAGAGGGTCTAATGTTTGGGGGTGGTGTTTCGAGTAATGAAGAAGGAGGGTTTGTTTATGTAGACCTATCAGGTGTAAGAAATGGGAAGGTTTCTTTCTCAACAACAGAAGACGTTGATTTTTTAAATCTTCCAGCATTTATTTCTCCGGGTTTTAGCCGACTTTCTGTGTTGGACATACTCCCTCCTGAAGATAAAGAAGATTCGAGACTTACGATATTTATACTTTCAATAGTTCTTTTGGTGGTGATTGCAGGAATAGTTTATGTCATTTTGAGAAGCTGGTACAAGAAGAAGTATGAGGATTATCTTTTCAAGAACAAAAATGATCTTTACAATATCGTCAATTATGTGCACAATGCTAAGAAAAAGGGGCTTGGGGGGAAAGAAATTGGTGATCATCTTAAAAAGGCTAAGTGGAGTTCAGAGCAAATTAAATATGTTATGAAAAGATATGTTAGGAAAGGAACTATGATGATGGACATTCCCGTTTCAAAAGCCATTGGTAAACTAAATAAAAAAAATGGTATCAAATAATCACATAAAAATTTAATAAGGCTTTTGACAGAGTTTTATCATGGTGATCAAGGTGTTTAAGAATTTTTTCAAGAAGATTTTTTTTAATATCTTCAGAAATAAAAAAGAATTGAAGCTCGGTTTTTACGGGCCCCCTAACGTGGGAAAAACGAGTCTTGCGAACAGAATTTGCAAGGATTTTACTGGCGAGGGAATTGGAAGTGTGAGCAAGGTTCCTCACGAAACGCGTTCTGTGCAATTCAAAGAGAAAGTTGAAATAAGTTATAAAGGGAGAGAAATGACATTTAAAATTGTGGATACTCCTGGAATTGCGACGAAAATTGATTATGAAGATTTCTTGAAATTCAAGTTAAAGAAAAAGGATGCAAAATTAAGAGCTAAAGAAGCTACACAAGGTGTTGTCGAGAGTATAAAGTGGCTTGATGATATGGATATCGTAGTAATCGTTCTTGATGCGACGGAGAATCCTTACAACCAAGTTAATCTGACAATTATTGGAAATCTTGTTGCAAGAAAGATTCCTGTTTTAATTCTTGCGAACAAAGTCGACCTGAAGAAAGCCAACATAAAGAAAATAGAAGCAGCATTTCCGGAATATGAGGTCGTTGGAATAAGTGCACGGTATGGGAAAAATTTGGAGGAGTTTTACGAATCAATTTTCAAACTTGCGAAAAAAGTTTAAGTAACAATTAAAAAGTATATTTTGTATCGTATATAATAGAAGATGGTTAAAAAAAAGAGCAAAAGTCTTGGTAAAATAAAGGGTTTTTCCATCCAATTCTTACCTTATTCAGAAATAAGAAATCTTGACACTTCTAAGAGGATAAAAAAAATTCTTAACATCGTTCTCGGGAATAATATCCTTATACTCCAGGGTAGGCTAGAGGCAACGGAGGAAGCCAGACTCATAGAAGACACTATGGCAATGATAGGGCGTGTGAAGAATTTTAGAGGTGTTGAACTTGCGGTTATTTCCGGAAATGGGAAAGAGGGACTCTTCAGAAGATTCAGGAAAAATATTGCAAATGCTCTTACTGGGGGGGACCTTGGCGCTGTCACAATCATCGGTCCTGCTACGATAGTTAAGGAGATAAGGAGAAATCCTAAAAAAATAGAATTGTTGTTAGGGTAGTTAAATTTAGTGAAAAGAAAGATCGTGATAGAAAAAATCTCCGTTATTTAAGAGAGAGAAATCAAGATATGCTCCTTCATCCAACCTCCCTATATCTTTAAGAATTCTCTTCGTAATTTCTGCATATTCTGATTCTAATATTTTGGGATTTTCAATATTAACAACTTCTGAATGGTGTGGATTCCAATCTCTTCCGGAAGGCATGTTTCCATTAAAAAAATCTATTATTAATTTATTTTCTTTTTTCCATATTTGTCCTGAAAATTTTACGTCAACGTCTCCGAAAGCTTTGAATAATAGAAAAGTTCGATTGTTCCTTGAAAAAGAGTGCTTGTCCAACTCTTCATTTAACTCATTAAAGATCTTTAGAATGGAATTTTTAGAGAAGCCCCTCTTGAAAATTCTTCCTTCTTTCTTATAAGGGTGATCAGTGATACTTATGTTTTCCGGGAAAGCCTGCATTGCCAATGGCTCTTTATCAGAGTATTTATCCAACGCCCCTTCAGAAAGCTCTGAGATATCGTTAAAGATACTGGTTTTATTGAATACTGGTAGGCTTTTTTCCATTAACAAAAGATATCCTTTGAAATTCATTTTAAGTCAAAACATTCTATCCCGAATTAATCACAAACTTTATAATTCTTTCTTTCATTAATAAACTATGCCACACCAGTGCGTGAAATGTTCGAGAATTATTCCTGCAGGAAGCAGAGAGTTGCTTGAGGGGTGCCATGACTGCAAAGGTCGTTTTTTCTTCTATATCAAAGATGAACAAATGAAGAGAATAAAGGAAGAATTGATAATCATTCCAGAGGAAGAGAAGAAGCAAGTAGAAAAAGATATCCGGGAGATGGCGGGAATAACGGATGAACACGCGCCGGTTATTTTGGATATAGAATCCGTAAGGTCTACAGGAGATGGCAAATTTGAATTAGATCTTTCCAAAATCTTTAGGAAAGATAGGCCTTTAATCTATAAACTAGAGGAAGGAAAATATATAATCGATTTAGCTTCAACATTGAGGATGAATGTAAAAGACATAAAAGAAGTTAAAAAATCCTGATGAAAAAAGAGCATAGTTCCGCGGGAATTATTTTAAGAGATAATAAAATCGTCCTGGTTTATCAAAAATCAACAGATTCGTGGGGCCTTCCAAAAGGCCATATTGAGAAGGGAGAGTCTAAGGAAGAGTCTGCTCGTAGGGAGATATACGAGGAAGTGGGAATAAAAGACTTGAGGTTCGTTAAAGAAATAGGTGATTATGAAAGGCCCACGAGAAAATCGAAAAACATCATAAAACACATCTCAGTATTATTATTTAGAACAGATCAGGAAAAACTTTCTTCTCATGATTCTGAAAATCCCTTCTCAAAATGGGTGGACATGAAAAAAGTTCCTCAAAGTTTATCATATCCTGAAGATAAAAAATTCTTTTTGAAGATAAGGGGGAAAATATGACTCTCTCTCAATAACTTATAAAAACCCTTTTCAATTATTTATATTATGAACAAGAATATTAATTCGATTCTAAAAGAGGTTTTAGCAAAAATAGAACCTTCTGAAAAAGAGATAAAGTTTATTGATAGCTCGATTAAAACTTTTCTAGAGAAATTAAAGAAGAATGTCAAGAAATCAAAATTAGATTTGGGTGTTTTTGTTGGGGGAAGCCATGCGAAAGGAACTATGATAAAAAGGAATTTCTACGACATAGACATCTTTGTTAGGTTTGATAAGAAATATAAAAATGACGAGCTTTCCAAATTAACGAAAAAACTTTTGAATGGTTTTGAAAAAATAACTACCGTTCATGGTTCTAGGGATTATTTTAGAATAAAAATATCTAAATGGTTGGTCTTTGAAGTTGTTCCTGTGAGAAAAATTAGGGGTTTGGGAGGTGTTGAGAACATAACGGATCGTTCTTATTCCCATGTTCATTATATAAAGAGAAGTGTGAAAAACCAGAAAATAATGGAAGACATCCGGCTGGCAAAGTCATTTTGTCATGCAAACAATTGTTATGGTGCAGAATCTTACATAAATGGTTTTTCGGGGTATGCTTTAGAACTTCTTGTTTATCATTACGGAGGATTTCTCAAATTTATCAAGGCGATGACAAAAATAAAGGATAAAACAGTAATAGATATTGAAAAACACTACAAGAACAAGAACCGCATCCTGATGGATATAAATGCTTCAAAACTTCAATCGCCAATAATATTAATAGATCCCACGTTTAAACAAAGAAATGCGCTTGCAGCACTTTCTGAAGAGACTTTTAAAAAGTTTCAGAAAGATTGTAGAAATTTTTTGGAAAATCCCTCGGTCAAACATTTTGATGAAAAAGTTCTCGATATTGAAAAAATTAAAAAAAATGCAAAAAGAAAAAAATATGAATTTGTTCTTCTCGAGGCAAAAACAAACAAGCAAGAAGGAGACGTTGCAGGAAGCAAACTTGGAAAATTCCATAATCATCTAAAATATGAAATATCAAAATTCTTCGACGTCAAAAGTAATGGATTTGAATACAATGATAAAAAATCTGCTAGATATTTCTTTGTTGTTAAAAAGAAAAAAGAACTTTTGATAAGAGGTCCTTTAACATCTCAAGAAAAACATGTTAAAAAGTTTAAGAAAAAATACAAGAAGACATTTACTAAAAAAGGAAAAATTTACACAATACAAAAGAAAATTCCTAATCTAAAAAAATTCCTGAATGATTGGAAAACTAAGAATAAAAAACAGATGAAGGATATGTCTATTCTACAACTGCAGGAAATTCCCCACCGTTCCTAACTTCTTCAATTCTAACAAGATAACGATAACCAAAAGTCAATTCATCTCCTGATTTAAGAGGGTAAACAGTTTTTTTTAAAAATAAAGATTTATCACGCCCCTCCAATCCAGTCCCGCCTGAAGAACTATCTTTAAACAGGACACATGCATCCTCCCCTTCAGAGCTATAAAAAAAATGACCTTGGAAACAAGAAACAGTTTCTAAGCTTCTTTCTCTTTTCTCAGTTGCTGTTAAATCTTTCCCTAAAACAATTTCATTTTTTTGGCCTCTTCCTATAGTAACTTCCCCATGTTTTTTTAATAAATCTGTTAAATTATACCTTATTCCTGTAGGAACATCTATTAATCTAAAGTTTTTCATTTTATAACTCCAATAAAAATTTATCTTTGGACATTCCCAAAGCCTTATCAAATCTCATTGAAAATTCAGGGGTTCCATCTGGAGACAGTCTCATCACTAAACTTCCGTAAAAATTTCCTTCTTGAATACCTAATCCTGCAGAATAACCTGTGCCTTCAGAACTTCTATCAAAACCAGCTCTTACGTGTACATTATCTATTCCAAAAATATCATACAGGTTTCTACAACCTGTAAAAGCAAACCTATCATTCCTCTGTCCCTGGGTTATTAACAAAGCTTCCCGTAATTACATTTTCTCCATATCCATGGGAAAGAGTTCCAGCACCATAGTTAAGGTGGCCCTGATTTACTATTGCTCTAGGGACAAAGAAGAAATCAGTCGCTCCTTGAACACTTCCATAGCTGACGGTTCTATTTCTCCCAAATGCTGCTAAGATAGAGTGTGTATTATTATCTTCTGTAAAAGTTCCAGAATATCTTATACCTGGAGACATTCCATCTCCCGTGGCATTAAGCTGTGCAACGACCATAGCTTTCTCTAGATCTGACCCATCAAACTCCAGACGTGTATTTGCCTCTAGAGAATTTCCGAGAGTTCCCCTCAAAAAAGCGTAAAATAGGGTCTGGTCTTCTGTTACATGGTTATCCCTATGAGAAGCTCCGATAGCTACCTGTTGTCTTTTGAATTTTCTACCTATTTTTCCTGCGGTCATGCTCCCATCACTAAGCCTTGTGTGGCCTGCATAGAAGTAATTTGAGTCTCCAACATTAAATCCTGCCTCTGCTCCAATATCACTACCCCCTTCTCTGAGTCTTCCGAAAACAGAAACTGCTCCATCAAAACCTGGCTTTCTTATCTGAGGGTTTAATGAAAAGTCTAGGTTATCTAATTCCCCAGATCCATTACCCTTAGTAGATAAATATAATTGTGTTGCTGCCCTCCTGTCCAGATTTTGCCATTTAAATTGCGGTTGATAGAAAAAAGAACCATTATTTACTACCAATTCGGTTCTCATCAAAACACCAGTATTCTGCGCTTCTGCTTTCTTCATCGGCAGCAAGCTAGCTAATCCAATTGCTCCTCTTGTTAATATTTTTCTTAATTTGTTTTTCATTTTAGGCTGCTTTAGGTTCTTCAATTTCTATTCTTACATATAAAGGTCCATATCTATACTCAGATGGAACATCTTCTACTCCAAAGTATAAATCATCTCTGTCTTGTAACCTAACAGTTTCTCCTTTACGCACCAGCATCATATCCCCTCCAATCCTTTCAATCGCTGTTCTGTATTTTGAGTCGTCTGTAAAATAAACTGTTCCTTTTTCAGGATCAACAGTTATTGTGCCATGCTTTCTTGAAACTACGTTGATGTAAGTAGATCCAGCAAAAGTTACCCCCCCAATCACAATTATATTCTCTCGACTTCTTCCAATAGATATTTTTCCCCCATTCTCTCTAGCTAATTCTACTAAATCATGGGTAGAACCCTCTTCTTCAAATATAACAGAATCTTTTAATGTGGCTTTCATTTTCTTCCTCCTTCAAGAATGGTGGTATATACTTTCTTTAGAGAATCTGGATGAAGATAAGCTCCGACATCTTCAAACCCTTCACGTAAATCGGCAGGATCGTAAGTCCCCCACTCATCAGGAGTAATCTCTGTCCACATTTCTTTTTCCTGGAAGATCCCATCTCTATTATCATCAGAAGCATTAATATTGAGTACTCCATTCTTGCTTATGATTCGAACAAGCTTTGGAAAGCCCGAACTTGCCATAGCCACCCTTCCAGCATACACTCCATGAACAGGTGTGTTTTCATCAACAGGGCTTTTCTCAGCAGAGTCAGGTGCGCAACTAGCTAAACTGAAGAACAATGTGCTTCCCGTCAATAATTTTCTTAGTATTTTTTCCATTTTAAAAAGTAAAAGATAAATTAGCCCCTACTAAAAATCCACGAGGGACATCCTCTATGAAGGGTGATATGTAATTTAATCTTGGAGAAAATTGAATATTATCAGATAGATCTATGGTAGTTGTAGCTATTCCTTCTGCGTGTGTAAAGCCGGTTCCTTCCCATAGAGCATTATGATTCCATCCTAACTTTCCTGTGAGATTTATTCCTGT
>SDBV01002864.1_pt1 | contig 25706 bp, 22 predicted proteins | sample 2277081 | NCBI WGS metagenome assembly SDBV01 (sample SAMN10402039, study PRJNA504765) | marine sediment metagenome | isolation source: marine sediment core GS10_PC15, 223 cmbsf | place: Arctic Ocean: Southern Knipovich Ridge | collected 2010 | reverse complement strand
ATGGCAGTCCCCGTTTATCGCTTAGTTTTTTTTGTTGGGTCGCAAGAAAGGGGACAGTCCCTGCTCGGGGACTCGCGAGGACAGTCCCCTTTTTGCTTAGTTTTGTGTGTTGGACTTTTTCAAGTGCCAGTCTCATTTTTTTGGCTGGCCTTGGTTATTGCTTGCTTCACCTGAACCTGGTTTGCGTCTTCTGCGCCTGCGTCTTTTGCGTGTACGGCGGGATCCTTCGGCTGTTTTGCCGTCTGCGGGCGCGGCATTTTGCGTGTTTGTTTTGTCGGGAGTCCTTTGTTCTGTCTTTGCGGGTGGCGCAGCTTGGGATTCGGTACATCCACTGCAGTCTGATTGGCAGCATGAATCAGGCTCGGGTGCGCCGTCCTTAGCGTATTGTTTTTGGTTGTTTGGCTGCTTCGCTTTGGTTCTCTTTTTTGGTGGGCCATATTGGTCGTTTTCGTAGCTGAGGCAGCACATTAGCCTTCCGCATTGTCCGCTGATTTTTGATGGATTGAGGGAGAGGTTTTGGCGTTTGGCCATTTTCATCGAAATGGGCATGAATCCGCTTAGCCATGAACTACAGCACAATTGCCTTCCGCAGGGTCCTATGCCGCCCACCATTTTTGCTTCGTCGCGCACTTGTATATGGCGCATTTCGATTCTTGTGCGCAACTCGTGTGCGAGGTCCTTGACCAGTTCCCGGAAATCCACCCTGTCTTCGGCGGTGAAGAAAAAGATCACTTTGTGCCTGTCGAAAGTGTATACGGCATCGATGAGTTTCATCGGTAGTCTCCGGTCGAGGATTTTTCCTTTGCAGAGCTTGAGGGCCCTTTCTTCATCGGAAACTACGCGATCGTATGTTTTCTCGTCCGCCTCTCCGGCTTTTCGCATTACCCTTAGGTCTTTTCCTGGTTTTCGGCCGTCCTGAATTTTGTCGGGCGGAGTTGTGCATACTCCGTATTCCATACCCTGTTCGGTCATGACGACGCATGCTTGGTCCTTTTCAAGGGCGAGTTCGTCTTTGCATTTGAAGTACAGGATCCTTCTGGGTTTCCTGAGTCTAATCTCTGCGATTCCCACTTGATAACTCCTTATAAAAATCCGGCGGCCAAAGCTGGGCCGGTCATTGCGCCAAAGTAAGAAAGAGGTTGCGAAACACGCGTTCCTCGTTGATGAAGCGGCCAAGATAAAGGCGCGCCTCGTTAATTGCCAGTATTTTGTCTTGTGATTTGTCGGTATCGGTTTTCTTCATGAGGTTTGTCTTGTCGAAATTAAGCACCTTGTCAACGCTCTGGGTTGCGGCGAAGACCAGTTCGTCGCGATACCAGGTTTGAAACAGGTAAAGGTATTCCATAGTTTCGCGTTCGACGCGCGCGTTGAGTTCCGCCATTCTTTGTTCTTTCAGATGAGCCTTGTCTTCAGGGGAAATGCCGTCCTCCGCATCAATCCCAAGTTCGTCATTTACAATTGTCTCGATTTCGTCTTTTCGCGATTTCAGATATCGTGTGAATCCCTCAGCTACTTCCATGGGATCTTCGCCCTTGTTGAGGCGTTCCACGATGTCGAGGACCACATCGCGCCTGTCCGAATCAATCAAGTCGTTCGCCCTGGACATTTGTCCCTGGGCTAATGATGCGACCGATTCGGCTTGGCTGGCAGACAGGTCGCGCTGCTCCAACAACAGCTCTTTGATGGACTGTGGCTTTAGGTTCCTGAATCTGACCATTTGGCAGCGAGAGCGAATCGTTGGCAATAGCAACCGTGGATATTCCGTCACTAGTATAAATAGCGAGTTGCCGGGAGGTTCCTCCAGTGTCTTGAGGAAGTGGTTCTGGGCCGGCGCTTGCATACGGTCGGCATCGATAATTATGAAAATGCGGCGCTGGGCCTCGAAGGGACGCAACGACGCCATCTCGTTCATTTCTTCCACCGTCTCCACGTTGATGTTGCGCGATCTCTTGACCGGCTCCACGATTTTGATGTCGGGATGGTTGCCGTTGGTAACTTTACGGCATGCCAGGCACGCGTCGCATGCGTCATCAGGCGCTTCTTTGCAGTAAATTGCCTTTGTCAGTTGCAGCGCAGTGAAACGTTTGCCGATCCCGCCGGCTCCCCAAAACATAAGGCCGTGGGGAATCCTTTTGCGATTCAACATTGTCCGCAGCAATCGTACGGGCACGTCCTGGTCTTTAATTTGAGTAAAACTCATAGTTTTTCAACGAAAGTATCTACAATCGCCTCGATGGCCTTTGCGACGGCCTCGACCGAGTCGCTTCCATCTACAACGTGAATCCTGTGCGGTTCGCGTTGGGCGAGTTTAAGGAATTCCTTGCGAACTGATTTATGAAAATCGAGACATTCCTGTTCAATTCGGTCCGATTGCCGGTTGCTGAGCGCCCTGGCAAGACCTTCCTGCGCTGGTAAGTCTATCACAATTGTAAGGTTTGGCAACAATCCGCATGTTGCGATTTCATTAAGTTTCCGAACGATTTCGTTATCTATTCCGCGGCCCGCTCCTTGATATGCGGAGGTCGAATCGATGAATCTGTCGCAAAGAACGACTTGGCCTTTTTCGATTGCGGGCAGAATTAGTTGCGCGGTGTGTTGGGCGCGGGCGGCCTGGTAAAGCAGTAACTCCGTTATCGAGGCCATTTCAGAGTTCTTGACGTCGAGCAGGATGTCGCGAATGCTTTCGGAAATGGGAGTTCCGCCGGGTTCGCGTGTGAGTATTACGTCGAAACTTTTGGAATCCAGATATTGTTGGAGTTTTTGAATCTGAGTCGATTTGCCGCATCCTTCAATGCCTTCTACGGTAATGAGGAGCCCGCTCATTCGTCCAGGGCCTCTCGACGCGCGTCTCGGCCTTTGCTGAAGAACTCTTCGAGTTTGTTGCCGTCGCCTACAGTTATTGCTTCCTGTATTTGGCGCAGCTCTTCAGTAATTATTCCCAGTCCTTTGACAATTGCGTCGCAATTTGTGAGGCATACGTCGCGCCATGTCGAAGGGCGGCTTCCTGCGACGCGCGTCACGTCGAGAAAACCATTGCCTATGAACGGACGAACGGCCTCCGCTTTGCCCTCGACAAGTCCTGCCAGGGCGGATGCGACTACATGCGGAATGTGGCTGGTCAGCGACACTAGCTCGTCATGGGTGGCCGGATCAACGTCGACAACCCTGCTGCCCAGTGTTGTCCAGAGGTTTACAATAGCCTCCCTTGCTTCGGGATCCACGCTGTCGCTCTTCTCTACGAAGGTCACGGACTGTTCGTAGAAATCTTCCGTTGCGTTTTCGGGACCATATTTCTCTGAGCCTGCCATTGGATGGCTGCCTATGAACCTGCGCGGTTGTGGCCATGTATCGTCTGCCTGTCCGCAGATGTTGCCTTTTGTGCTGGCGACGTCGGTCAATATGGCCGATTCCTTGCAAACGGGCAGCAGTTCGTTCAGCTTGGAGGTCACCAGAGCTGATGGGGTGCATATGACTATTAGATCGGCGTCTTGGGCCGCCGGGGCGATCTCGAGAAAGGCCTCGTCGATTGCTCCATGCTCAAGGGCAGTGTCCAATGAGGTCTTACGCCGTCCTACGCCACGCACGGTGTCGGCAATTCCACGTTTTTTCAGGGCGAGGCCCAAAGAGCCGCCCAACAGGCCAACGCCAATAACTACTGCTGTTTTGAAATGCGGGGTCATCGTTTCTCCCTGGTGATTTCTATTGCTCGCTCAAGCGTGAAGGCACCCAGGTATAGTGCGCGACCTATAATGACCTCGTCAACCCCTGAATCTTCCAGGTCGCATACTGCGCGAATGTCATCGATGGACGACATTCCGCCGGATGCCGTAACTGGAATGCTGATGCTTTCAGCGACAGCTTTGGTTGCATCGAGGTTGGGGCCCTTCATCATACCATCGCTTAGAATGTCGGTGTAAATTATACGTGACACCCCTGCCTGCTCTACGAGCTTCGCGAATTCTACTGAGTGGGTCTCGGTGACTTCTTGCCAGGCGCTGAGGGCGACTTTTCCGTTTTTTGCGTCAATTCCGACCACAATCTTTCCTGGGAATTCGCTTATGGCCTCGGCAAGGAAGGTAGGATCGCTGTGCGCCGCAGTACCCAGTATAGCTCTTTGGGCGCCCAGTTCAATCGCTCTGGCGAGCGATTTCATGTCGCGTATGCCTCCGCCGATTTCGTAGGGAATAGCGGCCTTCTGCAACTCTTTCAAGTGCGACTCGACACATAGTTTAGCGGCTTTTGCGCCATCCAGGTCTACAATGTGTACTATTTCGGCGCCAGATTGCCGCCATTTTTGTGCCTGGTCCACGGGTTGCTCAGAAAAGACCGTCTCTTGGTCATAGTCACCCTGAACCAGGTTAACGCATAGTCCGCCTCTTATGTCAACAGCCGGGACTATTCGCATTTTTAGCTTGCGGCATCGAGTTTTGCTTTAACAATCTCGACTATTTCGTTGAACTTTGTCTGGTCAGTAGCTGCGATCTCTGCCAGCATTTTTCTGTTGAGATCAATGTCCGCCATCTTGAGCCCGCACATAAACCTGCTGTATGTAAGTCCACATGCCCTTGTTGCGGCATTTATTCTTGCGATCCACAGTTTGCGGAAATCACGTTTGCGGACTTTTCTGTCGCGATATGCGTATGTGCCAGCATGTTCAACGGCCTGTCTTGCCGTCTTGTATATACGATGTCTGCTGCCCCTATAACCCGAGGCAAGTTTCAGGAATTTCTTTCTCCTACCTCGAGAGGCTGGTGCTTTTCTTACTCTTGGCATTTCCATTTCCTTTAATCAGGCCCATCTTTTCGGGCATGTTCAATTGTTGTAACTTATTTATTGTTCTTAATTTAGGTACTATCCGTTTGGTAAAAGGCGTTTGACGCGTCTCGTGTCTTCGGGGCTGGCCATATCGCTTCCACGAAGCTTTCTGCGTCTTTTAGCCGATTTTCCATTGAACAGGTGCCTTCCAAAAGCAAAGCCTCTCTTTACTTTTCCAGATTTTGTTATCTTGAATCGCTTTGATGCGCTTTTGTTTGTCTTGAGTTTGGGCATTTTTTCCTCCATTTTGTGGCAAAGCTCGGCAACTTAGCTGCACACGCCGCATAGCGTTCAACTTGAATAAACGCAACTATGCAGCGACAGTCAGGTTGCCCGCGTTGCTGTCACCCACATGTTTTGCCGGTAATGTAATTACTTCTTGCTAGGTACCGGCGTTAGAATAACGCTCATTGTTCTGCCTTCTAGTCTCGGGTTGAAACTCGTCAGCGGTTGACACAATTCTTGTGTTTCTTCAACCACTCTAGCGACGATGTTGCGCCCGAACTCCGGATGTGCCATTTCCCGTCCGCGGAACATGATGGTTATTTTGACCTTGTTTCCCTGTTCGAGGAACTGTCGAACATGGTTTGTCTTGTACTCATAATCATGTTTGTCGATTTTCGGCCTATACTTTATTTCTTTGACCGTAACCGTGTGTTGGTGTTTTCGGGATTCTTTAACTCGTTTGCTTTGCTGGTAACGGTATTTACCGTAGTCCATGATTCGGCAAACTGACGGTGTCGCTTTTGGCGCAACTTCCACCAGATCGAGCCCTTGCTTTTCAGCTTCCCTCATTGCGTCTTCCGGGGTCATTATTCCTAGTTGTTCTCCTTCATCGGAGATGACCCGGATTTGTGACGCTCTAATTTTCTCATTGACGCGAACCTTGTCAACAAAAGGTGCTTTGGCGATGAGCAGTTCCTCCTTTTTTTCCCGGCCATCGTGGCCGCTTAAATTCACGAACGTTCCGCGCTTTTACGGCACGCGCGCACCTAAAAAAAATTCGGCAAAAGACACCAGCCTCTTGCCGAATTTATATTATTCGGTATTATTAACCCGGCTGGCTGGCTTATCATTCATAGCCGCCGCAGGGTGAGAAGCCGGTACTTCTACTTGCGTTTAACATTTTGAGCGCTAAAGTTATCACACGGCGAGGCTTATGTCAAATAATGTACGGGCAGACCTTATTTGAAAAGGTGAGGGGCATTGTGGATAATGCGTTTAGGGTCGTTGTGGCCTTTGAAAAGTTGCAGGAGAACCGAGTCTTACATGCTAGGAACTCTTATTAAAGCTGCTAAGCATCTTCGATTCATCAAGAAGCCAGCGGTGATGGCACGTGTCATTAGGGGATATTTTCGGAGTGCTGTCTTGGGTCGTGAAACGTTGCGATCAATTGAGTTGGCGGTTACATACGCTTGCCAGGCCAAATGTCATAAATGTTATGCGGCGAACCTGGAAAGAGCTTCCGAGAAAAGTCTCAGTATAGAACAGATCCGCGACATTATTTCGCAAGCCCTGCGTTTAGGCTTGATCCATGTCAATATTACCGGCGGTGAGCCGACTCTTCGTGGGGACCTTCCGGACGTAGTGAGAGCTTGCCGTCCGGACAAGGTGGTGATTTCCCTGGTGACAAATGCCTTGGCGCTAACGCAAGAGAAGGTGCGGGAATTAAAATCGGCTGGCCTCAATACGCTTCAGATTAGCCTTGATTCGGCGGATCGCGAAACCCATGATCGTCTGAGGGGTGTTCCCGGGTGTTACGACAGCGTTTTGGCCGCCGCTGCATGGGCGAGGGAAGCAGGTCTTAATCTATGTTTTTCGACAGTTCTATCAACAGAGGCTGAAAGCGCACAATCTTCCATGATTAGACTGCTAGAGCTTGCCGAGCGGGAAAAGGCTTTTTTGTTGTTATGCGATTCGGCGGCGGTCGGGGGTTGGGAAGGCTGTTCTGAAAAGATGATGACTTGCGAGGAAAGGAACAGGGTGCTTGGGGAACTTCTGCGTCATCCACGCGCGCGTCATCATGCCATGTACAACTTTCGCGTCAAACCGGGATGTCCTGCCGGTACGGAAAAAATCTATATCACTGCTTTCGGTGATGTTACCCCTTGTGATTTGATTCATGATTCGGCGGGAAACGTGCTGGAGGAAAGTCTTGAATCAATCTGGAAACGAATGTGCGAACATCCGGTTTATGCAATGAAAACATGTGATTGTGTAAGATATCTGGACGAATTTCGTGACCGGAGGCCTTTTTGAAAAGCGCCGAATTTGCGAAGATGGCCGAGCAGGAGTTGTCTCATTGGTGGTACGAGGCCCGCAGATCGTTTTTGCGCAGAACTCTGGCCAAAATGCCTGACGCTGGTTCCGAGGCCAAGATTCTCGATCTGGCCAGCGCCTGCGGCGGCAATTTTCCTGTGTGCCGGGAGTTTGGCATGCCGGTCGGGTTGGACATTTCGGAAGTTTCGGTCCAGTATTGCAGTGGACGCGACGGTGCGGTTATGGTAATGGGTGACGCGGAAAAGTTGCCCTTCGATGGTGAGAGTTTTGACGCTGTCATAGCGTTTGACATATTCGAGCATCTTGAGAAAGACTGTGATTCGATGAAGGAAGTGAACCGTGTATTGAAAGCAGACCATACGCTGTTAGTGAATCTTCCAGCATGCAAAGCTCTGTTTTCTGAACATGACAGGGCATTTGATCATGTTCGGCGTTATAGCAGAGCTGAATTAAGGGAAAAGCTTGAGGCGGCCGGATTTGATGTAGTAACCATTAGCTATTGGTCCTTTTTTATTTTTCCGGCTGTTTTTGCCGCAAGAAAGCTCATTAAGTCGAAAAAAGACGGGCAAGGGATGCCGAAAAGTGATTTTCACTATTCGCTGCCTGGTATAGTGAATTGGACTATGGGTCTGTTGAGCAGTATAGAGATCGCGATGATCGATCGCGGCTTTTCGTTTCCTTGGGGCGTGTCGCTTTACGCGACCTGCCTCAAGCGTGTTGACGGAGACAGTGTTAGCGCGTGACGGCGTGCTTTTGCCGCGTCCGTTGCTTTGCATTTTTATGAACCTGATTTTTGGAGAGTCTTAATGCGTGTTACCTTCGTAGCCATGGGTTGGGAGAATATCTCGATTGAATATCTTTCGGGGTATCTCAAGCAGCGCGGCCATGAGGTGAAAGTTGCGTACGAGCAGTCGCTGTTTGATGACAAGAACTATCTGTGCATCCCTTTTCTGGCCAAGATTCTGAATCAGGGCGACAACATAATCAGCCAGATTGTAGAGACCAAACCGGACATAGTGGCTTTTTCGGTCATGGTGTTCACTTACCAATGGGCCCTTGCATGCGCCGCCGCCGTAAGAGAGGTTTTAGACGTCCCCATTATCTTCGGTGGCACTCACGCGGTTTCTTCTCCTGAAAAGGTCATAGAGAACGAGTGCATCGACATTGTGTGCATTGGCGAAGGTGAATATGCAATGGCTGATCTTCTGGACAGCATGGAAGCAGGCAAGATCGACACCTCCATTGACGGTTTGTGGTTCAAGAGCGAGTCGGGCGGGATCATAAAGAACAAGCGCCGGCCGCTGATTGTAGACCTTGACGCGATGCCTTTCCCAGACAAGGACCTATTTGCGCCTGTGGTGCCAATCAAGAATTACTATCTTGCGGTGACTAACAGGGGATGTCCGTTTTCATGCACTTACTGCTCAGTCTCATACCAGACCGATTTGGAGAGAGAAAGTCCTGATTTCAAGAAGGTTAGGGAGCGTAGCGTTGACAACGTAATTGCGGAACTCAAGGAAAACAAGAAGAAATACAATTACAAATGGATCGACTTTCGAAATGCGGTGTTCTCGTCGTCGCCGGAATGGATACTTGAGTTTTGCGAAAAATACGTTAAGGAGGTCAACGTTCCTTTCAGGGTATTTGGGCATCCATTGCTCATTGAGGAAGAAACTTCGATCGCATTGCGCGACGCAGGCTGTTTCGCGATTCAGATAGGATTGGAATCTTACGATCCCCACGTTCGTAATGACATATTGGGACGGCCTGAAACCAATGAACAGATTCATAGGGCGGTCGATATCCTTGAGCGCAACCATGTGCGCTACTCCTTGGACTATATTCTGGGACTTCCTGACCAGAACGAAGAAGAACTTAAGAAAGTTGCGGATTTCTTCGCAGGTTTGAAGTATTGTTATCGCATATCGCCGTTCATTATTTCCTATTTGCCCAAGGTTCCGTTGCTTCGTTACGCCATCGAGCAAGGACTTGTGCCGCGCGATGAGGAAGAGCGCATTGAGCAAGGACTGCATGGAAACTACATGGACAAAGGCTCGTCGATGGACCGCGCACGCAGAAGAATGATGAATATGTACAAGCTTCATTATCGCTCGATGAGTTTCATGCCCGTCTGGCTGCGCAAGCTTAGCACCAGGATGAGGACTTATTACTTGTTCAGGGTGCTGCCGCTGGGGTTCGTCTTGCGATTATTCGACCTGACAATGGTGGTGCGTGATTGGGACGCCAAGGCTTACGCGCTCAATTACTGGTGGTGGTTTAGGAAGCGCTTTGACAAGGGACACCCTAACTATTTCAGGAAAAGGTATTCAAAGTCCGCCGCGAAAAATTCGTAGGTGCTGACAGTTGCGATTTCGATAGGTTTTGTCAAATAGCGGGGTCTTTCAGCCGGCCGGGTACGAAATGGAGAGACAGATGTTTGTAGAAGAGACGGGGACATATTCGGCCTCTTGGACAGACAAGGACGACATAGATGTCGGAGAGGTGGGTTCGGAGCAGTTCTCGTTTGAATCGTTGCCTGCAAGGCAAACGGAGCAACGCAAAGTGTTGCTCATTGTTCCACCGGGTTCGTTGGATAACGCTTTCAGTGAACTCAGTGAGGCAAGACCGGAACTGCCTCTCCTTGGTTTGGCTTATGTAGCCGCGGTGTTACGTCAACAAGGGCACGATGTCAAAGTTGTCGATTGCGCAATTGAGGGAAAGAGCTTCGCGGATTTGGCCGGGGAAATACGGGAGTTTCGTCCGGTTGTGGTGGGGATGACCTGCTATTTGAACAACTTTATGGGCTGTATGGAAGCCGCGAAGACAGCCAAGGACGTTGACGGCGAAATCACGGTGGTTCTTGGCGGACCTCACGTTACTATCTTCCCAGAGTCGGCGTTTGAATCGCCACATGTGGACATTAGCGTCTTGTCCGAAGGCGAGGTGAGCGTGTGCAATCTGATGAACGCACTGGGTGACCAAGAGAAGCTGGCCCAGGTCAAGGGCATTTGGTTCAGGTCTGACTCCGGTGAAATTGTTCGTAACGAACCCGAAAAGCTTATAGCCAATCTGGACATACTTCCTTTTCCAGCCCTTGATTTGTTTCCAATGGAAAAGTATAGGGCCGCCGTCCACATTCGCGGCAAGAAAGTAGCCCACGTCTTTTCTTCCAGGGGCTGTCCCTTTCGGTGTACGTATTGTAATTCCAAGATGGCGCTTGGACGGCGATTGCGCTACTTTTCCACAGAAAGGGTACTCAAGGAGATCCGGCAACTGGCCGAAAAAGGATACGACGGCATTCAGTTTTATGACGACACTTTCACGTTGAACAGGACACGTGTCGAAGAATTGTGCAATGCTCTTATTGCCTCAGGATTGAAGATAAAGTGGACTTGCCTGACCCGGGCGGATTGCGTGGATGCCGATTTGATTGCTCTTATGAAAAGGGCCGGATGCTACCTCATTACGTATGGCTGTGAATCTGCCGACGACAAGCTGTTGAAGCTTATTAAAAAGGGCATGACGGTTGAGCAAAACAGGGAGGCCCTAAGAGTAACAAAGGAACAGGGAGTCTTGACTCAGGCTTGTTTCATGCTTGGACTGCCGACTGAAACGCCTGAACAGTCAAAAAAGACGATTGATTTTGCTTTTGCTTGCGGCGTTGATTATCCGCTGTTCTGGATAGCGGAGCCTGTACCGGGTACGGAGATGTGGAAACAAGCTGAGGAATACGGCTCATTTGACACTTCCGGCCGTTTCGTCAATATCATAGTGCCGGGTTGCAAGGCCGTGTGGGTCCCTTCTGGTCGTGAACGAGGTGAATTGGAGGGCTTGGCATCTTCGGCCTTTCTGAGGTTTTATCTGAGGCCCAAGACGATATTGAGGGTGTTTCTTGACTTGTTTCATGTGCCGCCAAGACGTTCGTTGCGCTATATGTGGGCCGCCTGTTGTTTTGTTTGGTCACGTACTATTGGCGGCAGCGCCAGGCGAAGAGCTGCTGTTCATAATTGAAAGGAGAAACTGAGGGCCAATGACTCGAGAGATTACGGAGCAGAGCTTGATTTCGATAGTTGCTCCCGTCTACAACGAACGGGAGGTTCTGGACTCGCTTTGTGAGGCGCTTAAAGACCAATTCAAGTCCATGAAATGGGATTTGAGATACGAGATAGTGTTTGTCAATGACGGGAGTGCGGACGGTTCGGGTCAAAAGTTGGACCAGTTGGCTCAGGCCAACGAAAACCTGATCAAGGTTGTACACTTATCGCGTAATTTTGGGCATGCCGCGGCGGTGTCAGCGGGACTTGAGCACGCTTGCGGCGACGCGGTTATTCTTATGGACTCCGACATGCAGGACGACCCCTCGGCCTTTTCCAGCTTTATCGAGAAATGGCTTGATGGTTTCGACGTTGTTTATGCTGTTCGGGTTTCCAGAAAGGACGGATTGTTCAGCAAAGCGGCTTTCTTCTGTTTCTACCGCATTCTCTCCTTGATTGCCGACACGCCTTTGCCGAGCGATGCGGGCAATTTTGCCCTGATGGACCGGCGTGTTGTGGAGGAAGTTTCCATGATGCAGGAGCGTAATCGTTACCATGCCGGTCTGCGCGCTTGGGTTGGCCACAAACAGATAGGCGTGCCGGTGCCGCGTCTTAAGCGCTATCTGCCCCAGGGCCGGGTTGGCCTGCGTGGACAGTGGAAACTTGCCATGAACGCCGTGTTTTCGTTTTCTTACGTGCCTCTGTTCCTTTTTCGTTTCATTGGTGTGCTTGCAATGGGATTGTCGGCGTTTCTGGTGTGTTTCACTTTGTATCATAAGCTGTTCACAGGAAGAGACGTCACCACATGGTTTTCGTTGCTCTTCTCAATTTCGTTTTTTGGCGGGATCAACCTGTTCGGAATTGGCGTTCTTGGCGAATACATAGCCAGAATTTACGACGAGATTCGTGAACGTCCGCCCTTCATCGTAGAGAGTGTAACCGACTGCCGAAATGATGATGGAACATGATTCGTGACGCCGGCTTCGGGAGTTCCAAATGATTCTGATTAATTCATCTCCGAAAAACGCGCTTAAGTTATTCCAGCCCTTTCTTCCTATCTCTGTGCCGATGGGTGTCGGTTCCTTGTTGGCCGTCATGGAGAGAGAGGGTATAGAGACTTTTTGCGTTGATGAGCAGGTAGAGTTTGAGCCGGTGGCGAAAATTCGAGAATACGTAAAAAGTCTTTCGCCGCCTTACATTTTCGCATTCAGCGTTTTGACGCCTGCATTGAAAAGCGCTGTTGATATGTCAAAGAAGCTCAAGGAATTGTATCCTGATTCGGTGATCCTTTTCGGCGGCATACACCCTTCCGCCGCTCCCGAGGAGGTTCTTGGATTCGAACATGTAGATTATGCTTTTCGAGGCGAGGGCGACGTAATGTTGCCTGAATTCTACAAGCGCATTAAGGCCGGCCGGGACGTGAGGGACATGAAAGGTCTTTCATATATTGATAACGGCGAAATTGTGCATAATCCGCCTTCGGAACTTGTTCTCGATTTGGATAGTCTCCCAGCATTCGCCTACCATCGTTTTGAAGAGCACCGCCTGCGCTATGACCTGGGTTTCGTTACGACAAGCCGAGGGTGTCCTCACAAGTGCGTGTTCTGCAGCAACAGGGTGCCTACCGGCAAACAATATAGGTTCAGATCGAGCGAGAAAGTAATGGAGGACCTGACACTTCTTCGTGAAAAGTATGGTATGACGCGCGTATTTTTTCTGGACGACAACTTTCTGGTCCATAAGGAACGGCTTCTTGAATTGGCGGGGCTTATACGAAAGAAGGGCTATCATGAATGCATGACCTTTGATTTTCAGGGCCGGGCCGACCAGGTGGACGTCGAGACAATGACCGAGTTGTATAAATCAGGTTTCAGGGGCATATTCATAGGTTTGGAGACGGCTTCTGAAGAGATGATGAGCTTTATCGACAAAGGGGAGACTGTTGAGCAGTGCGTTAATGCCGTTCGAGTAGCCAAGAAGGTAGGTTTTCATGTTGGCGCTACTTTCATTTATGGCCTCCCTGGCGACACACATGAACTGAGGATGGAGTGTCTGCGCCTGAGTAAAGAACTCGACTTGGACATGATCAGGTACAACAATGCGACCCCTTATCCAGGAACAAGATTGTATGACATCGCAAAATCGGAGGGCCGCTTGAAGGTCCAGGGCATCTATGAGAATTTCTGTTCGGTTTCGGCCTTTATAGAGAACCCTTTCAGGAAGATACCTTTTTCTTATGTGCCCGAGGGTTGTACAGAAAATGAATTGCGTGTGGATACGCTGGCAAGTTATCTGGCGTTCTATATGGCTCCACGAAAGATTTGGAGCATTCTGACAAAACCCGACAAAAATGTCGGCTGGTTTTCTGCCGGGGAGTCTTTTGTGGGTACGCTCAAGCTGCTGCCTGCCATTGCCGTGCTTCTGTTTTTTCTCTGCGTGAAGTTTGGCGAGTTGCTGCTCAGGCTGACCTTCCCAACGAAGTCCTCAACTTCATGGTCCAAGTTTATCAAGATGATGTTTGTCAGGCCGCTTGCGGGCCGGGAAGACGGATGACGACAAAGCTTAAAATACTTTTCGTAGTCGACAGACTGGGCTATACGGAGGTGTCGTCCATTCCGTTGCTGTCGGCCGTTGCCAAGAAGCGCGGCCACTCCGTCAAATTGGTGGAATATGGCAAGAACCCTGCCGCGGTGCGTCGCGAAGTGGCCGGTTTTTCCCCCGATATCACGTGCTATTCCGTGTCCAGTTATGAAGCACGGCGATACCTCGAAATCAATGCCCGCCTGCGCCAAGACGTGTCGTTTTTCTCTGTTTTTGGTGGTCCTCATCCGACGTTTTTTCCTGAGTTTATCCGGGAAGACGGCGTGGACGCTATTTGCCGCGGTGAAGGCGACATTGTTTTTCGCCGGTTCCTTGACACATTCGGTACGGCCGAGATGTACAACACGCCGAACTTTTCTTTCATTAGGGAAGGGGGAGGGATTGCGGAGAATTCGATGAGGGAACTGGTGGCTGATCTTGATGAGGTCCCATTTCCTGACAGGGAAATTGTTTATGCAAAGAGCAGCTTTCTGAGACGCAACCCGGTGCGTGTTTTCTTTGCAGGGCGTGGTTGTCCGTTTAATTGTTCCTATTGTTTCAACCACGCATACAACGCCTTATACAAAGGAAAGGGCGCGATAGTGCGAGAGAAAACAGTCGATCGTCTTTTGGAGGAGATTAAGCATACGTCGGCACAGTTCCCGATTTCGTTCATCAAGTTTCATGACGATGTTTTTGGTATACAAAAGGACTGGTTAAAGGAATTCGCGGAGCGCTATCCGCGTGAAGTAGGCCTCCCCTTTCTATGTTACGCTCGTCCGAACATGATTAATGAGGAGTATTGCGCCGACCTTGAGAAGGCGGGAGTTTTCTCTGTGTCGATAGCGATCGAGTCAGGGAATGAAGGGCTTCGCAGGCAGGTGTTGAACCGGAAAATGACTAATGAGCAGATAATCGGCGCTTGCCGTATGCTCAAAGACCACGGAATTAGAATATATACTTTGAACATGATAGGGTTGCCGGGGGAAACTGAGAAGGAAATGTGTGAAACGGTTGATATCAACCGAAGTGTGCGGCCGGATTTTGCTGATTGCTCGATATTCCAGCCATATCCGGGTACCGCTATCAGCGAGTATTGCAGGAAGCATGGCTATATCGACGAGGACGCAGACGGTTTTGAAAGCCAGTATTCTGAGTCGGTGTTGAATTTTACCGAACGCTTCAAACGCAGGCTATTTGTGTATCAGCGAATGTTTCCGATACTAGTGGATCATCCGTCTGCTGAGAGATGGGTCGATTCATTGTGCCGTGCAAAGTTTCTGAGTCCGGCACTGGATATGCTTTATCGTTATTATTATGGAAGCCGCCTCCACAAGAGGGTGTACGCGAACGTTATACCTTTGAGTGTCCGTTTGTTGGGCGCGGCTTCGTTGATGCTCAGTAAAAACCGGGTCTGAGGAGGCTGAGAAAGCTTTGTGCAACTGCATTTGGAGGAACGATGGCGAACGTTGTTGACCCCGATGACAAGGGTGCGCGTTTGAGGAAAATCCTGGGTTTGGATTGGGCGTATTCCGTAATCGTTCTGGTTGCGCTGGCTGCCCATGGTTTGCTTTTGCTCAATGATGGCGTTTATTGGGACGGTTGGGTCTATTACAGCCTGCTTGTAGAAAATGACTGGCAGGGTGTTTATGAGTTGGGTTCAGAAACCGGAAGGCCTCTGTTTGCTTTCGCCTGGTGGTCGTTGACTTATTTCGGTAATGTGATTCTTGCTTCGAAGGTGCTGGCTTGGTTTTGCTTGACGCTTTCATCGATTCTAATTTATAAGATAGGATGCGACAGTGGGTTTTCGAGCCGTACCGAGAACCTTTTTATAGCCCTTATCACTTTGACTTATCCTGCGTGCCAAGTGCAGGTTGAATTGTCCATGACGCCGTACTATATGTGCTACCTGTTGTTCTTCGTGGGTGTCTTCCTGGCATTTCAGGCCGAGCGCACGACTGCATGGCGGCATTGTGTATTGCGGACTTTATCGCTGTTGAGCTTTGCCGCATGCTTCTCGCACAACGCATTCCTGGTGCTCTATTTCGGGTTTCTCTGTTTGTTTTTTGGATGTTTGCTGCGCCGGAAAGAAGGGAAGCCGCGGCCGGGGTTATTGCCAATCCTCCTGCGCCGTTCAGATTATGTCTTGTTGCCTTTTGCTTTCTGGGTTCTGCAGACAGTCTTCTATCCGCACCACGGCGTCTACACGGGCATTCATGGTTTTGAACTGACGCCGAGTGCTATTGGCGCGTCCGTACTTCGCTTTTTGAGAAACGGTGTTTATGGACAATTTGAATTGGCCTTTGAGAGCGCCGTGTTGCTGCTTGTGGCAGCCCTGGTGTTCATCTGGATTGCCAAAGCCATTAAGCGGGGTAATAATCCTTGCTTTATGGCTGACGCAAATCGCTTCTTACTTATTGCTTACGGTTTTTTGCTGCTGCTTCTGACAGTGTTTCCCTTTGTTGTCACTGGCCGCGGGCCGACTTTGCACGGTTGGGATACCCGCCATGCGCTCATAATGGGTTTGCCAATAGCAGTGATGGCCGTTGGCTTGCTTAGGGCAACTTTCCATCGCGCCGGTCCGGAACTCTGTCGGGCAGTCAGAGCAGTTATGTTTGTGCTGGTTCTAGCCTTCATTGTTTCCGGAATCAACAACTACCTGGCGCTGCAGGCGCGTTGGATCAAGGACACTTCGATCATGGCCAATCTTTCCAAAATGGATGAGTTTAAGCCGTATTCGATATTCGTCGTGAAGGACAGATTCCTATTGCCGAGAGTGGAAAATCGATACCGCATATATGAGTGGTCGTCTTTTTTCGAGAAAGTGTGGGGCGGGGAGTCGCGAATAGGTGTGGAACCGCACATGTCCGGAGATTGGCTAATCGAAAACGCCGAGCAGTTTTCGGTGAGTCGTTTGAAGTTGTCTGAGTTGGACGTGAGTAAAGGCCGCAGGGCGAGTCTGATAATCGAGCGTGGTTCACAGGCGAACAGCAACGCCATCATGAGTGCCAGGTACTTTCTGAAGCGTTTTGTGCGCAAAAGCACATTGGCCGACTTTGTCGAAGGGGTGGTCAAGATAGACCTTGCGCCCATTGAATTGTAAGCATCTTGTCATATTCTTCATGGCCTGATATTATTTCCCAAATGAATCAAGCGGAGGTATTGAAACGTGCATATTAAGAAAGCGGTAATAACGGCGGCGGGGCGGGGTGTGCGTTTGCATCCGGCCGCCGACACAGTTCAGAAGGGGATGCTGCCTGTAGTCGATGTTGACGGTCTTGCTAAGCCGGTGCTCCAGATCATTGCCGAGGAGGCCCTCGATAGCGGTATTGAGGAGATCTGCGTTGTTTGCGCACCTGGCGATGAGGAACGCTATCTGAGGCAGTTTGAACGCACGCGCGATAATCTGCTGGAGGCCTATGAAGGCGTTGACTGGGCGCAGGAGCAGGCCGAAAGAATAGACGATCTGAGCAAGCGCCTTTCATTTGTCGTACAGGAAGAGCCGCTTGGTTATGGGCATGCCGTTCATTGCGCCAAGGATTTCGTTGGTTCCGATTTCTTCCTTCTCTTGCTCGGCGACCATCTTTATATCTCTCATGTCGCAGGAAAACGTTGCGCCGAGCAGGTTATGGCCCTTGCGGCCGAGGAAAACTGCGCGGTTTCGGCGGTGCAGGCCACGCGCGAGCATTTGGTTGGCCGTTACGGCACCCTGATGGGAAAACGAGTTTCTGACAGCGATGGCGTGTACCAGATTGAAAAGGTTCTGGAAAAACCGTCAGTGAGCCGTGCCGAAATGGAATTGTTCACGCCAGGGCTACGGGTGGGTCATTACTTGTGCTTCTTTGGCATGCACGTTTTGCCGCATAGCATTTTCGGCATTCTCGAAGAAACGATGGCTGTCGAGCACGAAAAAGGCTTGGACGCGCAACTGACCACTGCACTTAACGAAGTGTCGTCGCGAGAGAAGTGCCTGGCGCTGGAAGTAGAAGGCCGCCGTTATGACACTGGCGCCAAGTTTGGCTTGTTGCAGGCGCAAGTGGCTTTGGCAATGGCGGGACCTGATTCGGAGGAGGTCCTGACTGCATTGGTCGAGCTTCTGACTGATTCACAACTCCATCGGGAAAAATGTTCGGTATGAGTGGGTCCAACGTTTTTATCGAGACTATCACCGCTGATTCCGATCAGGTTCGGAACAGGCCTTTTCGTAGTTTGTGCGAAGGATTGTCGACTTCCGAGTTGCTAGAGGCGTGCGAAGAACTGGATAAGTTTCGGCGGACCTCGGACAATCTGTATGAGCGTGTTCGAGCCACGCTTTTCCTGTATGCCGCGCACCGTTTTTTTCTCATGCAAGCTCCCGATGTCGAGGAGACAGGCGCTATTCCGTATCACGGCTTTACATGTCTTCTGGATAGGCGGTTCGAGGAGGCATTGAACCTTTTCAGGTCTTCACTGGCCGAGAATGGGCCTAATGGCGCACTGTTCAGTGCCTTGGCCGAGTGTTATCACAATTTGTCCTTTCAGACTTTGTATGACCAAGTGCGCAGAAGCGTTCGGGCAAGCCGGGGCAACCAGTGGATGTTCAGGGTTGGCAATGCTGAAGACCATCCTATAAACATCCGCAAGGAGCTTTTGCACCGGGATAAAACTTCGTTGTTGTTCCCCATCCTGTTGGAGAAGACCCCGGTCCGCCTTGATCTGAGCCACAGCGGCTGGTCGGATATTTTCTTTCTTGGCATGGATTATCCCGAGGGCGCGCGCGTACTGAATATCTCGGTGGAATTGGGCGTGTACGGACGCGACGACGCGGTGCGGCCGCCGATCGAAACATATGTGAGGGTCATACCCGAGCCGTTGCTGAGGTTGACCAGTGTTGACCTGGAATGCACGAAGGATATAGTAGATCTGAAAGACCTGTTCAATTTTGGCAACGACTATCTGAGTCTTCTCAAGGCCGGCGTGATTGCTTCGGGGGTGATTCCACCTTCTTTCGAGGGAACCAGCCAGGCTATCGAGGACATCCTGGCGCGCATAGTTGCGCCTGGCATGGGGCTTGAACTTGTTACGAAGGTCAACGACATTCCCAAGGGTTCCAGGCTGGCTGTTTCAACAAACCTGCTTGCATCTATTGTCTCTGCGTTGATGCGCGCTACCGGCCAAACGCAGACGGTTGAAGGCGCTCTTGGCGAGGACGAGCGGCGCCTGGTTGCTTCGCGCGCGATACTTGGCGAGTGGCTGGGGGGTTCAGGCGGCGGTTGGCAGGATTCGGGCGGAATCTGGCCAGGTCTAAAAGTAATCGAGGGGGCGGTTGCGGGGGAAATGGACCCCGAGCACGAAATTAGCAGGGGGTGTTTACTTCCGCGCCATAAGATTCTCGGCGAGAAGGACCTGCATCCCGATATTACCGAGCGACTTGCAAACTCGATTGTGATCATTCATGGCGGCATGGCGCAAAATGTTGGACCGATCCTGGAGATGGTGACCGAGAAATATCTGTTGCGCAGCAAGACTGAATGGGAAGCGCGGGCGGATACGCGAGAGATTTTTGACAACATAGTTGAATCTCTCAAGCAGGGCGACGTACGAAAGCTTGCGGCAAACACTACGCGCAATTGGGACGGCCCGCTTAAAAAGATTATTCCGTGGGTGACAAACAGTTTTACGGAGACCATTATAGCGCGTGCCAGGGAGCGTTACGGCGATGATTTCTGGGGCTTCCTGATGCTTGGCGGCATGTCGGGCGGCGGCATGGCGATGTTTGTGTCGCCTGGGCGTCAAAGCGAGTTCCGCGATGATATCTTGGAGATAATGAAAACCACGAAGAGCGAGCTGGAAGACGCCCTGCCCTTTGCGATGGATCCGGTAGTCTACAACTTCAGAATAAACCAAGTGGGTACCGTGGCGCGTATGCTGAAGGGCGAGGACGCCATAATGCCCGCGCGCTATCACGCGGTACAGATACCTGAGCTTGTGAAGCACAAGGCCGACGCCATTCCATATCTTCGCAGGGCGGAACTGGACCATTTCACTGCAAAGTGCGATAAGGCCGAGGACACTTTTACGATTCTTCGCACACTGGTTGGACATCTTTTCAAAGTATCCGATCCTGCAACACAGCATGAAAGAATCGGTTGGGACGCGGAATCCGAAAAGATCAAAAAGGAAAACGGCTTTGACGCGATCCAGCACGAGCAAATGCGCAATGACCTGATAGCGGGACGAATTGGCCTTGCTCGAAATCGTCTGCCAGTGGATACCGATATTCAGGACGTTTCAGACGAGGACGTGGTGAGCCTTAGCGCTTCGTCGAAAATGCGCTCCGCTGGAGAAAAAGCCATTCGTGAGGGGCGCGTTGCCATAATGTCTCTGGGCGGAGGCGTTGGAAGCAGATGGACCACAGGCGCCGGTGTAGTGAAGACCGTGAATCCATTCATTGAAATAGAAGGCGGGCACCGAAGTTTTATCGATATACATCTGGCTAAGACGCGCAGTGTCGAAAAAAAATACGGCGTTACCGTTCCTCACATAGTGTCGACGAGCTTCTTGACCGACAGCGCTATCGAGAGACACATTGCCGTGGGTTCGGGTGGTAATAATCTTTCGTTCTATGTATCGCCTGGGCGTTCCATAACCCAGCGTCTTATCCCAATGGTTCGCGACCTGGTTTTTCTTTGGGAGGAAATGCCGCAGGAAACTCTGGACGAACAGAAGCAGAAGGTGCGCGAGGCGATTCGCGGCGCACTCATGGACTGGGCCAAGTCCAAAACCGAAGGCTCGGATTATTGCGATAACGTTGCCGTGCAGCGCTTTAATCCTCCGGGCCATTGGTACGAAGTCCCCAACTTGCTGCGAAACGGGGTGTTGGCCAAGGTTCTCAAAGAGCATCCCGAGGTTGATACGCTAATGCTGCACAACATCGACACCTTGGGGGCTTGCCTCGATCCGGAACCCTTGGGCATACACCTGGGCTCGGGAAATGTTTTATCATTTGAGGTGGTGCCGCGCCACATCGAAGATCGGGGAGGCGGTCTGGCGCGTGTGAATGGCAAGGTTCGCTTGTTGGAAGGACTCGCCCAGCCTCGCGAGGAAGACGAGTTTCGTTTGCGCTATTACAACACCATGACTACGTGGATTCAGATTGACGCCATGCTGGAAGTTTTTGGACTCACTCGCGATGATCTGAATGGACCCGATGAGAAAATTGCCGAGGCAGTGAGAAAAATGGCCGCTCGGATGCCAACTTACGTTACAATAAAGGACGTTAAACGGCGCTGGGGGCACGGCCAGGAAGACGTCTATCCCGTGGCGCAGTTTGAGAAACTGTGGAGCGACATGACGACTCTTGCGGAAGTTTCGTGTGGATACATAGCGGTTCCGCGTTTGCGCGGCCAACAGTTGAAGGATCCCGACCAACTTGACGCCTGGCTGAATGACGGAAGTGAGAGATATGTCGCCAGCCTGGCTGATTTTGAGTGAGTTAGTTTCTGTTACCGAAGGGGTGTTTTGTCCCAGAGGGACATCTGATAATAGCCCAGCAATTTATTGCTGGGATCCGGAAATAGAAAATGGAAGTCCCGGAGGGACGGCTGATAGGGTATGCATCTATTGGTCCCATGACCGTTTCAGCCGTCCGTCCGGGACTAAAAAAGGGGGGTGTTCTTTTCCCACCGTTAAAACGGTGGGCTATTATCAATCGTCCCTCCGGGACTTCCGCAACAGGAACGAGTTAAAAGTTAAAAGATAACCTTGTCCAAACGAAAGGCATTGTCATGAGCGGCGATCTTAGCAAAAAGCTGGAAGTGTGCGAACTCTATGAGAGCATTCAAGGGGAGTCCACTCGGGCGGGACTGCCTTGTATTTTTGTGCGCCTTTCCGGGTGTAACCTGCGGTGTTCATATTGCGACACTGAGGAGGTTCAGGAAGAGGGCGTGTCCATGTCCATAGAAGAGATCCTCGGGCAATGCCGCGATTATGGTTGCAAACTTGTGGAAATAACGGGTGGCGAACCGCTGCTTCAGGAGAACTGTCCGGATCTTGCCCAGTGTCTTATTGACGAAGGTTACACGGTGCTGGTGGAGACGAACGGCTCGTTACCCTTGAATTTATTACCTGCCGAGGCGATTAAGATAATGGATTTTAAGTGTCCTGGAAGCGGGCAAGAAAACGAAAACGACTTCTCTAACATAGACCTGCTTGGCCCCGATGACGAGGTCAAATTCGTAATCTCGGACAGAAAAGACTATGAGTGGAGCCGGGATATTATCGAGAAATGCGACTTGAACGCCCACTGCAAGCACATTCTTATTTCCCTGGCCTTCGAGACTGACGAAGGTTTCACTCTTGAGCCGCACAAGGTGGCTGAATGGATTTTGAAGGACAAGTTGAATGTGCGATTTCAGTTGCAGTTGCACAAATTAATTTGGCCGTGGATTAGAAAAGGCGTCTGATGAAAGTACATTTGTCTAAAGAGTTTTTTATTGAAGCCGCGCACAGAAACGAGGGTGGGCGGGGTCCTGCGTCGCGTCTTCATGGGCATAGTTTCAAGATTGAAGTTTGTCTGGCTGGTGAAATCAACACACCTGAGGGGTGGCTGTTGGATTTTGGCGACATTAAAAAGGTCTGCGCGCCTTTGTTGGAAAAGTTGGATCACTCTAATTTGAATGAATTCCCCGGCCTCGACGACACATCCCTGGATGGATTGAGTAAGTTTCTGCTGGAACGCTTTGCCCCAGAGCTTCCCAGCTTGCAGAGTGTGCGTGTATCAGTCCTAGGTGACAACGCCTTTCGTCCGGTCCAACTCGCTCCCGAGCCTCATAATAATCTTCCCGAACGTTTGCGTTTTAGTTTCGAGGCCGCGCAGTCGCTGCCGCAATTGCCGTCCGACCACCATTGCCACAACATGCATGGCCACAGTTATCGCATCGAGGTAGGCTCGGGCGATCTGGACAGCTTGGAGCCAAGTCTCAGGAAACTTTACGATATGCTCGATCACAGGTGCCTGAACGACATTGAGGGACTGAACACGGCGACTTGCGAACTTCTTTGTGAATGGATTTGGGACAGGTTGTTAGAAGATGTTGAGGACTTGGCGGTGGTAGTTGTTCAGGAAACGTCAACAGCGAGGTGCATGTATTATGGCGAATGAGCAAGACGTGAGAGGCCAGTTCAAGGCGCTTGACAAGACCTTGCCGTTTGACGGGCCGGATGCTATTGATTCGGATTGCCTGGAATGCTTCGAGTATGAATATGCGGACAAGGCTGTAGGCGAAGACGTGGAGATAGAGATAGCGACGGAAGAATTCACATCGGTTTGTCCGTTTTCAGGCCTGCCTGATTTTGGCCGTGTGAAGGTCACGTACATTCCGGACAAGCATTGCATAGAACTTCGCTCGTACAAGTACTATCTACTGTCTTACAGAAACGTTGGCATTTTCTATGAACACCTCATAAACCGTCTGTTGAACGATCTGGTAAAGGCCAGCGCACCAAAGAGGATGAAGATCGAGATTGTTTGCAGTCTTCGCGGGGGAGTGAGCAGTACGCTCACGCAGACCTATAATTGGAAAAGCGCCAGTGCAAGTACCGACGTCTCCTGAAATAGATGCCATCCTTGACTTTGCCGCCAGCCTTAGCATGCGCCGAAAGGATTTCTTCGTAGGCGTGGAACATGTGTTCGAGGCATTGGTCGAAAACAACAGCCTGTTGCCAAAGGGTGTTGGGCCGCGGTATCTCAAGTCTCTGCAAAGCGTGTTGCACGAACTGCATCGCGATCTGTGGGGCGGATCTTTCAGCGCCGCTGCGACTGAAGTTTTTTACACGCCGCGCTGTGCGCAAATCACCAGCGATGCCGCCAGGATTGCCGGTAAGATGCGTTACACAGGACCTCGTGCAGGACATCTTCTGTTGGCAATGTTAGCCGACGCGCTTTCAGGACCAAGCAGGGCGATGGACAGGCTTGGGATTAAAAGAGGTGAGTTGCTGCAGGAACTGCGCTCGGAATTGATTGCGGATCGTCCTGCCGAGCCAGCGCACTCCCCCACTCCAGGGCCTGGCATGCCTAAGGAAAGTAAAGCTGAACAGGCAAAGGTGGCGCCGTCTGTGTCGGTTGCGGTCGAGCAATTCCCTTCCGAACCAGCGGCGCAAGAAAAACAGAAAAATGTGCTTGAGAGTATTACGCGCGACTTGACTCGTGCTGCCAGGGCGGGGGATTTGAGCGCTGCAATAGGCCGCGACAAAGAAATCTTTGAGGTCCTGCAAATCCTGGTCCGAAAAGGTAAGAACAACGTCATTCTTGTTGGGGAGGCTGGGGTTGGCAAGACAAAGATCGCCGAGGGCCTGGCGGTGTCCATTGCCAAGGGCGAATTCGAGAATATTCTGCCTCGAAACCGTGTCCTGGAGTTGAATATCGCTTCTCTAATGTCGGGAACGCAATATCGGGGTGCATTCGAGGAGAAGATTCTCGCTTTGTTGGATGAGCTTAAGAAGGCTCAGGACACGATACTTCTTATTGATGAAATTCATCTTATCATGGGGGCGGGAGGAACTGACAATAGTTCTGTCGATCTGGCAAACCTCCTCAAACCCGCGCTGGCTCGTGGGGAGATATGCTGCATTGGCGCAACGACACTTCGCGAATACAGAAAGTTTATCGAAAAGGATCCGGCGATTGAACGGCGTTTTCAGATGGTGAGGGTGGAGCCGCTTAGTGAAAGGGCCGCTTTTGATGTTCTTGTCGCGCTCAGGCCGTCGCTTGAGCGCCATCATGGGATACACATCGGACGGCGGGCATTACATGCCGCGGTGAGTCTGACTGTACGATACATGCCTAACCGCCACTTGCCCGACAAGGCAATCGACGTGCTCGATCAGGCCTGCGCCAGATACCGGCTGAGGGTTGTTGCCGCTAAAAAAAGTCCTGAACTGTTTGATAGCGGCGGCGAAGAACAGTCGAAACTTACGCCGCATGATATACGCAAAGTTATCAGCCAGTTGACGGCGATACCCATCGAAGAAATGACCGCTGAAGAACGAGTACGAATTGGGGAATTGGAAAGAAAACTCAAAGAATTCATTGTGGGACAAGACGAGGCGGTTGCAAAAACTGTCGCCGCCGTGAAAAAATCCCGTGCAGGACTTGCCGACCCTCGGCGCCCTGACGCGGTGATGCTCTTTCTTGGGCCGAGCGGAGTAGGAAAGACGCAGTTGGCCAAAGAGCTGGCGGACGCTTTGTTTGGATCGACGGACCACCTCATATCGTTTTCCATGTCCGAATATGTTGAATCGCATTCTGTATCGCGTTTGCTTGGCGCGCCGCCGGGCTACGTAGGCAGTGAAGAAGAAGGACTGCTCAGCGGTGCGGTGCGGAAAAACCCGTTTTCGATTGTTTTGTTTGACGAAATCGAGAAGGCCGACCCGTCCGTTTTCGATGTGTTGCTCCCGATCTTGGGGGAAGGGCAAATTAAGGATTCAATGGGGAAAATGGTCAGTTTTCGCAACTGCATCATAATCATGACGTCCAATGTTGCGGCGGATGTCTTGTCGGGTAAAAGCGCCGAAGGCGACAGTGATCGTGTATTGAATGCATTGCGCCAGCATTTCCGGCCTGAGTTCATTAACCGAATTGATGAGATAGTGCCGTTCCATCCCTTGTTGTTCGAGGATATAAGGGCAATTCTCAAGATCGCCATAGACGATCTGGCAAGCCGGTTGAAGGAAAAGAATATAGGCATTCACATTTACCAGGGTGCCTACGAATGGGTGGCCAAGCAGGGGTACAACGAGGAATTTGGAGCCAGGGAGTTGCGGCGGACTGTCGAACGGCTGCTTGTCAACGAGATAAGCGACGGCGTTCTTGACGGCCGGTTCGCCTCAGGGGACACTATCGAGGTTTTGATGGAGGACGAGAAGATGGTGTTTCGCAAATCGACAGGCGTTGAAGATGATTTGACGAAACAGGAGGCTTCTGAATCGTAATGGAAACTAAACAGTATCCTGACTATT
>SDBV01002863.1_pt1 | contig 25711 bp, 33 predicted proteins | sample 2277081 | NCBI WGS metagenome assembly SDBV01 (sample SAMN10402039, study PRJNA504765) | marine sediment metagenome | isolation source: marine sediment core GS10_PC15, 223 cmbsf | place: Arctic Ocean: Southern Knipovich Ridge | collected 2010 | reverse complement strand
ATCCAATCCAAGAACCGCCACAGCAGCTTCTCTTTCCGCCATAGCAAAGAGTGCCATTTGATCAGCATCCAATAATGATTGCATATCTCCTAATGTCAATTTTAATGCAGTAATATTTGCTACTAAATTCAGGATCTCTTGATTTGTAGGGTCTACACCTAATCTTAATAATTGAGAAAGAGCCTCAGTCTGGGCATCTATCATAAATGTAGTCTGATCAAAACTCTCCCCGAAAGCTTCTTGCATATCGCGGGCAAATTGCATTTCCGCTTTCAATGTTTTCATTACCGCACTTATTGTACGTACAGCGGTAACGATCCCCTCAACATCCTCAACATCCCCAACATCCCCAACATCCCCAAATAATCCAGGAATATCTCCTGCAGTCAATAACGTTTTTAAAAACTCTTCTACCTTCTTTTGAGCTGTATCAAGTTCTTCCTCAACTTCTTTAACATTCTCCATTCCTTTTTGTACTACATAAGAAATAGCGGCAGATGTTCCTCGAAATATTGAAACGTATGTCGCCCCAGTAAGTTGAAAGAATTTCAATCGAGCCCCTTCCAACTGTTCTATTTTTTTATACCTCTCCCGTTCCAGTCGCATTATCTCCTCCTGAGCACCTTTAACCTTTGCTTCTCTGATCAATTCTGCAATATATCTTTTCTTGGCTTCGGTTACTTTATCAATACTAAGAGTTTCTAATTTTAGATTACCAAAATACTCTGGACTAAGGCGGTTCAGTTGTTTCAAAGCAATTTGTCGTTTCTCAAGTGATTCCTGCTCATCCTGAGCTATTACCAATAACTGCTCTATTTGTTTACGTTGTTTAATAGTATTCTCAATAGCAGTATTAGAAATACTTTCCAACCGAGTCAGAGATTCCTGAGCTTCTTTAGCTCGTTTTGCTACTGCTATTAATACCACAGCCACTACTCCTAAAGCTACTGCAAGTGCTACAGCCGGATTAGTTAACATAGCTGCAGTCAAAGTTCTAAACATCGTTATTACTGCCATACCTGCACGAAGTAATGCTGGGAAAACACTCCCAACTAAAAATCCTAAAGCAATAAATAATGGACCAATAACGGCAAGTAAACCAGCAATACGTACAATCATCTGTCTTTGGGCATTACTCAACTGATCAAACCACATAGTAAGTGTCCGAAATCTTTCCGTCCATTTTTCAAACGTAGGGATAAGCAATTCTGCAATAGTTCCTCCAAGTACCGTTAGAGTAGTTTTTAATGAGGCTAGTGCCTGATTTAACTTAAACTCAACAGTATCGGATGCTGCTCCAAATGCCCTACCAAGTGAGCCTGCAGCTCCCTCTAATGATTTGAATATTGCTATGTTATCTTCTAAGTTTTCTCCCATAATATCAAGTACTCCAGAAAGTGCCCTAATATTTGGGAAAACTTTAGACATAGTATCTTCTCCATATTTATTAGTGAGTTCCCGGATTTGCATTAGAGCATCTAGCAAACCGTCCTCGCGAATCGTTTTCCGTAAGTTTGCCGAGGAAGTCCCCATCGCCCACATAGCTTTTTCAGCCTGCTGACTAGGCTTAACAAGAGATGCTAATATCTGTCGTAATTGCATCGAAGCGGTCTGGGCTCCGGTACCTGTACGAGTCATAGCAGCTACAGCAGCACCAACCTCCCAGAATTGCACACCCATATTAGAAGCAATCGGCAGAACCATACCCATAGATCCTGCCAATAGATCAGCCTGTGCCTTACCTTCCCGTACTGTAGCAGTCAAAACATCTGTAGCCATTGCAGCATTCAATACTTCTTTGCCATATGCATTCATCGCGGATGTAACAAGATCCGCAACCACTTTAGTTTCTCCTAATCCAGCGGCGGATGCCTTAGCTGACATTTCAAGAACATCCATTGCCTCTGCTCCTCGTATACCTGCGGATGTAATAAAGAATAAAGCATCAGCGAGTTCAGTTGGAGCCTTCCCCAAGGCTGGCCCCATTTTTATAATAGCTTTCCCCCACTTCTCTACTTGCTCTTGGGCAACACCTACCAAACCAACGATCTTAGACATAGAAGCCTCGAAATCTTTATGCATCTTAAACGCAGCGCCTCCAGCTAATGCTAAAGGGACAGTAAGTCCCATTGACATTGTTCTACCAAATTTTTTCATTACGGCTCCAGTAGTTGCTAACTTCGCATTTATCCTGGCCACAGAGGCACTAGCGCTCGCCTCAAAACGACGCATTTCTGCTGTTGCTATGCGTAATCCTGCCGTATCAACCCCTAACGTTGCTATAAGTGCTCCTATATTCATTTCTTTTTTAGTTTAATTGGTGTTCGCTTGCTCGTCTCTTTTAAATCTTTCTCCCTTTCCAATCTTTTCTTTTGTCCCCTTACCAAGGCTCGTAACACCCTTTTCTGATCTTCTACACTTTGTTGAGGAACCTCCTTTTTATTATCCCCACCCCAGTCTGGCATATAATCTAATGGAACAGTGAATTTCTTTTCTTCCTTTGCATCCCCACTCCAAGCTATCATCCCGTTCATAATTAAGGAAGATAATGCTGCCATTCTGTAATCTGCTCTCCATGTACCAATCGGATCTAGTTTATCGTATGCCTCCCATTCGTTTATTTGCTTAGAACTTAACTGATCCAACAAATAGTCAGGATGTACTATACCTAATTCTCTACAGAGCCGGAACTGGAATTGCCGACCAGGTCGGCATCTAAGTTTTTTACTAACTCCTCCTTATCCTCATCTGTGATACCATTAAGACGTTGGGCTTCATTAACAATCCTCTCCAATCGCTCAGCACTCATATTATTACTCAACTGCCTGTAATCGCGGGGCTCTAAAATTAGCTTTCCCTCAGCATCACAAACAGTAGCCGCAACTAATCGTGCCCGGAAATCTTCCATCCTCATTTCATAGTCATGCTTTCCTTGCTTGTCTTTGAATCGATGAATCAATGATTGTTCATACACATCTCGTTCATGTCCTGTCATTTGCCTAACATAAACGCATTCACCATTTTCTAAATCCACCTCAACAATTTCAAGCACTTGTTTACTCAATAAAGCTTCTTTGTTGAGTACCTTTTTCTTTTCTTTTCCAATAATTCGTTTCATGATTAAAACTTTTTTAAATAATTAATAAATAAAACAACCCATGATTAGGATTGTTTTTGATTAAGCACTACTACCCGATCCAGAATTCATTACAGGTTGGCCACTAACTTTTATAGTGACATTCGTTGTAATAGCATCATCTGGAGCAATTTCTAATGGTAGCTCAGTTACCAAACCTTCAAATTCGATGGACGTGAACTCATCATCCGGTAGATAGATTTCATAATTTTGTAGGTCATCACTCTCAAAATCATCATCCATTATCTCATAGGTATCCCTACGAAAGATCATTGCAAGTACTACTGTGCCCCCATCTCTAAAGCCTCCGATAAACTCGTTATAACCTGCCGTAGAATCCAATGAAGTAACATCGATCGTAGTCCTGGTCTTTCCAGGTCCTGTGATCTGCTTGATTTCAGCAATTTCTACCCAATTAATTCCATCCCAGCGCCTGAATGTTGTTCCTACGCCTGGTGTTGCTTGACTTGCCATAATTTACCTCCTTTGTAAATTTAATTAATACTCATCTTCGTTGTAAATCAAAATTAATAATAAAACGCACTCTGTTATTCTCGTCCCAATCTAGTAAGGCAGGTCCACTCGAACAATAAATAACAGTATATAGTGTTGCATTCCATGTTTCTCCTGCCCTACCATGCAGTGCAACTATTATGTCATGTATCAAATTCCATCCTGTCAAATAATCCTTGCTGCGTACCCGTATCTGTACAGACGATGAATAATAACCTTGATCATTCAATGTTAATAATGGTATATCATCTGTATCAAATATAGTTGCACAAGTATCTGGTTCTGGGGGTTCTCTACCAACAAATAAATTTCTTCCCGAATCTTCAGGATCAAATATTAACCCCAATGAACTCTCATCCACTAGCATGTCTTTTATATCTTCCGATGGAGCTTTCATTTTTTTATTCTTGCATTGTTTCCAATTATTTGTAATATTTTATCTTTATTCCTTTTTATGGCTTTTTCAAAAAACTTTGGACCTGATCCTGGACGACTCCAATTAATCTTTCTACCACTTTGATCTACCATTTCATGAACAAATACAGCATAATTAGCACTAAAACCCATTAATATTCCAAACCCCTGAATACTCTTAATAGTTTCCGTAAACCAACTTGCCCGTAAGTTCCCTCCTGATTTTTTAGCAATGGGAATCAATGGAGGTGTTTTATCCATATCCCTGCGGATCAGAATAGCAGCCTCAATCAACCCTTTCATACCTCCCACCTTAATCTTAACAATCTCTTTATTAAGATTAGACATAACAATATCCATCCCTTTTATACCTACTACTGGTTTTACTGATCGTGGTGCCATTACAAATATGCCTTTCGTAAAAACTCATTCGAAGATCTCATCGTTGGAATCTTATCAAACCTATTTATCATATATGCCTTAACTATTGTTGTTGGATCTGCCTCCTCATCACTGTCAAGATCATCTAAAGTACCTAAATACAAATACCCTAATTCCTCAACATCTTCAGTTACATATACCTGAGCCCTGGAAACAATCTCCTCCCCCAACCGAGCCCCCACACGATTAATGCTTTCTATTCTATCCTCCCAACGACAACTTATCTCCACAGGATCATCAAAAGTCTTACCTCCGTACCCATCATTAACGGGTGATCCCCAATACACTGCCGTCTGCGTGCAAAGCCTTGCTATGAAGCTTTCCATTCCCATTAGTCAAAACTTTTTATTGCTGTTATACTTGCTCCCCTTTTACCAATGTTAGCCATCTTACCAGTGGTGTCTAATTGCAATACCACCTGTCCATATGGGGTGGATGATAAATTTTCTCTGAACTCTCCGGTATATTTAACCGCCACCTCTCCAATCTTCTCAGTAATGGTAGTGCGGCAAAGCGTACTGGCTAACATATGTGCTGTGAACCACCTTTCAATTTCTTCCTTCATAGTACTTCCAATATCAGTATCACCGTCAAATACTTTAGTAACTACCGCATTGGCAGATATGATAAAGACATCAACCACTGTATCATCCACCGTACAGTTATCCATTATTGCTTTCACTTCCGTTGCTGTTGTCCGTGCCATTACGTTTTCCTTTCTTTTTGAGGACTATTCCACAACAATGGATCAATCCAATTTATTACTTTTTTATTCCAAGTCAATCCTATCCACTCTAACGTTTCATGCATCTGTTGATAATCTCCGTTCACCATACGTTCCGGCCAAACCACCTTACAATTCAGTCCGGCTTGGATCATTTCTACAAACCGTTTTTCATATTGATGCACCCACCATAACCAACCATCCCGCTCAGTATCCACCCCAATCTCTTTCCTAACGGTCTCAAGCGCATAAGCATCCATATATCCAGTCTTCAAACAAGATTGTACGATATCCCCGGTCCTACGACGCACAATAATCCATTTAGCATTTGGAAAAGCATGATTCCATACAGGCCAGATTAAACTTGATCTGGAATCTTTATACATCCATGGTCCTCTTTGATACCCTTCGTCCGTCATTATTTGTTCTACCGTACTCTTCCAATGCACAGGGATTGATATATCATTTATAACTGGTAAAGGGTATTGTCCATTTCGATCAGCACCCATGCTAAGAAAATAAGGCTCTACAATTTCTTCCAAGATTTTATTATTTTCAAACATACCTCGCCCAACAAGTTCCCCTCTAAAAACACCACATAAATTAAGGGCTCCCCCAATCATGCTTGTACCACTGCGGGGGCATCCTACTATCAATATGGGAGCCTGTTCAATCATTGTGCATATCATTAACCAGTTGTTTTTCTTCCTTCTTTTCTTTCTTGCTCATGACTCTGACTTTCTGCGCAGGATGGCGTCTATAAAAAGCAAGGTTGGTGTTACAATACCCTATTTTAAATCCAGCCTTCAAACATCGTAAATTGAATTCATATTCCTCCTGAGTATTTAACGTTTCATTAAAACCACCTAACTTTTCAAATATTTCCCGCCGGTACATTGTCGTCGTACTATGAATAACATTCTTTTTCATTAAATCCTGTGCCGTAGGATGTTTTATTGACGGTTTATAAACTACCTTCTTATCACGATTCTCAACATACATCTCAATAGCATTTCCGTGAATGAAATCCACTCCCTGATCTTCCAAGGCTTGAACAGAATCCTTAATACAATTCTCAGTCAGCATATCATCCTCATGTAAGTACTTTATATATTTTCCAGTAGCCTGGGAAAGAACCTTATTAAAATTCTCAGGCCATCCTCCATCACCTTTACTAATAAGAAGCTGGACTTCTTTGGGTACACTGCAAATAGCTGCTTTTAACCAACCCCGATCCTTATTATAAGGTATTATAACACTTACCAGGTTATCTACTGTTAGAGGGTCTGTAAATAACTTAGAAACGTATTCCTTAACCCAAAGTATATCCTGGGCAGCAAACACACGAGGATTACCATGAAAACAAACCAAATCGGTTCCTTTTGGAATTTCACTCAGCTTGGGTTGTTTGCTTGGCTTAAAATCATGGATTGTAGTTGTTAAACTTTGCCAGAAAACATCTGGGCTGACGACACGACGTAAAAAGAAATCCATCCGCCTTCTTTTATTAACCTTTGTTTTTTTCCATATCCTCCATACTTCCTGAATCTTATCACTCCCGGCAGGCATCCAAACCAACCCCGTAGCCAACTGTCTTTTCTGATAGAAGTCCTCCAAAACAATAAACTGACTAGGATTCTTAACCAGGTCAAATATATTTTCCAGTGATTGAATAATAGCTGTATCTAAATCTACATACAAGAACGGTCTGTATTGTTCCATCTCCGGGCTATATAATTGCATCCTTGCCCAGGTGCCTTTCCATTCATTACGAAGTGGAATCAATTCAACGTTACCGAGATTATAATGTATAGAAGCTTTATCCCAAAGACAAATAATACGAGGACGAGTCTCTGACTGCCACAATCCATTAATATGACGGACAATCAATTCCACATCCCGGAAACCAAATCCCTTCCCGTTCTTTAATACCAATACTATCGTTCTTTGTTCACTCATTACTTCATATTTTTACAGCTAACATATCATGCCTTCCTTGCTCAAGTATATCATATCCCAAACGCTGTAAACGTTCACGGACATATTGCCCACCATGCTTTCCATAAAACTTAGCTTTCTTTCCATACCGTCTAAAACACTCTTTGCCAAATGGCCAAACTTCATATCGGAGTGTATCAATCTCAATCTTATCAAAATCAATTGATTTAATAATTTCCGAATCATACCCTTCGGTATCAATTTGCAAATAATAGATATGATCTATTTTATGTTTTTCACATAATTCATTAAAAGACATACTAGGAACTTCTAAAACCTCAAAATTATCCCCCCAATCATCCATAGGCAACAAACTAAAATTATGATCTCCATAAGAATACCCATTTACACTCACCCCATCTTCCCCACTTTTAGGATATACTAATTTCACAATCCCTCTATTCTCTTCCTTGGTAATCGCTACATTTTCCAGAATAACATTTTTTACCCCTTTATAATTTTCCCATATCATATTATTCAACAATATATTTGGCTCAACTAAAATCACCTTGGATGGAGATGTTGTTTTAGCAATCCCAATAAACGGATCATCCCTTCCCACCCCAGTATGTGTTCCTATCTGAACTAAAACCCTATTTTCCGTGTACTTGCTCATGAATCCATGTATATGTACGTTCCAATCCTTTTAGTAAAGAACCGTTCGGTTTCCAATTTAACTTCTCGTATGACAACTTATTATCAAAATTTGTTTTCTGCTTTCCCGTAGGTCCCTTTATATGCTTCAGAGTTAATTTCTTTCCTGATATTTTAATAACCATCTCCACCAACTTATTAATGCTAACCACTTCTTCTGTTCCGATACTAAGCGGCTCAAAAGACTGCTTATCTTGCATCAGTAAGCGAATTGAATTAACACATTCATCTATATATAAATACGAGCGGGTTTGTTCACCATCCCCCCAGATATTAATAATCCCTCCATCCTTTGCCTTAACCACCTGCCGACACATAGCTGCCGGAGCTTGTTCCTTTCCTCCTTTCCAAGCACTCCTCTCTCCAAAAATGCTAAAGAAACGAGCAATCCTTACATCTAATCCATAATTCCGCCCGTATGCCTGATACAATCTTTCACTAAACAGTTTCTCCCAACCATACTCACTATCTGGTTCAGCTGGGTAGGCACTATGCTCAATATAGAATTCCTCCTTGGGGGATTTAGGATATACACAACAAGAACTTGGAAAAAATAATTTTTCTATCCCCCCTTTCATAGCTCCTCTTGCTACATTAATATTAATAAGTGAAGAGTTATGTAGTATATCAGCATCATGATCACCACTAAAAATATAACCAGCCCCACCCAAATCTGCAGCCATTTGATAAACTTCATTTATATAATACTGGGTAAAAATATCTTCAACCACAGATGGTATGCGTAAATCTTGTACTAAAAAAGCATCTGCTGCAGTTTCAGAAAACTCAGGACGTTTAAGATCCACCCCTATTACATAATAAGATTCTTGTTTTAGACGCTCTACAAGATGGTGTCCAATGAACCCACCAGCACCACATACTAAAGCCGTTTTACAATAATCCATCTCTTTTCAATATTGATCCTAAATAATCCTCAGCCCACAATTCACTACTACTATGCTGTAAAGTAAAATTCTGTATCTTTTCAGGCAACTCCTCTACCTGCTCAAAGAAAATACAATCATCAAATTTTGCCTCTATAGCATAATACTTCAAAGTATTCTTTCTTACCTGACAAATAGGAATGGATTTAGCAAGTAAAATTTCATAAAAACGAAATGCCAGAAAATTACCATTCCCGATTGGATAAAATACAAACCTGTATTTAGCCAATGTTTCCACATACTCTTTCCATGTTTCTATTGTAGGAGGAATCACTTTGAGGGGTATCATTTTACTAAATTCTTTAATAACATCATTCCTTTCCTCATATCCAGAAGCCTGAGTGTTTCCAATAAAAACAATCTCATCTAATTTATTATCTACATCTACGTCTATAAAATTCTTAAACTCTTTAGAAAATAATGGTCTATGAAGCGTGGTTCCTAACAACTCACAATCATCGGCGTCCATCGTATATTGATAAAGATTATCAAACTTCCGTACGTGCTTAAACTTATCTACGTTCTGTGGAAAGAAAGAATCAAATATCCTTTCAGCGGTTAATACGACCACCTTAATTTTATTTGTATTACATTTCTCCACAAATCCAGGCAGCATAAGAATTTCTGTATGGGCATAGTGATGATCATCACCTACAAATAAAATCTCCACTCCATCTAAATCATCACAAGTATGGACGATCTTGACTCCTCCATACAAAGCGTTTATCGTGAGATGGTATTGCTTTAGGTTATAACACCTCTTCCAAGACAGGTTACATATCAGTCCTATTCTTTCCATTTTTATCAAGTATTACTAATGAATCAGCCATATTATTATTCACATGCCTATTATCTACCTTGTAAGTAAACGGTTTTAAATCTTCCCGGAAATACCCCATTAACATATCTATAAATCTCACATTACTTTCTACGTCCACATTATGATTTACATCCTCAATTATCAGTATACCATCATCCGTTAGTAAATCACAATAATGATCTATCACAAATTTCTGGTGAAATAAGTAATGTGATCCATCGTCTATTATAACATTGAATTTGCCAAGGTTATTTAAAAACTTTACAGCCCATTCGGAGTATGCATCCATATCACCAATGACTCTCACGTTACTATGGAGTGGGATGTCTACCTGATCTATATGTTGATCCATTCCATAGATAGTAGACTGGGTAAAATACTCAGCCCATAAATTCAAAGAATCTCCTTTGTAAATTCCTATTTCCAATATCTTATTCTTATTATCCTTCAAGCGTTTGAATATCTCTCCATAAACAGCAAGATATGAATGTGTAATAACACTCTCCCCCCACTTGTCTGTGGTATGGTTATTATCCAGATATAATTGAATTAGATCATTCATTTTTCTTTAATTTTACCTACCCCACCACAAGGACTTCCTGTTGTAGTATCACCCATATGATGGTAACCGAACATAATATTCTTTACTGTCGTATCAGTTCTATGTAATCCTATTACAATTGATTGAGGAATTACACTATCAATCCGCACCTGTTCAATACCTGGATTCTGCCAAGACATCACCCCTTCAGATTCTAATAATGCACGATTATAAAAAGCAACGGCTGAATCTCTGTCTGTAAAAGTTTTGGTGTACCCACATTCTACTACCTTTTTTGAATGGAATACGTTGCAACTAATCATTGAATTACCTATCCTGTCAAATTCGTCTACGCTTACTCCTGCGTCCGGACAGCCTGTAGGTATTATATTTACTATACACCAGAAAACAATATACTTTATCATAATTTTATTTTTTAGTTTTATTAAAAACAATAGGAACTTCTGCCCACTTACGCTCCCATGTAGCTCCACCAAAATGTCTAAATATAACATCCTCTCGTTTTCCTGTTTTTGTCGGGAATCTATAATACGGACTACTTCCGTTCCAGCTAGTTACGTTCCACTCAACAGGTAATATTTCTACATTTACATACAGCTCTTCCAACGAATACACAGGATTAGATTCCGTAGTAGAATTCCATCCCATATCCTCATCAGCACGCCAAGCAGGTTGGGTAATATCTGCAAACGTACTTTTAATCCCTGCCAGGGAATACCACGCGGCCTGATCCTGGAATATATGCCAGAATTGAGAACCTTTAAACTTATTATATCGATCCTCATCCAATAGATTATTCAACAACTGTTTGGACCACTCTGTAACCCTAAAAGAAAACGCTCCCATACAATGCGTATTACATGAATCTACGGCGTATGCAAAGCTCTTCCCTGGAGGAGGCTCAAATGACCAACTACCATTTACTATACAGATATCAGCATCAATATGAGATATAACATCACCATCTTGAAGAAACCCAATATCAATCCAATACTTTATTAAAAAATGCCGGTACCAATACGGGTGCCTTCGCTTGCAATGCTCAGGAATACTATTGGGTATAATTATTGGAATATACTCAATCCCATGATAGTTACAATATTTCTGACCCCTCGGCATATGATGCTTCTCAAAGTGATCTTGTAATTTCTGATCCTCGTATAATGCCACCGTCATTAAATACTTTTTCATAACTTGTTAATTATCTTTTTAGCACATCCTGCAAAAGAAAAATACTCCTCATATATTTTCTGTCCCTGCTCCCTATACCTTTTTATTTTACTATCACTTATATTGTTTATAATATCAGGAACCTTCATTATCTCTATTTCATGAACCAATACACCAATCTCACTAAACGAAAATTCTCCCTTCCAAGGTATCCAAGGATCATCATATATATAAATAGGAATTGAACCACGTTGTAATGCTTCACAAATCCTAAATGAAGTAGCCCCATACCCTCTAGGACACAAAGAAAACGTACTCCTTTCCATAATATCCTCGAATTCATTATATTTCACCCTGCTTTTAATAACAAATCCAGGACGATCCTGCAATTTCTTAACTTTATTTCGTACCCTACCCCTGTCAAACGCCCCTACAAAACTACAAAGTATATCCCTTTCTCCACCTTTATGAATGTTAGGACTGGGTGAGCATATTAAAGGAATCGGGTATCCCAGGTTCTTCTGCGGAACTTTCTTAGCTCCTCCCCCACCAGAACCAAATACAAGTATATCCAGATCATCTATGTTTTGAAGTACCCCATCATCATACTGAACAACAGTAAAATACGCTTTACTTCTATCTAAACTATTCAAATATGCTTGTAAATCACTCATATCTGAATTTCCATAATTCCTGCCGATATAGAAATTAGTCCACAAAATAGGTAAGTACCTCCGCTCGATATGAAAAGTACTGGCAGTAACATAATTCAAAAAGTACTCCTCAAAAATCATCGTATTATGAGGAGGATACTCATGATTAGTTCGTATTTGAAATACCTGGGGGACATTTTCTATATTCATTGCCACTTTCTAATTTTTCTAGTGATTTCAGCAGCTGCCTGTATGCATCTTTCTGAATTAGTTACCCACCAACTGTCCTTGGTTGCTTGATGGATATAATATAAATCAGGAACTACCTTCATCTTATTTCCACTTAATAACCACAGGTAAGAGAAATAAATGGCGTCATTAATGCTTAGACGGATATCTCTTTTATTTCCTTTAACAACCTGTATATACGATTCTTTATTAAAAAAATGATTCCCAGTATTTAGAAAGGCCTCAAAATAATCCATATCTATATACTCATTGACATTCTGTTTATCTATGGTCAATTTATTAAAATCTTTATAGCACCATCCTACTCCTTTCTTCCCTTCTCTGTACAGCGTCTCCGAAACGTACAGCACATCCTCTTCTTTATCCAGCTTACTTACTATCTCGATGTAATTATTATCTATAATATTATCTGAATCTAATAAAATCACCCAATCATTGATGCACTTTTTAACGGCGGTATACTTATTTCTAAATGGACCCATATTTGCATCATTCCTAAATAATTTAATCTTGTCATTCTCCAAACTATTAACAAGATTCCATAATTTAATATAGGCGTCATGATCCGAGAAATCATCAACGATCACAATTTCATCTATTGCATCATTGTTTATAACCTGTCGGAATGCTTCTATTACCGAATCACTTCTATTAAAATTTGTTACCGCTAATGAAATCATCATATATATTTTAAGTACAATGCATCTCCCCACGAATCATTATCCTTGTGGAGTATTCGTATAAATCCAAAGGGTTTCAAAAAATCATCCAAATCCTCTACCTGGCAACAACCCTTGTAAACATCTTCCAAATTAATTTCTGTATAAATAATATCAATTGATTGTAATGTTTTTTCTGCCCCTCTAAATACTTCCAACTCAAACCCCTGAACATCGATATTAATCATATTGTATAATCCACGGTAAAAATAAATGTTATCCAACTTATCAATCTTTACCATTTCTTGATCCTGTATATCAAATTTTATGCGAGGGTACATCGCAAGATGTGTCCCTGGAGGTAGCAATGAATTACTTTTCCCTTGGTTAGCTGTTTCAACATACATCATTCTTTCTCCTGTTTCATTCCCAAGCGCCAAGTTGAATGTTTTTATACTTTCTTTTTCCGGTAATACCTCCAATAATTTCTTATAATTGGATTTGGCAGGTTCAAAAAGAATCATATTCTCAATACCACATGCAACGTAATCTGCATACTCCTGCCCGTAGTGTGCTCCAATATGAATTACTCCTTGAATATCAAGGACGTAATCTTTTATCATTCTACTTAATGGAATAATCATAATTTTATCCACTCTTTTGGGAAATGTACCTCATCATTATCTATCTCTGTATCTGCCAACCACTTTCCTGAGATGATCACTACCTTATCCGGGTTAGGATTTAAAAGTGACGCCCAATAAGAAAATGAACTATTTGCACTAATATTATGTTTGCATAATTTCATTAATTCAAAATCCAGAAAATCAAGACAATGTACAAACGTAATCTTACGTGAAAAATAATCCTTTTTAAAATACTCCTTACACCACTCCATATCATCACTGAATATAAACAGATCCCCTTTTACCCGTTGGATTGCATTGTAGTAATAAGAAAAAGGAAATTCACAGTATGCTTTATTTCCTACATAATCTGTTCTCCTTACATGAATAGATATAGACTCTGTATTGGTAATTCTTTCCCTTAAAGTCAAAAATTTCTTAGTATAAAATTCTTCCTTAACACAGAGTTCTTTTTTTAACATAGGTAAAATATCTCTGAAATACGGTAAACATTGCCAGTACCCTTCAAAATTATAACTATGCATTTGTAACAAAGTCAAATCAAACTCTACCTTTCGTTTAAGCAAATGTGTTCGTTCTGTAATCTTACGCTGATTTAAAAACTCACTAAACTCCATAACTGTATGAAACTTTTCTAACCTATACTCGCGGGGGTGGTTAAATTTCCACCCTTCCCAAGGGGGTGTAAACCATACCTCCATTCCTGCTTGCATTTGAGCCCTACCAAACGCATACTGAAACATCTGGTTTCCTATTCCTCCCGCTATTCGTATTACATTCATAATCTTTTCTTGAAAAATTCGTACAACTTCTTGATAACATATTCTACTTCACTGTCAGTTATATATTGATGACATCCTATATAAAATCCTGATTCATAAATCCATTTAGAAACTGGAAAATCTGCAATATCCAGATTGAATATTTTCTTATATACCGGTTGTGTAATAAGAGGAAACATATCCCTGGTTTCAATATTGTTCTTTTCGAGAAACTGTACCAGATTCTTTTTATCACCTTGTTTTAGTACAATTGGAAATAGCATGAAGTTATGGTCACGGTCTTCTAAGGTGGTAGGAAGCTGTAGGGGTAGTTCTACAAGCCTTTCTATAAACCTTTTTGCTATTACCTTACGACGAGCTATCATTGCTCTACGGCTCTTAAATTGGGCCAATCCTAGTGCCGATTCTAACTCAGTTACTCTAAAATTAAAACCAATATGAATAAAACTAAACCGCTTCTCGATTATCTTCTTAGATTGTTCCATTGAAACATTCTTATCATCATCGATAGAAATATACATAGGATCTCTACCGTGATTCATCAGGCTCCGTAGTATTGTAGTTATTTCAGGATCGCTGGAAATACAAAACCCTCCGATCCCTGTAACTAAGAAATGAGCAATGTATGTAGAAAAACATCCTACTTCTCCAAAAGACCCTACCTTCTTCCCTTTATACTTTGCAAACATACACTGACAAGAATCCTCGATTATCTTTAAATCATATTTTTCAGCAATATCAAGGATTGGGTCCATATCTGCAGGCTGTCCAAACAAATGGACTGGAATGATAGCCCTGGTTCTTCTCGTAATCTTATCTTCAATTAATGCCGGGTCTATATTATATGTCTTACTATTCACGTCTACAAATACTGGAGTCAGATTGTTATGTATTACAACATTTGACGTAGCAATAAAGGTTGTAGCTGGAACAATAATCTCATCATACTCCTTCCATTGGTATTTCTCTTTTAACGCCGCCACAGCCATCCACAAGGCTGCAGTACCACTACTGCAGAAAACAGCGTACTCCGAATCATGTTCCTCAGCAAACAACCTTTCAAACTTTTTTGTCAGAGGGCCATAAGATAGTCTATTAGCCTCTACCGCTTTCTTAAGTAGATTCTTTTCCTCCTTCCCTAAAACTATTTCACCGACTCCTATACGATTCATTTCCTTGCGTTTTCATAATTATCTACAAACCATTGATAGGTTTTCTTTACCCCTTCTTCTAGTGAAGTCTTATACCACCACCCTACTTTATTAATCTTAAATACATCAAGTAATTTTCTTGGAGTCCCATTAGCAGCAGACGTGTCCCACTGTATTTCTCCTTTATACCCTACGATATCTTTTATCATCGATGCTAGATCACTAATAGATATATCCCTTCCGGTACCTATGTTAATATGCTCCGCTTCGTCGTAATTATCCATTAAAAATAAAAGAGCTTCGGCAAGATCCTCAACATAAAGAAACTCCCTTTTCGGAGTACCATCCCCCCATAACTTGACTTCCACTTTATTCTGATTCTTAGCATCATGAAATTTTCTTATCATGCCTGGTATCACATGAGAGTCTTTAAGATTAAAATTATCGTTTTCTCCGTAAAGGTTAGTAGGCATTACGGATATGAAATTACACCCCCATTGCTTCCTGTATGCTTCACACATTCCAATCCCTGCAATCTTAGCAAGGGCATACGCCCGATTTGTAGGCTCCAGTGGAGAAGTCATAAAATATTCCTCCTTAATAGGTTGTAAACACTCCCTCGGGTAAATACAGGAAGATCCTAGAAACAAAAGCTTCTTAACCCCAAACACCCGAGCGGCTTCTATTACATTTGTCTGGATCAGTAGATTGTCCCGAAGAAACTCTCCAGGGGAAGCCATATTCGATCCAAGTCCTCCAACCTTGGCTGCTGCTAGAAATACATATTCCGGTCTGTCGTTTTTAAATATTCTGTCCACGGCAGATTGAATAGTTAAATCATTTACCCGATCGTGATGCTCATGTACGACAAGCCTATAAAATCCTCGCTCTTTTAAGGCTCGAACAATAGCAGAACCTACTAATCCGGTATGACCTGCTATATATATTTTGCTTGCCTTTTTCATCACACAAATAATTCTTGAACAGTTACTTTCCTAAAACACGTAATGCCACTATCCGGATTAGCATTTAGTATTTCAATCTTCCTACGCTTGGCATCCTCTGCTATTGCAGGAAATCCACGTAAATGTTTATGAAATGGCATTTTCTTCAGTCGTCTTTCCTCCGTAATAGCTCCCCGACCATATACATCATGCCAGTGCTGTTGCTTATGCTCTCCTAATTTCATATCAAAACCCAGGAGTATAATGCGATGAGCCCCTGCATTAGCTGCTACACTAATAGCCGCCGCTCCTGAGTTACCATTCCAACTAACCATCTTTGGATTATCTGATATTCCACGGGGTTGAGATGAATTCCGGGCAACATACTTAATCCAACTTAACTCACTGGTTTTGGGAGAACATGAAACTTTTAATCCTGGAAATCCGGCTATCCCTTCTTGGTGTTTTAAAAAAAATCCTCCATCACCAAAAAATACCATATCTATCCAGTCACCAATCTGATAAGCTACATTAACACCAATAACGTGCTTATCATGAAGTAAGAACATATAAGGAGAGTATGTACTAAGAGGAGAAAGCCCTTTCACCACACTGCGAACAACCTTATCCGGAACACCAAATTGCTTTGATATAGAAGGCCCTCCTCCTATTATCCATACATCCCCCTCTTCCCATATCGGAGGGACACGCCAAGTCATTTAGCCAAATCTTTAACTAATTTCTCAGCTATCTCCTTTTTAAGGGCTTTCTCATTAAGAGCCTTGCCTTTAGCATCTACTACATCATACCATCCTCCTTTGCCGCGAGGCTTTATCGTATAAACAGGCTCAACCACTTTATGCTGTGGTACAGACGGTTGTTTCTTGGTCCCTGGAATATCTTGTTGTGGTATAACCACATCCCGGAAGGATTTAGGTATTTCGCTTTCAGCTGCTTTAAATACTTCCCCCGGTTTGATTATACGTCCTTTAAATCGGAGAGATCCTCCTCCAATCTTTTTCCAGCGTATAACTTTTTCTGAATCATTACTAAAACTTTTGCGTTCCATAATTTACCTCCTTGTTTTGAAAATCACTTGATTAGTGTATCTCATATTAAGCCATGTGTACTATTCCACTCTTATTATTGAAATCAGAACGAATCTGAGGCACTTGGATCGTAATAACCTTATACTTGGTGACAAAGTGACCTTCTTCTTTCCATTGGACATTCTGTATACCCATACCTTGTACTAAACGAACAACATTGCTGGTCATCTGTACCAAAAGAACTTCGTTGGCAGGCATTCTGTCAACCACTTTGATTCCCAGGATTCCTCCAATCTTCAGCAGGCGTTCCCGAATGGTTTGTCCTTCCTGTCTTCCTGTTGCATAATCTGTATCCATAACAGTTTCATAAGCAGAAGGAATATAGAGCATCCACGGTCCATAATGAAGATTATCCATACTTGTCTGCTTCATATTCTGAACATCAGCAAGAATAAGAGCGGCAGTCATCGCTGCTCCATCCCAGTTTACAGCCAGATTCACCGTGTTCCTGTCTGGATGATTCACATAACTATATATGGTGCCTCCGGCAAACGGATACGTCATATTAGTGAACAACTGATCTTCCTGAAACTCCAGTATCCTGCGAGTTGCCATTTCGGCAGATGTAGTATCCAAAGCCTGTCCTAAACTACGACTTGCAGCAAGTACCCTGGAATTAATCTCATAGTCAACATGCAGAATAGGAAGCGGTAAATACTCTGTACCAAACTCCGGACGATCACCTTGAGTCCGGGGTACGCCGTCCATTGTCAACTCAGCCTCCATTGCATCACTTACAGTATGAGTTTCTAATACGGTTGTTCCCATTGCATTACCAATATTAAAAGTCAAGCCCTTTTCAATAAGATCCTGAACTCCACCTAACCGTGCTCTGGCAACTTGTAACAAAACATCATCCAATTGTTTCCACTCATCCCTGCGGAGAGTAGCATTAGTATTGATAGCAGGATTTGTAACATAATTTTTAGGATCAGAAACATCTCCGCTCTTATGATTAGTCACATATGATCTGCCATCTTTCTCACTCACCCATGGACGCAGATTACCAGGATCCATCCTATTGTTAGCCAATAAATCAGCCACTTCACCTTTAATCTGTATATTTACATTTAAAAAATCTTTATTTGTTTTCATAATTTACCTCCTTTCTTATTTAATTCTAATTTTAATTCGTCTGTTGTATCCCAAAGGATCAGTACTGGAATCATAACCTCCACCACTTGATTCTTCCCCACTAGAACCAGATGTGTCGATATCCTCCAGTGATATTCCAACTATCTGATTCGAGTATACTGTGATTGCATCATCAGAATCAGCAGAGTCCGGGACGTGTAATTGTAATTCCCCTGCTCCGTTTGATTCCAAGAAATCACCGATGGCAACATCGTTACCATCTGCTAGGATTGCATATACTTCTTCTCCCCGTACAGCAACCCAACATTGGACTTTGTCCTCAGCGGCGTATGCGTCATCTATTCCTTTACCCTCCAACTCACTTGCAAGGGCAAACATGTGCAGTAAGTTTCCCCCTGCAACATCATGTACTTCTACATTACCATTGGAATTCAACTGAATCAATTCCCCTGGAAGTATAGCCGCTTCGGCATCATACTCATTAATAATATCCAAGTACTTCTTAAGCTTAATTGTCGCTTTATCTCTAGTATAAGCCATGATTTACTCCTTTCCTTGTTTAATTTCTTCATCCATTACTCCTGCAGGATATAAAACCTCCTGCTCGTTACTAGTTAATTCAGTATTACCATTCAATGAATAATCAACTATTTCATCTTTACGGACTGAATTAAACACTCTTTCCAAAGTGTCTTCATCATAGGTAGCCAATACCTCATCCGGCCAAATCTCTTTGCCAGCATTGTCCTGAATACCTTTAATCATAGTGTTACGTCTCTCCTTGAGCTGCTTACGCCCATAGGCCAGAGCCGCTTTGTCTTCTGCAGATAGTAACTCAATACCATCCCCCGGCTTGTCTTCCTTTTCAATCTTAACAACCGTCTCCTTCTTTGACTCTGAATTTACGACAGGCTCAGGTTCTTTTTCCTTTTCAGGAATCATCTTCTGAAGCACATCTTCTTCCAAAGTCAACATCCACTCCTTGTTTCCTACATCCCACTTGGTACGCTCATTTGCTATAAGCTCATCAACCAAATCTTCGCAACAAGGTGTTTCTACTTTCTTACTCATGTTAACCTCCTGTTTTTGCTTCTTGTTATTACTAATACTACCAAATTTCGTTCTCTTCATTTTAGAACTCTTTTCCATTACTACATATTTTATTTCTTTTTTAACCTCCACTGGTTCTCCTACAAATTCAATTTTTCCATCCGTGATCTTGTACCCTTGTTTATACATTACAGGATCAGCATCTCCTGACTTGGAATACACCAATGAATCTTCATACAATTCTTCCAGGTAATACCACACATTTTGGCTACCCATTGAACTTAGTTTATCATAAACTAAATCCATTAGCTCTCTGTACCCTTGTTCAGCATAATTACCTATCCTCTGAATAGAATACCCTTCTGACTGTAAAGCCTGTACCGCTTTTTTAATTTCCATTTTGTTTTCTCCTTCCTTATTATTTCGTATACCACAACCATCGTCAATAGAACAAGCCCCTTCAGCATCCGTCAACAGAGCAAGATGATCGGGCCTAATATTACGGGCTATGGCAATATAATTCTCCTCATTATGCCATACCCCCTCTTGTTTTTCTTCTTCAACAAACATCCCCGTACTTACCTCAATCGGTTTACCTTCTTTTATGTTCACGAGAAAATCCGCAAATACTTCATCCAACTTCGCTTCATTCACCCAAGCCTCCGCCCGCAATTTAGTGCCATCTACCTTGGTGTTATAAATCCTACCAACCATTTCATTATCAATTATATCCGGAGAGTTGGCAGAAATAGCAATCCCATCCGCATCTGTTGGATGATTAACTACCACAGGTATTCCATTCCAAGAGTTAGGAAACATACCGAGATCCTCTATTTTATGAAGTAATGGTCCGTGGTTGCCACTATGCACCCCTTCGACCATCATTGTTACTGGTACTACCAAATAAGGACTACCTTGATGTATTTTCTCCACAATTGCATATCCTTCTTCCTGGGTGTTTAGACAAATATTAATTTTTAGTTTCATAATTTATTCCCTTTCTTTTCACTTTACTTTAAATGGTAATGCTATGCATCTACACGAAGGATGCAGCGGAATCATGTTCATTGCTACCTCCAAAGTAAATATCTCACCTTCCAACGCTAGACATTCCGAACAAACACGATTATCACCTGCCGTCATCCACTCTGCTTTAACTACCACTCCTTCCACTGCCCAATTCTGGTACTCCATAATAGTAGCCTGGTGGTGTGCCCGGATGATTTCTGTACGGGCCATTATCTCTGCCCGCCTACGAGCAGGTATAAAACGTCCTAGAGTGTCTTTAATCGCTAGATCCCCCATACCAGTACCATTTATAGTACTTACTAGCTTACGTGCCAGGAGAAGCGGCCCATCACCGTCTGCCAGCCCCTGAGCCAGCACTCTACTGATCTGTTGATCCATTATTGCCGTAATTCCTTTTAACTCCGAAAATGTCCTACTATATAACAATCCTAACCGATCTACATGGAAAGGAGTACTCATACTAATCTCGATTCCTCCTGTCTGAGCAATACTAGGAACATCGAACCCGGCTTTCTGCAGTTCATAGCGTGCCCGTATCACTCCCCGCTTATATGAATCAAATACATATTTATTTGTCCAGGCTTCTTCTATCCCCACTCCTACCTGAGGTAATTCTCCTATTTCTAATATCCCCCTATCTACTTGCTGTTTCAGCCAGACGTTAAATGCTTTAATCTTATCCGCACTACGAGGAAAAGCGAAAGCATCGGGGGGAGCCGGTGTCATCTGGAATGTAAATGGACGGAGCTTTATTCCTGGCTCTAATCCAAATGCATCATTCATCCAAACGGTTTCCCGTATTACCCTCGTTAATTCATTAAACCTTTTACGCATATCCCTTTCAAACGCTTTACGTAACATGGTTGTACGTGTAGGGTCAGCAGCGTAGACCGAAATCTCCGGATGCTGGTGTGTACATATATGTTCTGCTGTCTCTATCACAATACAATTATGATTTTAAATTCATCAAAAGTATTATTAAACTCTTTACTGCTAATTTTCTATCTTCCCTTACCTTAATCCTAATGTTGATTGCATAGTCAGCATGAATAATCGGAATTGGTGTCCACTTATTCCAATCTCTCCAATACGTCTCTTCATACTTTATAAACTTCATATTCCTTCGTTTTAATACTTCTCAAATACTATTCGTAATTGCTTAATAGCTGTCTCGATGAAAACCCCCTTTTCATCTTCCGGTAAACCATTAATCATATTTATCAACCCCCGGAATTCCCGTTCTACATCGTACCAATCATCCGCTCTACCATCCTTTACATAAAGTGGAACGTCCAACCAGTTTACTTTCTGTCCGTATATCTCCTCCAGCTTCTGCCGGCTATCTCTGTGTGGAATTACTTTCCCGTTCTCGATCTGTGAAACATAAGAGCCTGCCATTCCGTGTTCTTTCTGTAGATCTTCCAATTTCCAGCCTAATTCTTTCCTTGTTTCTTTTGGTGATTTCATTTTATTAATATTATTTCTATCATTCGTTTCCTGGTTGTGGTATTGGATTTTGTTGTATAATCTCTTCCTCCTCCGGGCTTAGTAACGATTCCTCTTTTACAAACGCTTTTTGCATTTCTAAAATAATCTCAACCTCGTCAGAAGAAAGCCCTGCAAACCATTTCAACCATGCTTCCGGAGGAATAATTGCCTCACCTACTGGACTCGATGCATATTTACTCAATGCTTCAGAACGCTTTACACCTATCTCAACACGTTCCTTTTCGGATATTGCAAACAAATCATCCCACTTTATTGAATACGTATCAGTCGATGCTTTTGGTAGAATACCATACTCTATACAACGATCAACAAAAGGTCGTATAATATTAGGCTCCACGTATTCTTCCCTACGGGATTGTACATAAGACATCCACTCGTCCCGATCCTGTGAGCTTGCTAATTCTCCCCGCTCACTACCTGTAAGTATCCGTTTAGGGATGCCTGTCTCAGCTGAAATCATTTGTATCTGTATATCCACATGGTTCTTTGGATCTGCTATCTGTTGAGCCAACTCTTTTAGATCAAGGCCTTCATTAATAATAAACCGCCTAAGATTATGTTCATACTCATCTATCTGTTCTTTTAAATCCTCTTTCATTTCTGGAGTTATCATAAAATCCTTATCCGTTTTACTATAATAACCAGGACGCGCTCCACGCCAAAACATTTCTGAGTCACCCCCTACAATCTTCTCCAAATCCATCAGCCTGTTAAATACTGCCCGTAGGCGTGGGGTGCCTTCAATTTCACTTTCCAATAAACCCTCAGCCACATGAATTATCCTGGAGTGGTGAACTTTTACTTCCGACGTAATACCACCTTCGGCACTTGTAATTGTAACATCATATAATAAAGGCATTCCATATCGCTTGTTTCCAACCTTGGTTTCCCATGTTGAAATTTTAGCGTTATCCTGCCCTAATGGTTTTACATACATAAGTTTCCTTCTGCCTGTAACCTGCTTGGCGGCATCCTCTTTATTTTTTACATCATCCAATCCCAATACCAACACTCCATAAGTCCCTACCCCGGCTAACTTGTCCAGTCTGATAAATCTGGATTTTAATCCTAACGTATCCTCCAAATCTTTCCATGCTTTCTCCAATGCTGTATCCTGATCATCTTCTGCTTCCATTAACACGACATCACCACGCCAGGTAGCATTAACCGGACGGTTAATAATAGCGGTGGCAATATCCTGCCTCAGATACTTAGCTACGTAGTCAGTATAGGTTATCTCTAGTGGATACCCCAGGGCCTGGTACAAATCCCGATCCCCTCCATATTGCTGACCAAGTTGTGAAGCATACATAGCTCGCTGAATCATGGCAGACATTATTTCTATACTTGCTCCACCCGATTCTGAGGGCTTATCTTTAAATTTAGTGCGTTCCACGTGTCGTGTCGTTTAATTGGTTGATCATTTCGTTGAGATATATTTTTATTGAATCAATATCTTTTTGCACCGTTATCATTTGCTCAATAATAACTGTATCCTTTAAGGGAGCCTGATGAATTGTATCTCCAGGCTGGACAAATAAAAACGCTATAAGTACCAAGTATTTCATTAATGTGTCCTACTCCAATCAGTCCACGCTTTAGCCAGATCTTTTATATCAGCCTTTATCTCTGAAACATCTTCAGCCATATTTTCCATATCAGCTTGTATTATTGGAATATCTCCTGTCTTTGCTTTCAAATCCTTTATTTCAATTTCATTCTGTAGGATCTTATATTCAAAAATCGCTGTCTTAGCCTTTGTACTGGCAAATGATCCTATTGCCATTAGTATTGCAATCACTGAAACTATAATTGCTAAATACTTTTCTATTTTCTGTTTTGTGTCTGTCATGAGAATTATTTTAAATATTTATTATAATATTTTCGGCTTTTCGTTCTGCTTCTTCTGGTAGTCAATAAGCTGATCGAGCTTATATGTAGTCATATCATTACCGGCCTTTATTTCTGCTTTGAAGCCTGATAGTTTGGCTTCCAATACTTCTATGACTTGCTCGTTACGCATGAGATTATTTTATTAGTTCGGTTAGTTCCGGTTCCAGTATTATTCCAGTACACTATTAATAGCTGGTTGTATCCATTCTGTTATTAATCTATCATAACCTGCCTCTTTTGGATGAATGCCGTCTAAATAATAGGTTGTGTTTTCATTATCAAATTCTTGCCCCATTAAAGCATCCGCCCCAATATCTGCAATAGCGTCAGCATAGCCTGCATAATTTGCCCTTATTAATGTATTAGTAGAGAGCCTTTCAGCTTCAGTAAATGATCCCGCCGCTGTTCGTGGAAGGATTGTAAGTACGACTACTTTAAACCCGGCATCTTTATAATAAGTACACAATGTATTAATCCTTGCTTCAACATCCGCAGGGATTTCTCCTGCATAAATATCATTAGTTCCTCCCCAGCAAATTACTACATCATTCCCCACAACTGGCGATTGTGTTCTTTGTGTTATTAACCAGCTAAACGCTCCTATTGGATAAAGGCTATTAACTTGCCATCCCCCTTGTGCAAATCTTGACGGTATCCATGAATTATCAGTATTAAGATTAGTAAATACTGCATTTTGATAATATGGGTTTTCAGTCATGGAATTTCCAGTGAATGTAATTCTGTTTGTCGGGTTTACCACAAAACTTGAAAGTGCGTATTTTCCAGTTAAATATCTTTGTACTCTTTCAACCTCATAAATAGATAAACTACGATCATAAATAATCATTTCTGCAATATCTTTTAAATACGGATAGGCCGCCCATCCACCTATATCTTTTAAAATTAATGTTCCAGAAGACGACCCTGAAATGTAGGAATATGATCTAAGGTTTTCCCTTTCCCAAAATGTTGCAGTTCCTGCATCTACTCTAATTGTATATGTAGTGTGTTCTGCCCCTGCATAGAATGAACTATAATAATACTGTGCCCCTAATAATACAGATGTTGCCGTTCTAACCCCCCATCCATACTGATGTGTTAGTAAAGAATTTCCCACCGCGTTTCCCATTACTGCGTTCATAAAGAAAGCACCGCTACCAACTATGAAAACGGTATAATTTGCGCCGTAATTAATAGATGATGTGGTAAGTGTATTTAATGATGAAGCGTGGTTAAACCTTCCTACACCTAAACCATTAATTTGATTCGCTACATACAATGGTCTTAATGTCCCGGATGCGGTTCCGTGATTTGCAGTAACGCTTTTATCATTTATTATAGTAATTGAATCACCTGTTGTTTTTGTTAAGTTATTTAAGTCGGTAAAGTCATACCATGATTTTAAATTATCAATTCCGTATGGTGCTGCTGGGTATGTCAATACCTTCCCCTCGAAGGTCAGAACAAATCCGGCTTCTTTGGTTACTGCTTTTATTGATATATCATCTACGGAATAATTTACACTAAGACTATGAGCATATACTTTTAATGATGTTGCACTTTCT
>SDBV01002862.1_pt1 | contig 25719 bp, 23 predicted proteins | sample 2277081 | NCBI WGS metagenome assembly SDBV01 (sample SAMN10402039, study PRJNA504765) | marine sediment metagenome | isolation source: marine sediment core GS10_PC15, 223 cmbsf | place: Arctic Ocean: Southern Knipovich Ridge | collected 2010 | reverse complement strand
ATATAATGCTCAAAAAGAGTTAGTGGTATGAGATATAAGGAAATAAGGTATATGGAAATAAAGGCTGAGTGTGTACCCCCTATACCTTATACCCTATACCCTATACCATTATACCTGAATAGTTACAAAAACTTTAATTTTTAATTGTTTAACCTGGCTTGATTTTTGCTCTGATTTTAAAATTTACTGGGTATAGCATTGTTATGAAAAATTTTTTATCAGTTGTATTTATTTTTTTTACAGGATTATCTATTGCTCAAACTATAAAGGTTGTAGATAAAACAAATTTACAACCTATTGAAAATGTATTCATTTTCAGCAAGGAAAAATCTGTTTTAACTAACAAAAGAGGGGAAGCTGATATTAGTAATTTTAATAAAATAGATAGCTTAACTTTTCAGCATCCATCTTTTAAACATCACTTAGTAAGCTTTAAAGATTTAGAAAGAGCAAATTTTAATGTTAAACTCTTAGAAAGTATTTTAAATTTAAACGAAGTAATAATCTCTGCAAATCGTTGGGAACAAAACAAAAGAGAAGTTCCTAACAAAATTTCAACTATTTCTGCTAAAGAAATTGCATTTTCTAATCCGCAGACAGCTGCCGATTTATTGGGAATTTCTGACGAAGTGTTTATTCAAAAAAGTCAGTTGGGTGGTGGTAGTCCTATGATTAGAGGTTTTGCAACTAACCGGATTTTGCTTGTTGTTGATGGTGTAAGATTAAACAATGCTATTTATCGCAGCGGAAATCTACAGAATATTATTTCATTAGATGCAAATAGTATTGAAAATTCCGAAGTGATTTTCGGTCCTGGTTCGGTTATTTATGGCAGTGATGCAATAGGAGGAGTAATGGATTTTCATACTTTGCGACCAAAATTATCTACTACAGATAAGCTGGATTTTTCCGGAAATGCCTTAATTAGATATTCATCGGCAAATAACGAAAAAACAGGTCATGTTGATTTTAATATCGGCACTAAAAAATGGGGGCTTTTATCAAGTTTTACTTATAGTGATTTTGATGATTTACGTATGGGAAGTAAAGGTAATGACGAATATGTACGTCCTGAATATGTCGACCGGATAGATGGACAGGATAGCATTATAAAAAATGATAATGAAAATGTGCAAAGATTTTCGGGCTATAATCAAATTAATTTTATGCAAAAAATACGGTTTAAACCAAATGAAAAATTGGATATAAACTATGGCTTTCATTATTCCGAATTATCCAAAGTGCCAAGATATGACAGATTAATCCAGTACAAGGGAGATAAACTTAAATCTGCTGAATGGTACTATGGTCCGCAAAAATGGATGATGAATACATTAAATATTAAATATTTTAATTCAATAAAATTGTTTGATGAAGCAAAGTTTATTGTGGCTTATCAGGATTACGAAGAAAGCAGGCACGACCGTATATTTGGCGAAGATACAATCACAGAGAGAACCGAAAAAGTGGGAGCATTTTCTGTAAACCTTGATTTTGACAAACAGTTGAATGAAAAAAGTCTATTGTTTTACGGACTTGAAGCTGTTATAAATAAAGTTAATTCAACCGGACAGGAAAGGGATATTAATAATAATGAAACAACTCCTTATGCAAGCAGGTATCCGGATGGTTCTGATTATTCGTCTTATGCTGCTTATTTTAATTACAAAAATAATTTGAATGAAAAAATGACGTTTCTTGCAGGTGCAAGATATAGCAGGGTCTTATTAAACTCAGCTTTTGATACTACATTTTATCCATTTCCTTTTGAAAAGATAAATATCAACACCGGGGCACTTAATGGCAGCATTGGATTTGTTTTTCGACCAACAGAAAGCTGGCAATTTAACATAATTGCATCAACAGGTTTCAGAGCACCAAATATTGATGATGTTGGAAAAGTGTTTGATTCGGAGCCGGGCAGTGTAGTTGTTCCCAATAAGGATTTAACTTCGGAATATGCTTATAATATTGATTTGGGAATAATTAAAACAATAAATGATAAAATTCAGATTGAAGCAACCGGTTTTTATACTTTATTGAAAGATGCGATGGTTCGACGTGATTTTACATTTAATGGGCAGGATTCAATAATGTATGATGGAACATTAAGCGGCGTACAGGCAATTGTAAATGCAGACGAAGCAACTGTTTATGGTGTACAATTTGGTTTGTATGCTGATATTATAAAATATTTATCAGTTAAAACAAATTTTAATTACACAAAAGGCGAGGACCAGGATGGAGTTTCTTTAAGACACATTGCACCATTATTCGGAAGTACACATCTGATATTTAAAGCAGAAAAATTGAAAGCTGATCTATATGCAAATTATAATGGTGAAATATCTTATGAAAATTTAGCTCCATCAGAACGAAGTAAAACTTATATGTATGCAACAGACAGTGATGGCTACCCTTATTCGCCTGCCTGGTTTACTTTAAATTTTAAAGCAAGCTATCAAATAAACAAGTTTTTACAGGTGAATGCAGGGGTTGAAAATATTTTGGACGTACGTTATCGTCCTTATTCGTCAGGGATAGTTGCACCTGGAAGGAATTTTGTTTTTGGATTGAGGGGGAGTTTTTAATAATATATAACCACTAATTACACGAATTAACACGAATTACACGAATAAATTAATAGGTATAGGCGTTTAGGTATCACGTCTACATTAAAACATAACTAAAACCAACGTTGTTTCCATTTGATACGCCAGTTGCTTTTAATATGACCTCCCCCGACCCCTCCTGAAAGGAGGGGAGTATGTATCTTTCCTGCCTCTGTTAAATATTGTTCCCCTCTCCTTTCAGGAGAGGGGTTAGGGGTGAGGTCAATTCAATTCCTCTTTTATTTTATCAAGTACAAATTCTAAATAATTCAAAACCTGTTCATTTGTAAATCTTAATACTTTAATATCAAATTTTTCTAATTCATAAGTTCTGTAACTATCGTATTCTTTATTTTCCGGTTTGCTGTGAATGTCTCCATCAATTTCAATTATCAACTTCTTTTCATGACAATAAAAGTCAGCTATAAATTGTATAACAGGGTGCTGGCGCCTAAATTTACAGCCATTTAACTTTTTATTTCTAAGTTCATTCCATAAAACTTTTTCTGCTTTTGTCTGCTTTAATCTTAATTCTTTTGCTTTATCCTGTATATTCTCAGTTGCACAGTAATACATTGAATATTTTGATTTTGGCTGTCGTTTTTGCATAATATTTGTTTTTTTTGACCTCCGCCAGCTGCTTCTAATATGACCTCCCCCAACCCCTCCTGATAGGAGGGGAGTATGTGCCCTTGTTAATTATTATTCCCCTCTCCTTTCAGGAGAGGGGTTAGGGGTGAGGTCACTGGGGCAAGTCACAAATAAACACAAAAAAATCTTTAAACTTAAATCCTACCTTAATTTAAAATTGTTTCACGAGTTAAACTTTTTCCTTTATAACTTTATACCTTATTTTTGCCATAGGCATTTTTAATTTTTAATTTTGTATTATGTTTACTTTCAAAAAACCAGAACGCCTATGTAGTAAGAAAACTATAAACAGTTTATTCACAGAGGGAAATTCATTTACTGTTTATCCTTACAAAATTGTGTGGGAATCTGCTAAATTAAACACAAAATATCCTGCCCAGGTAGCCATTAGTGTTCCAAAACAAAATTTTAAAAGAGCTGTAAAAAGAAATTTAATAAGGCGCCGTATCAAAGAAGCATATAGAACAAACAAACGTATTCTTTATAAAGAGCTTGAAGAAAATAATTTACAGATAGCTTTTATGATTATATATATTAGCAAAGATATTCTTGATTTTAACGAGATAAAAACAAAAATAATTATAGCTTTGCAGCGTTTAATTGAAGGAATCATTGAAAAACCTATTGAATAGAAGAAATTTATGCCACACCTGTGTGCCGAAGCACTTCGGTACGCAGGCACAAAATCTCTAAATCACTAAATCCCACTAAATATTTTTGTGAAATTTCATGTCTTTGTGTTTTAGTGGCAATATTTTTTTTCTTGAGTGTTTCAAAGTCTTCTTAAAGAGAATGAAAAGATTTCTGAGTAATATATTAATCGGACTGGTAAGAATATATCAATACATAATTTCACCTTTTTATACACCATCATGCAGATACACACCTACATGCTCGGCATACTGTATTGAAGCATTAAAGAAACACGGACCTGTTAAAGGCACATATTATTCAATAAAAAGAATTTTATCGTGTAATCCATGGGGTGGGCATGGGTATGACCCTGTTCCGGAGTGAATGATGGAATGATAGAATGATTGAATGGTTAAATGGTTGAATGGTTAAATGGCTAAATTGTTTAATTGTTGAAGTTACCTTTGGCGAAATTCCGACCCCGATTGCTCTGGGCGAAATTTCACTGGGAATGACTAATCAGTAATCGGTAATCAGTAATTGGTTTCAACGTATAACGATTTTTCCGCCTGAGGCGGATCCGCCTTTGGCGGAAACGACTTTAACGGTTTTAACGACAATATAACAATTTAACCATATAGCCATATAACAATATAACAATATAGCAATATAACAATATAGCAATATAACAATTTAAAATATAACAATAAAATTATTTTCTTATGAAAAAAGCCAGGATTCTAATACTATCAATATTAATAGCTGTTTCAGCTATCGTATTTTACAGCTTTTCGGATGATGATGATTTTGAGATCTCTAAGAATTTAGATATCTATTATACTCTTTTCAGAGAGCTTAAGCTTTATTATGTTGATGAAGTTGATGCAGGCGACCTTATTAAAACCAGCATTAACGGTATGCTCAAATCTTTAGACCCTTACACGGTGTATATTCCCGAATCAAGAATAGAAGATTATAAGCTAATGACTACGGGACAATATGGGGGTATTGGGGCATTAATTCGTAAGTATAATGATTATGTAGTAATTGCAGAAATTTATGAGAATTTTCCTGCTTTTAAAGCCGGGCTGAAAACAGGTGATGTTATCATAGAAATTAATGGCAAATCAGCAAAAGGCAAACATACAAGCGACGTTAGTAAAATATTAAAAGGACAACCTGATACTCCTGTTAAAATTCTGATAGACAGACCAGGAACAAAAGACCCTGTTTTAAAAACGATTGTCCGTGAAAATATTAAGATACAAAGTGTGCCTTATCATGGAATGTTAAATAATAAAATAGGTTACATAAGATTATCTAGTTTTACAGACAAAGCTAATCAGGAAGTAAAAGAAGCGTTAATTGACTTAATAGAGAAACAGAATGCAAAATCAATTTTGCTTGATTTAAGGGGTAATCCCGGGGGGCTGCTTATTGAATCTGTTAATATTGCAAATTTGTTTGTAAAAAAAGGAGAGGAAATCGTCAGCACAAAAGGAAAAGTTTCGCAATGGAATAAATCATACAAAACAACTATTTCAGCTGTCGCTTCTGAAATTCCTGTTGTAGTTTTGGTGAACAGTGCTTCTGCATCGGCTTCTGAAATTGTTTCAGGTTCTTTTCAGGACCTTGACCGGGGTGTTATTATAGGGCAAAAAACTTATGGTAAAGGGCTTGTTCAAACGTCCCGATCTCTCAGCTATAATTCTAAATTAAAGGTAACAACCGCTAAATACTATATCCCTAGTGGAAGATGTATTCAGGCACTTGATTACTCGCACCGTAATGAAGATGGAAGCGTTGGCAAAATTCCTGATTCATTAATCACTGAATACACTACTAAAAACGGCAGAAAAGTATATGACGGCGGTGGTATTACTCCCGATATTGTCCTGGAACCACAGCGAACAAGCAAAATAACTATAAGTCTCATTAATAAAAACATAATTTTTGACTATGCTACACAGTATTATTTAGAGCACGATACTATTCTTTCACCTAAAGATTATACATTTACTGATGATGACTATAATAAATTTATTGAATTTCTTGCTGATAAAGATTTTGATTATAAAACTGAAAGTGAAAAAACTCTTAACACACTTAAAGAAATATCTATAAAAGAAAAGTATTACGATAATGCCACAGAAGAATTTGAAGCATTACAGATTAAGCTTGCTCACGATAAAGATAAAGATTTGAATACTTTTAAAGAAGAAATTAAAGAATTTATACGCCAGGAAATAGTAAGCCGGTATTATTATCAAAAAGGCAGAATTGAAGCATTACTTTTTAATGATAACGAAATTAATAAAGTGATTGAAGTTTTAAGCAACCCCGATGTTTATTATTCTATTTTAGAAGGAAGTTATAAAGGAGACTCTAATAATAATGCTGAATAGCCCTAAGCTGTATAAACCACTTGCCTGGCGCAGGCAAGGAAACCCAAACAGTTTATAGTACAAAGTCGGCAGTCTTCAGTCTGCAAATGGTCGTTCTTGATTATTTGCCGACTGCCAACTGCCTACTTGTTGATTTAATGCACACAAAAAATTAAAATATTTTGCCAAGTTTGTACAAAATTTCATAAGTTAAGTACTATCTTAATTTCCTTTTCATTTTCCTGTCATATAATCCCAATTCAGGTTTTCGCTTTTCAGCTTTATGAGGTTTTTCAGCATAGCGTTTATTATACTTCTTTTTTTCTTTTCCTTTACTGATATTATTCTGTGATTTTGAAGATGAATATACTTTTGGCACTCTTTTACGGTATATTTTTCTATCCCTTTTTGTGTATTTTTTTGTACTGTAATTTTCATCCGATATTTTGTTAGCGCTATATCTTTTTTGTGTTCCGGCGTATGTATATACTCTACCCCATTTTGTTTTCTTTCCACTTCTGATATTAATCCCGGCATTGTCCCTGTCCTTATATCTTTTTTCAGATTTTACAGATGCATAACATCTTCCATCTTTATTCCTTTTTAATGTGCTGGTCTGTGTTTTTCCTTTTTTTGAATATCTGTTCTCACTTATGAAATTTGTCCCAGGCTTGCTCTTGTCCTTATATCTTTTATCAGATTTTACAGATGCGTAATACCTCCCGCCTTTTTTCTTTTTTGTTGCTCTGGTCTGCGTTTTTCCTTTTTTTGAATATCTGTTCTCACTATATATATTTACCCCGGTCTTGCCCTTGTTTTTATATCTTTTATCAGATTTTACAGATGCGTAAGACCTTCCACCTTTTTTCTTTTTTGTTGCTCTGGTCTGTGTTTTTCCTTTTTTTGAATATCTGTTCTCGCTATATATATTTACCCTGGTCTTGCCCTTGTTTTTATATCTTTTATCAGATTTTACAGATGCGTAGTACCTCCCGCCTTTTTTCTTTTTTGTTGCTCTGGTCTGCGTTTTTCCTTTTTTTGAATATCTGTTCTCGCTATATATATTTACCCTGGTCTTGCCCTTGTTCTTATATCTTTTATCAGATTTTACAGATGCGTAAGACCTTCCACCCTTTTTCTTTTTTGTTGCTCTGGTCTGTGCTTTTCCTTTATTTGAATATCTGTTCTTACTATTTTTTTTATTAATATTTAATAAGTTTGATAAGAAAAATTCTTTTTTTTGCTTATTTGATGTTTTCCTGTAATTACTTTTACCAATACCATCACGTACATCCTTACCACAGGCACAGATGAGAAAAAAGATAATTATTATGAATGTTAATTTTTTAGACACAAATTTCACGAATTAACACGAATAAATAATATGTTACTATTCAGGTATAATGGTATAGGGTATAGGGTATAAGGTATAGGGGGTACACACTCAGCCTTTATTTCCATATACCTTATTTCCTTATATCTCATACCACTAACTCTTTTTGAGATTTAACAAATTGTTATTGTATTTTAAAATTAAAGAGTCCTTTGCAAAACTAACTTTTAGCTGTCATTTTGAGTCCCGACAGTGTCGGGATAAATTCCACGAAAAATCTTATAATGCTGATAACCAATGAAATAAAAAGATTCTTCACGGAGCCTGTCCTGAGCGGTCTCTTAAGATTCTTCACTTCGTTCAGAATGACATTTTACAGGTTTTGCAAAGGTCTCTTAAATTATCTACATTTATATAAAAATAATGAAATTTTAAGAGCCTAATTTCAAATCGCCGCCTCAAACTGTCTTAAAAATCTAACATCATTTTCAAAGAATAAGCGAATGTCTTTTATTTCATATTTAAGCATAGCTATTCGTTCAATTCCCATACCAAAAGCAAATCCTGTGTATTCTTTACTATCAATTTTGTTATTTTTTAGAACATTAGGGTCAACCATACCGCAGCCCAATATTTCGAGCCAACCGGTGTATTTACAGATATTACATCCTTTTCCACCACAAATTTTACATGAAATATCCAGCTCGCCTGATGGTTCGGTAAATGGAAAAAATGATGGACGTAAGCGAATTTTTGTATCCCCGCCAAACATCTCCTTTGCGAAGTAAATTAAAGTTTGCTTTAAATCTGCAAAAGAAACATTTTTATCAATATACAGCCCTTCAACCTGATGAAAAAAACAGTGTGCCCTGGCAGAAATAGCCTCGTTTCTAAATGAACGTCCTGGGGATATAATACGTATTGGCGGCTTCTGGTTTTCCATTACTCTTATCTGAACTGAGGAAGTTTGAGTACGAAGTAAAACCTGTTTGCCGGATACAGATTTGTTAGAAGACTTGTAAGTATCAGAAGCATCCGTCAGCTGACGGATAAAAAAAGTGTCCTGCATATCACGGGCAGGATGTTCTTCAGGAAAATTTAATGCAGTAAAAACATGCCAGTCATCTTCAATCTCAGGACCTTCTGAAACAGTAAAACCTATACGACTGAAAATTTTAATAATTTCATTTCTTACAATTGAAATCGGATGACGGGTTCCCAGACCAATTGAATCGCCAGGTAACGTAAGATCAATCATTGTTTTCTCATCTTCATCTTGACCGGTAGCAGCAACTTCTAAACTTTTTTTAAGCTCATTTACCTTTTGCTGAACTTTATTTTTTAATTCATTTAATTTTTGCCCCATATCTTTCTTCTGCTCAACAGGAACAGTTTTAAATTCAGTAAATAGTTGCATAATAATCCCTTTTTTGCCAAGGAATTTAATTCTGAAATTTTCAACAGCTTCCTTATTATTTGCTGCAAATTGTTCAGTTTCTTTTATTAATGCTTTGATTTTTTCTATCATTATTTCATAATTTAGATTATATGCCACAAAAAGACACGAAGACACGAAGACACGAAGACACAAAGATACACAAAGCCAATAAGAATGGAATTATTGGTATCCATCACTAAGAGAAAAACTGATATAATAAACTTCGTGATGCTTAGTGCCTTTGTGCCTTAGTGGCATTTATTATTTTGATTATCATTTTAATATCCTCAACAGGTCTGTTATTCTTTTCCGTTTTTACAGAAGTAATTTTTTCAATAATTTTTATACCTTCAATAACTTCTCCAAAAACTGTATAATCACCATCAAGATGAGGTGAACCGCCTATTGTTGTATAAATTCTACGTTGTTCTTCGGTAAATTCAAATAATTCTAATTTATTATACTCTTCCTGAAGTTTATTTTCAACTTCTTTCATAGCCCTACCAAGCTCAAGAATATTTTTTTCCTTTCTTAATGAATCAATTTTAATTTTTAATGCTTTATTTTCCTGACTGTTTAAATAATTGTTAAATATGTCTCTTTTATCTCTTATATAAATCCTTTTCTCTATTTTATCAAGTTCAGCATCAGTAAATACTTTACCCTGCACAATATAAAATTGTGAACCGGATGATTCTTTTCCGGGATTTACATCATCACCCCTTCTCGCTGCTGCTATAGCACCCTTTTTGTGAAAATATTTAGAATTAAATTCAGCAGGAATTGTATAACCCGGACCGCCATTACCTACTAATACAGAGGATGCATTTTTTGAATCAGGATCACCACCCTGGATCATAAATCCTTTTATTACACGATGAAAAAGTAAGCTATCATAAAATTTATCTGAAACCAGCTTAATAAAATTTTCACGATGCAAAGGTGTTTCCTTATACAACTTTACTTTTATATCGCCAAAGCCGGTATTAATTAATACAATTGTTTCTTTATTTCTTTTAAATAATGAACTAAAAAAACAGGATGAGCTCACTAAAAAAATTATGAATATAAATAAAATTACAGATTTTTTCATTTTTTTATACTTTTTAGTTTGAATTAATTATTAAATGTTTAATTTTGTATTTTTGCAAGATAAAAAATTAAGTAACTGTTCACAAAGTTAATCATTTGTCCGTTGTACTTTGTTCCACCGAATTACGAATTTGTTCCACCGAAGTACGAACAAAATACGAACATACGAACTACGAATTTGTTACGAAGCACAATAAATTATAATTAACTGTTTAAACTATGAGAATGGTTACAAAATTAATTTAAATATTCACTAATTAAATTACAAAATTATGAATAATTCAAAGATTTTCAATTTTATTGTTTTTGCTTTTATTAGTCTTGGTGTTATAACACTTAGCTCCTGCAAGGACCCAGAGATACCTAAAGCAAATATTTCTGTTGTAAAAAAAGATGCATCAAATGTGGATATCCCGGTTCAAGGAGCAACAGTCAGAGTAAAACCAACAGCACCCGATTGCAACTGGTCTAATGTTGACACAATTCAATATACCGATGCCAGTGGTCAGGTTCATTTTGAGTTTGAATATGAAATGATACTTGATGTTGAAGCTGAAAAGAAATATAGTGACGACCCCCCCGTGTATTTTTCAGGAGTGGGCATTTTGATTTTAAAAGAAGATGAAACATACCCTGAAAAAATTATTCTCAGCGTTGAATCGGACCATAGTATATTCCCTGATAATTAGTGTTTGTTCATAAAGTCAAAACTTATACTAAATATTAATTGGAATTATTCATTACTTTATAAACAGACTCTAACTAATTAATGAAACTATAGTGTTATTCCTACCAAATGGAAAATTATGCATTAGTAACCGGTCCTACTAGCGGAATTGGTTATGAACTTTCAAAATTACTTGCAGAAGATGCTTATAATTTAGTTTTAGTTGCCAGAAATGAACAAAAACTTCATAAAATTAAAGATACGTTTTTAAAAGAATACCCGATTGAAATTATTGCTATAAAAAAGGACCTTTCAGAACCGAATGCTGCTAAGGATATTTATAACGAACTAAAAAATAAACAAATAAATGTTAATATTTTGATAAATAATGCAGGGTTAGGTGGTTTTGGTTTTTTTTATAAGACACAATGGGAGAGGGAAGCACAAATGATACAGCTTAACATTTGTGCTTTAACACACCTTACAAAATTATTTCTGCCTGAAATGATTGAACAAAAAAACGGAAAAATAATGAATGTGTCTTCTATTGCTGCATTTATGCCCGGCCCACTTATGGGGGTATATTATGCTACAAAGTCTTATGTTCAATCTTTTTCATTAGCTTTAGCAAATGAGTTAAAAGGGACAGGGGTAAGTGTAACTGCACTTTGTCCCGGACCTACAAAAACCAATTTTGAGAAAAATGCATCACTTGAAGAATCCAAAGCATTTAATATTTTACCTGTTGCAAATGCCGATAATGTTGCAAAATATGGATATAAAGCTATGATGAAAGGAAGAACTACTGCAATTTACGGTTTCTTTAATAAAATTATGGTAAAATCTGCAATTATTGCACCAAAGAGTTGGGTAGTAAGCATTGTAAGAAAGGTTCAGGATAAATCTAAATAGTGTTCATAATGTCATGAATATATTTAATTTTACAAAACCCCAAGCCCCAAACTCCAAGTCCCAAGCCCCAAGTCTCAAGCTCCAAGAGTGTTTTGAATTTGGGTCTTGGAATTTGGGATTTGGAGCTTTATAGTATGAAAATGCTAAATTTAACCGATACAAAACAACTTGGCTCTTCCCTCTTGGAACTTGGAGCTTGGAATTTGGGATTTGGAGCTTTATAGTATGAACTTAACTTTATGAACGGACTCTAAATAGGGTGTTTAGCTCAGTTGGTTTAGAGCGCTTGCTTGACAGGCAAGAGGTCAGCAGTTCGAATCTGCTATCACCCACATAGAATAGTAGGTGTTTATAGCATTTTAATTAATAAATAATATTTACTATTTGCATACAATTTCACATACAATAAATTTTAAAAAAAAGGGAGGTATTTTTTTTATATAAGTTTTGTTCCCGTTCCTGTTAATATAATATTTTCCACCTCTTGGACCAGTATATATAGTCTTTCAAACATCGCTACTATTATAAATTGTAAATCATTGTAATACAAATAATTACAAAATTGTATTATTGGATTGGAAATATATTGGAAACATTTATTAAAAACTAACGTCCAAAATTATATTATTTATTATAAATTAGATTTATTTATACAAGCTTGATACCAATAGAAAAAAGCTTCAGGATTTGTTCTTTTTAATTTATTTAGCTTTGTATTAAAGGGTTGTTCTATAATAAGATTTGTTGATTCATCTGGATTATTAAATCGTATAATTTGTTTTGAATCTGATTTTATCAAACTTGATAGATAGGCTGCTTTTGAAGCATGAATTATTGCCTTTTCAATAAAATAAGATTCTGAAAAAATAAAAGAACTAACCTTCTGTATTCCTTTTTGGAGTTCCTTGAAATTACCAATACCGTCGTTACCTCTCGTTGTAAGGCATAAAGCTGTCTGGAATATATCTTCTAAAACATCAATAAAGCTTTTATCAGTAATATTAATATTCCGGTAAGACATTTCATTTTGAGCTATTTTTTTAAAAGTTTGTTTTACAATTGAAAAATCATTGACTACATCAAATAAACATCCAATATCATAAAGTTGTTTGATGATTTCCATACTCATACTGTTATTGTTTTTAAAATAAGGAACACCAGTAGTGTTTGGGGCAAAGGCTGTAAGTTTATCTCCTAATATTTCTTCTAAAGTAGGTGTTTTAAAAGAAATTAATGGATTGATTATATCTAAAAACGAAGAGTTAATTTCTGTTTCTTGAGTAATAAAATAAGGATTTGATTCATATAAAATATCCAGTAAAATGTATTCTTCAACGCCTCTTGTGTCAGTTACCGGTTTATAATAAAATTTATAATGAGATTTTTCTATCTTAGAATCTACTTCTCTGGTTTGTTCTTCAAATTTTATAAAATTAGATTGTTCAATTATTTTATCAAATATAAAGTTAATATCAATTTGTTTTTTTTGTAAAATAATATCTATATCTATTGATAGTCTTTTTGGTTCAGGAAGTAGCAATAATAAAGCTGTTCCGCCTTTAAAAATAAAATCTATATTTGTTTGTTTCAATTGTTCTGAAAGGGATAATGCTTTTATAACTTTTTCTATTAAAATTTTATCTGTATTCCTGTTTTCTCTTGATTTTTCAGTAATCCATTCAATAGTGTGAGAATTTGAGTGTATCATGATTTACTAATATTTGGCAACAGTTTTATTTTAGTGCCGATTCCTGGATACATTGTTATCTATAAAATTTAATATTGCATCCTTCTTCTTTCTTCTGTTTGCATAACGTAATAATTTACTTTCATTAATTGTATATTTTTCATAAGCAGTCTGAAAAATATTAACCATTTCCTGACCTTGTTGTGCTGAAAACAATACTTCATCAGAAAAAATATCAACAAGCAATTTTTCTATTGTAATAGTGGTAATTTTATTAATTTTCTGAATAGGTGCTTCAGAAACAAGATGAGTAATAATAGTAACCTCTTTTTTATCAGCAATATACCTGTTTAAAATATCAATAGAAGGACTTAGAAATATATTTGTATGTTTTTCACGTAGAAAATAAAAAACTGATTCGGTAGCATCTTTATCAACTTCAATAATCTGATAGAATCTACCTGGCTGGTGTATCATAAATTCATTCAAACATTTTGTATTCCAAATACAAATATTTATTAATGGAAATTGCTTTTTTATTTTATTATAAAGGACTTTCTGACTATGGGTAATATTTGGAAAGTATATAAATTCTTTTCCAATTGTATATAAACCCCTGCCAACTCTTTTTAATATGCCAGAATGAGTAAGTTTATATATACGCCAATACAAATTAGAGCCTTTAATACTTGTCTCGTATTGCAAATAGAAATTTTCAATATCTTTTACACAAAGAAATTCATATTTGCCGAAATGCTCTTTTAGTTTGCTAATATGTAATACGTTATCTTTTATTGTTTTAAATTTTTGGTAAAGATAAAAAAAATATTTCTAAGAAATGGCAATAATTTAATTTTAGTGCCAATTATTTAATATATTTAAACTAAATTAATGAAATAACAATATTTATACCTAAATTTAGCAAGTTTATTTTTTTGCCACTGATTTTAATATAATAGAGTCCTTTGCAAAACTAACTTTTAGCTGTCATTTTGAGTGAAACGAAAAATCTTATACTGTTGATAACCAATGAAATAAAAAGATTCTTCACTCCGTTCAGAATGACATTTTACAGGTTTTGCAAAGGTCTCTAATAATAATAATTTTGTTTCAAAATTGCGATTATGAAGTTTTGCAAAGGTTTCTATAAAATACTTATCTCATCAATATTACTGATAGTATTTTTCTTTACTATTGCGCAAACATATAATACCTCTCTTAGTGTAAATTCTCACAGGCAGGCAGTCATTCCATCTGGCAAAATAAACTCGCAGACACAATATGCTTATGATTTAATAAAAACAATGTTAGTTAGAACAAAGCAAATTAATACACTTAAGTTTACTTTAAAGACCCATGAACGTTTCCAGACAACAATGTTTAAGCAAAAAGCATATTATAAGCTAATATATGAACCATTCAAAGTTTACTATAAACAGGAATATCCTGTTAAAGGGCTTGAAGTGCTATATGTGAGTGGTTCAAATAATAATAAGGCACTTGTTAACACAAATAGTTTTCCCTGGATAAATATAAGCCTTAATCCGTATGGTAACCTTATACGTGAAAATCAGCATCATACTATATTTGAATCTGGCTTTGACTACATGGTTTCAATTTTGAAACATCTGTTAAATAAATATGATACAAATGCCCTCTCTATGATTGAAAGCTATGAGCTGGTGAATTTAAACGGTCAGATTTGCCATAAAATAATTTTAGAAAATCAATATTTCAAATACTTTAGCTATACAGTAAAAAAAGGTGAAACAATCAATACTATCGCCAAAAAGTTTAAAATAAACGATTATATGATAATAGAAAAGAATAATAATATTGACGATTTTAATGATAATATTAATCCCGGGCAGGTTATTAAAATACCTAATGACTATGCAAAAAAAATTATTATATATATAGAAAAACAAAGAATAATACCTGTTGTAATGAAAATATACGATGATAAAGGACTATATGAATATTATGAATTTTCAAATATTAAAATCAACCCTGAAATTAAACCTGGAGAGTTTTCCAGAGAATATGCGGAATATGGGTTTTAAAATGATACAATTATAAATTAAAAAGTAAGAGGTAATCGGTAATCGGTAATCGGTAATCAGTAATCGGTTATAAGTCATCGGTAATCAGTGAATAATGAATGAAGTAGTTAAGTATGAAATTAATGACAATAAACAATAGAAAATCGTAACTGTTCACAAAGTTAATCATTTGACCGTTTAAACTATGTGAATGGTTACAGAAAATCTAACTATGCAATATAATACTCCTCTTTTTCGTCCGCCGAGCGAGGCACAGTCGTTGATACTGCAAATAACACTGGGTTGCTCATGGAATAAATGTGCATTCTGTGAGATGTACACTTCTGTTCATTTCAAGGTAAGAAAGGAAGAAGAAATTATTGATGAAATAAATACAGCTGCAAGAGAAATAAACTGGGCTATACGAAAAGTTTTTTTAGCTGATGGCGATTCAATGGTCCTTTCTACTAAAAAGCTTTTAAATATTTTGAATGCTATAAACAAGGCATTTCCAAAGATACAAAGGATTTCTGCTTATGCTCTCCCTAAAAATTTATCTTCAAAATCATTAGAAGAACTTATCGAATTGAGAGAAGCCGGTCTGAGATTGGTATATGTCGGTATAGAATCAGGAGATGATGAATTGTTAAAATTAATCAATAAAGGAGAAACTTATAATACTACTGTTGATGGCTTACTTAAAGCAAAACAGGCAGGAATTAACAGTTCTGTTATGATATTAACCGGATTAGGCGGCTTAAAATATTCCGAACAGCATGCCCGGAACTCAGCCAAAATACTAAACAAGATTCAACCGTTTTATGCTTCTACTCTTGTGCTTAGCTTTCCTTTCGGAGTTGACAGATACAAAGAAAGATTCAACGGTACTTATATTCCAATGACTACACAGGACATTCTGAAAGAAATGGAAATATTTATTGAAAATACTGACCTGGAAAGTACAATTTTTCGCAGCGACCATGCTTCTAATTATATTGTACTAAAAGGTATCTTATCCCGTGATAAACAAAAATTTATAGACAATATTCATTATGTAATTAATAAGCCTCAGTTGTTGAGAAAAGAATGGCAACGGGGGTTATAACTTTTAATCTTTACCTTCAGCAAGTCTCAATAAGAATTTCTCGCAAAATTTATCTCGTAAAATTTATCTCGCAAAGACGCAAAGAACGCAAAGAATTAATATTATAATTTTAGACACGAATTACACGAATTAACACGAAAATTAAAAACAATGCCCAATGACATCGGAATAACCATAAAACCATATAACAATATAGCAATACAACAATTAGCCACGGATTCACACGGATAAAACACGGATTTTAATATAGTTTTAATTGTTTTTTTTCCGTGTTAATCTGTGGGGGTTTTTAAATTTTTATACCACGAATTCACTAAAATTATTTTTTTATTCAATCAAAACTCCTTCATTAGCTTTTTGTTCAAGAAATTCGGAGCCATTGCCGAGTTTAATTGCTTTATTCCACTGCTCTACAGCTTTATGGGTCTCACCGAGCTTATAAAGTATGTCGCCATAATGCTCAACAATAACAGGTCTTTTGCTTCCGGATTTCTGAATAGCTTTTTCAATAATTTTTTTTGCTTCCTTAAATTTATTCAAACGGTATAAAACCCAGGCATAAGTATCAAGATAAGTTGAATTATCCGGCTCTAATTCATTGCATAATTTAGTCATACGCTCGGCTTTTAATAAGCTATCGCCGCGTAATGCCAGATAATAGCTGTAATTATTTAATACATAAGTATTTTCCGGCTCTATTTCAAGCAGCTTATCAAAAGCTAAATCTGATTCCCTGAAAGAATTATTTTTATAGTTAGCTTCACCTAAATAAGTATAAAATTGCTTTTTTAAATCAATATTGTCAACAATTAGTTCAAGTCCTTTGTTAAATGATTTTATTGCTTGTGCATAATTTTTTAATTTATTTGCTGCAATTCCATTAAATAAATATAATAAAGATTGGTTGGGAAAATACTCTAATGCTTCTGTGCTTTCGTCATATAAAGCTTTATAATCGTTTAATTCACTTTCAATTAATAATAATTGTTCCCATAATAAATAATTATCCTTTCTTTTACCGGTTACAATACGCAACTGCTCACGTGCCTGCTCGTATTGAGCATCCCTCACTAAATAATCAGCATATAATATAAGAACATTAAGATTGCCGGGATGAGTTTTGAGAAGAATATTTAATAAAGTATTTATGTGGTTTGCGGGTAGAGACGAGGAATGCTCATTAATTTCTTCATTCCGGTAGCTCTGGGCAATTAACGACACTAACATTCCTACTTTTGTGTCGGCATCTACATTTTGACTGACAAAAGCGAGTTTTAGCTCTTCAAAAGATTGAGCATAATCTTTAATAGTTCTGTAATATTCGGCTAAATATAAATGTATCAAGCCATTGTTCTTATCAATCTCAAGAATTTTATTATATGTTTCAAGTGCTTGAGTATATAGCTTGTTTGAAATATACAATTCAGCTAATATAGTATAATAGTAGGTTTCATAAGGAAAAGCATCAATAAGCTTTTTTAACTCATTATATGCCTTTTCGTAATCACCTTTTGATAAATAGATACGTTCTTTTTCTAATGATACAAGTTCAGAAATTCCAATTTTTTGCTCTATTTTATTATATAGTTTAATTGCCTGTTTTGTTTTTCCTGAAGCTGTTAATAATGCTGCTAAATCATAAAATAAATCAACTCTTTCGGGGTAAGTTTTGCTCAATGTCTTATATATCTCTATTGAGCCTGGTAACATTCTATTTTGCTCGTATAAACCGGCAAGTAATAGTTGATACCATATATTATCGGGATTTACTTTTACCGCATTTTTCGCTAATAACATTGCACCTATATAATCGCCCTGAAGTATATATATTTTTGCAAGTTCATATAAAGCAGCAGCGCTTCTGCTATTTATCTGGAAGCATTTTGTATATAATGCAATGGCTTCGTCATAATTACCAAGCATCCTTTGCTTGTTAGCTTCAATAAAGCTGTATGTAAATTTATACTGCTCTTTTTCAGAGAGTTTGTCTTTACTTGATTTCTGGGCAAATGAAACCGATGCTAATATACTAATTAATACTAATGATACTAATAGATATTTGTTGATATTCATTAAAAGTTGTTTATAAATTAGTAAAATTAATCTATTGATATTTATTGAAAGTTGTTAATGTATTTGTAACGTTAAACTGTTGATATTTATTAAAAGTGGTTAATAAATTCGTAACATTAAACTATTGATATTTTTTAAAAGTTGTTAATAAATTCGTATAATTATACTATTGATATTTGTTGATATTCATTGATATACTTTGATATTCATTGAATATCTATTGAATATCCAATAAACAGACTATACTAAAGCGTTGTCTGTTAAAAAAATATCCAATGAACAGACTATGCTAAAGCGTTGTCTGATAAAAAATATCTATTGAATATCAATTGTATTTGTATATCCAACAGAGTAAATATTCGTTATTATTTTGATATTGTAGTATAGTCTCCAATACTTAATTCAGAAACTTCGCCTTTAAGAGCAACATAATTACCGAGCATTGAATTTTGAATATTAAGCGATTCAATAATAGAGTTGCACAGAATAATACTATTTTTTATTAACGAATTTTTAATTACAGTATTATTACCAACAGAAAGAAATGGACCAATAACTGAATTTTCAATTTTTACATTGTCGCCAATATAACAGGGGGCTATAATAATTGAATTATTGATTTTTGCTGATTCAGAAATCAGCTTTTCTGTATCATTGTCTTTTAAGATACGTTGATTTGTATAAACCGTAGCATCCTTATTGCCACAATCTAACCATTGCTGAACTTTGCCGGGGATAAAATTAATACCCTTTTTTTGCATATTTTTAAGAGCATCAGTAATTTGATATTCACCATCAACAATAATATTATTAGCAATTAAATATTTTAGCTCTTTTTTTAGAATATTTCCATCAGGGAAATAATAAATTCCGATAATAGCGAGATTGGATACGAACTCTTTGGGTTTTTCAATAAAATCGGTAATAATATTATTCTTATTAACTTTTACCACTCCAAAATCACCGGGATTATTAACTTTATGTACCCATATAATGCCATCATTGGTAGCATCATCTAAAACAAAATCAGCTTTAAACAAAGTATCAGCATAAGCAACAATAACCTTACCATGTAGAAATTCTTCAGCACAATATATTGCGTGTGCAGTTCCCAGGGCTTGTTTTTGGTAATATATTTTTGATGCTGCACCTATAGATTCTGCAATCTTTTTCAGGCTTTTCTCCACTTCTTGTTCAAAGCCGCTAATTACAAAAGCTATATCAGATATTTTTTCTTTGGTAAGCTTTGCAATTTCTTCAACCAAACGCTGAACAATAGGTTTTCCTGCAATAGGAATTAATGGCTTCGGAATAGTTAATGTATGAGGACGCATTCGTTTACCCATACCTGCCATTGGGATGATTATTTTCATAATAAAAGTCTTAATTTGATTAATTCATAAATTTTGAAACTATTTGATGCAAGTTGGCAATTGGCAGTTGGCAGTTGGCAAATTTTGGGTATTATTTTTTATTTAATGTTTTGGTCAAATTAATTGCCAACTGCCTTTTGCCAACTGCCTACTGCCAATTGTATCTTGTATCCAACATCCAATATCCATTTAATATCAATTGTATTGTATATCAATCAATAATCAATCCTGCCCCGTATGTCCAAAGCCACCAGCACCTCTTTTAGTTTCTTCCAGAACTTCAACTTTTTTCCATTTAACAGTTTCGTGTTGGGAAATTATCATCTGACAAATTCTATCACCATCGTTAATTATAAAATCTTCGTTTGATAAATTAATTAGTATCACACCTATTTCACCTCTATAGTCGGCATCTATTGTTCCCGGAGTATTAAGAACAGTAACTCCTTTTTTTAATGCAAGACCGCTGCGGGGACGAATTTGAGCTTCGTATCCTTCCGGAAGCTCAATATACAAACCCGTTGGAACTAATGTTCTTTCTAACGGCTTTAAAACAACCGGCTGATTAAGATTTGCTCTTAAATCCATTCCTGCAGATAAACCTGAGCTATATGAAGGTAATGGATGTTTTGAGTTATTTACGATTTTAACTTTCATAAAATTAATGATTGAAGTATTGAATGATAGAATGAGTGAATATAAATTTTACAATTACTGATTATTCCATCATTCTATTAGGAGGCTTTGCAAAACTAACTTTTAGCTGTCATCTTGAGTCCCGACAGTGTCGGGATAAATTCCACGAAAAATCTTATAATGTTGATAACCAATGACATAAAAAGATTCTTCACGGAGCCTGTCCTGAGCGGTCTATTGAGATTCTTCACTTCGTTCAGAATGACAATAGCGAAGGGTTCAGAATGACATTTTACAGGTTTTGCAAAGATCTCTATTATTTTTTTAATTCAACTATGCATTATTGTGATGAACCAAAATTATGCTACCTCATATTCAAATTTAGTAGGATGTGGCATTTTTTTAGAAGCATTTAAAATTTCAATTCCCACAATATCACCTCTTTCAGAATAATCAATAATAATACCCGGTTTATCTTCATCACTTTCCTTAACAGGTTCCTGGCTAAAAGAAATGTATAAAATATCTACTTCTTTATCATATTTTACCTTCATAATATTTACTGATTTTTGATGTTTTATAAACTGTTATTACTACATTCGGTTCGGTATCTGTATCTACAAAGATACGAATTAAATATTTACCTTCGGAAACAATTGATTGATAAATTTTATTGCCTTTCTCTTCTTTAATCTGATCTGGTTTTGTCAAAATATCTTTAACAATGCTTTTTCTAATACCTCTTAATTGCATTTGTTCTAATGCGTGTTTTGAAAAGATATAATTCATTGTTACTATTCAGGTATAAGGGTATAGGGTATAGGGTATAGGGGTACACACCCAGCCTTTATTTCCATATACCTTATTTCCTTATATCTCATACCACTACCTCTTTTTGAGATTTAACAAATTTAATATAACCTGTGAAATCTTTTTGAGCATTATATTTCACAAGAATATCTTCCACTTTATAATCCTCTTTTTTATCAATGATATATTCCTTTGGCTTTTTCATATAATATTCCTTAATTCCTTATACCCTATACCCTATACCTTATACCTTTTTTCCCTATACCTGAATAGTTACTTTAATTGTACCATTATCTTTTCCTTATAAAAAACAACACCTGCAAATATCAGTAAAAGGGTTGTATTTATCAATAAAGTAAGAACATAAGATTCAATAACAATATATTTACTAATAAAAAACAAGATTAATGCCAGAGCAATATAGCTTAAAATTCTTTTTATATTATAATTTACAGGATAATATTTTCTTCCCCAAAAGAAAGATATGAGCATCATAGATAAATAGCAAAAAAATGTAGCCCAGGCAGAGCCGACATAACCAATTTTCGGGATTAACCAAATATTCAATAAAACTGTAATGGTAGCACCAAAAATAGCAATATATGCTCCAAATCGCGTTAAATTATTCAGCTTATACCAGATTGATAAATTAAATATTATGCCAAGGAATAAATTAGCTAATAACAGTATTGGAACAATCTTAATGCCTGAATGATACTGCTGACCAATAAAATGTTTCACTATATCAATATACATCATTACACCGAGGAAAATAAACAAGCTAAAAATCACAAAATATTTCATCACATCAGCATACATCTGCTTTGAGTTTTTTTCTTTATATTGTGAAAAGAAAAACGGTTCAGCCGCAAAACGAAATGCCTGAATAAATATGAGCATTAATATAGACACTTTATAATTAGCACCGTAAATACCAATCTGCTCCATTACATTTACAGTTTCCGGCAATAAATGCTTTAATAAGATTCTATCAAGTGTTTCGTTAACCATTCCTGCTAATCCTGCAATAAGAAGAGGAAAAGAATACATCAAAATTTTTTTCAATAAAGGATAATCAAACGAAATCTTAACATTAAATATTTCAGTACTTAATAATATTAGAGTAATAATACTTGCTATTAAATTTGATAAAAACACATAACCAACGCCTATATGAGGTGAATAAATATAGTTCAGAACAGATTCGGGATTGTTAGCTATTACTTTTGGACATAATATTAGAAAGAAAAGATTTAATCCAATATTTACACCTATATTGAGCAGCTTGATAGTAACAAACTTTTTAGCTTTATTTTGATGACGTAATTTTGCAAAAGGAATTGCTGTAAATGCATCAATACCAACGATTATTGCAAACCAGATAATATATTCTTTATGATATGAATATTTCAACAGGTCGGCTATTGGCTGTGCAAATAATATTGTTAGAACAATAAATATTAATGAAGTAAAAAAAAGTGAGAATATTGAAGTGCCGTAAACTTTTTTCAGGTTATTCTCACTTTCAGCAAAGCGAAAAAAACCTGTTTCCATTCCATAGGTAAAGATTATTATTAAAAATGCAACATAAGCATACAATTCAGTAACAATACCATATACTTCAGGAAGAAATATCCGGGTATATAACGGAACTAATAAATAATTGAGCAGTCGTCCAATGACGCTGCTTAATCCGTATATTGCAGTCTGTTCGGCAAGTTTTTTTATTCCTATTTGCACGCCTGAAACTTTAAAATATTTGTTTTATAAATATCCACGAATTTACGCTAATTTATACGAATAAAAAATCATTTGTTAATGGTTGGTTTTGGTATAAAGATAGCAACTACGTTGCTACCTTTATACTTTTTTAATTTTGGGTGCTAATTTACTATAACCATTTGTAATATAAAACTGATTATAAAAATATACCGATAAATTTTCCAACAACATTTTTTTTCGCAATTTGTATGTATCATAATGTTTCGTTATACCAAGATAAGAATTTATGCTTGAGATAAATTCTTTCTCTTGTTCTTTACTAAGTTTATGTGGTTTTTTATTTCTTATTATACTGTTCCAATACTGTATAGTTTTGTAAAAATTCCCTTTTGTTCTGTTTGCCATATAAATACGATAAGGTTTTATTATAGCACCGAGAAATTTTACCCCTTTTGTATAGTGCTGAAGATATATTTTGTTAGGATGTAATGTCAAAAATAAATTGGTTTGCAAATATTCTGTTAAAACAAATACTTGATATTATTTATATGAATTGTATCTTTGTGTTCACAAATATCATATAAATTGTATTTTTATTATTAGCCCCGTAGGGGCAACCTGTTTATAGAGAATAATTGAATAAACCTAAAAAATAGCTCCGTAGGAGCGACCTGTAATTATGGCAAATACATTTTCACAAATTTATATACAATTAAAGAAGAATATCTTGAACTATTAAAAAATTTTGAGGTTGATTATGATGAACAATATCTATTTGAATGGATTGATTAACCCCGGTTGAATAAAAGTAAACAGGACACACCTACGGTGCTTATTGCTTTGATATTGGACACATTGCTATAAACAGTGGTAATTCCTGTCGGAATTAATCTAACGGGACTTATTAAAAAACTTATTTTTTCAATAATATGATTAAAACCGACCGGTGTAGAGACGTTGGGTTGAGATGCAGCCGCAACGTAGCATGCTACGTTGCTTAATTTTATTCCTGCTTTCCATTGTTCAAAACCTTCTGCATCTTTAAAACCTTTTATTTCTATTAATTTTTCATTTTTGATTACATTAAGAGACGAATCGTGATTAGACGAATCGTGAGACGATACATGTATCGTCTCTACGGATTTTAATATTTGTTCCAAAATGCTATCAGGAAATCCAAGATAGACAATATCCTGTTTTACAGTTTTTACATATTTTTTAAGTACCTGATAATCCTTGATATTCATTATAAAACGCCATGCAGAGTACTCATAACTCCGCCAGAATATACCTTCTTTTATTAGAAATATTGAATTTTTATTGTTATTTTCTATTTTTAGTATATCTATTATCTTCATAGTTTATAAAATAAAAAACCCTTGTATCCCACGATATTGCGGGATGCAAGGGTTAAAAATTCGAAATTTTTTAATTGATATATTTCTCTCTCTCTCTCTCTCTCTCCTGCAATGCGGGTTTCAGAGGGCTGATGTTTTAATGGTATAAATATTTTGTTAAAAATGCTCATTTTTTTTGAAAATTTAGTCATCGGGTGACTCTAACTTATCTTTGATTCACTAAGTTGTGGTTTCACAAAGACGAAGTAAGATATTTTTAGTCACCCGATGACTTTTGCAACGCCGATGACTGTTGTTAGATTTAAAAAAAATTTCGACCCCCGACACTCTGTGTCGGGGGTAAATTGTCAAATTGTACAAATTGTCAAATTGACAACGCCACCCCACCCTATTAGATAGCCTACGGCATCTAACAGGGCAAGCAAGCTAACACAATTTACCCCGTGAAATTCCAACAAGTTGGAATATTTCACTGGGGTCAATCCTTTAAGCAGCGCACAGTAAAGCCGATCGCCTTATTGATCGAGAGACGGTAGACCTGCGTGTGCGTGTAATGCAAGTATCGGTACCACGCATTACCACCAATCTCCGATGACGACCACAAGAAGGCGAGGTAGCTACGATTGATGTAACTGCCATCGCTGTAGAAGCGGTAGCCAGACGGAGGAACAAGAAGCCCTGAAGTTCCAAAATCATTACAACCGGTGGCACATCCCCAATTATCAATATCATTATCAGTCCATTTAGCTTCATAACCAGCCATAGCACTTCCTTCACCTTCTGCAGTGGTAGTGCTTTGACCCAGCCAAAGTGTATTTACACAGTCAAAAGTAGTAGCACAACCGGCATTACCAATATCACTACAAATCTGCTGTTCAAGTGTACAATATTCTGCATCTGTTGGTATATGCCAACCTGTTGGACAAAGACCTTGTGCTCCCGGAGTAGTTGAACCATTCATTGCTGCAGACCATTGATAGAGCAACCCTTCATTTGCAAAAGGACCTCCGGTATAATAACCACACCAACCTACATCAGTATTATTTACCCAGCCTACACCTGTGCATCCTGCACCACCTGGGTCACCATCATACCTAAGATCTTCTGCGAGCCAACATTGGGAACCTATCAAAACAGTAGGGTAAGTATAACCATCAGGGTCATCTACAGTGGAAGGGCAGGTAAAAGTAT
>SDBV01002861.1_pt1 | contig 25723 bp, 19 predicted proteins | sample 2277081 | NCBI WGS metagenome assembly SDBV01 (sample SAMN10402039, study PRJNA504765) | marine sediment metagenome | isolation source: marine sediment core GS10_PC15, 223 cmbsf | place: Arctic Ocean: Southern Knipovich Ridge | collected 2010 | reverse complement strand
CGCAGGTGCAATCTGTTGTCGGAGGATATCAAAGCGATCTCCTCCGATTCGGGTGAGTGCCGAATGCCGATGGGAAACAGGACTGCTCGGCGGCGTGCCCTGCCCAAAGCGCGAGATTCGCTTCCTCGCGACTACTGGGCGGTTTACTTTGGACAGGGCATGAGGACGCACGCCGACAGTCCTGTTTCCATGCGCCGGCAAGGGTTAAGTTGTTTTTCTTCAAGGAGTTGCGGCTGTTTCTTGCCGTTCGCAGAATGCCTGGATTCCACTCGCCCGAGTGGATCAACCCCACCCTGCGCGCCTCTTTTCCAACACTTTTCGCTGCCGTCGGCCGTGACTTTGCTTGAAATCCTCGCCGAAACCGATTAAGATCGGCTATAGTGCGGGGTATTTGTGTACGTGCGCTATCTCTTGCAGTGGCCATTGGTGTTCGGGCGGCTGGTGGCCACAAACAGGGTGATCCAGAAGGATGTGCCGCGGCGGCACCGCATTCTCATACTACGGAACGAAGAAGGAGTCAGGTCTGATGGTTCGCAGTCTCGCTCTACTGGCTTTAGGACTGGTGTTGCTGCCAGCGGTCCCGTTGGGCGCCGAAGAGGCGATCTTGGGAGAGTTGTATGGGACTGGCGTGCACGCCTACTTCTCGCGAGATTACCGCCAAGCGCATCAGCACCTCAGCGGTGCGGTCGACGGCGGCACGCGGGATCCGCGCACCTATTATTTCCGCGGGATGACCTTCCTGAGGCTCGGCCGTCCGGAAGAAGCCAACATGGATTTCCAGAAAGGGGCCGAGCTGGAAAGCCGCGACGTTAACCGGTTCTACGACGTGGCCAGATCGTTGGCCCGGATTCAGGGTCGGCCCAGGTTGGAGCTGGAGAAGTATCGTCTGAAGGCCCGAATGGCCGCCCGCCAAAGGGCCGAACAACTTCAGAAGGTACGCTACGACTCGATCCGCGCGGAGGAAGGCCGGCTGCTGCGTGAGGAGATCGAGCAGGCGCCCGAGCTTCCCCCCGGCACACCGGTCGGACCACCGGCCGAATCGGCTGATGCCGATCCTTTTGGAGTTGGTCCGATGGGAGAGCCGGCCGCCGAGCCGGACGTTGCGCCCGGCCCGCCCGCTGAGAAGGCTCCCACCGCCGCGCTGGATACGCCTGATCCGTTTAACATGCCCCCGGCGGCCGCACCCGACACGCCCGATCCGCTTGACCTTCCCCCGGCGGTCGCACCGGTCGCAACACCCGCATCCGAACCGGCGACCGCCAAGGATCCCGGCGGCATCTTCAGCGGCCTTGGCAGCGCCATTGGCAAGGCGGCTGCCGGCGGCGGGGAAGAAGCGGCCGAGATACCGGCCGAGGATGACCCATTCCCCGAGCCGGCCGCCGAACCGGCTGCCGGCGACGACCCCTTTGCCGACGGACCGATGGAGCCAACTGCCGAACCGGCGGCCGACGATGATCCGTTTGCTGAGGGACCAATGCAACCGGCGGCCGGGCCGGCCGTTGAACCAGCGGCCGGCGACGATCCGTTTGCTGAGGATCTCCCCGAACCGACCGCCGAACCGACCGCCGAACCGACCGCCGAACCGGCTGCCGGTTCGGACGATCCGTTCGCCGAGGACGAACCTGCCCCGCCCACTCCGCCTGCTGGCGGTGCCGGCGATTCCTCCGTCGATCCAGACGATCCGTTTTCCGACGAGTGACCAAACTCCACGAGCTGATTGGTATCGAGAGTGATTTAGGCCGAGTCGGCGACGCGCTGCGGCAATTCGCCCATCAACTCGGTGCCCCGGTGGTGGGCGCCTGCCACGTTACCTGCTCAGACGAGGCCGAATGGGAGTGTGCCGAGGCGCTGCAGCGATGGTTTGTGCGGGAACTGCTTCCGGATTTGAAGGCGGACAGTCGGGCCCCCTTTCGTTCGATCAACCTGGGCGGGCGCTACGAGTGGGGCGCGATCCGGGTGGCCGAGCAACACTACGCCACGCCCGCGTCGCAGGCGGCCTTCAAGCTGCTGGTCGTTAAGATCAACGCCCACGTGGCCGTCGGCCCGTCGGCCCAAGGACCCGAATACGGTTGGATCCAGCGCTATGGCCGGAAGTCGCCCTGTTGCGGGGCGTTGGCGGGAGTTTTCGAGCGGTTGCCGTTGCCGGCGATCGAGGAGTTGCGCGACAGCTTCCAAAGCGACGGCCGGGACCGGATCGGCGTACTGGAGGATCCCAGCCGGGTGACGCCGTCTCATCGGGCCTTGCTGGCGGCGGTGGTCAGCGCCCGGCTTCAGGCCCGGCGTGCGGTGTCGGAGATCCGAGAATACCAGCCCCTCACGCCCACCGTGTTCCTGGTGCTCCCGTGTGTGACCGTCAATCGTCCCGAGCCCGACACCGAGTTGGTGATCGGCGAGTACGGCATCGACCACACCGGCGCCGTGGCGAAGGTCAAGTATCGCGGCCTGGGCGACGACCCGGCCGCGTATCGGCTGCGTCACGACCAGGGCGGGGCGGTCCTCGAGGACGATCAGTGGCCGCCTGAATGAGACGCGCTGAACCCTTTAGCCGGTTTGCACGGACTCGACGAAATGGTAGCATAACGAATTCCCGGGCAGTGGGCTGACCTAATGACCGACCCCGCCAGAACGGTTCGTATCCAGAAGCTATCCGCCCAAGGGACCGAACCCGACCTGCAGCACACCACGGCGGCCGAGCGGATCGCGATGATGTGGCCGCTGGCGCTGGACGCCTGGGCCTTTATGGGAGAGAGCCTTGCTGAATCCCGACTTCCACGACATGTTGTCCGCCTTGTGCGACGAAAACGTTGAGTTCATGGTCGTCGGCGCCTATGCGTTGGCCGCCCACGGGCTGCCCCGGGCCACCGGCGACATCGACATCTGGATCCGCCGCTCGGATGAGAACGCCCGGCGCGTCTGGGACGCCCTGGAACGCTTCAAAGCACCCCGGGCGAATCTCACCATCGACGATCTCAAGGTTCCTGACGTCGTTTTCCAGATTGGTGTGGTGCCGCGCCGCATCGATATTTTGACCTCGATCGACGGGGTCGAGTTTGCCGAGGCCTGGCCCGATCGAAAGGAGATTGAGGTTGAAGGCCGGAGGTTTCCGGTGATCGGACGGGCCCACTTGCTGCAGAACAAAAGGGCCTTGCAGCGGCCGCAAGACCTGGCCGACGTCGCCCGGCTCGAAAGCGAGGAGAACGCGTAGGTGAAAGGAACGTTGACCGGGAAGCAAATGAAGCACTCATGAATGATGGCGACCACGTGCCTGATCCTACCCTGCTGATGCTGTTCGACGAAGTTCGCCAGAAGACGCTGGAGGTGCTCGAGGGCGTCACCCCACAGCAATCCCTCTGGCGGCCGCCCGGGCTGCAAAACAACATCCTCTGGCACGCCGCCCATAGTTTTGTGGTGGTCGAATCGCTCACCATGCGGGCGTTGGACAAGCCGCCGCGGATGCCGGAAGGCTGGTTCGAGATCTTCAGTTGGAAGGCCCGACCCGCCGATTTCCCGGCGGATCGATGGCCGCCGCTGAATCGGGTCGTGGACGAACTTCAGGCCCAACCTACCTGGCTGCGTCCGATCCTGGCCGAGCTGAGCGAAGCGCAACTGGCCGCGGCGGTCCCCCGCAAGCCCGACCGCACGGTGCGCCACCTGATTGTTCACGCGATGCACGACGAAGCGTGTCATGCGGGCGAAATCTGGCTTCTGCGCAAGATCCAGGGCTTCACAGGCACGACTTCAGGATCAACGCCAGGAAAAACAGAATGAACAGCCCAATCACCACGTGGAAGCATCCTGGCGGGTTGCCGGCGTAATCGGGATCGGGCATGGCGCTTCCCCCGGCCTGCGTGGCAATGGCACAGATTATTGCTTGGCGGCCGATAAATCTTCGGCCACGAAATCAAGTCCCAGCTCTCTCAGCGTCTCTGGCTTCGGCACCCCGGTTTCGGGATCCCAACCCATGGCGTTTAGATAGTCCTCGACTTGGGCGTCCAGGTCGACCGTGCGGCCGGCCGTGGGGCCTTCTTCCAAGGGCGGGTCGCCGAGCACCCGCGGCGGAACCTCCACGTCGATGCTGCGGACGCCTTCCCGCAAGCTGAACGCCGTCCGCAACGCCGCGATTCGGGCCCCGGCGGTGAGCACGTCCTCGAGCGTGAACTTCCGTCCGGTCACGCAGCTCAGCGAATCGGTCAGCGAGTCGGGCTTCAGCGTCAGCAGGGCGAACATGCACATCCCGGCCGATTGGCCCACATGAAAGTAGTTGTTCACCCTGGCATGGAGCCGTCCCTTGCCGGCGTAGTGTTGCGGCGGCTGGGGCTGTTCGACCAAATCCGGCGGGCCGGCGCCCAACTCGGAGATCCACGTGCTGACTTGCGTGTGGCGGCCCGGCGTGGCGTCCATCTTGTAGGTGGTCGCCGCACTGGGGACCAGGCGGGGATCGTGCATCGGCAGCTCTTCGCCGCCGACGTGAATCGCGAAACGTTCGGCGCCGTTGCCGATCCGCTCGGCCGCCTTCCGCACCCCGTCGGCCAGCACCTCGCCGAATCCCTCGCGGCGTCCCATCAGCCGGGTGATTTCCACGATCGCTTGGGCGTTGCCCCAGCGCAACTCGATTCCGCCGGTGTCTTGCGGGGTGATCAGCCCCCGCTCGAAGCACTCGATCGCAAAGGCCACCGTACCGCCGACGCCGATCGTATCCATTCCCGCCCGGTTGCACAGGTCGTTGCAGAGGTTGATCGACGCCAGGTCGTCGTTGAGGCAATTCGCGCCGAACGCCCCCAGCGTTTCGTACTCGGGCTTGTGCCCGTCGGAAGCGAAGGGGCCGTCTTCCACGCGGGTCAGCCCGCCGCAGGCCAAGGGGCATCGCCAGCAGTTGTATTTTTTGTACTCGATCTCCCGCACCGCGTCGTCGCTGAGCTTGCCCACGGTGGGGAAATCGACCTCGGCGGTGCCCGACCAGTTCTTGACCGGCGTATCGCCCTTCAGCGCCAGCCCGGCCATGCTGCCGCAGGTGCCGTAGCGGCGTAAAACGTCCCACCGAGGGCGGGTCTTGAGGAACTCGCGGTGGCGGTGCATGGCGGCCTTGAGTCCTTCGGGATCGGCGATCGGCACGTCCTTGATGCCGTCGCACAGCACGATCGCCTTCAGCCGCTTGGAGCCCATCACCGCGCCCAGCCCGCTTCGGGCGGCGGCGCGGCCCTTTTCGTTGATGATGCCCGAAAGCAGACTCAGCCGTTCGCCGGCCGGTCCGATGCAGGCGGCTCGGGCTTGGGGGCCATGGAGCCGGCGGATGGCGTCGTCGGTTTCCGTGGTGTCCAGCCCCCAAAGGTCGTCGGCCGGCAGCAATTCCGCCCGGCCGTCGCGAAGCAGCAGGTAGACGGGCCGCCGGCTTTGGCCGCTCAGCACGATGCCGTCGTAGCCGGCGCCCTTGATCGCCGGCCCGAAGGTGCCGCCGGAGTTGGCGTCGCCCCAGCCGCCCGTCTTGGGGCTCTTGGCCGTCACGACGTAGCGGTTGCTGGTGATCCCCCCGGTGCCGGTCAACAGTCCGGCGAAGAACCCCAGGGTGTTCTCGGGTCCCAACGGGTCGACGCCCGGACGCTGCATCTTGTAGAGGTAGTACGCCCCCAGGCCATACCCGCCGAAGTAGTCCCAATAAAGCTCATCGCGGGGCTGCTCGACGCTGACCTCGGCGGTGGTCAGATCGACCAGGAGGATTTTTCCCAGGGTTCCCGGCACGGGCATTTTGGCGACTCCAGTGATAACCAAAGGGGATTAGGAGGTTAGGGGATTAGGGATTAGGTTTGTCCCCGCAATCCTAACAGCCTAATCTCCTAATAACCAATCTTCCAGCGGTCCCTGATGTTGCCACGTCGGCGAGGAAATGTCAAGAGGCGCCCGATCACTCAATTGCGCGGCCGTGGGCGGAGACTGGGCCATCTATCGCTTGCCCGCCCATGGCGACAACACGACCGACGACCATGACCTCGAAGCGATCTTCCGGGCCGCAGTCAACGGTTTCGGACTGCTGGAGCCCGTGTGGGACGAAACGCATCAGCACTTGCAGTGGTTGGCACGGCATCGGGGCGACCTGGTGGAAAAACGGGCGAAGCTGCAATGTCAGATTCGCCCGTATCTCGAACGCTGCCTGCCCGGCTACGCGGCGTTGTTCTCCGGCGATGATTTGTGGAGCCGGCCGGGATCAGGGGATCGGGGCGGATCAGGAACGTGAGGCCCGGTTTCGAGGATCACAAGCGCGATGCTCGTTCAGCGGCCGCCTTCGCCTCTTCCGTAGTTGTGGGATCTCGACCGTCGTCGTGCGGCCGGCCCGGCTCGATCAAGGCTTCGGCCTCGCGGAGAACGATTTGCGTGTTGCACCACGTCGTTGGGCTGAATGATCCAAAGGGCTGCAATGGACGGCCTTCCTCGCCGGACGCCTCGTAACTCTGCATTTTCTGCCGAGCCAGCTCCAGCTCTTGCCTCGCCGTCTCGGGACGTTTCGACTCGTAGTAGGCCATGGCGCGAAAGCCGAGCGAGATTGCCGTATCCTCCTTGTACACCCTTGGAAGGACCGTGAGCGCTTCGTCGAAGCGACGACGCCGGTACGCCACCATCCCTTTCGCGAGTGCTTGGGCGCCCTTGCTCCTTTCAGCAAAGGCGCGATTGGCGATCCGGGAGAGCACGTCGAGATCGGCTCCCGAGTCGGGGGAGATGGTGCATAGCTGTACCAAGAAAGCCGCCACGTAGATGTCGTGGATGTCGTCATTGTCGGCACATCCGTCGAAAGCGTTGCGGCCTGCCGTCGTGCAGCGTGACCAGGACGTTGGTGGGCTTGATGTCCCGGTGGATGATTCCCTTCTGATGGGCGTGCTGCACGGCCTGGCAAACGAAAACGAACAGCTCCAGCCGCTCACGGGGTGCGAGACTGTTCCGGTCACAATACTCCGTGATCGAAATCCCTTTGACCAGCTCCATCACGAAGTACAGCCGGCCCGACTCGGTGGCCCCCGCGTCGAGCACCCGGGCGATGTTCGGATGCTCCAGAAAGCTGTCCGAGCGGAAGTGGGCATCGATCAGCTTGCGGACGCGACCCTCGAGTTTCCCATCCTCGCCGCAGGCCCGGTCCAGATAGCCGTCTCGCTCCTCATTCGAGGTGATCTCCACCGCGGCCGAGAAGACCGCTTCGGCAGTTGGAGTTTCGTTGGCCATCGCGTGGCGGTCCCCCATATTCGAGACTTCTCCGGTTCAAGCCTACGTATTCTTGCAGACTATGCCGTCTCAGGCAAGCAACTGCGTGCCTCCTTCATGATCGAACACTCGACCGGAGACTTCGGGAAACCCGGTCACCGGATCGTCGGTGACCGCCAGCTCCACGAAGTAGCTACGGTTCAGGTCCAGCAACCGATCCCACGTCACAACGCTCGGGTAGTCACCGAGGACGGGCCCACCCTTTACCACGTGGAGCCGTCCCCAATCGTCCTCGTTGCGATCGAAGGTGAGGCTGACCCAATACGAATGTTCAAAAAAAGGCGCGCTGCCCCCGGCCCATAGAAACACCCAGTCATCCGTTGTTCCGGCGGAATTGATCTCCGCCGAGACACGGACGTCACCGGGGAAGATCTCCAGGTTGAACCCGTTTGCAAGTGTCGTTCCCCCGCCGTTTGCCGATACGGGATCCCACATTCTGAGGAATCCGCCGTCGACCAGAATCCGCCGCATCGCTTCGGCGGCCGCGGCAAAGAAATGCCCCCGGCTGTCCCAGTGCTGGGCCTCCTCGACGTTCATCAGGCGGATATACGCCTCGTGGACCAGCGCCGTGGCCTGCAGCGTTTGCCCCGGCGACTCGTGCGCCAGCTTCCCGGCCGCCAAGCGGCGCAGCTCGTCGTACACCAGCGGCAGCAATTGCTCGGCCGCCTTCCGGTCGCCTTGCTCGATGGCCGACAGAATACGGGTGGCATCGCTCATGGCGGATCACTCGGACGCGAGTTCGGCAGTGCCAAGTATGTGGAGTGTGTGTTTCCCGGGCAAGATACGCCGCGGCGAGACAACACCGTGACGAAGCTGAGGATACGGGTGGCTCCCGCACGCGTCAAGCCTCCAGCCGACCGCGGCGGCCGGTGGGCACCAGGGGATCGGGTGGGTATTTCAAACGAACTCGACCAGATCCATCAAAAAGGCAACCATACGTGGTAAATCAACAACTCGTGTGGATTTCGGCTGTGTTTTGTCTGATGGACGCCGCTGTTGTGGTTGGCCATGATGCTTGCCTGTTCGAGCCTATGCGGTGGGCGGAGCCGCAGTCGGTTTCGACTGCCATGGAGGGCCCGATCAACTGCCGAGACGGCCGCCGGCACGTCTCCATCCATCACGTAGCCGAGCATTCCGCCGCAATCACACGTCGTGGGATACTGGCCGGAAATGAAGCAGCCCATTCCCTCATCGCCGACGTATGCGGATGCTTCGGTCGCGAAACCGGAATCGTATTGGACGTTCAGTCGCTTGCACTCGAACACGAAGTAGGCGTCGGGATCCGGCGAAAACGAGTGGATGTAGATGTCAACTCTCCCCGACTCGGAATCGGAATCGGCGTCGGCAAGCGGCGTCTGAGGAAGGAACTTGAAATTCGGTCTCCGCTTCCTTCTCATTGCGTTCGTGAGATGCCCGACAAAGCGGTTCGTTATGCGGTTTTCGATCGGGTTGCTTTCGGGTCTTGGCGAGTTGGGCCATTCTTCGATGACGACGGAAAAAACCTCCGGCAGCAAGTCGGTGGGAAAGGCATCTGCATAACGGTCGAATTCGCCCGCAACGTTCATCGGCGTCTTCTCTTCGACTGGATGATGGCCTGGAAGACGGCGTCGGCGTCATTCAGGGCAGACGTCTTGGTCCAATGGCCGCGCAGGTCGGGCTTGAATATGCGAATCTTGTCTCCGTCGCCGAAGATAATGCCTCGCAGATACTCGAACGCTCCCCGCTGCTGCGTAGACGCGTCGGCAATCCGCGTCACTGCCTTGTCCAGCCGCCCGTTGGCGCGGACTTCGCGACAGGCGGTCTTCTTCGCGGCCTTCCCGATCGTCACGAGGACCATGCCGGTCGTGTCCAGACAGGCGCTTTCGGCGTAGAGATAGAACGGCTGCTTTCTTCCCTTCGGTTGATCGATCCGCGACCATTCGTTGAGCGTATCGCAAAGCAAAGAGGAGTAGGACAGGCGTTCTTTCTCCGTGGTTTCCTCAAGCGCCCGAATGGATGAGTCCGGTGTGGTCGGCGTCGAGCTTGGCTCGTAAACGTTGCACGTATCCTCGACGAGCGCAATCTCTTCGTCGGATAACTCGAAGTACTCGTAGACCAGCGGCTCGAGTTCGGCCTGCAATTGTTCGACCCGGGTACGGCGGGTTTGCTCGATGGACTCCGATCTTAGTTCGTAGCCAGCTTGTCCCTTGGCCGCCTTGCTCGCTTTGGCGTAAAGATGCCCGATTTCTTGTTGCAGCGTTCGCATTCGCGAGGCCACTTTGCTGACAATCGCCTTGGCGCGTGGACTCGAATGGGGGCTGTCGGGCAAAGGGAACGGCAATCGCATTAGCTCGTGGACGAGTACCCGGTCTCGTTCTGTTCCCCAACTGCTGGCCGTGTGAAAGAGGAAATATGCAGCAAGTTTGGATTTCGCATAGACGGTGAAGAACCGAAGCAAATCCTCGTCTTCCGCTTCGCCGCCAATGCCGGTCAGCGAATCCTGATAGAAAACGTCAAAGTCCACAAACGAGAACTTCGTGAATCCGTTGTTGATTAGAACAAGCGGGGCTTGAAAGAGTCGTTCATCTGGACTTCGGCGGAATCCTTTCATCGACGCTCTGAGTTTCTTTTCGGGCGTTGACGAAGGTCTTCCTCTGCATCTCACCGATTGCAGACGCTCGCGTAATGAAATGCAGTCGTCTCTGACAACGAACATCTGTAGGTTATCGTCGACGGTCTTGACGAACGGGTCACTCGGTCTTCCTGGTATCGGTTTCGGTTCACCGTACGTATCGGGCCGTTCGTCAAAGGCAACCTGATACCATGGCTGAAAGCCGTGCCCCTTGACCCAACGCTTGCCGGAATCCGGCTCGTCCGCGATGCCGGAATCCGGCTCGCCCGCGATGTCGCCCAGCGTGTCCAATTGCAGGAGGTAGTCGAGGAACCTCACGTCCCGCTCCGTCCCCCACAAGTGCGTCTTCCACACGACGGCCGCCCGCGACTGGCGAGCTTCATCGAGTAGATGCTGCAGCGCTATCCACTTGCGGTCCTCGGGGGATATCGGCACGAGGCCCGAGCGCGGGTCCTGACGGCGGACTTTGGGAACGACGAATTCGAGTCGGTGCTTCTGTTCGTCCGGAATCTCCTTGCTGAAACGAATGACGCAACTGGGACAATCTGCCCCAGCGAAAAGGACGAAGCTGTAGTCGGCTAGTTGCAGTATCCGATCAACACATACCTTCGAAAACGTTGAAAACCACCTACCTTGAAACGCATCGGTCTTGTTGTGCAACACCTTCGTTGGTAACAAAAGGCAGCCAACGCCTTTTTCGCGTAGATGAAGCGGAGCCTTCCACATGAACGCATGCGCGATTTGGCGCTGGGGCAGGAAGATGGCCGTTCGCTTATCCTTTGCCCTGGGAGCATCTTCAAGGTACGGATTGCATTCGCCGAAGACCCATTTATCGATCTGCTTATCGGACGGCTGGTTGCGTCCCACCCAAGGCGGGTTGCCCAAAACAACGTCGAAGTCGTCGGCAATCGGGAGCTTCGGATCGAAGAAATTGCCCTCGAAGATTGCCGGTGTTTCGGTGTTCTTGTAATTGTCGCGCTCATACGCCAGCAGTTTGGGAAGGAACCTCTTCGTTTTTTCCTGGAACTCGCGCAGCTTCGGAGGATCGAACTGATCGAGAAAGGCGATATAGAGGCTGAAGCAAGCGATCCGGCAGGCCGTCAAATTAACGTCAACTCCGCAGAGTCGTTGTTCCAGGATGTCGAGCAGTTCCCTCGCCTTGGTCCTCATTTGCGATTTGGGATGTCGTCGCCGCCACTCCTCCGCCAAACGGTTGAATAGAATCACCAGGAAGACTCCCGAGCCGCAAGCCGGGTCGAGGTACTTCTTGTCCAGCAACGTCTCGAACGACCCAACCGCCTCGTCGACAACCATTTCGGCCAGGTGCTTCGGCGTGTAAAACGCGCCCTTCGCTTCTTTGTCCTTGGCGTCTTCCTCTTCAAGGAACTTCTCGTAGATGGCACTGATTGTTTCAACCGGAATAACGGAGAAATCGAATGCCCAAAAGCCGAACGTGTGTTGTCCCTTCTCGAGCTCTTGGCCCTCAAAGAACCGCTTCAGCGTATCGATGTCGTTATCGGAAACAGACCGCTGTTCGGTGTCGAGGTCCTCGTCGAACATGCTGCCGTTGAAGTCGCTTTTCAGTCGTGTGAACAGCTTATAGAGCAGTCTCTTGGCTTGCTCCGGCGGGTAGTCCCGAAGAAGGTCGACAAGCTTCTTGACTCCCTGCCTGCGAATGAACGGATACTCCTGCAGGAAAATGATTTCGCGGTCGATCAGGTAGCAGGTGAAGATGACTCTTCCGAGCAACTCGTGCACCCGTTTCCGCTCGGTCGGCGTGTTGCGGTGACAGAGAAGGTTGCTGACGACGCCGAGTTGCTTGAGCAGGTAGCGGTCAACGGCGCCCTCGGCGTTGAAGAACCTGAATCTGTCCGGTTTGCGGTAGTAATGGCCGGACGCCACCTGCTGGAGGAATCGATGAGCTTCGAGCGTGTCTGCAACGCGATCGAGCTTCTCGATCAGGCCCTTGTGGTCATCTACCTCTCCGTCCTCGTTGCTCGGCCCGACCATCCCCGAGAAGATGAGGACTCGGTTCGGGTCCTGAATCACCAACAGCGTGGCGGTGCCCTGATTCCAGAACTGCTTGTGCAGTTTGTTGACTTGCAGTCGAGTAACCGGACCGGTGAAGTCCTTCAAATAGACGGTTGGCTTGCCATCAATGCAGAGAATGCCGTCAAGCTTCATTTCCTGGAAAGCCCGACGCATATAATGAGCCTGCCCATTCAGATGCGGATCGGCCATGACCTGATCCATCGCACTGAAGAACCTGCCCTCGGCGTCGCGCGAAAGCCCAAACGTACTGAAATTAGCACCGACGGACGAACCCATCAAACGTTCTCAAGTTGGGGGGATTGGGTCTCGGCCCAAATCGACGTAAGTGCAAATGTCGTCGAGACTTGGGTGAATCAGCTTCCGCCTATTCCTCCTGACGCGGCAACCGGTATAGCGTTGAGTCTACCAAATCAGCGACCGTTAGGGCAATCCTGTCCCAGCATGCGGACGTTCTGGTCATGAACTTTGGTGGATCTCAGAGATACTCCGCGGGGAACTTCCACGGGTCGCGGTACTCGGGCACGGCGGCCTTGGCGGCTTCGGCGTCGCCGACGATCTGCTCGGTCTGTGGATCGAAACGGATCGAACGGCCCAGCCGGTACGAGAGGTTGCCCAACACCAGCGGCACGTCGACCTTGGTGTGGTAGAAGACGCTGCAACTGGGCTGTTGGCGGCTGCTGATGCAGTCGAGCCACTCCCGCTCGTGGCCCGGCGAGGGTGGAATCGATCTGGGCGGGGTTTCCATGCCGTCCATGCGGTCGCCCTCGGGCACGACCTTGTGCATGCCGTAGTTGCAGTACATCGTGGCGCCCACGGCGTGGAAATAGATCCCCAAACGCCGGGTCGGCTTGCCGCTGCCGAGGTCGAAACCGTAGCTGTTGGCGATCGTCGACATCCAGGTCATGGTCATGTCCGGATACTGCCAGAGGATCTCCTGGGTGTCGTAGGCGTCGCCGTCGTCGTCGATGCAGTAGCGGCCGCCCGAGCAGCTCGTCACGGTCGGGTAACCCAAGTCCAACGCCCAAATGGGCAGGTCGATGATGTGCGGGGCCATGCCGGGCGTCCAGCCGCCGGTGATCATCCAGGAACAATGGTTGTAGGAATTGGCCGCCAGGATCGCGTTGTACGGCTGCGGCGGGGCGGGCCCGACCCAGAAGTTCCAATCCAGCCCGGCCGGCGGCGTGGTGTTCGGATTCTTACCCACCCCGCCCGGTCCTTGATTCATCACGTTGAAGGTCCGCACCACGCTGACCTTGCCCAGGTTGCCCGAGCGAACCAACTCCACCACGCGGCGATAGTTCTCGCCGGCGTGGATCTGGGTGCCGACCTGGCTGATCACGTTGTGTCGCTTGACCGCGTTCTTCAGCGCCAGGCTCTCGCCCAGGTGCATGGTCATCGGCTTTTGCACGTAGATGTCCTTGCCGGCCTTGCAGGCTTCGATGGCGATCAGCGCGTGCCAGTGCGGCGGCGTGGCCACGATCACCGCGTCAAGGTCCTTCTGGTCCAGCAGCTCGCGGTAATCGTCATAGGGTTTGCAACTCTGCTTGTGACGGGCGACGACCGCATCGCGTCGCGGCTTCCACACGTCGCAGGCCCCGGTGACCGCCACGTCGGGATGTCTGGCACAATTGCCGAGATTCCCCCGCCCCATGCCCCCGCAGCCGATCAGGCCGAGATGGATGCGGTCGTTGGGACCGGGCGTGTCGTCTTGGGCCATGGCACGGGCCGGCACAACGTACGGGGCCGCCACGCCGACCGCCGCGGCGGCCGACGTGCTGCGGACAAAATCGCGACGGGAGAGTTCGTTCGATTTGGACATGGGATCAACTCCTTGGTATCAGAATCAACCGCAGGGTGGGCACTGCCCACCGAAACTGCTTGACGTTCACAACGCGACTGCTTGACGTTCACAACGCGACAATTGGTGGGCAGTGCCCACGCTACTAAAGTTTAGCCGCCGCGGCCACGCGGTGCAAAGTGCTCCCCGCGTGGCCGTGGGGGCTAAACTTCCGCAATCGCCGACGGAGTCGCCTCCCGCAGTTCAATTCTCCATGGCGATCTTCGGCGGATCGGCGTACGCCGCCCAAACGTCGGCCAGCGTGCTTTCGTCGGCGGTGCCGCTGTGAATCCACAACCGATGTTTCAGCACCAGCGGCTCGTCCTTTTTCAAGGGTACCTCGCGCGGGCCGGGAAAGGCCGGCATCACGTAATTGCAGGCGGGGTATTGATGGAGTTCGCTGGGATAGTCCGGATTGCCGACGTGCTCGAAAATGGTCACCCCGGATCGGCCGTTGCCGCCGGCGAATAGGCCCGAGTAGTCGAGCCACGCGCGCCGTGGTTTGGCTCCCTCCGGATCGTGGTGGGCGATGATTTCTCGCCCGTCGGCCGGCGCCGCACGGAGCCCGAAGCCACCATATCCCGCCTTGGGCCGCCCGCCGATGGCCACGCCGTCGGCCAGTGCCGTCAATCGAACCTCCACGTCGACGAATCGGCAGCGCCCCGTCTGTCGAAAGGCCCGGATCACCACTTCCTCGCGAACGATGGGGTCGCGATCGCTCCATTTCCAGACGCTTTCGGCCTCAACGACCGCGGCAACCGGCCCGGCCACGGTGCGGCGGACCGCCACCGGCCGGGCCCAAACGCCGCGGACCGCCCAGATATCGCGGACTTCATCCTTCCATCGCGTCACCGGCCACGACCAGCTCACGCCCCGATGGTGAGGATGGTCGCGAGGATAGTCGTCGGTCAGCGTCTCGCCGTCGGGACCGAACAAGGGGCTAATGTAATCACCCCGGGCATAATGTGCGGGTATTCCCTGCGGAACCGGGACGGTCCCATGGTTGAATCGCAGCACGGGCGCTGGACCTTCGGCCACGTCGAACGAGCCGGCCGCTGCGGATCGAATCGTCATCCGGCCGGTCGCCTTCTGGGCGGCCACGCTCAGCCGAAACCGTCGCGGGCCGTTCGGCCCCGGCGTCATCAGCCACCACAACCGGCCCCGGGCCGACTCCGGCGGGTCGGATACGAACTGGACGGCAACGGGCGAGTCGGACCCGTCGCCCGCCGCGGTCAGCTCGACCAGGTGCAGACATTCGGCTTTGGCTCGCCGGCCGAACAGTTGGCCCAAGTCGACCTCGATCGACACCGGCGCCCCCACGCGGGCCGCCGCGGCGTCACGGTCGGTCACCACCAGCGTCACTTCGGCGCCGCTGGCGGCCGGTGCGACGATCAGCAAGATCCACGTCAGAGATGTCAGTGATCTGTTCGTCATGCGATCCTCCAGTGCTTTCCCGAATTGTCCATGGACCGTTCGTAGTGACCGCATTCATGCGGTGCGCATGGTGTTATCCGCTGTGTTGGTGCGGTTGGCTGCGAAGCCGCCAGCGGCTTATCGTAGGGTGTTGGCCTGGCGGGCCTTCTTCGTTACGCTTTCGATCGTGACCGGCTTTCCGCCTTGACGTTTGCTTTCGTCGGCGGCTTCCATGAAAGTGTAGATTTCCAGAGTTTCTTCCGTGGAGACGGGCGGCTTGCCGGTCTTGAAGAACTTGCAGATCTCGACGACCAGTGGCCGGTAGCCTTCGTACTTGCCGGCCTCGCCGGAGCCTTTCGTGCCCTCGACCGTCGCCCCGTAGCCCTTCTGTCCGAGGAACGTTCCCCGGCGGCCGTCCTCCCAAACGCCGACCACCTTGTTCGGCTCTACCCGGGTCACCGACTTGCAGCCCGGGCCCATGATCGTGTAGAGGATCTCCACGCCGTGGATGCCGTACCAGAACAGATCGGGGTGGTGCGGCTCGATGGACATGGGGCTGATGGCCACGCAGCTTTTCGCCTTGCCCAAGGGAGACGTTCCGTTGCGGACGGCTTGAAAGCCGGAGCTGAACCGGGTCGAGGAACTCGAGAAGAACGGCACGTTGTGTTGCTTCGACAGCCGGACGATTTCCATGGCGTCGGCCAGCGAGCCGGCCAGCGGCTTGTCGATAAACACCGGTTTGCCGGCGGCGAATACCGGCTTGACCTGCTGAAGATGGGGCCGCCCGTCGACGCTCTCCAGCAGCACCACGTCGACCTTTTCCAACAACTCCTCGATGGAATCGCAGATTTCGATGCCTTGAGCGCGGAGCTGTTCGGTGTACTTTTCGACCCGATCGGCGCTGGCGGGCAGGTCGGGGCTTCCGCCGGGATAGCCGGCCACCACCGTCACGTCGGCCAGATCCCCCGTGGCCTTCGGATCGTTGATCAGATTCGTGAAGGCGATCACGTGCGAGGTATCCAGCCCGATGATCCCGGCCCGAAGCGGTTTGGCCGGTTCGCCCGCCCGGCCGGCGACCGCCAAAGATACAGCGACAACTCCCACGAACAAGCTTACGCAAATCGAACTTGAATGCATGGCAATCTCCTTGGAAAACGGCAACCAGGTCTCAGTGGCCCTCGATCGAAGTCACCGGATAGTCTTTTTCCACCCCGATCGGATTCGACCGATCGATATCGATGGGCGGCCAGACGTCGTCGCCGCGTCTTTGGGCATCGATCAGATCCATTTCATTGCCCATCCAACCGAGCCGATTGGAGTTCAGATCGAGCCACAGCGTCAGCCGCCGCCAGTCGTCGTCCGACATATCGAGGTCTTGGTGATAATCCTTGGTGGTGAGCGACTTCATGATTCCCGACGCGTGTGCGCCAAAGTGCCCCGGGGTGGTCCTGGAACCGCCGATACCCAGCATCCGCATGCCGATTTCGCCGGGCAGGCCGAACGCCAAGTGGTTCTTCGCCAGCGAGTCATACGTCATGTCGGGCGCTTTGGGGTGCTCCTGATGGCAAGAAACACACTTCTTGTCGAAGACGGGCCATTTCACCAGCTTATAGAAATTAAACGGAATGGCGCCGCTGGAGACTTCCGCAACGATCTTCGACGGGGGCCTCTTGAACGCCTTGCGACTGGGCATCGGCGGGGTCGCCTCCCATCGGCTCTCGTGGCAGCCCGTGCAGGTCATCTGCTCGCCGGCGTGGACGTAGGTCGCCGACCGCATCGATTGGACGGCCATTCCCTTCTCATCCAGCAACTGAAAGTAGAGCGGCTTGCCGACCGGCGCTTCACAATAGACGCTGCCGTCGTCTTCCACCGGGACGACCCCCAGCGGGATCCGGCCCAGCGACTCATCGAAGGAAGATATGTACTTGATCACCTGGCCGTTGATCTGGGTGCGCATTTGGGGGATGAGCTGGATGATACGCATCCACTTGATCTTGGTGCCCGCCGGCAGCGGCATGTCGCCCAGGTAGCAGTTGGCCACTTTGATGGTGGCCCGGCGGTGGTCGGGCAGCGAGGCGCGCCGGCCCTGCCACGTTTTGACGGTCACCGCCGGCGGCGTCTCGCGCGGCCGCAGGGGAAACGGATCCCTTATCCGAAAAGCCCCCTGGCCGGGATCGTAAATCACGACTCGATTCCCGAATCGGTCCAGAAGATAAAGCCCGAAATTGAAATTGCAGAGGTAGAAATCCTCGTCCAGCGGCCAGGCCGTGCCATAGGCGTGCGGCGAGTTCGGCTCGACTTCAGGAAAACCGTATTCCGGAGTAATCCGCTTGACTTGTGCCATCTTGCCGTCGTCGGGGATGCGAGGATCGACCATCACGAGACTTCCGGAAAAACCCTGATGGTGTCCCACGGCGGTTGCCGTGTATTTTGGGGAAGCGGGGACGGCCCGGAAAGAGATCTCCACGTCGGGGCGCAATGCCCGACCGCTGCTGAGCTTGTTCTGTCCGTATTGCTCCGGCTGCAAGCCCTCGACAAAAGCCGACCTCGGCAGCGGATAGTTGCCGTGAAAATTCCTCGGGTCGCGGCCGTCCGGAAAGCTCATCCACATGTGATGCGCCGAGGCCCACCACCGATCCACGTAGTCCCACCGCGTATAGACGAGCATGCCCTTGTGATTCACGCTGGGTTGCCATTCATTGGTTTCGTGATAGCTGAGGGTCACGATATCCGAGCCGTCCGGCTCCATGGAGTGCAGCGTGTAGGTCAAGGCCTTGGGGGGGATGAGGCAGCGGCCGATTCCGCCACGCCGGGTCGACGTGAACACGATTCTCCCGGAGGGAAGCAGGCAGGGATCGAAATCGTCCCACGGCCCGTCGGTCAGTTGCACGAGTTGTTGACTGGCCAGATCGAAGTTGAAGATCCGCCAGACGTCGGAACTTGTCGTGGCGGCAAACAGAAGCTGTGTGGCGTCGTAGCTCAACTCCAGGCCGGAGAACAATTCGGTGAGCTCCTTGCCTTGCCATGGTCCGGCAGCGACCGGCACGCCGGCCAACGGCTTTTCGATCTTGGGCCGGGATTTGAAGTCCCGAATGATGATCGGCCCTCCGCCACGGCTGTGCCCTCCCCAACTGGCCCTGGCCTGCTCGATGATTCGAGCGTTGCCCGGTTGCTCGAGCATGCAGACGATGCCGTCGAAGTCGAGCAAGGGATTCGCCAGCGCGATGGTTCGCCGCAGTTCGCAGACCCGGGTAAAGAGACTCTTGCGGGCGTCATCATCCGAGGCCGATTTCGCCGCGGCGGATAGTTCATTCAGATGCGTCTCGAACCGGCCCAGCAAAGACGAAGCGAGTCGCCGCTGGTTCTTGAAGTGCTGCAACAGCGCGGCGGTTCTTCTGATGACAATATCGAGGGGATCCTTGTCGTCGGGCCGTGTCAGCGCCTGTTGATCGAGGGCTTCGGCCCGGAGCCGATCGCGAGGCACGCCGTTGTAATTCTTCAACCGTTGGATCTGGCCGGCCAGCTCCTGGTACTCCTCGTTCCACACGTCTTGCAGGGCTCGGCCGGCGTCCGGCCGTTGAAGCCGAGCCGTCTCGGCTTGCGAGGCGGAATGGAGAAGCACGATCGACAGAAAAAGCACCGACCAAAGAGCTTTGTGGCACATAGGTATCCTCCCTTCGAATGCAAATTGGGACCGTCGTTGGGGATCCGGCCCGCGCCGGGCAAACGGCCGAAACGGCACTCCCCCTGAGTTTATCCGGCGTGACGGGAAAATCAAGGTTCATCCGGAATTTGCGTACCCGACCTACAGCAGAAGCACGGGTTCCTCTTCTCTGTCCACGGGTTTCTGGCAAGCTGCGGGTTTTCCGACGATTCGACGCCGTTCGGCAATAGAGAAGAGGAACCCGTACTTTCCCGCGGGTGGCCCCGACACTTTTCCGCAATCGGCGCAGCCACCTCTCTGGGTTTGTCGGAAAATGTGTCGGGGTTGCGAAGCAACAAGAGGATGTCGAACAAGTGCCTCCCGTGGCTGCGCCACCCGGACGGATTTTGCGAACAAGCCGGCACCAGACGCAACGCCTTCTCCGCAAAACCGTCCGGGCCACCCTCGAAGGTCAAGCTCTGTCGGGGGCACCCGGGAAGGAGGTGTCCCATGACAACTCGCAACCGTGATGACGAACCGTGTTTTCGAGCGGATCAGGCGTCGGAGCGAATACTCTCGGTCAGTCGCCAGACACCCGTTGTCGGGTTTCTTCCTTCGTCGTTGTCCAACTTGGCATTCTCATCCAAGCGCGACGCCCGCCTGTATGCCGCGTCGTATCCGGCCGCGTAGTCAGAGTAGTCGACATGCTTGTCGTAGTTGGGGATGTGTTGTTTCATCATGTGCTCAAATTCACTGTGGTGCTTCGGCCCAGGTTGATCGGCAAAATGCAGCCACAGCCAAAGTTCAAAACACGGGTTCGACACGGCGAGCTCCATGCCGTTGTCTCGAGCCATTTGTTTCGCGTTCGGGACATTCGGGTGCTGGTCAATATCGAAAACGCACCACACTTTGTCGTAGCGAAGGTTATCGTCCTTCTCCCGCCGGGCTCGTTTCTCCGCTTCTCTTTTGAGCTCTTTCGCAGATTCAACAATCGTCTTAGGAACACCAACGCCGCCTCGCACTTCGATACGGACTCGCGAATTCCTAGCGGCTCTTGCGAAACCATTCAGATACTCCGGCTCGGTTACTTCGCCCTCCGTGACAATCAGAATAATCGGCTTGGAGTCTTTGTAAGGAACTCGTCTCGCCGGGCGACGCTCTCGGTGTCCTTTTCCCACTGCGATCTACTCCGTTATCCACGCGATGTCGCCCAGAAACGGAATGGCGCCGTATCTGCCTTGCAAGTATCCACGCTCCAGATTCTCCGCCTTGCGGGGTTTGTAATCCGTCAGCGGATAGAGCCTCGAAGCGCCTTCCTTATCCTTCTCCGTGAACCACACCTGATCGCGCCGCAGCGGCGGTTCGCCAAGCGTCGTGCCCAACAGGTTCGTATCATGTGTCGTAAACACGATCTGGGCATTCTTGGGGTTTGTCTTGGGGGAGTTGAACATCTTCACAATTGCCAATCCCAGCGAAGGATGCAGGCTGGATTCCAACTCATCCACAAGCAACAGCCCTCCTGAATCGAGAGCTTGAAACACGGAAGGCGCCATTTGAAAGAGTGTCTTCGTTCCTTCCGACTCCTCCTCCAAATGCAGCCAAGAGTCGTCGTCGCCGGCTTGGTGCTGCAACAGGATTCGTCGTCGCCGAAATGTACGGCCTTGGTGTTCTTCTTTATCAACAGCGCTCTTTATGTCAACAATACCAATGTCAGCCGCTTTCAGTAGCTGCCCAATACGCGCCGCTAAAGTGTCGTCTGCTTCGTCGCTTTCGAAAAGTGAAAGCTGCCCATGGTCAGACGAAGGGAATATCTCCGAGATGAACTCCGCGTGAAACATTGGATATCCGCGACCTGGAACGTTTACGGGGAGGATTCCACGAAACCAAGAGTAAAGGGGCCTAAGCTGCTTATGTCCGTGCTGAGCAGCGGCGGACAGAAACAGTGCATTCGGACGAGTGACTTCTTCAACGGCGTCGTTCGGCCCCTGCATGTGCTCGCCAAACTTAAACCGGTCGCCTTCCCGCTCGAACCACACTTGCTTGCGATTGTTGGGCCAGGCAAATAGCCACTCTTCTACCACGGCTTCGTCGTCTACAGAAAATCCATATACATACTTGGTTCCCTCGACCAAGAACGAAGCCTCAAACATCGACGATTCATTGCGTTTGTCCCCCCACGCAAACGCAGTTCGAGGAATACCGCCCTCCGGCTCCCATTGTCGGTGCGAAAGGATAACGGCTTCGCGCATGAAGGCCAGCGCAGCCAGCACATTGCTCTTGCCGCTGGCATTGGCGCCATAGATCACGGCTGCCGGCAGTAGACTCTCGCCATGACCGGCAACGCCACGCGGCCGGGGGTCGGAGGATTCACCAATCCGCCCTGCTTCCAAAGTTAGCGCCTGCTCATCCCGCAGCGATCGGTAGTTCTCAACTCGAAATTCAATCAACATCGGCCCGCCTCTTGGTTGGTTGCCTACCCGTAGGTTCGGCCAATAGACGCTTCCGCTGCAATTATACTGCGCAAAGGCGGGCTAAAAACCCTCTTCTAGATGGATTCAGGCTAGTTCCCTCTAGAAAACTGCACAAACTCAGGACGTCGACCCTGATTCGGACACCCTCACGGAGGGGGGAGCGACTCTCCGTCGCGCTTGCACGAAGCCCCACGGAGTGTCTCCGCAGAGAGTAGCAGGAGGCGGCCCGGTCCGGCCACAAGGGTCTCTCCAGCTCGCTCCAGCGGGCCTACCAGCGGTGGCCTTGGTCGGAAAACGTGTCGCCGTTGCGAAGCAGCGAGAGGACGCCGAGCAAGTGCCTCCTGTGGCTGCGCCACCCGGACGGATTTTGCGAACAAGCCACCACCAGACGCAACGCCTTCTCCGCAAAACCGGCCGGGCCACCCTCGAAGGTCAAGATTTGTCCGGGGCACCCGGGCCGCAACAAGAGGTCGTGCCGGTCCATTTCTCGGTAACGGGGTCAAGGTAACGGGCCAATCGCTCCCGCCGGTCTATTGAAACATTTCCGCCTCCCGGTTTCCACGGGAAAGCAGGTACGCCAGCAGATCGAGCAACTCCTCGGCGTTGAGCCCGTCGACCAGGTGCTCGGGCATCTGCGAGAGCTTCGACGGCTCCATTTCATCGACGTCCGACTTCTTCAGTTTCACCGGCGGCTTGTCGGGGTCGGAAAGGTAGATTTCCAGCGTGCCGTCGGCATCGCCGTCGCCCCCGCCCTCGGCGCCGCTGGTGTCGACGACCAGCCCCTCGAACGTCAGCCCGTCTTGGGTGAGGACTACGTGGGCGCCGTACTGATCGGAAATGACCTTGCTGGGCTCGAGGATCGATTCGAGCAGATCGGCGTGGGAGAATTTGTTGCGTACGGTGCTGAGGTCCGGTCCGACGTCGCCGCCTTCGCCGTCGAAGAGATGACAGGCGGCGCACTTGGTGGCGTAGAACAGGTTCCGGCCGCTCTGGAAATCTCGGCCGTGCAGCCCGCCGTCGAGTTCGGCCAGGGCGTGCTGGACGGTCCACTCGCGTCCGGGTCCCTTCGCCTCGGTGACCTCGAACGGGGGCGGCGGGTCGAGGTCCTCGCCGGTGATCGAGGCCAAGGCCGCCTGTTCCGCTTCGGAGCAGTTCTTCAAGGCCTCGGCCCGAATGTTCTTCAGAAAACCGGCGTAGCTGGCCCCGCCGGTGTGCTTCGACGCCCGGTTGATGAACTCGAAGTACGTGCGGCGTTGGGCACGCGACCAGCCGTAGCGGACGTTGCGAAGCATGAAGGCGTAGGCGATCTTCTGCGACGGCGGATGGTTCTCCAGCATCCGTTGGATCGTGCCGCCGTAGCCGCCGTTGCGCCGGATCAACTCGGCCCAGTCGGGCACGCGCTGCGGCCGGGCATCGTCGATCAGTTGGAGCGTCTTCTCGACTATCCCCGGGGCGTCGAGATAGACCAACAGCCGAACCAACTCCAGGTTGACTGCGTCACTAGCGGCCGCGTCGCCGGCCGCCGGAAGGTGGGGATCGAGCCGGGCGATGATCCGGCCGATCCGCTGGGTATCGGGCCGGCCCATGCGAATGAAGCATAGCGCGTAGGCCCGCAAAAGCCCCAGCCGTGGAGACTCACTGAGCCGGGCGAAGTCCAACGTCAGCAGCGAATCCAACAGTTCGCCCTGCAACTCGGGCGGGCCGACCTGGGCCAGCGCCACGGCCGCGGTTACCTTGGCCTGCGGATCTCGCTCGGCAAGCGCCCGAGACCGCCATTGCTGAAGCGGTTGCGAGGCCACGGCCACCCGGGCCGCGTAGCGAATGAAGCGATCGGGGTCGCGCAGGTAGGGCCAGGCGGTGTCCAGGGCCGCCGGATCCTGGCGGCCGTGAAACGCCTCGAGGCGGTGACGAAGCTTCCTTGCGGCGGCGGCCTGCGGGTCACCTTCGCCGCTGGCCGGGGCGGTCGACTCCCGGCCCGTGTAGGTGACACGATACAGGGCCGACTGGGCGTTGCGTCCGCCGATCGTAAAGTAAAAAGCCCCGTCGGCGCCGATCACGGCATCGGTGACCGGCAGCGGCACGCCGAAGACGAAGTCCTCTTTGACGGCCGTATAGCTGCCCCCCTGCGGTTCGAGGTGAACGGCGTAGATCGTGCCGAAGGTCCAGTCCAGGGCATAGAGCGCGTCCTGATACTTCGCCGGAAACTTCGCCCCCGTGCCGAAGAGCACACCGGTGGGCGACCCGGGGCCGATGTCCAGCGTCGCCGGCAGGCTGTCTTCGTAGTAGTCCGGCCACTTGCCCGTGCCGCTGCGCCAGCCAAAATTGCTGCCGCTGGTCGCATGGCAGATCCGCGTGGGCCGATACCAGGGCATGCCCATGTCCCACTCCATGTCGGCGTCGAAGGTGAACATCTCTCCCAGGCGGTTCACCGCCACGTCGTACTGGTTGCGATAGCCGATGGTCAACAGATCCCAGTGCTCGCCGTCGGGGGTCATTCGACAGACCCAGCCGCCCGGCGCCATCCGTCCCCGGGCGTGTCCCCGGGCGTCCCATTGCCGCGGCAAGAGCAAATCTTCCTGCCAACCGCCCGGGAGCCAACCGCCGGGGAACCGTCCCCGGTCGACTCCTTCGGGCATATTGCTGTGGTTGCCTCCGTCGATCAACAGCGACTTACCGTCGGCCGAGAGGGTCACCGCGTGCAGGCCATGTTCGCCGCCGCCGGAGCCGGACAGGAGGCGTTCGCCCGTATCGAACCGGTCGTCGCCGTCGGCGTCGACGACGCGAAACAGTCCCCGGCCACTTTGGTGTACGTAGAGGCCGTCGAAGGCCCATACGAGCCCCATGGCGCCGCTTAGGGGAACGTCGATCTTCTCGACCGTTGCCTGAGCGTCCTGTTTGCCGATCGGCGGGGGCGTCACGCGGAACAGCCCGGCGCCGCCCTGGTCGGAAACGATCAGCCGCCCTTTTCCGTCGGCGGCCATCGCCACCCACGAGCCCTGCGTGGCCTTGGGCACGGTATAGATCAACTCGATACGGAAGTCGGGCGGCAACGTGATCGCGTCGGCCGGCGTGGCCTCGCCCGCACCGCGCGACGCCGTCCGTCCGGTCAGGCTACCCCATGGCAAGGTGCCAAAGCGCCCTTGGCTCACCGCGGCGGTCCAGGGCGCGTCGTCCAGCGCGATCGTTTGCCAACCTTCTTGTTCCTCCCCGACGATCCGCCACGACGTATCGGTGGCGATCTCTTGTTTGCTCCCGTCGGCCAGCGTCAGGGTCAGCTTCACGAGCAGGCCGGCCTGGTTGCCGCCGTCGTTCTGCCCGCGAACGGCCACCACGTTTCGGCCCTGACGAACGTGACGGCCCACGTCGCTGCGGACCGGCGTCTGCCACTCGGAACTGCGGACCACGAGTTTCCCGTTGAGATACAGCGTTAGCATATTGTCGCACGAGGCGAACAGTTCGGCCTTCTTGACGGGCCGGTCCACCTGAAAGGCCTTGCGAAAGAAGACCACCTCGCCCCCTTGGGCCTGCCCTTTCGGCCGGCTCCACAACCAGTGCCACTCGGCCGCCGTGCAACGGACCGGCGCCAGCCACGTACACACGACCAACAGAACACCAAGCGCGGGGATTCTCATCGGGATCACTCATTGGGCATGAAGCAGGGCGGCGGGCAGCGGTGGTTGATTCGGTCGGGACGATTCCGGCGGCATTTCCACGGATGGGCTCCCCCACACACGGAACGATTGCCCCCAACACGACATTGCCCAGTGTAGTCAGCCTGTCCCAGGAAAGCAAGCGACATGGATAAATGGGAAAAGTATCAGGCATTGACAAGCGTCCGCGGTGTTCGGTAGGTTGATGGAAAAGGCCGTCACCGTTTGTGAATTTTCCGTCAACCATTTGCGGCAGCCGACCCGGCCGCCTAAGCCATTATGCTTCCCAAAGAATTCAACTGCTATCTGGTCGCAAAAGACGCCGACGGAAACGTCTCCGGTTCAGTCACCGAACGGTCGCTCGAGGAACTACCCGACGGTGACGTGCTGGTACGCGTGGCCTATTCGTCGCTGAACTACAAGGACGCGCTGGCAGCCACCGGTCATCCGGGCGTGAACCGGATTTTTCCGCACGTGCCCGGTGCGGACGCCGCCGGCGTGGTCGCTGCCAGCGACGTCGACCAGTTGGCGGTCGGCGATCGGGTGGTGGTTACCGGTTATGAAATGGGCATGAACCGCTGGGGCGGCTTTGGCGAGTACATCCGCGTTCCGCATGATTGGATTGTACCGCTGCCTTCCGCCTTGAGCCTGCGCGAGAGCATGATCTTCGGCACGGCCGGTTTTGCGGCCGCGCTGTGTGTCGATGCGATCGGGAAATATGAAATCAGTCCCGACGCCGGCGAGATCGTCGTCACCGGCGCCAGCGGGGGGGTGGGCAGTGTCGCCGTGGCCATTCTCGCC
>SDBV01002859.1_pt1 | contig 25767 bp, 19 predicted proteins | sample 2277081 | NCBI WGS metagenome assembly SDBV01 (sample SAMN10402039, study PRJNA504765) | marine sediment metagenome | isolation source: marine sediment core GS10_PC15, 223 cmbsf | place: Arctic Ocean: Southern Knipovich Ridge | collected 2010 | reverse complement strand
CAGAACGGCAACGGACGCTTCCCCATATCGTTTGTATATCTTGATCGCCTGCGACGTTGAGATATCATGGCCTTGCAGAAACAACATGATCGACTGGATAGACTTCTGTTTGCTCCAAGCTTCACGGATTTGACCGGCCCGTTTCTTGCCGATCCCATTAACTTTACGGAGCCGCTCCGGCTCCTCGTCGATTACCCGCAGGGTTTCTCTGCCAAATGCATCAACCAGCCGCTTGGCGAATTTAGGCCCAATACCCTGCACAAGACCGGAGCCCAGATACTTCTCAATGCCCTTAGCAGTGGCCGGCAGGACAGTTTCATACTTCTCAACCCGCAACTGCCGCCCAAACCGCTTGTCCTCCACCCACTTACCCCACAACCGAATAGTCTCACCAGCCGACACAGCCATCAGGTTACCGACAAAGGTCGTCAGTCCCCGCTTTCCCTCCTCCTGAAGACGCGCAACAAAAAAACCATTCTCACGGTTTTCATACACTATCCGTTCAACAACGCCCTCGATATTCCCAGCTTCGTCAATAGGAAGGCTATTCTGTTCCGAAGTTTCCACCATGGCATCTACTATAATAGACCGTATTGACGCGACTCAAGGGGAACATATGAGTCTCGGGGCAATTGCACGATGCATATCTATATCCCGGAACCCACGCGCCGCAGAAAATCCCAGCGGAAAAGGCGCAGCTCATTGCAACAACCTTTACGGCTTCTTCCTCGAAGTCATGAAGACGCACCTGAGCATCAAGAAAGTGCCACTCGAGCGCTTCGACACTAAACAGAAAGTCGACCGCTTCAAACAAACTATCGACAGGCCTCGCGTCAGAACTCAAGATCCCTCACGGTCTCCTCGCCCTCGACGAGTTCGACCCAGAGCTCTTTTGTGATTTCTTCGGAATCGATAGGGAGGGCAAGAACTCGGATGAGAGCCTGGCCAGCGGGGAGGCCGTCCATGTAGTATTTTCCGTCAGCACCATAGGTCGTCTCTCGCACGTAAGACGTTTGGCCGTACCAGACTTCGATTTCAACGCGCCCTCCTAATGGAGCCCCGTCTCTGCGAACTACCATTCCGCTGAGTGAAGATGTACCAGTGTATGTGCCAGTGGAGACGTCAAAATCGACGATTGTGGTTTCACCTGAGACCACAATGGCTTGCTTGCGATATCCACCGCGCGAATCAAGACAAATCTCGACGAGTCCCGTGGGAACATGCACAAATTGGTAACGGCGGGCAACAGTTGTCTTCTTTACCGGTATACGTTCATCATCAAGAACACGGAGCGAAAGCTCGCGAGACCGGTACTTGCCGTTAACGCTTACCGTGCCCTCAATCGTCCCTCCCCTATCAAGCACTACCTCGATGTCAGCCGAGTCTGACCTCTCTGCCACGACATCCGCAACGGCGCAGGCGTAGTCCGGATGAACGATGGTTATTAAGTCCGGAATTTGCGCCTCGCTTGGAAAAACGAAGACTCCGTCGGCTTTGCTTCGTATTGCATTTCTGTAATCCGGGTGCTCGGGCAGGATCCCCTGGAAAACCGCAGCCCCGGGAACCGGTTCTCCTCTGGTGTTTATCACACGCCCACTGAAACGAACTGCCGATTCCAGTCTGACCAGAATGTCTTCGTAGTTTTGCTCGCGCTCGATTACGAGGGGAACAGCCGCGGGCTGGTAGCCGTCCGCAACTACGCGGACTTCGACATTCCCTGTGTGCCTACTCACTATATGAAATCGGCCATCCTCATCGTAGACCTTGTCTGCATAGTCCCATGTGTTATAGTGATCGAGCGGCACACGCGGATCAGTTACTGCAATCAGGAATCGTTCTATGGGGGCGGATGTTTGGGCATCGATCACGCGCCCCTCGATAATCCCGTTCCTCAATATGACGAGTACCAAATCCTGCGAGCCGGTAAAAACAGGCTCCATCTCAAGCTCCTGGCTCCTACTGAATTCCCTTGCGGTGAGGCGATAGGCACCCTCGTGCAACGGTGCCAATCGGAAATTACCCTCGGAGTCAGGACCGGTCTCATATACTATTGTGCCCTTGTACTTCTTTCCGGGCCATGAAGGGCCAGCCGCGGCTTTTGCACTTTCAATCGGCCCTTCTATGCTAATAGAGCCTTGTTCGATAGGCCGGCCTTGACTGTCGACCAGGCGCCCGGAGATCGCAAGATCGTCACGTGTTGCGGTGTGGACAACTATGTCATCGCTAGTTCTACCGAGGCCAAGCGCAACCTCCGTCACCGGCGTTACCTTCTTCCAGCTCTCAAGAATCCGTTGAAGTGTTCGTCCGAAGCCAGAAATGAAGCCACCACTGGCTTCGAAAGCTACCGAGGAGCGAGAAACGCCGTCGACCGTGACCCAAAGCCAGTAGGTGTCCGGCGTCAATCCCTCAAACTCGAAGTGTCCGAGATCGTCGCCGCGGGTTGTTTGGGGCTCGCTAAATGAGAGGGCAGAATCAGACCAGCACATTACGACTTCCTTGCCGGGGACTGGGGCTCCTGTTGTGTCAATAACGGTGCCGGCGATCCTTCCGGCGGGGTAGGCGACAAGCCTGAGATCGCTTACTTCATCAGGCTCTTGGAAAGCCCCAAGACGCCCGCTGGCAAATTCAGGGTCGCGTACTTGCACGTACCAGTTATGCACGGGGCCATACTGGGCTGTGGTTCCCGGTACCTGCAGGCTGAATTGCCCGTCATTGCCCGACTTGCCGGAACCAAGCTCTCTCCATCCTTCCACACTCACTCTTACTGTCGCGCCAGGTACAGGCATGTTGTTTGGGTCGACAACAATTCCTGAGACTAAGACGTACGGAATCCTCTTCAACTCAATATCAACGCGATTCTCAACGCCGCGAGCAATTTCCAGCCGTTTGCGCACACGGGTGTTCGATGCCCAGTTGGGGCCGCCTGGCACAGGGGCGTACAAGCCGTTTTCATCGCCGATAACATCCACGACACATTCCCTGAACAAGAGACCTTCGATACGAAAGCTGCCTTCAGAATCAGTAACGATCCCGTTCCACGAAAGTAGTCCAGCATAACTATCCAGTGCCCGTAACCTGATTCCTGGGATTCCTGCGTGCGTGTCCGCATCCGTTACGCGTCCTGTCACAATGCCTCCACGCTCGACAGGTATTTCGAGGCCGCGCTCCTCGCTTTCCTTGATCCATATTGTCTCCGAGGTTTCATTGATCGGCACAAAAGTCGAATGCGAGATACTGACAGCATATTGTCCCGCTGCAACGGTCTCGATACGGAATTCGCCATTCGAGCCGGTCCGTGTCTTATGCTCGACTGGTCCCGACAGAAGGACTTCCGCGGCCGAGACAGGCTTTCTCGTTGGAATTTCGATGACTTTGCCGTAAACAGTCGCTGTGCCCAGCGCCTCTTCAAGTTCACCTTCCGAAACTTCTTCGCGTTCCGGTTTGGCATCGGCAACTTGTGCCTCAAGCGAATTACCTTCCGGCTCTTGGCCAGGCGTCGGACCTTCTTCAGCAGCAATCCTTGATTGATACGGCCCTTTAGGCGATGTATGTATTCGGCTATCCTGTCGTGTAGATTCAGTGGCAGATTGCTTCATCACTATCCAGAATCCGGCTAACCCCGCGGCAAGAGCCAGTGCGCAAATTCCAGTCTTTCTCATCGTACTCTCCCTTCAAACCCTCGCCGTAGGGACGTCCGTTACCCAACGCCGCCCGCGCAGATCCAGGCGCGCGGTATTCCCGGGCCGGGCGTAAACGTCAAAGGTAACCGGCGACACAGCCATCAGGTTACCGACAAAGGTCGTCAGTCCCCGCTTCCCCGCCTCCTGAAGACGCGCAACGAAAAAGCCGTTTTCACGGTTTTCATACACTATCCGCTCAACAACGCCCTCGATACTGTCCACGTCATCGATGGGGAGGCCATTCTGTTCCGAAGTTTGCACCATAACATCTACTATAGTAAACCATGTTGACGCGACTCAAGGAGAACATATGAGTCTTGCGGCAATCACAGTGACCGGTGAAAATCAGGAAGGGCTGAAACAACGCAAAGCCCGAACGCTTACAGTGCTGTTCGGCGGACGCACAGACAGCCCTGAGTTCGAATCGCTTGGGGATGTGCTTACTCTCGAAAAAGTGGCAATGTGAACTGCTGGCGGGGACGGAGTATTTGAGTCCTGCTGCCCCGTCCCTGTTATGGCTAACGGTTTGCGGATGAGCGGCGCGAAGCGTCCGGCTCGATCCGCTGCTTAGGTCTCTCCTCACCCTCTAACTCAGAACGTTCTGGCTCAGAGTCTATTGCCTGTAATCTCAATTGACAAGCAGAAGGCGGCTTTGGGGGTAATGTGTTTAGGATCCCTTCGATCTCAGTAGGAAACACAATCCCATTTCTTTCGTAGTAAGCCTTAATCATCCAGAGCGCGTCTGTAGAACCCGGATATTCACGAAAACCCTGGTCCACTGCCAGAACGTAGGTTGGAAGCTTTGTTTCAATATTCTTGAGCAGCGTCGCTTCCTTCCCGGCTCTAATATGAAGCGCTACATTGGCTTGATCCATAACCGCTGTCAGGTATTGATGTGCGAAGGTATTGCCCGCTAGCCGACCAAGGAAGAACCATGAGACAGCAATACCGATGAGGAATCCAAGAAGAAGAAAGGCCGCAGTTTTCAGTTTCGATTTCATGATTCTACATATCCTTGAGTTTCGACATTCGGCGAACTGACCTAACGTCGCGGATAACCTGCCTGGGACGAGTGCGGCGAAGCCGCGCGAGGAACCAGGTCAGCGTTCATCCGCTTGTTATGCGCCATTTTACGGCAAACGATCTTCCACAAAAGAAAAGAACAATTTCAATATGTCGCGATACTCGGTTACTTGGGACGGATGATATATGTAAGGACCATCCTTATGATGGGGCTCAGCAGTCTTCTTCCTGAAGCGTTCATTAATTCTGCCGAGATTGTGCAGGGAGATGTTGCGCAACTCATAGAAGTGACGAAGCCTCTCGTAGCCTGGAAATTCAGTGATCCTTATACCCGTCTCGTCTTTGAATCGGTGAAAGATGCCCATAGCTTGGCAGTCATTTCCCGTAAGCGATTCGGCGACAGACTTGAGATAGTATTCCAGAATTGATGAGATACCCGCAATCGCCAGAATAATCTGCCAAGCCTTGTACAAGTCGTAATTGTTCTGTTCGAGTAGCTCTTTCTTAGTAGTCGTGAGAAGAGGGCCATGCTCTCCAACTATATGGTCTATCTTCGGATTCTCGAAAGTACAATTGGGAAACAACAAGGAAAAAACCTCTCGATTAGAGAGGAGATCTCGGTACCTTGACATGGAGAGCATGGCAACGTGCGAAACCCAGTGAATAGTATCAGCACGAGCGAAAGCCTCTTGGGCGTCTTTCGTTTTCAATTCCACAACCATTCCTCTCGTCTCATTGCGCATAACAATGGTTATATGGTTTCTTCATAACACCTATGGGCCGCGAAATCGCGGCATAACACCCCGGCGCCTAAATCCGTATAAGCCTTGTGATTGCAGACGGTAAGGCCGTGTCGGCAAAAACACGGCTCATTTCTTGGGTGTCCCATATAGATAATGGTCATGATTCTCAGCGGCATCTTCCGGCATCCCCACCGCCTTTCCAATTACGGAAGCCAAACTTTCCGCAAGGCTGGGGATAGCGTCTTCCGTATTGCCTGAATCCGAAACGGCAAACTCGATTTGCACTGTGGCGCCTTCCGGCAGATCGGCGGGTTCGTCAAGCACAATCACGCCGTTTTCCACATGTCCTTTATAGGTCATCTCTAAAGCTCCTCACTTTTAACAATATTATTTTACCACAAGCTATTCGCATGTGTGTAACGAGCATCAAATCACCAAAACAGGAAGCCTGTATTGTGCGGGTTTCTGCAATCTCAAAAGGAGGAATGAAAAGGTGTTTACAGCGATTATTGGCGTTGGAGCCGTGCGCTGTGGTATTATCCCGCCCGATGTTTGTCGCCTGTGTTGTGGCATGCACTGCATTGTGTGGCGCATGCAAGCGTTAGGCTGTGTTGAGCGAAGTTCTACCGCGGAAACCGCGAACAGACGGAGGAACAAAGAATGAAATATGCATTGACTTTGGTGGCTGTATTGGCAATGGTCTTGACTGGATGCCAAGGCGGGAATCCGTTTAGCAGATCGTCTGATCAGCCTGAAGACTTCGAGAACTTTGAAGGTATTGACGATTTTTCGACAACCGAGGTTATCGAAATTGCTGAACCTGGACTTGCCATTGCAATGCAGCTTCGGTTCGACGATGTGCCCGTGCCCGCCGATGCGCGGCAGGACATCGAGAGGACTTACGTCTTCGAGTCGGCCGATTTGCAGATTGGAAGGATGGTTTTCACTTCCAAAGCCTCGACAAACGAGTTGGCGCAATTTTACCTTAAAGAGTGTCCTGCCGCGGACTGGACTTTGGAGTCGGTGATTCAGGCGGATGGCGCGGAGTTGCTGTTCAAGAAACCGGGCAAACGCCTCACGGTTTCGATTCGCAGCCAGCGGGCCTCCCTATCAGGACGACTCTTGATTATCAACCTGACGCCGGACGCGACCGGCGGTTCGTATTAAATGAAATGTCACGGCATGGACTGACCTTGCCGTTAAATAGTAAATAAGCAAAGAAACGGAGTAATAACTGACTAATGGCTGCGAAAGACAGTGCAAAGAAAAAGAAAGACCATGAAGCGGCTGAGGGCGTCCACGAGGCCGTGGGCGATTTTGCGGCAGTAGCGGAACACATGAAGCAAAACCCAATTATTTATGGGGTTGGGGCGGTGTTTGTTGCCCTTTGCGTTGTGGCCGGAGTGATTTTTAACTTGAATTCACGAGTTAAAGAAAGAGAACTCACCACAAAGTACATACGGGCCCTGGAAAATGAAGACGCTTCAATGAAGGTAACCGCATTGGAGGCGATAGTTTCGTCGGGAAAAGGGACTATTAACGAAGGGATCATATATCTCGCGGCCGAAAGCGCTTATAAAGCCAAAGAATACTCAAAGGCCAGTGACCTGTTCACCCAGCTACGCGATGATTTCCCCGAGTCCAAGTTTGTGCCTGACGCCGTGGAAGGTTTGGGATACATTGCGGAAAATGCAGAGAACTACGACGGGGCAATCGACTTCTATAACGAGGTAATTAACACGTGGCCGGAGTCCTTGGCGGGTTATCGGCAAAATATCAACATTGCACGATGCTACGAAAAAGCCGACAGGCTTAAGGACGCGATAAAGGCTTACCAGCGTGAACTCGCAGTCTTCCCAGGTTCAAGCGTTTACAACGAAGCACAAGCCGCCCTTGACAGGCTTCGCGAAAAGCACTCCGAATTGTTCACCGAGCCAGAAGTGACAGCCATACTTCAAGACCCCCAAGCCCCTGCCGAAGAAGGCAGCGACACCACTGAACCCGAAGAAACAGAGACGCCCGAGCAACAGGACAAATAAAGCAACCAACTCGTACAGCTCAAATAGTCCAATTCACAACATAAAGCCGCGGCATACCCCAAGCCGCGGCTTCGTTGTTTTTTTGGAACACTTAAACTAAGGTGATCTTCCGCGGGTTAAGCAATGTGACATTTCTAATAAATCTTGCCGTCCGATGTTTTCAGTTGCCAAATCCGTTGGATTGTATTACAATAGATACGGGTAAGCTTGAGTGGTAGCGGAGGAACTAAGAGGTAGTATCATGAGAAGTATCCTTCCAGTCAGAACATTCCTTGTATTCACGGCGCTGGTAATGGTTTGTACCCTTGCTGCGTCCGACTCAATCACTGTGGGTGGAAAAAGCTACGAGGACGTTTACGTTCGCGAAAGCGATAGCTTTTACTTTGTTCAGTTGCCTTGGGATGGCTCCGTCCTGAGCGAGTTTAAAAGCGCAGTTGATAAGAATACCGTCGGAATCAGCGAGGACCACGAGTATCGCGCTACGCTCTTGGCTGAGTGGAAGGAGAACAACGCCAAGCGTCGCGGCATAGTCCCAGTCGAAGCGCTCGCGAAGTCCAGTAGAGGTGCCCCAGCACTAAGTGAACCTGTCGTAATAAAGAGTATGCGACCAACCCCCATTAAGGGCTCGAATCCAGTTCGCCGTCCCCCGGCTTATGCTGCTGAAATCGTCACAAACGGCCGCGTGCGACGCGTGAATCTCAGAGAAGTTTCTCTCAAGGATGCATTGAAGGCTTTACTAAGGCCAATGAACCTGGATTATGCGGTAAAGAACGGCTACGTGTGGATAAGCACGCCGCAGAAAATACGTACAGAGTCGTTTCAGGAACTTGAGACACGCTACTACAAAATGCGCAATTCTGGCGCGAACACTATGCCCAAGATAGTCGTGCAGAACCTGGGTGGATACAGCGGAGGTGGCGCGTCCGGTTTCAGCGGCGGTTTCGGTAGTGGTGGCGGAGGCTTTGGCGGCGGACAAGGCGGCTTTGGTGGCGGACAAGGCGGCTTCGGCGGAGGACAAGGCGGCTTCGGTGGCGGACAAGGCGGCTTCGGCGGCGGACAAGGCGGCTTCGGCGGAGGAGCGACCGTGTTCTCGAACATATCCGATCTTTTCAGAAATATCGACGACAGAATGGTGGGCGAAGCACCAGCCGTGATAAACCCCGTGGTAATAGCAGTCCAACGCGTGCGTCGATAAATCAATAACCTGAATCTAGTGGCTCCTAAAGCCTTAGATGCTTTTTCTATGGAAGCCCTTTTTGCATACGTGGAGCCTTCAAGAGATGGGTAGAATTGCGTTTCCAGCCATTTCCCTTTTCTTGGCCGTCATTTTGGCGCAGGAGGCTTCTGCCGGGATGACGTATACCAATCCAGTGATCAAATCCGGAGCGGATCCCGGTATCTTGACGCACGATGGGATATATTACCTTTACACGACTGGTTTTGGAATACCCGTGTACAGTTCCGAAGACCTCGTGAATTGGAAATCGCGCGGTTTCGCGCTGAAAGGCGGGAAGGCGGGGAAGAGAAAGTATTGGGCGCCGGAGGTCATCGAGAAAGACGGCAAGTTTCTAATGCATTACAGCGCTGAGTTGCCTGGCCTTGGCCACAGGATTTTTGCAGGAGTGAGCGACTCGCCACTGGGGCCGTTTACGGACGAGGCCAAGCCTATGTTCGACTTGGGGACGGCCTTTATCGACGCGCATGTTTTCATCGATACAGACGGCAAGGCTTACCTCTTCGCTTCGCGTGATATTTCTCAGAACCCAACCAGTTCAATATACGCAGTGCCGCTGAAAGACAACCTTGTCGAGCTGGACGGCGAACCGAAGTTTTGCATTGGCCCAAACGGCGCCTGGGAAGGGCGAAAATGGAATGAGGCGCCATTTGTAGTCAAACACAAACAAACCTATTACCTGATGTACTCCGCCGGTTTCTTTGGTTCTGAAAACTACGCAATAGGATATGCCACCGCAGAATCGCCGCTGGGGCCATGGAAAAAATATGCGGGAAATCCGATTCTGTCAAAGACCTCCGAGGTAGCGGGTCCGGGGCACCATTGCGTGACAAAATCCCCCGATGCTTCCGAGACCTTCATCGTCTACCATTCCCTAAAAAATCCAGGTCATAACTATAAGCGCCAGATTCACATGGACAGACTAAGATTTGTTTCTTCTGGCAATGGACCTGACGTTATGCAAGTGGTTGACGGCCCATCCCTATCCCCGAGGCCGGTACCGTCACAAACAAAGAAAGGCCACGGCGAAACCCCTTAAGATCCGCGCCGTGGCCCCTTCACTCCTCATAACCTTTTCCAAGCCAAACGAGTCTTACTTATCCTGGATAACGGCCTTTTCTTTAAGGCTATCAATAAAGTCGTCGATGCACTTGTTCTCGGCCTCGGTTTCGAGTGTTTTACTCACCTCTTCGGCAACATCTTCGAATGGACGGGGATTGGCCGGCCTGCGCCCGAGGACTTTTGCAATGTGGAGTCCGAAGCAGGTGTGAAAAATATCACTGAGTTGGTCCTCCTCCATCGTGAATACCACGTCCTCGAATTCCTGAACCATTTGGCCGCGTGGAAACCAGCCCAAGTCCGCGCCCTGGCCGGGACAATCGGACAGCCTGTCGGCCACTTCATTGAAATCCGCCCCGGCCTCCAATTCGGCTTTTACGTCTTTCATCTCATTGTACGCTGCGGTCCTGTCGATTACGTTGCTGCTGTCGACATGTTTGACAACGTGCATGGCGTGAATAAGTTCCGGCTCAGTGAACTCTTCTTCATGCTGGTCGTAATATTCCTTCGCCTGCTCATCAGAGATTTCAGTCAGGTCCTTGCACACATCATCAAGCAGCTTGTCGATCTTCAATTGCATCTCGACGTTCTTTTTGACCTCTTTGACCTGTTCCTCGGGAAGCTCGTCTTCAGCACCCTGAGGCGCGTGTTCAGCCTTGAGCTTTTCAAACTCAGCATCAATGTCCTCATGCGGAACCGTGACCTTTCGGCGCGCCACCTCCTGGTTTATGAGCACGCCGATAATAGCGTTGTCCTTAGCCGCCTTTTCAAGCTCCTCTTGGACTTTTTCAGGATCACTAATTTCAGGCGCAAATTGCGGATTTGCGCGTAATTGTTGCATCGCCTGATCGATGCGGGTGTTATCTATCTTTTCTCCATTTACGATGATTGCCATTAACAACTCCTCAATTAAGTTAGCTCTTTATTTTCCGATACTGATGACACATCATGCCGGGGGCGACACGGAATCAATCAGTATTATTTCTTGCTCGGTCAATTCGCCGCACCCTATCACTTTCCAAACGCTTTTTCCCAGAATTCCGTAACGCATTTGGTTGGCCTATATGCCAAAAACACATCGTGCAAGCGAACCCGGATTGTCTCTAAAACCGGCGGTGCTTGTCAATTTTTTGCCGGCCCAAATCCGTACTGCGGGCAAGGTAATTTCGCGCTCTGGCACACTTCCCGTTGGCCCATGCACACCATTCTGCCCAACCAAGCGGCGGTGTACTTTCCGGTCGGCATGGAAATAGTACTATTAATTCGCCAAATGAGCTATAATATCATCGCGTATTGAGCAGTCTGACTCAAATCTAAGGAGGGAAATCGCGATACTCACGGAGCAGCATAGCGCGCCACAGGCGGCAACCAAAGAAAGAATGTCAACCACGGAGATCGCGGAGACACGGAGAAGAGCGTTTTCACCATGAAGCACTTAGCGCGAATTGGGAACACTGAAAAATAATGAACTAACAGAATCATGTTTACAGAATCATGGGGTATAAATATGATTTTGTTGTCATGATTCTGTAAAAAACAAAAGGAAGCGATTCCCTATGGACGAGCCGTGCAAAGGCCAGTGGTAAATGTTGCCACAAAACAACTTATAGGGTACGCGGCATGAAAACTTGTGAAGCTTACACAGATTCTGGATGATTGTAGTATGAATAGTGACGACGCCAATGTTGAGAACCTGCAGAAGCACTATGTAAAAGGCAATAGTTCTGAGTTTTCCCGAGGGAGCAGTCTGAGAGGAAAGCTGACTCTGTTTTTCGCTCTGATTGCGATTATTCCTGTAGCAATCGTCGGATATTTCGAGATTCAGGATTCTCAATCCGCCTTGGAGAAACATATAGGAGACTCCTCGCTTGAGTTGGCGCGTATGACGCTTGCCAATATCCAGGAATACCTTTACACGGTAACTTCTCAAGTCCAAAAATGGGCATCAGATGAAGCCGTCGGCCTCACTTGGGAAGCAGGGCGGGGATTGGACCACGCTTTGGTTCATATGGCTAACCTTAGAGAGGCAAACGATGAATTTGCGCTGGTCGCCCTTATCAAGCCTGATGGCAGTGTCCTGGCCGCGCATCCGGCTGAGTTCGCCAACATTGACCTTAGAAGCAATCAGGCATTCAAGGACGCTCTGGGTGGAAAAACCTCTCTTGCTGACGTGGAATTGAACGAGACGGTGGGCGACTATGTAATGACAATAGCGTGCCCAATCAAAGCTTCCGAAGAACAAGATTCCGTCTCCACCGTACTGTGCGTTCTTCTAAAATGGGAACGCATAGACAGGATGATTACCAATATCAGGATCAATGAGAAAGGACAGGATTACGCGAACCACTTTATGCTGACTAACAGAGACGGCCTGACAATTTCCTGCAGCAATCGTGAAGAATTGTTCAAAACCAACCTTGACGATGTAGGAATGCTTTCGAGCCAGTACGCAGGACAGCAAAAAGAAGGATACTTGGTGGAAACTTCCGAACACGGACTGAAGTCTTTCGCTACCTACACATATTCCAAGCCATACAAAAACCTTTCGTCTCTGGGATGGCGGCTGATTTACTTGCAAGACGCCGACATTGTGTTTTCCGCGATTCATTCTTTGAAAAAGACGCTTGCCGTCATTCTGTCGATTACGATCTTGGCTGTTTTAGTGGCTGCGTTTCTCCTGGGCAGGAAGGTAGCCAAGCCTATTCTGGCAGTGGCGGAAGCCGCGCGGGAAATCGGACACGGAAATCTGGAAGCTGCTGTACACATCGAGTCCAACGATGAAGTTGGGCTTCTGGCGGACTCATTCAACAAGATGTGCCTGGACCTTCAAGAGTCCGGCAGGGCGCTCAAAGAAAACGAGGAGCGGCTGAGCGCCGTGATCAACGCCAACAAGGACGCGATGATCGCCGTTGACGAAGAAGCCAGAATTATACTTTTCAACCCGGCCGCAGAAAAGATGCTGGGTTGGACGAGCGAAGAAATCCTGGGAAGCTCTATTGAGCTCTTGGTGCCAGAGGATATGCGCTCTGAGTCCTCGGTTATCTCCAGTTTCTTCGGTACTGAAGAAGAGAGGCTTTCCTTCGGAGATACTCTTGAGCGCACGGCATTGAAAAAGAGCGGCGCACTTTTTCCGATTGAAACGTCTTTTTCGACTGGCATGTGGGGAGGAAAACCATTCACGCTCGGGATCGTCCGCGACGTTTCCCCGCGCAAGGAGCGCGAGGAGCAGATAGAAAAGGGCTATAAACTTCAGGATCTGTTGAATTCCCTTTCACTTACTGCTCTGGAAGATCTACCTCTTGATGAACAGTTGCGCAAGGCATTGGAAACCATCATCAACAGTCCTTTTCTGCCGCTACAGACAAGCGCGGCGGTTTTTCTCGTTGGAAAGCCTGAAACGCTTGAACTGGAAGTACACTGCAATCTTCCAAAAGCAGTGCCCATTCATTGCGCCCAAGTCCCGTTTGGCCGTTGCGTCTGCGGACGTGCGGCCCAAACCGGCCAAATACAATTCACCGACTGTGTTGACGAAAAACACGAAACCACTTATGAAAACATAAAACCTCACGGACACTACTGCGTGCCTATAAAGCATGAAGATGAAGTGTTGGGGGTGTTCTTGCTTTACTTGAATGAAGGACACGCATACAACGAGCGTGAATCTGAGTTTTTAATGGCGGTCGGAAACATAATGGCAGGACTGATAGTCAGAAAACGAAATGAAGAGGCACTTGTCCAGAGCGAGGCCCTTTACCGGTCTGTCGTTCAGGACCAAACCGAGTTCATCGACCGATTCTATCCAGACGGCACAATTATATTTGTCAATGACGCCCTGTGCCGCCACGCGGGAAAAACCAAAGAGGAACTTATTGGGACGGACTTCTGTAACTACTTGCCTGAAGAGTCCGCTGACTTTCTGAGACGCAAGCTGAAAAATGTCTCGCTAAGCAACCCGGTATTCGTTTATGAACACAAGGTACGACTGGAAGACGGCAGGGAAAAATGGCACAGATGGATCAATCGCGGAATTTTCGATTCGGACGGTAACATCAAAGAATTCCAGGCCATGGGCACAGACATCACCGAAATACACAAAAGCGATGAAGCCCGCACACGGCTGGAAACGGCCATAGAGCAGGCCAGCGAGGCCATTCTCATAACAGACACCGACCATGTCATTCTGTACGTAAACGCCGCGTATGAGAGAATCACCCAGTACTCAAGACGCGAATTGCTGGGACGAACAATGATGGACGTGGTCGAAAACAGCAAACAAGACCCGGAGATTCTAAGAGAAATCTTGGAGACCATCTCACAAGGCGCAACCTGGCACAGGCGATTTGTCGACAGAACGAAATATGGCGAACCATATAACACGGAAATAACGGTTTCGCCAGTGCGCGACAGCCAGGGAAACATAATCAATTACATCTGGGTCCAGCGTGACGTCACAAAGGAAGTCGAACTTGAACAGCAGTTGCAGCGCTCACAAAAACTTGAAGCTGTGGGCACTCTTGCCGGGGGAATGGCGCAGGACTTTAGAAATGTACTTGGAGCAATTCTTGGCTGGACGGAACTGGCGATGGACCGCTCGGAAAAGGGCAGTGATGTGTACGATTGCCTGCAGCATGTAGATAAGGCGGGAAGGCGTGTTAACGAACTTGTAAGTCAAATGCTGACTTTCAGCCAGCAGCATGAGCAAGATAAGAAACCCGTTTATCTCGACACTATAGTCAAAGAATCCATGAAACTTCTTCGCGGCTCAATCCCCCCAAATATCGGAATAATACAAAATATCGATGCCGGTTGCGGTCCTGTCCTGGCAGACCCGGCCCAACTTAACATGGTGGCCGTCAACCTTGGCGCCAACGCGTTTCAGGCCATGAGCGACGGGGGAATCCTTAGCGTAAATCTTGAGAAAACACACGTTACTGAAGAAATGGCCGAATCTGACGCAGACTTGAAAGCCGGCCAATACGTCAAGCTGACTGTCAGCGACACCGGCCATGGAATGACCAAAGAAGTACTCGATCATATCTTTGAGCCCTTTTTTACCACAAGGGCGGCCGGAAAAGGTTCGGGGCTTGGCCTTTCAACCGTACACGGAATTGTCAAAGCCCACGACGGAGCAATTTCCGTGCGCAGCCAACCAGGAGCGGGCACGACTTTTGACGTATTCTTTCCTTTGTCCACAAAAACAGGGCGAATTGGTCAGGAACTCAAGGAGGACCCATCTGCATTTGCCGGCACCGAAGTCGTATTGTTCGTGGACGACGATGAGGCCTTCGTAAAAATGGGCCAGACCGGTCTGACGGACCTTGGCTATCGAGTGGAAGGCCACACCGACTGCATCAAGGCCAAGGAAGCGTTTGATATGGACCCGGAGCGTTTCGACATTGTGTTGACGGACCAGATAATGCCGTACATGACGGGAATAGAGTTAGCCAAAGAATTGCGCAAGAAATCCTCCGACACGCCAATTTTACTTGTTAGCGCCTTCAGCGACACTTTGGAGAAAACGGCCGCAAAAGAAGCCGGTATAGGGGCAATTGTCCCGAAACCAGTCACTTCAAAAGAAATGGCCAGAGCAATAAGGCGCGCGCTGGACGGAACAAAAGGCAAGTCCAAATAGAGGCTCGGCATAACCGCGATTCCTTGATCAATTGCCGCGAATTCAGATGCGTTTGCCTTGGGGTATACTCTTCATCTTGACTTTAGATGTACTATAGACTAATATTCTTTTGTTATCATTTCATAAGCGCACTTGGGTATTGAACAGTTTCACGGACAGTGTCGTGTTTGGACAACCGCCGGGCTGATGTTGTTAATATGGCCCGGAATGACTGGAGATGCTTATGGATTCGTTGCCTGAAGCCCTGAAAAAAGTCCGAATCAGGCTGGCAGTCCAGAGCTGGCTGTGCTCGGTTTCGGTCGGACTACTCTACGCAGGCATTGCATGCTGCTTTTGTCTCGCAATCACGCGTTTTTTCCTATGGGGAAACCCCCTGCCATTGTGCGCAGGCATAGTGGCCCTTGGAATACTCGTGCCCACATTGTTGGTTCAGCGCCGTTTGCCCACGCTTGTTGACGCAGCACTGGCCGCCGACCAGAGGCTTAACCTCAAAGAGCGCTTCACGAGTTCCCTTGAATTGTCGCAACGCGAAGGCGGCATGTTTTCAGCCTTGCACGAAGATGCCCGCCAACATCTTGACCACCTCGACGTAGGCCGTGATTTCTCGTTCAGCCTCCCAGGAAGTGTGCGTTGGCTGACCATTCCAATCATCGTTTTCGGCATAGCGTATATTTTCCTACCCGAATTTGACCTGTTTGGGATTGAAGCGCGCCGGGCTGAGGCGTTGGCGCGTGCCGAGAAAGTCAAAATGCAGGTCGAACGGCTACGAAACGAAATCAAGCCTTTGGAGGAACTTGTGGCCGAAGCGGTTGACGGCGGACCTTTAACGGAGGCAACGGAGCTAATAGAACGGGTATCCGAGGAACTCGAACGCGGCGAATTGACGGAAAAGCAAGCCTTGGCCAAACTTACAGATTTGAGAGACACGTTCAAGGACCAACTGGACAGCATGAATGAATCCAATCCCAGGCCCAAAATCGCTGGTAACAACGAGAAATTGGGATTTGCTGAGGACATGGCTAACGACATTCAGCAGGGAAAGTTTAGCGATGCGGCCCAAAAAGCTGAAGAGTTGCAAAAGAAACTTGAAAAGGGTGATCTGTCAGAACAAGAACTCGAGGCCATGTCGAGGGACCTGGAGAAGTTGTCCAAGCTGCTGGGGAATCAAAGTCCGGCGCTTAGCAAGGCCCTGGCCGAGGCGGCCCAGTCGCTCAAATCGGGTAATATCAGCGCAGCGTTGGCCGTGTTTTCCGAGGCGGAACTTGCCTTTGAAGACCTGGAATCAATCATGATGCAAATGGATATGCTGGCCAAAGCGTGCTCGACTTTGGGAAACTGCGCGGGGGGATTATGCGGTCTGGCAGATGCAATGGGTTTTTTTAAAGAGGGCGATTCGGACCGGTTCGGTCCGGGAATGGGCGGTCCGGGACGTGGACAAGGCGGAACGGTTGGTGAACTGCCGGACGTCAATGTGGGTTTCGATCCGACAATGCTCCCCGGACCTCTCACAGACGGACAAAACCTGCTGAGCATTGAACAGCAGGCCGCGCCTGAACTGGGACAAGAGGCTAAAATCGAATTCCTCCAGGGTACATTCGTGCAGGCCCAACAGCGGGCCGAGCAGGCATTGGAACAGGAGGAAATTCCGCGGGGCTCAAAAGAATTCATACGCCAATACTTCGGCACATTGGAAGCAAGCACTTCGACAAGTAACGCGGGGGGCCGGCCCTGACGGACAGGTGGGCGGGGCGGCGACTGACCTTTGAACCGGTCACAGCATTGATGTAAGTATTCGTTTTTTGGACAAGGGCCGCAAGAAAAGGGACAGTCCCGTCTACGCTCGCGGACTCGCTCCGCTGGGGACAGTCCCTTTTTTTGCTTAGTTTTCTGTGGTAATGCACGGGGTAGACGAATACTTGCGCATTCATTTTTTTGCCCGAATTATAAACTGTTTGTCCTATGCGTTATGGAGAAGTAATTGAGAAGTTTCACACGGAGGGTGTTCATAGCGTTCAGCGCTGTGACGCTCGCGGCTTGCTCTAACCCGGCTACAAAGCGCAGTTCAGCCCGCTACAAGGCGTGGGGTGCGACTGGGCGGCGTAACGGCCATTTCATAAAGCCTCGCGCTATCTGCGTCGACAGCGGTGAAGTGTTCGTTGTAGACACAACAGGCCGCGTGCAGGTCTTCACCGAAGACGGCGAATATTTGCGCCAGTGGTCCCTTCCCGACGTCGAGAAAGGCACCCCGACCAGCATATACGTCGATTCACAAGACCGGGTCATCATACCTGACACGCATTACAGCCGTATGCTTGTCTATTCCCGCGAAGGCGAATTACTCGATCAATGGGGTAGTTACGGCGTTGGCCCGGACGAATTTATTTATCCCACGGGAGTTGCCGAAGGTCCCGACGGAAACCTGTATGTCTCAGAATACGGCATCGACGCAAACCGGATCCACGTATTCGACCCCAACGGCAACTTTGCCGGCCAATGGGGCGATTTTGGGGACGAGGCCGGGAACTTCAACCGGGCAATCGACATTGATGTAGATGAGCAAGGCGCTTTGCTTGTCGTTGACATGGGCAACCAGCGAATTCAGCGATTCGATACATCGGGAAAGCTTCTTGAAGTTATCGGCGGCTCTAAGAGCGGCCAATACCGCTTAAAAGACCCATTTGACGCTGCAATTGAACAAAACGGCGATTTATTCGTATGTGAATATGGGAACCATTGCATATCGCATTTCGTGCGTGATGCTGAATCGGGCGAATACGCATTCAAGACTAGGTATGGAGAAGCAGGGCGGAAAGCCGGCCAGTTTTTCTGTCCGAGGGGTATAGCCATTTCAAAGGAAACCGGTGCGCTTTTCATAGCCGACACAGGCAATGACAGAGTCCAGCGTCTGGAACTGGAGGGCTCTGCCAGGTGATGTGGCCGCGATTTGTCCATCCTGAAGTTTTGCTTCTTCTGGCAATTGTGCCGTGGAGCATCTGGCTGGGCATGCGCATACGGTCGTTGTCCGCAATGCGCAAAACAACCGCCGTGTTCCTCCGCTGTTTAATTCTCATGGCGCTCATAGCGGCATTAGCGGGCGCGGAACTGGTCAAAAACAACGACAAACTGGCCGTCTTCTTCGTGCTCGACGAGTCGCACAGCATCCCCTCCTCTCTACGCGGGGCCAGTGCCGAGACGGTCAAGGGGATGTGCAAAACCTTCATGACCGACAAGGACGAAGCGGGCATAATCGCCTTCGGAGAAGAAGCCAGCATAGAACTGGCGATAGGACCCGACCTTGAATTCGAGACTGTCCAGTCCTACGTAGGCGAACAGCAGACCGACCTTGCCGCGGCAATCCGGCTTGCCGTAGCCGCATATCCTCAAGGCCGAATGCGCCGTATGGTCCTGTTCACGGACGGCAACGAGACGCGCGGTTCCGCACTGGAAGAAGCCCAATTGGCACAAGCCGCCGGCGTCCAGGTCAATGTGGTGCCTCTTATGATAGAAGGCAAGAACGAAGTCCGCATCCGCCAGGTAAGCGTTCCCAGCCGAGTCAATTCCGAAGAGCCTTTCCAGGTGCGCGTAGTGGTTACGTCAGAGCAGGACTGTTCGGGCACGCTCAGGCTCTATCAACGCGAGCGGGAAGGAAAACGGCCGCTTGCGCCCACGGAGGTGACATTGCGCAAGGGGGACAACGTTTTCCTGCTGCCGCAGGAACTCGACCGGTCCGGATTTTACGAATACGAAGCCACCATAGAATCCAACTCGGACACTGTTTTGGCCAACAACGAAGGGCGGGCTTTCACTATCGTTTACGGCGAGCCGACGGTTCTCCATGTGGACTCGGACCCGGAACAAGGCATTCAACTTGCGCAGGCGCTTCGCGAAGAAGGGTTGAATGTGGTCGAGGCTAATCTTGGCAACATGCCTACGAGTTTAGCGCAGTTTCAGAACTTCGATGCGGTCGTTTTGTCGAATATAAGCAGTACCGACCTGTCCAGCGAACAACTTCGCGCAATCGAGGCGCTTGTTCGAGACCTGGGCGTGGGTTTGGTGATGGTTGGAGGTCCGCAAGCCTTTGGCGCGGGAGGTTTCCATGGCACGCCCGTAGAAAAGGCGCTTCCTGTCAACATGGACCTGAAACAGCGCAAGATACTGCCACGCGGCGCGCTTGTCCTCATAATGCACACCTGCGAAATACCCGACGGAAACGCCTGGGCACGCTCGATAGGCCTCGCCTCCCTCAAGGTTCTGTCATCCCAAGACTTGATGGGCGCGGTAGGCTGGATGCACCAAGGGGAAGGCTGGATTTACACATTGCAGCCGGTGGGCGACAAGTCCATGATGAAAAACGCCCTTATAGGGGCCGCGCCCGGCGACATGCCCCAGATGGGACCGACGCTTCAAAAAGCATACAACGCACTTAAAGTGGCCGATGCCGCCGCAAAACGAATAGTCATTATTTCCGACGGGGACCCCGCGCCCCCGGGAAGGGCGCTAATTCAGGCGCTAATAAAAGAAGGCATCGCCGTAAGTACAGTGTGCATTGCGCCGCACAGCATGAACGACCAGGACATGTTAAAAGCCATAGCGCAGGCCACCGGAGGCGAATACTATTTCGTCACCGACCCCAAAAAACTCCCCCAGATTTTCACAAAAGAAGCCGCCGTAGTAAAACGGGGCGTACTGATGGAAGAAGAGTTCTCTCCGAAAACCCACCACAATTCCGAACTACTGCTTGGCTTTCAGCCCAACTCATATCCTTCATTGCTCGGCTACGTGGTCACAACACCGAAGGAAAATGCCACCTTGCCACTGCTGACCCATCAAGAGGACCCGCTTCTAGCCCATTGGCGCTACGGGGTCGGCAAATCCGTCGCATTTACATCCGACGCAACCAACCGGTGGGCAACAAACTGGCTTGACTGGGACGAATTCAATCGCTTTTGGGCACAAACCGTCCGCTGGGCAATGCGCGATGTCGTGCGAAGCAATTTCCAAGTCCAAACAAGCATTCGCGACGGAAAAGGACAAATACGAATCGACGCCGTTGACGACGATGGCAATTTCGTGAACTTTTTGCGGCCCAGCGGCGTAGTAACAGGGCCGGGACCGGACTTTTCACGCCAAAACGTCGGCCTGATGCAAACAGGCCCCGGCATATATGAAGGGACTTTTCCTCTGAACAACGCCGGTGTATACATGATGAACCTGACATACGAAAACCCGGACGGTTCCACAGGAATGATTCCCGCAGGCCTCGCCCTCAATTACTCTCGCGAATACGAATACACCACAAGCAATCTCCCCCAACTCGAAAGAATCGCGGCCGCAGGAGGAGGAAAAATCGTATCGCCTCAAGACGACCCTTTCACCCACAACCTCGCCGCCGCACCAACCGCAACCCCCATATGGCCCTATCTCGTCGCCTTCGCAGCATGCCTGTTCCCAATAGAGATCTTCATCCGCCGCGTCGTATTCGACTTCGCGGTGCCATTCCTCGCCCTCCTCGCCCTCGTGCGCAAGTTCCCAGGACTGCGCTCGTTCCTGCCCGCGCCCAAGCGCAAACAGCGCCCTACAGGCGGATACGGCGGCATGCCCGCACGCCAATTCACTTATTCAGGAGGCAACGACGGAACATTCGATGCAGATATGCAATCCCGCGACCCGGTTTTAGCTTCAGGAGTCGCGGTTGAAGCTGTCGTGGAAGCGACACAAGAACAAAAACCCGGCAGTTCCGAATACACCCGAAAACTGCTCGCAGCAAAGGAACGCGCCCTCCAACAACGCACAAAACATAGTTTTAGGTCCGGTTCCCAACAATCAGGCCAAAGCCACAAGGAGAACGAATGATGGACGAAACTAACGGTGTTGAAAAAAATATCGATTCGCAAGGAGTGCGTGAATCCGCCGAAGAATTCAGGCAGCGTTTCAATGCACTCCATGATGAAATCGGAAAGGTCATTGTCGGATGCGGCGACACCATAGACGGCGTCCTCACATGCCTATTCGCAGGAGGACACTGCCTCCTCGAAGGCGTGCCCGGTCTAGGCAAGACCATGCTTGTTCGAACACTCAGCGAAGTCCTCAAATTGAGTTTCTCACGAATACAGTTCACGCCGGACTTGATGCCCGCCGATATAGTCGGCACGAACATGATTGTCGAAGATGAAAAAGGAAGGCGGGAACAGGTCTTCAGGGCAGGGCCAATTTTCGGCAACGTCATTCTTGCCGACGAAATCAACCGCGCCACCCCTAAAACCCAGTCCGCCCTGCTCGAGGCCATGCAGGAACACACCGTCACCGTTGCACGCACAATACACCGTCTCGACCCCCCATTTTTTGTCCTCGCTACACAGAACCCAATCGAGATGGAGGGCACCTACTCCCTGCCTGAAGCCCAACTCGACCGTTTCTTTTTCAAGCTAACCGTAGATTACCCCAACCATGAAGACCTCGTCGCGATTTTGGACCGAACTACCAAGCAGGAAACGCCAAAAGGCGAACATGTAATGGACGGATCGACAATTCTCAAATGGATGGATTTTGTTCGTGGCGTGCCTGTCGCGCCCAAGGTGACCGACTATGCGGTAAGGCTGGTGATGGCCACCCAGCCTGGAAACGAACTCGCAACAGAACGCGTCAACCAATACGTGCGCTTCGGTTCGAGTCCGCGCGGGGCCCAAGCGCTTCTGCTGTCCGGAAAAGTTAACGCATTGCGAGAAGGCCGGTTCAACGTAGGCTTCAACGATATTCGAGCGGCGGCGATGCCGGCGCTACGGCACCGGGTACTACTGAATTTTGAGGCCGAAGCGGACGGAATGATATCCGACGAGATATTGAACGACGTGTTAGCGAACGTGGAAACCGCTGCCACAACGGCCGGCGTGTAGGAGCGTATTTTGCCAAGCGACACACAGACTCAAGAGCGTTTATTGGACGCCGATTTCCTTCGCAAATTGGAGCGTTTGGTCATAGTCGCAAAAAAGGCCCAGCTCGGAATGAACAAGGGCGAGCGGCGCAGCAAACGCAAAGGCATCAGCATTGAATTCGCCGACTATCGCAGCTATGTCCAGGGCGATGACCTGCGCTTCGTTGACTGGAACATCTTTGGCCGCCTGGACTCATTGTATTTGAAATTGTTCGAGGAGCAGGAAGACCTCACCGTCCACTTGCTAATCGACGCCAGTGCATCGATGAAATTCGGCGAACCGTCCAAGATTGCCTTCGCGCAGAAAATGGCCGCGGCAATCGGCTACATTGGCCTCGCAGGTTACGACCGCGTGTCCGTCGAAGCTTTTTCAAACCAGGCATCACAAACACTCACACCATGCAGAGGAAAGGCTTCCGCGCACAAACTGTTTTCGTTTATCCAATCAATCGAGTGCTCAGGTTCGATAGCTCTGGAACAGGCGTGCAAAAGCTACGTGACCAGAAACAGAAACCGCGGCGTCGCACTGTTGTTCTCCGACTTCTTTGATGAGGACGGATTCGAGGGAGCCTTGAAACGGCTGCAACAGTCCGGGTCGGACTGTTACGCCGTGCATGTGCTTGCCCCGGACGAAATCGACCCGCCAATAACGGGCGACCTAAAACTGGTCGATTCGGAAACGGCGGCTTTCACCGAAATATCGGCAAGCCGCGCGCTCATTCGCAAGTATAAAAAGAACCTGGAGGGTTTCTGCGAAGAAATTCGCAAGTTCTGCATGTCGCGCGGCATCAGTTACGTGCCCGCCTCGACGGAGACGCCCGTCGAGCATTTGACGCTGGACGTTTTGCGCCGCGGAGGCATGTTCAAATGAGCACAGCTTCGTTCATACAGAGGCAGGAGGGCAAGCAATGGGAGCATTAAGCGGCATGTTCATGGCGCCGCCGTTTCTGGCCTTCCTTGGGCTGTTGCCCGTGGTCGTGCTGCTCTACATACTTAAGCTGCGGCGCACTGAGGTGATAGTCCCCAGCACAATGCTGTGGATCAAAAGTTTACAGGATCTTACCGCCAACGCGCCATTCCAGCGCCTGCGAAAGAACCTTTTACTTCTGTTGCAACTCCTTATCCTGGCCTTGTTGGCTTTGGGACTTGCCCGCCCCTTTGTTCGCGCGAAAGGCGCTGCGGGATCTCAAATATGCCTGATGATCGATCATTCGGCGAGCATGCAAACTCTTGAAGACGGTACGACCAGGCTGAAACTTGCCAAAGCAAAGGCCCACGAGATGGTGAACGAAATGGGCCGGGGCGACAAGATGATGGTTGTGGGTTTCGCGGAACGCGCTGAGGTCTTGTGTGAATTGACGGGTGACCGGTATCGCATACGAAACGCGATTGACTCCATTGTTGCAACCGACACGCCGACCCGCATACGCGACGCGATGTTAATGGCGCATTCACTGAACAAAAGCGCGGCGGGGCCGGTTGAAAATGGGGGAGCGGGAGTTGAGCAATTCTCCGTCGCAAGTGTTCACGTAGTTGTAATGAGCGACGGGAACATAAGTGATATCGAGGACGTAGGCACGCGCAACCTGGACGTAAGCTTCGTGCAGATTGGCGAGACAACGGACAACGCCGGCATAGTTGCTTTCAGCGAGCGTGCCTTGGACGAAGCTACCCGGTCTTCAAAACACCAAAGTTTTGTTCTTATTCACAATGAGCATTCCGAAGAATTGAGTACTACCGTGAGCTTATACTTTGCGCCGAAGGTCGAAGGGCCGGGCGAGACTGGGCCGAGCGTTCCGAAGGAGGATGATTATCAGCTTCTGGCCGTGGAGGAAGTAGCCATCAAAGCCCAAAGCAGTACAGAGGTGCTTTTTTCGCATGGCAATCTTGGGCAAGGCATTTTGAAGGTTGAACTTGATCACAGCGATAGGCTTGCCGTGGACAATGTTGCGTGGTTAGCCTTGCGGCCCGCTTCGCATGTTAAGACCCTGCTTGTAGCGGAGGGCGATTCAATGGGTGGGTACTACATAAAACGGGCGTTGATGCTGGAACCGCGCATTGAACTGAGCGCCGTGACTCCGGACGATTTTGTGGCCACTGATGAATATGATCTGGTCGTTTTTGATGGCTTTGCGCCAAATGAATTGCCAGACGGCACACTCCTGTTCTTCAACGCGTTCCCACAACTGGAATCGTTAGTGCAACTGGGCGAAATCGAAAATCCGCCTGTGTTGGCCAAGAACACCGAGCATCCCGTGATGCGGTTTCTTAATCCCACCACGGTTGGAATAATGAAGGCGCAAAAGTTGGGCCTGCCCCCAGGAGCGCAACCGCTGCTTTCCACGGAGGGCGCGCCGCTTATCGCCGACGTGTCAAACGCAAAGCAGAATATACTAATAGTTGCATTCGACCTGGCGCAATCGAACTGGCCGTGGCATTTGTCGTTCCCGTTGTTCATGCAAAATGTTGTTTCGTGGGTCCCGCGCTTGGCGTTGTCCGAGGAAAAATCCGTGGATACCGGTTCTGCTTTAGGATTTGCTCCGCTTCCGGACGGATATGAAGCGACCGTGCGACGCCCCGACGGGGCCCAAGAGAAACTCGAGTTGGATCCGGCAAGCAACACTTACTATGGAAACACGACTATGGCCGGAATTTATCATGTGAAGCGAAACCAAATCCAAGAAAACTATGCCGTGAACTTGCTCGACATTAGCGAAACCGCCATAAATCCCGCGGCGGCCTTAGACATGGGCCACGGAGAGGTGGAGGCAGTGCGCGGATCTGTACGGCAGAACAGGGAACTGTGGCGCTGGCTTGTGCTTGTTGCAGTAGTCGTGCTGGGAATTGAATGGTGGATTTACAGTCGGAGGGCGTGGATTTGACAAAGAGGACAATTTCCCTACTGATGGCGTTTGCATCGATATGCCTTCTCGCCAACGGCGCACCCAACGAAGTGGAAACGAAGGGTATAAGCTTAGATTTGCGCGTCAACTACCGCTTTGCATACCGGGATGGCAGTTGGGTGCCGGTTGACGTGGTCGTGCTCAATAACGACTACGACGTCGATGGCTACGTGGAAGTTCGTACATTTATTGGCAACAGGCTTCAGAGTCCCACATACCGGGTGCCTGCAAAGAGTCCGAAATCCTCGCGCAAGAGATTCCGGCTCCATTGCCGGCTGAGTCAGACTACACGCGTGGAGGCAATGCTTTACCACAAAGGCCGGGCCGTGCAGCCGGTTCCCGCATACCTTACGGTACGGCCGATTGATAAAAAAGACATGCTTGCCCTCGTTATGGACAAAGAACCGACGGACTACAGTTTTTTGAACGTCGCCGTGCATACCAAACAGGGCGATCCAACCAGGTTGTACCGGGAAGAGATCACGAGCGACAGAATAGGGATGCTGCCCGATCATGCGCCGTG
>SDBV01002858.1_pt1 | contig 25770 bp, 31 predicted proteins | sample 2277081 | NCBI WGS metagenome assembly SDBV01 (sample SAMN10402039, study PRJNA504765) | marine sediment metagenome | isolation source: marine sediment core GS10_PC15, 223 cmbsf | place: Arctic Ocean: Southern Knipovich Ridge | collected 2010 | reverse complement strand
GTCTGAACCGAAAATTTGGCTGTCTCCAAACTCATATTACGATATAATACCTTCCGGAGGGGCAACTTTGTCGCCCAAGGTGTATTATGTCAAAAATGGCATATCATAATGCGGACTATGTGCACGGATCGACAAGGTCGAAACTCCCAAGCCCAGGTTCGAGGGTATGACTTTCGATCCCGCGCCGTGGAAGAAGAGGCTCTTTGGCCCCACGAACAAACTGGGCACGGCCCTCGAGAGGACCGCAATCGAGGATCGCGAAGCGGAGCAGACCATTACCGCCAAGAACGAGGCGATAGCAGCCTACGACGAGGTATTCTCAAAAACCGCCGGATTGGTGAGCGCGCTCTTGCGCATCGCGGGCGAAGAGGATCTCGCACAACGCGTAAGGCCGGTAAAAAGCAGGCCGGGCCGGATCTCCGAGCCTGACGCCGGTGACACGGTTCTCTGAAATACCCCTCCGAAGTGCTCCAGCCGCGATATCCCAATCTGAAATCACGATCCGAGCCGGCTCCACCCCCGATTTCAAAACCCAAACAGCCTCCCGGAGCGCCTCCGGACGCGATTTCAGAATTCAAAATGGCGATCCGAGCCGCCTCCAGACGCGATTTCAAAACTTAAACAGCCTTCTGGAGCACTCCAAACACGATTTCAGGCGTGTTTTTACAGTAGAGCTGCAACCAGCCCCTCGAAACGGCCCAAATTGACCCAATCATCACTCAGGAGGGAATTTACCGCACGATCTTCTTCTCAAGATCCCCGCCGCACTTCTCGTAGCGCGCAACGTATTCCACCATCTCCCCGCACTGCGGACAGAGAACAGTCTTCATAGGAATCTGCAACGCCACCCCACAACCCTGACACCTCTCCGCATCATCCGAATTCGTCTCGTTGCAGTTGTAGCATTCGGTGGGCATCGTGATAAAACCTACCCCGAAGCTCTCTTTAGCTGTCTAGAAAAACAGGGACGGACTTCAGAAGTTCACCAAATGACCGGGAGGCGAAGGAGACATTTACGCGAAGTCCATATGTTCAAAAATCACGCAATCAGCCGCAGTGGTCGAACCTGCGCGATCTTTTCAAAATCCTTATCGTCCGCCAGGAGAACGACTTGCCGGGGACGGTCCTGAGATCTTCGACTTGCCGGGGACGGTCCTGCGATTCACTTCGGGTTGCGGACTGTTGTGCCTCCAGAAAAGTAGGTCCGGCAACCTCTGTTGGGAATATCTATTCCAACACAATTTCGTGCAGCGCGCGAACCGCTGATTCCAGCTCCACATTGTCCACGAGAAAGGCTACGTTTATTCGCAATTGTACGGCGGATTTGCAGAGTCCAATCAGCGAATCAACCTGCGCTCAAGCAAACTCTGCATATCGCGTCTGCCGTCAAGAACGCAGTGTACGAACACCTTTTTCCCATCGATTTCGTAGACGACGCGGTACGGTTTGAAATGAAGCTCGAGATAAACTGAAACACCCACGCGTTCAAGTTCTGGGGGGATGTGTCCTCTTTGCGGTAGCTCATCCAGGCTCAGACATGTGGATTTCAACTTCCCCAGAAGGTATTCGGCGCTTGAAACGGAATCGTGTTTCACAACATAGCGGTAAATATCGAAGAGGTCGTCTTCGGCCTCTTGAAGAATATAGACTTGATGCGTCAATCGGCGTCCCTGATTCTTCGATCGAGTATTGCGAAGGTCTGCTTGGTGGTCTTGTAATTGCCGTCCTTTTTACAACTTGCGCTTACCGCCAGCATCTTGAGAAGAGCCAAACTTTCCATGGTCTGCTCGTAGCTATGGAGATCTTGCATCACGACCCTGGCCTCGCCATTCTGTGTAATAACCAGGGTCTTTCCATGTTCGCAGATCTCGCGAACGAGCTCGGATGCGTGGGCTTTCAAGTAGCTTATTGGCTTGACTGCTTCACTGAGTTTCATGACTATCTCCTTAGACCTTAATTTAGTCCTAATTCTGGTCATGTCAAGTTGGTTGATAGTCACCTCGACCCCGCGTATACAGGTAACGCAACTTTCAACAGGGACACGAGAGACTCATGAATGAAAAGCTGGAGCTGGCGAAAAACGCTTTCATTAGCTTGAAAGCAAAACCCCAAATCGTGGAGAACGCACTCGCCAATTTAAAGGAGTGGCTACAGGACGAGCGACTGGTGGAGTATCGTCCCTACATCGATCACCTCATCGACAATGAGCGATGGGAGATGTTGCTCGATAGCTTCTGGCGCATGATCCCCTTTGGCACCGGGGGGAGGCGCGGCCCGGTCGGTGCGGGGCCCAACAGGATAAACCCGCATACCATCAGCCTCTCCGTGCAGGGACACTGCGAATACCTTCGCGATGTGATCGGTATCACCGGGGACATTTGCGTGGTGGTGGCCCACGATGTGCGGCAGTTTTTCGATCTTCGAGGGGCCTATACGGGCGTCGACGGGCTTCTGGACGGTCTCACTTCCCTGGACATGGCGCGGATTTCGGCCATGACCTACGCGGCCAACGGTATTATCGCGTACGTTGTGGGATCTCTCGAAGACGGGGAAGACGAGCCCGTGTGCACAGATCGCTACATCTCCACCCCGGAGCTCTCGTTTCTCATAAGGGAGCTTCGCGCTGCCGGCGGGTTGAACATTTCCGCTTCCCACAATCACCCGGACGATAACGGCGGCAAGTTCTACAATCGCCTGGGCGGCCAGGAAATACCCCCCGACGACGAGGCGCTGCTGAACATGGTCAAGAAGGTGAAGCATGTGAAAACGATGGCCTACGACAAGGCTCGCGATGCGGGGCTCATCCTCACGGTGCCTCCCGAGCAGCACCGACGCTACATCCAGCTGAACATGGACTTGTCCTTCACAGATTCCCGCTGTGCCAGTGTTGCATTCACGCCGCTTTGCGGAACCGGGATGACCACGGTTCACGAGACCCTGACCGGGCTCGGATACAAAGTAGTCACGGTGCCCGAGCAATCGATCTATGACGGCTCTTTCGCATCGGTCAGTTATCGCATCGCCAACCCGGAGGTGCCCGACTCGATGAACAAGCTCGAAAAAGTTGCGCGTGAGAACGATTGCCACGTGGGCTTCTCCACCGATCCGGACGCGGACCGGCTGGGGATGATCGTTCCGGAAGACGGCGGGTACAAGTTTGTCAACGGAAACGAGATCGGCGTGCTCCTGATCGAATCAATAATCACATCCAAGAAACGCGCGAACGCCTTGCCCCCAAACCCCATCTTCATCAACACAGTCGTAACATCGAGCCTGCAGCGGGAGATCGCTCGGCGGTACGGGTGCCAGGTGATCGGAGATCTAATGGTGGGCTTCAAGTACATGGGCGACGTGATGGGACACCTTGAGCGATCCGGGCGTTTTCCGCCGGACGGTGACTTGAAAGATCGGGATAGTATCGAGGGGACCATCAACGACTTTGTGTTCACAACGGAGGAGAGCCACGGCTATCTCCTGACGTCCCGCATTCGCGATAAGGACGCGTGCGGCGCGGCCGTGCACCTGGCCGGGCTCGCGAGCACCCTGGTCGACAATGGAAGCTCCTTCAAGCAGATGCTGCGGGACATCTACAGGGTCTACGGATATCACAGGAACGTCCTGCGCTCCCTCGTCATGGAGGGAATAGTCGGTCTGGAGCGCATCAAGAAGATCCAGGACGTGCTTCGATCCAATCCTCCCGTAGAGATTGCGGGGCGCCCGGTGACACGGTTCGTGGACAACCACGTGGTGGGTGGGCCCATGCGCAGCACCACGGACAAGGCGAGTCGGGACGTTCTCATGTTCGAACTCGATAGCGACGACGCCAGGACGATCCGTGTGATCGTCCGACCGTCGGGAACAGAACCCAAGACCAAGATGTACGTGGAGGTTCCTTCCGTGCGGCAACTCGGCGGAACACTCGACGAGGCGACGGAAGAGAAACTCGCGCGGATCGGCGACGACGAGCTGGACGAGATCATCGCGCGCACCGACGATGAGGCAACACAGATCGGAAACGAGTTCATACGGTTTTGTCTGGGACCACAGGTGCTCGGTGACGTGTATCCGACTATCCCTGATGAGTCACTCCTCGTCTCGGATCTCGTGCCGGTGGATCACAAGGTGAGACTGTGCACAAAGATCCTTCCCAAGCTGGTGGACGACCTTGCCGCCGGTGGCGCGCGCGAAGACGTCGCGGGCGAGATCGACAGGGAGCTGAGATCATTCGGGGAGGATCCCCGCGGCCTGGTACGGGATGCTGCAGCCGCATGGTTTGGCGGGAAGGACGTTGTCTCGCGTCTGGATGCGAGCACCCTCGCGTTCGCCCGCGGACTGTTCGAGTAAAATATCCGATAGCGGTTGACTCGTTTCGAACGCACAATATATTCGATAGAGCCAATCATGCGTACAGCATGCTCCGACTTAGTGGAGCGGGAGAGGAAGACCATGGCGGACGGCGTCAACAAAGTGATACTGGTGGGAAACCTGGGAAAGGATCCGGAGGTCGGATTCACCCAGAGCGGGACGGCCCTGTGCAAGTTTTCCCTGGCGACCGGTGAGTCGTATGTCAACACCGCGGGGGAGCGACAGGACAAGACCGAGTGGCACAACATCATCGTGTGGGGAAAACAGGGCGAGAACGTGGGCAAGTACCTGTCTAAGGGACGGCAGGTATACATCGAAGGTAAGATCCAGACCCGCAGCTGGGATGACGAAAAGACCGGACAGAAGAAGTACATGACCGAGATCAACGCCCAGCGCGTGGTCTTCCTCGGTGGCCGCTCCGACGGAGGAGGAGAAGGCGGTCGCTCCGATGGAGGAGGAGACGGCGGCGGGTACGATAAGGGTGGAGGAGGTCCGGTCCAGGGAAGCGGAGGATCGGGCATCGGTCCGGATGACGACGACATCCCGTTCTAGAAGATGAAGGGATCGATCACCCTGATCCTGTCGGTGGCAGCTCTGCTGCTCGCGGCTCCGGCGTCCGCCCCCGCTTGGGGCAACCTTGAGGACGTGCGCTACAAGATAAAAGGCGAGGACGGAAATCACTGGGCGCACCTTTTGGGGCACGGAAAGATCGTTCGCGGCAACGAGCTTGTTGGAAAAATAGCCTTCACGTTCGACGACGGCCCCGATCACCGCACCACACCGATAATCCTGGACGAGCTGGACAGGTTCGGCGTGAAGGCGGCCTTTTTTGTCAACGGCCACCGCTTTCATGCCCGCACGGCCGGCGGCGTGGAGAACCAGGCGGTGCTGAGGGAGGTTCATCGACGGGGTCATTTCATCGGAAATCACACGTTCAACCACAAGGACATCACCGCTCTGGACGACGAGGGTTGGAGGCTCGAGGTGCTTCAGATGGATCAACTGGTGAGGATGATAACCGGGCGCAGGACCTGGATTTTCCGTCCGCCCTTCGGCGCGGCGAACACGGATAACTTCGGACGGTTGAGCGCGGAGGGATACACGGTGGTAATGTGGAACCTGGACCCCCTCGACTGGAAGGCGGACAACGCCCTCGAGCTCCTCGAAAGAACCAAGAAGGTGGTGGAGGAGAACCCGCATGGAGGTGTGATCCTGTTGCACGACACCAACCGAAAAACCGCCGAGGCGCTCCCGTTGATCTTCGAATGGCTGCAGGAAAGGAACGCGCGCCTGACCGCGCTTGAGGAACCGACCCTCGATATTGTCGGCATAGACCGCTTCATCCATCACAAGCGAAAAAACTGATGACTCTTTTTTCCATGGTACAATGACACTGCCGATGAATTCATGATCGCGGAGAACTACGCTTTGAAGTTTGTGAAAATAATGAATGTTTCATTTCTGATGGCCGTTCTTCTTGCCGTGCTGTCATCCAGCGCCTGTGTGGATACCACGATTCTGCCCAGCTCGAACAGCGACTCGGACAGCGACTCGGACGGCGACTCGGACGGCGATTCGGACACGGATTCGGACACGGATTCGGACACGGATTCGGACACGGATTCGGATACTGACAGTGACACCGATGGAGTGTGCGGCGACGGCATACAGGATTCCGATGAGGATTGCGACGATCTGGGAGAGTCGGCCACCTGCGATACGGATTGCACCATTGCCGAATGCGGCGACGGGCTGGTGAACGCCACAGCCCTCGAGGAATGCGATGACGCGAACACGGATCTCGGGGACGGTTGCGAAGATTGTTGCTGTGTTGTGGCACAGTCGATCATCGATATCCCTTTCACTTCGGTGACTGGCTGGCTCGCTACCGGTTGCTGCAACGAGGCGAACTATCGCCACGGGGATGGCACCACTCTTGTGGCGACGTTCACTGACACCCTCCCCGCTACCACCACCCTCAGCGCCCTGAACGTCCAGATCGGGATTCGACACGCTTGCACTTCCGGTGCGGCCATGACCTTTCAGCTCAACGGCACCACATTCGGCACCTGGGGTTCCGCGGACGGACCCCACTGCGATTGCGGTAACTCCACCGTGGCCACAGCCTCCTTCTACCCGGACGAGTCCGGCTATAATCCGGGGGCTTCAAACACTATCTCCATCCTCCACTCAACCTCGACCCAGTGCATGGAGGCCATAACCACCGTACCCGGCACTACTGCCGGCGCCGCCTTTCGGGTTACCGCAGACTACACAAGCGATCAGTGCATCTGAAAAAAACCACATAGTGCCTTCTGAAGGGGTAACTTTGTCCCGGAAGATCTGTTATGTCTACTCCGACATTGCTTTGTGCAGATTATACGCAGGAGAGGAAGATCATATGAGTACCGACAAGAAAACAACACCGCTATTTGACTGGCACAAAGAAAACGGCGGCAATATGGTCGAGTTTGGAGACTATGTTATGCCGCTTTGGTATTCCGGCACAAAGAAAGAACATATGGCCGTCATAACAAATGCCGGGGCGTTCGACACGAGCCATATGGCCAGTGTAATGATCAATGGTTCTGGAGCATTTGATCTGCTTCAATCGTGCTTCACTCGGGATCTCAACGCGTGTATAGGCAAGGAGAGCTCCCCCATCAGCGTCGGCAGGTGTGTCTACGGCGCATTCCTCAGCGAAAAAGGCGAAACCATCGATGATGCCATCGTATACAAAATAAAAGACGACGAATACATGGTGGTCGTCAACGCGGGCATGGGCGGAACGGTAGCGAGCCACATGGAAGCGAACAAAGGGGACCTCGATGCAAAATGCATAGACATGACGGACAACCTGGGAAAGTTCGACATACAAGGCCCCATGTCCGTCAAGATCATGCAGAAAGTAATCAAAGACCCTGAAGCCGTATTCAAAAAAATGTTCTACTTCTCTTTTAAGGGTCATTTCGACGAGAATGCAGATGCGGCCGGTCAGGTTCAATTGCTTGACGGGACGCCATTCATTCTTTCGAGATCCGGCTATACCGGGGAAGTGGGATTTGAAATCTTTGTCAAGCCAGAGCACACGGTAAAGATCTGGAAGGCCATAATGGAGGCCGGGCAAGAATTTGGGCTCACACCATGCGGTATTGCGTCGAGAGATTCACTGAGAACAGGCTCGGTTTTGCCACTTTCACATCAAGATATTGGAGCCTGGACATATACCGATCACCCATGGAAATTCGCCCTTCCCTACAATGAAGCCGGCGATGCTTTTACAAAGAAATTTATCGGGTCTGATGTCGTAATTAGCACCGGCAAAGGCGACTATACGCGTACCTTTGTGGGAAACGACCTGAGAAAAGTAGATGCTCACGAAGCCGTCGTTTTGGATTTGGAAGGCAACGAAATAGGAACGGTTTTGACCTGTGCAACGGATATGGCGATTGGGAAATTCGAGGGAAAAATCTACAGCACTGCCAGTCCCGACAGCCCGGAAGGGTTGAAGATCAAAGGGCTTAGCTGTGGTTTCGTCAAGGTCAAATCCGACTTGGAACCAGGCACGATCATCGAGCTCAAGGATAGTAAACGAAAAATAAGAGTAGCAATAGAGACAGATGTTCGTCCGGACAGAACTGCAAGAATGCCATTGAAAAGATTTTTCTAAATAGAAAAACAAGAATCACAAGATTCTTCATCTTCTAAAAAGGAGAAATAGGATGTCAAAAGAAATCAACGATCTCAATTTGCCCGCAGACTTGAAATACGCTGAAGCTCACGAATGGGCTAGAACCGATGGAGACATAGTAATTGTTGGTCTGGACGATTATGCCCAGGACCAACTTGGCGATATTGTCTTTGTGGAAATGCCGGAAGTTGGCGCCGAGTTCAAAAAAGGAGAGGTCTTTGCGGTTGTGGAATCCGTCAAGGCTGTATCTGAGTGCTATATGCCCGTCAGTGGGGAAATCACTGCCATCAACGAGAGCCTTGAGGACGAGCCGGAGCAAGTCAACAACGACTGTTATGGAGAAGGATGGTTTGTCAAGGTAAGAGCCGCCGATTTGTCGGAAATTGAGAGCCTCATGGACGCCGACGCATGTCGCGCCAGCGTAAAAGGAGATTGAGCCGTGCATTACCTGCCTCATACCCCCAAAGAGATTGCTCAAATGCTCGAGGTAGTGGGAGCCGGCAGTCTCGATGATCTTTTTAAGACAATACCCGAAGAATCCAAAACCAAAGGGCCCCTGAACCTGCCTACTCCCATGACCGAATGGGAACTGAACGACCATATGGACGAGCTGGCCGGCCAAGTGGCTTCTTCTTCGGAGATCAAAAACTACATGGGCGCGGGAAGTTACGATCACCACATTCCATCAACGGTACCGTATATCCTCAGTAGATCGGAATTCCTTACTTCCTATACGCCCTATCAACCGGAAATGAGTCAGGGAACCCTGCAGGCGATTTACGAATACCAGACAATGTCCTGCGCTTTGATGGGAACAGAAGTATCTACAGCGTCCCATTACGACGGCTCGACTGCCCTGGCGGAAGCGCTACTCATCGCGGCCCGAAAAACAAAGAAAAAGAGAGTCGCGGTTGCGAGCACAATACACCCCTTTTACCGCAGAGTAATGAGAACATATTTCGAGCCTACCGGAATTGAAATCGTGGAGCTTCCCTATCTCAGCGACGGCAGGACGGAGCTTTCAAAAATTGAAGATATCGACGATCTCGGTGCTGTTGCTATACAGTCTCCAAATTTCTTCGGTTGCATCGAGGATCTCAAAACCGCAATCGACAAAACTCACGACAAAAAGGCATATTTTGTCGCTGGCTATACCGAAGCATTATCATATGGGATACTGAAAACCCCAGGCAGCTTGGGAGCCGACCTCGTAGCGGGAGAGGGACAAAGCCTGGGTATTCCCAGGTCATTCGGAGGACCGTACCTGGGAATGCTCGGCGCGACCAAGAAGCTTATGCGTATACTACCCGGACGTCTGGTTGGACGAGCGACAGACGTGGATGGAAAAGAAGGGCTGGTATTGACACTCGCCACGCGCGAGCAGCATATCAGGCGCGAGAGAGCCACCTCCAACATATGTACAAACGTGGGTCTTTGCGCGGTCGCGGCATCCATTTACATGGCATCAATAGGCAAAACGGGAATAAAAAAGCTCGCGAGCCTGAACCATGACAAAGCAGAGTATCTCAAAAATGAGCTCAAAAAGGCCGGTTTCGAAATCCCGTTCCAGAGCCCGACCTTCAATGAATTCGTGGTGAGACATAAACCCGGCTTCGAAAGTACCTACAAGAAACTCCTCGACAAGAAGATAGTTGCGGGTGTTCCCATTGGTAAAGACTATAAAGAGCTTTCCGATTGCTATCTTTTATGTGTCACAGAGACAAAAACAAAAGAAAACCTCGATGCATTTGTAAAGGAGCTCAAGTCATGACGGAAAAAATAGGCACGACAGGCCTGATAATCAACGAGAAGTTCCTTTGGGAAAAATCGAGCGAGGGCAGATGCGGGATGTCGATTCCAAAGAACGATGTGGAGCACGCGCCGCTCGAAGAAAGTCTGCTCGGCGATGGTCCCGAGTTGCCCGATCTGAGCGAAATAGATGTTCTGCGCCACTATACAAGGCTTTCCACATACAATTTCGGAGTGGATACCGGCACCTATCCTCTCGGATCGTGTACGATGAAGTACAATCCCAAGACCAATGAACGACAAGCCGCACTACCCGGATTTGCCAATGCCCATCCACTGCTTCCAACCGAGTTGTCACAGGGTCCCCTGAAGATAATGTTCGAGCTCCAGAATTACTTTGCCGAACTGACCGGATTGGATGCGGTTACGCTACAGCCCGCGGCGGGGGCACACGGCGAAATGACGGGTATGCTCATCATTCACGCTTATCATAAAAAGACCGGAAGACAGCGTTCCAAGGTCATCATTCCCGATACCGCGCACGGTACCAACCCGGCCAGCGTCGCGCTCTGTGGATATCAGCCCATCCCGGTGATTTCCGACGAAAACGGCATTATTCCGGTAAAGGCGATTGAAGAACTAATGGACGAGGATGTTGCCGGCATAATGGTAACAAATCCGAATACAATTGGACTGTATGAAGAGAACATCAAGCAAATAGCAGAGATTGTCCATTCCAAAGGCGGTCTGGTCTACGGCGACGGCGCAAACATGAACGCCGTAATGGGAATAGTCCAGATGGGCAAAGTGGGCATCGATATTATGCATCTCAACTTGCACAAGACATTCTCGACGCCCCATGGCGGTGGAGGACCGGGGTCTGGTCCTGTTTGTGTAAAGAAGAGTCTCGAGCAATTTTTACCGGTGCCCGTGGTTGTAAAGGAAAACGAAACTTACAAGCTCGAGTACGATCGCCCGGATTCTATCGGAAAGCTAGGCGCTTTTTACGGCCATTTCGGTGTAATGCTCAAAGCCTATTCCTATATAAGAATGATGGGCGCGCAGGGCCTGAAGAAATCAAGTGAGCTAGCTGTCCTGAACGCCAATTATGTTAAAGAACGGCTGAAAGACACGTTGCATTTAGCTTATGATAGGCCGTGCATGCACGAAGTCATCTTCTCTGACAAAAATCAAAAGGAATACCATATCACCACTATGGATATGGCGAAGCGTCTTATCGATTATGGTTTTCATCCACCAACGGTTTACTTTCCCCTTGTTGTTGATGGCGCTATAATGTTTGAGCCAACGGAATCGGAATCCAAAGACGATCTCGATCAGTACATTGATGCATTTAAAGCCATTGCAATAGAAGCAAAAGAGGATCCCGATCTGCTGCGCGAAGCGCCTACTTTGACGTTTATAAGACGACTCGACGAGACAGCCGCGGCACGGAAACCGAAACTGAGCTGGTAGCGATAAAAAACAGCACCACAAAAATATGGGAAATTGTTCCAAATGTCTGACAAACCATTGGAAATTGTTATCATAGGGCTCGGAGCCGGCGGGCTCTATGCTTCCAAAAATGCGTTGATCAACAACAGGAACTGCCACATCACGATAATAGAGAAGCGGGATCACGACCAGTTTTCGCCGTGCGGCCTGCCTTTCGTTATCGAAGGTGTGGTTGAGAGCTTCGATGAGCTCAAGCACGTCGTGCCTGAAGTCAAGAACAAGCTAATCAAATATCTCAGGCACGAAGCAGTTTCGATAGATAAGGACAAGAAGACAGTCACCGCTCTCAATCTAGAGACAAACGAGGAAAGAGTCTTTCCTTACGACTCATTGATTCTTTCCCACGGAGCATCTCCAATCAATCTGCCTATTCCCGGAGCAAAGGAATTCGTCGGCAAGGGCGTTCATTTTGTCTCAAATATAGATAACTCAAAGGCCCTTCTCGATGCCGCGCTCACTTCAAAAAAGAAAAGCGCTGTCGTAGTGGGTGGAGGCGCCATCGGTCTCGAAGTTGCCGTCGGCCTTAAGGAAAGAGGTCTAAAAGTCGCGGTTACCAAGCGCACTGCTCCTCCATTTCCCAGGAGCCTCGATCCCGAGATGGGCAAATTCATTGTAGAAGAGCTGGAACGACTGGGCATTCGAGTTCTCTTTGGAAAAGGGATAGATAGCGTAAACGGAAACGACAAAGTTGAATCCGTGACAATCGCCGGAGAAGAAATCGAATGCGACATCGTCGTAATGGCGGTCGGGATGCGTGGGAATACGCAACTTGCAAAGCAGGTGGGCGCGAAAATCAACAAGAACATGGTTGTTGTCAACAACAGGATGGAGACATCCCAAAAGGACGTTTACGCCATAGGAGATCTGGCCCAAACCTACTCGAGGATCGACCGAACTCCAGCGACCATGCAGCTCGCCACATCGGCCTATAGACAGGGAATGACTGCGGGGGTGAACGCCGCGGGCGGCAACACCGAATACCCAGGTGTGTTGAATACTTTTCTTACCGGAGTCGGAAAACTGGAGGTCGCAGGCACCGGATACATCCTCGAACAGGCCAAGGAGCTAGGATACAAGGCAAAAGCGATTTCAACCAGGCGTGAGGTCAAGCCACATTACATTCCCGGCGCTAAGAATGTTAACTTGAGAATAGTCGTAGATACAGAAACCGGGAAAATCCTTGGCGCTCAAGCAATCGGCGAGGAGGGCGCCGCGTCGAGGATCAACGTCTTGGCCCTGGCAATCCACGGTGGAATGACACTATACGATGTGTTGGATGCCGAGCTATCGTACTATCCGGCAATATCTCAAATGTACGATCCAATCGCTCAAGTTGTAGAGATAGCGATAAAGCGCCTAAAAATGGGTCCACGGGAATGCCCGGAAGTATTCGACGCAAAGGAAAGGGAATAGGCGTAGGGGATCGGTAAAAACAGCAATGCGGCCATGAAGATCCATCTACATCCTGGGCTCACTGGCCGTGTTCGGGGCACCTGGGCTGTCCTCGAGGGACTCCACCACGAGGAGCATCCCGCCTTTCGAGAACACCTGTCCTCCCTCTGCGACGAATTCGCTCGACGCTATGAGGGCCTGGTGCCCTCGGAGATCAAGCAGTTGGCTCCAGCTCGCGAACTCTATCGCTCTGTGGGCATGGATCCGACGCGTCTGCGCCCGTCCAGCGAGGCCCTGCTCAGGCGGGCGATCCAGGGCAAGGGACTCTACCGCCTCGATCCGGTCGTGGACACGGGCAATCTATTCTCCATGTCCAGCGGGATGCCCCTGGGCCTATACGACCTGGCTTTCATCGAGGGAGAGGTCACGCTTCGCATGGGCGCCGATGGCGACGGCTTCGAGGGCCTCCGCAAGGGACGCGTCAATGTGGAAGGAAGGCTCTGCCTGGCCGACCATCGAGGGCCCTTCGGTTCACCCACCAGCGATTCGGAGCGCTGCCGAATCCGCGAGACCACGAGCAGGATCCTCTTCTTGCTTTATGCTCCGGCGAGCGCGGACCTGTCCCGGCTATCAGAGGAGAGCGGAAATCTGATCGAGAGTTTTTCGCACTGGAATGGCGGACGCCTGAGGGAAAGGGGCGAACTGGGCTGATCTACCCCCCTGAAACGGTGCCAGTCATCTTTATTCTTCTTTTGTTTCGCGATGTTAGCCCCGTGATTGGCGGGTTTTAACCGATTTCAAGAGATTCAGATCAAGGATTTGAGGGTTACCGAAAGACCGTTTGCTACCTTTATTACGGTCGAGAGGTTGGGCAGGCCGACGCCCTTTTCCAGCCTGGCGATGTTGGGGCGGTGAATACCGGTGGCTTCGGCGAGATCATTCTGGGTGAGGCCCAATCTCTCGCGATGGGCGCGGATCCTGGAGCCGATGGTCAGGGCCAGACGGGCCGGATCGACAGTGGGCGCTCCCTCCTCGTCCTTCCCCGCGCTCCTGAAGAACCCAACTGCCGGAACGAGTTCCACCGCGCTCGCTTCCAGAAGTACGTCGAGAATCTCCTGGCACCCCCTCATGGTGTCCACGAGTATTCTGCTCCGCGCAAGGCTTTGGGAAACGGGATTGGTCATTTGTGCCCCCGGTCGTCGTATCGCCTGGTCGAGCGGGCCGACGAAACGGGTGCCTCGGTTTTTGCAGGGTCTTCAGTGTGGGTGTCATCGAGCTGATCACGCAACCAGGCCACCTCGTCGGCCAGTTGGGCGTTGGAGCGCTTGAGCAGGGCGTAGCGATCCTTGAGCAGTTCGTTCTTGATCACGGTTTCCTGAAACGCGCTCTTCAGATGATCCACGCAGAGCGCCCAACGGGATGGCCGCATCTTTTCGCCGCCGTCCTCGCGCAGGGCGGACAGGCGATCGATCGCCCGAGCCAGTGATCGCAGGCCCAGGGGATCTCCCTTGCCGCTGATTATTGGTCTTTTCGATGTATCATTAGACATAACATGATAGTATCTTGTGTGATACAAAGCGTCAATATCTGATTTGTCAAGAAATTATCAAGAAAACCGGTTGTTTACGAAACTCACCAGGCCCGGACCCACCGCATCTATAATGGTATCCGCCCCCGCCTTCGTGAGAACTGAATCAGTGTTTTCGCAATAGGGGACGCCCACGCAAACGGCGCCGATCTCGCGTGCGGCGAGAACATCCCGAGGCGTGTCCCCAACGATAATCACCGGCAGATTCCCAGCGGGATCGCAACGCCTCGCGCCGATCCGCAATAGGTCCGCCCGGGTCTCCCCGTCGTCCCCGTATCCACCCATCTCCAGATCGAAGAGGTGCTCGATACCCGCGCTTTTGAGCTTGATCCGCGCGCCGGGCGGCACATTGCCCGTCCCGAGACCGACGATGGCGCCGATCTCGTTCAACCGTGGAACCGCCATGTGGAGATCTCCGAGGGCGGTGTATCCGATATCGACGGCGAAAACGGCGAGACCGTCCACATATGTATCCACAAGCTCTTTGACCAGATTCTCTGGGGGCGGATCAAATCCCGCGAGGACCAGAAGCCGGCGGGCTATTTGTATGTCCGTGCGACCGGCGAACTCTTCGGGATCGCCGAGTCTGAAGCGCATGGCGATCTCCATGTCCGTCAGGCCGGCGAATTCCCTGGGAGTTCCGAACAAATCGCTTTTGGTGACCAGGTAGGCAGCCCTGTTCATGGCCAGAAGCCCGGCGCTCGGCCCGTTGTCGGGCCCGGTTACCAGGGTGCCGTCGATGTCCAGGAGCACCACGCATCTGGGCGAAGAAGAGATCATGGACGTATCGACTTGCACGCTCCCCAGATAGGCTCCAGCTTGCCGCTCGCGGGCAGCGCCAGGAGAAGAACCGTGTCAAGAATGTCGCTCATTCGATCCTCGATTCGCTCATGAAAAGTTCTCCTGCCGGCATTCTATTACCAGTGATTTGCTGTATCGTGATAGAAAAAGCACAATCGATGAGCAACTCGATCATCGAGGAAGCAAGGATATCGTTATTGTGATCACAGCAATTGAAACGCAAGACAAGCCAGGGTTCCCGAAGATCTGGTGGGTGGCCATTCGCCCGTTCGCCCTGCCCGCGTCCACCATGCCGGTTATATTCGGCACTGTGCTCGCGGTGACCGTCGGCGAGGCCAGGTTCGATCTTTTCAATTTTGTCTTTGCGCTGTTCGGCATGGCAGCGCTCCACACGGGAGCGAATCTCCTCAACGACGTGTTCGATTACAAGAAGGGATTGGATGCGCGTGTGAACCCCGTGAGCGGCGCGATAGTGAGGGGCTGGATATCGACCCGCCAGGCAACCTGGGCCGCGGCGCTGTTATTCGCCGTGGGCATCGCCATCGGGATAGGGCTTGTCGACGCCGTCGGCATGCCGGTCCTTTGGCTCGGTCTCGTCGGGGTAGCTATCGGGTTGCTGTACTCCCTGGGTTCGGTGGGGCTCAAGTACCACGCGTTGGGCGATCCCGCCGTGTTCCTCAATTTCGGCATTCTCGGATCCCTGGGAGCCTGGACGGTGCAGACCGGGTCCCACTCATGGATTCCCGCAGTGTGGGCCATACCCATGTCGTTGCTGGTAATAGGGATTCTCCATTCAAACAACTGGCGCGATATCAAGAGCGACTCGGACGGGGGAATCCGTACGATGGCGAATCTCATTGGTGATCGCGCGTCACAGACCTACTACGGTGTCCTGATTTTCGGACCGTTCGCGGTGGTGCTCGCAATAATGGGCTTGTCGTGGTTTCTGGGGCTGGGGCATCGGATGCCGTTGACATTCCTGATCACCCTGCTGGCGCTACCTCTGGCGGTTGGGCTCATGAAGAAGGGACGCGCGCGCCACGACGCCGCGAATCCGCTGGATTTCCTCGCCCTCGACGGGGCGACGGCCAAACTAAATCTGGTGTTCGGCCTGTTGTGCGTGGGCGCGCTGGGGTTGCATGTTCTGGTGAGTCACGTCTGCGCGGGCTGAGGTTTCTTTTCAGTGTGTACCATGAATCGGCGCAAGCAGTTTCTGTTCAAACCCGGCTGGAGCGCGATCTTCGTAATGCTGGGTGTGCTCGGTGTTGTGATTACCGCCGCGCTCGACCCGATGTTCCGTTTACATCGATGGATATCGATGTTCGGTACAATCGGATTGGCAGCCTTTGCGCAACTACTTCTGTTGGCAAAGAAAAAAAAGTCGGTCCCTAAAGAGGAGGGACAAGAGAACACTCCCTGGCTACGGTCGGGATTCTGGCTGGTCGCCCTGCCCGGGATTCTGTACTTCCTGGCCACGACAATCCTGATGGCTCGAGGGCGCAGTACCTGTCTCATGGATGTGGTAGTGCTTTTTGCCATTGTCCTTTTTGGGCTCATGCAAAAATCGAACATGCGTTTTCTTGTATGGATAACAATTTGTGTTTCGCTGGTTGTTTCTCCCGTCTTTATTCGATATTTACCGAAAAGTCCGGCGCTGGCCGGCATCGAGGAACCCAGCGCAGGCGCCGATCTGGAGATCGCGTGGCACATCGACGGGATGACCGCCGCGATCGACCCCCCGCTGGATCCTCCCGTGCTGTACATCAACGACCGCGTGATCCGTCGAACCGTGGAGCAACGATGGGAAGAAGCGAACCCGGAGCGTGTCGAGGAGCCTTGCGCTGCCTGTGGTGAGGAAAAAGCGGCGGTGGAGGCACTGGAATCGGGAGACCCAAACCGGGCCCTGGCCAGGGCGAGGCTGGCCTTGCTAATAGATCCCGAAGCGGGGTTTGCACGCGCCGTTGCGGCGGGAACATTGCTCCGCCGTGGTATTAATCAAATGCGCACGGGCGAGCATGACGAAGCCGAGCAAGATCTCATCGAGGCCCTTGGATTATTGGTCGAGCCGAGCGATCGGGCACGCGCATATCTTGCCCTGGGGAAAAACCTCCTGTCGATGAAGCGAAAAAAAGAGGCGTTCGAGGCCTTTCGCTCCGCAACAAAGGAAGCGCCGGAGCATCCGGCGGGAAAGACGGCCGCCATGGAGCTTGGGAGAGCTGGGGAACCTTAGCCCCTGATCTTGCGCTGCACGGAAAGCACATCGTTGTGGCGTACGACGCCCACCAGCTTCTTGGGGTTGTCCTCGTCCACCACGAGCAAGTAGGTGTGATCCGGATGAGCGCGCAGCTCGTTCATGGCCTTTTCGAGGTTGTCCCCGGGAGTGAGCAGCAAGTGCTCTTCGGTTACGATATCACCGGCCACGATGAGGTTTCGCAAGGACGGATCGAAAAGCACCTCCGATACGTCCGAATACTGGATGACACCGATGAGCTCGTCATCCCTGTTGAGCACGGGTAACCGATCGTAGCGCGAGTGTCCCACGGCCTTGAGGACTCTGTCGAATGAAATGTCCGAGCGGATGGTTTCCACGTTCTTGCGCATCACGTGGCTCACGAGGATGTCCGACGGCCTGGACAGATCGGCGCCGCCGAATATTCCAAGGGTCTCCTTGAACTTGTTGATCACCTCGTGCAAGCCCTCCGCATACCCGACGGGGCTTCGCTGGACCAGCAGGCTCAGCACCGTGACCTCCCCCGCGCGAACCAGGGCCACCCGGGTGAGCAGCGGTCCAAGGCCCTCGAACACAACCACCGACGCCAACACCACCGTTTGTACCTGCTCTCCTTTTAGGCCCCAATCCCTCGCAAGTGCAGCGGCCAGACCGATTGCCAGCCCCGCCTGAGCCAGCATGGCCGGGCCGAGCCAGTTGCGAGCGGTTCCCGGGCAGGAGGCGGGCCTTGCGCCCACCCAGCAACCGGCGACTTTACCGACGATCCGCGCCACGATGTACGCCCCGCCTATCAGGCCGATGTCGCCGAGCCGGCCTACCTGAAGATGGGCGCCGGCCATGATGAAGAAGACCATGTAAAGCGGGTAGTCTATCGCGTTGAGATCCTTGAGGATGCGCCTGTCGTTGGGCGACGTGTTGACCAACACCGCGCCCGTCACAAGAGAAGCGAGCATGGCGGATATCTCGAGATACCTGCACATGCCGACCAGCGCGGCGATGGCGGCAAGGGCGAGGATCTGGCGTTCCATCTTCCTGGTGAGCCGTTGATCCATCACGGCCATGATCGCTCCGGCCACCACGCCAATGCCCATCGGCACGAATATCTTGAAGGCTACGTCAAGGAGCGGTGCGTCCGGAGTAACCGCACCGTGGGCCAGCAACACGAAGGCGATGATTGCAATGAGATTGTTGAGCCCGATCAGGATCATCACCGTATCCGTCAGCGGGCCCTCGGACTCGTACTCCCTCACCACCATCTGGGTCGCCGCCGGCGCGGTCGTGATGGCCATGAGCGCAAGGAAGCCGGCTATCACGGGAGACGCACCCGCAAGGTACGTGACACCTCCCACCAGAAACGCGGTGAGCCCGATCTCCATGGCGCTGGTTCGGAGGAGGCCGGCTCCGAACTTCTTCAGCGCCGCCAGGCGAAAGTTACCGCCGATCACAACGACGATGAGGCCCAGGGTCAGATCGTGCAACGGATCCAGCACTTCGAGCTGCTCGCGGGTGATGATCTCGGGGATGTCGAGCAAATCCGCAAAGGAGGGCCCGGCCGCCAGACCCACGAGCAGGTATCCCGTCACCTTTGGAATGTACATCCTGGCGAACACGCGGCCCACGCCCAGCGCCAGGAAAAAAAGAAAACCCAGGCTCAGGAGCACGGGAAACACTGACTCGTCTGTTGCTACTTCCATGGTGAACTACATAAACCCTTGTCCAATGATCGATCGTCGTCAACCCAAGAATATTAGGTATTGCCAGACCCCGGGTGCGGCATCTAGAGTCCGGCGATGGCCAATAAAGAAATGTACTTCAAGGGTAGACGCATCTTCGTCGAGGTGAACGACTCCGGGGAATTCGTGCTGGATGACGGTCGCGCCCGGATGAGGTATGGCGCCGACGACGAGCGGTTGTACAATCCCTGGCCATCCAATCTGTCCGACAAACCGCAGAAAAAAGCGGCGAAGGCACCCCCAAAAAAAACGACGGTGCAGGTCGATCCGGTGGATCCCGATTCCATCGTGGCCTACACCGACGGCGCCTGCCTCGGCAACCCCGGGCCTGCCGGCCTGGGCTATGTCGTGATGTACCCCGACGGAAAACGGATCCGGCGGGGCGAGCCAATCGGGCACGGAACCAACAACGTGGCCGAGCTCACGGCCATCCTCAGGGTTCTCGAAACGGTTGACGAACGGGGGCGACCCCTGGTCATCCACACTGACAGCTCTTACTCCATCGGCGTTCTGACCCGTGACTGGAAGGCCAAGGCCAACACTGAGCTCATTGTTGAGATCCGGGATGCCATGAAATCCTTTGCGCACCTGGAGCTGCGGAAGGTCAAGGGGCACGCGGGCAATCCTTTGAACGAACTGGTGGACGAACTGGCACGAACCGCTGCTGAAACACAGCAGATCGTCGATTGAACGGAGAAGCACTTGAAAATCCGCGTGGCAATAACCGGAATCGGCGCGGTGAGCGCGGCCGGAATCGGCGTGGACGCGTTTGCGCAGGCCCTGGCGAAGCCTCGGAGGATTTTCTCGCCGTGCGCCAGGCATAATCTGGACCTGGACGTTGTCGTCGGCGAGGCGAGGGAGGAGTGGTTCGCGAAGCGCGATCACCCGGATCTGGACAGCCCCACCGGAAGGCTATGCCTGACCGCGGCCCGCGAATGCGAGAAGCTTGGCAAAGAAAACGGAGCCGGATCCCTGGACGGCCTGTCCCTCGGTACGAGCACCGGCGGTCAGTCCGTGAACGAGAGGGTGGTTTTCGATCTTCTGAATTCCCAGGATCCCGGACCCTTCAATTACAGGCGTCAGGGTTGCATGGCCGCGCCGAGTCGTCTTGTCGCGCGGGATCTGGGGATCAACGGCCCGGTGAGGACCACCTCCACCGCCTGCACCTCGTCCGCGAACGCCATCGCCATCGGGGCGTCGTGGATCCAGGCGGGAAGATGTCGCACGGTCCTGGCCGGAGGGGGCGACGCCCTGTGCAATACGACCATCTGCAGCTTTTGCGCGCTGGAGCTCACCGGGCCCCGGATGTGCACGCCCTTCGCCGCCGACCGACCCGGATTGACACTTGGCGAGGGAGCCGGTTTTCTGGTTCTCGAGCCCCTCGACGAAGTCCTCGCCGCGGGGAGGAAGCCCATCGCCGAGTTTTTGGGAGCGGGGATGAGCAGCGACGCCCATCACATGACCGCGCCCCCAATAGACGGCGCCGGAGCGGAGGCCGCCATGCGCGCGGCTCTTCGACACGCCGGGCTTTCACCGTCAGACATCCATCACGTCAACGCCCACGGCACCGGCACGCAGCTCAATGACTCGTCCGAGGCAAAGGCTATCGACAGGGTTTTCGAACATTCTCCTCCCGTCATGTCCTGCAAGGGACTCATCGGGCATACCCTCGGCGGCGCGGGCGGGCTGGAAGCGGTCGCCTCCGTGCTCGCGTTGCGAAAACGGACGGCATTCGAGAACCTGGGAGCCGATCGAGCCGACCCCGAATGTCCGGTCACGCTGGTGGGCCCCGGTGGGCTGCGGTTGCCGGACAATCCGGTGATCATCTCCAACTCGTTTGCGTTCGGCGGGAACAACTGTTCCCTGATCTTCGGTGACCGGGAGGTATTGCCATGAGCCGCCTCCATGTTCACGGGATTGGACTTTGCGCCATGGGCGACACGGAGCCTTTCAACGAGGAAACCGGGCGGCTTGAGGACGTGCCCATCAAGGATTACGCGAAGCCGGCCCTGCGCAGGCGCTACGGTCGCGTGGCGAAGCTCATGTACATTGCCGCCTCACGCGCCATCAAAGATGCGGGTGTGGAGGATCCGACCGTCCTCGACGTTGTCGCCTCCACCGCGATGGGAGAGGTGAAGACGTGTCTGGACCTGCTCAGACAAATTCACGAGACAAAGGGCGCTCTCATAAGCCCGTCCCTCGTTCCCAACTCGGTGCACAACGCCCCCGCTGGCCACCTTACCATCGGAATCAAGGACCAAAGCCCGGCCATCACAGTGAGCCAGGGCTGGCTCTCGGCAGAGGCGGCGATCTCCACCGCCGGGGATCTCCTTGCTATCAGCGGTTCGAAAATCGCTCTTGCGGTCATCGGCGACGAGGCCGATCCCGCGTGGATCGAGCGCCTCGGGGAACTGGGCGCCACAGATTGGGCGAAAGAGCTTGCCGACGAATCGTTTCAGGAAGGCGCCGTCGCATTGATCGTTGGAACAGAGCCCGGCGGCAAGAGATTGGGCTCCATCGAAGCCTCCCTGGAGCGCCGTGACAATGATTACACACGTGAGATCGTCGAACGCTTCTCGGAAAATTTCGGCGATAACCTCGAAGTACGCGTCCGGGCGGGCGCGGGCGGTGCCGAGTTGTCGAAGATCGTCGACGCAACCATCGACGGACCGGGGGTCGGGACCTCGCAGATCGGCGCCATAGCCGTGCTCCTTGAGCGAATGAAAGATCCCTCGTGTACGAACCTGTTGCTCATCGGCAGGGAAGTCGACGAAATCGGCTGGTTGCACTGGCTGAGGTGAGGGCTTATTGAGAGGATTTTGCGCTTCTATTTATCCAATGATTTCTATTGATTACCTGGCCGATTGTCAAGGTGTATCAGAATGTGTATAATTCATGTGAGGAGGTTCAGACATGCGAACTAACGTCGTGTTGGATGATGAACTGGTAAAAGAGGCTCTGGAGCTCACCGGGATAAAGACCAAGCGAGACTTGTTGAAAGAGGCGCTTCTCACGTTGATAGCGCAACGAAAACGCAGGAGCCTGCTGGATCTGAAGGACCGCATCCACTTTCGCGAAGGTTATGACTATAAAGAACTCCGGGAGTAGCGCCTTGATAATCGTAGATACCTCCGTTTTGGTTGATCTTTTCAGGGGCGAAAGGACAAAAAAGGTAAAGGTTCTGGAACTCGCCGAGAAGGACAATGAAAGAATAGCCTTGCCGGCCGTATGTATTCAGGAGTTGCTTCAAGGATCCGGGGACGAGGAAGAATGGCGCAAGATGTGGGAAGTCTTGAGCACTCAGGAGATCGTTGTTCCTGACGATCCTGTCCGTACCCATGTGGAAGCGGCACGGATTTACTTCGACGCGAGGAGGAAGGGTATTACCTTGCGAGGAAGCGTGGATTGCTTCATCGCGGCGCTTGTCCTCGAGAAGGAGGCCGTTCTCCTGGCGGACGATAAGGATTTTGAAAAGATCGCGCGGGTCCGACCCCTGCGGCTCCCGGTTAATCAGTGAACTTCTGAAGTCCCCGAGGGCTTCTATTCGGCGACCATTTTGCCGGCGCCCCCGCCATGACGGATGAATGAATGATTTGTGGACACACAAGCACGGCGATGGCACATTTCATTGTGGGAGGCCATTAATGGACGAGAATCTATTGGGCGTGATAGTAAAGCGCACGCGGAAGGTATTTCCCAATCTGCAACGAATTGTTTTATTCGGTTCACAGGCGACCGGTACATCACGTGAAGACAGCGACGTGGATATTCTGGTCGTGACGAAAACCGAATTGCCTTCTGTAAAAAGAGCCGCCAAACTCAGATTGGCCCTGACAGGGCTGGGCATACCGGTCGACATCATTGTAGTAACACCCGAAGAGTATGTTCAATACTGCTCATGGAAGAGTTCTGTTATCGCCTGGGCGAGCCGGGAGGGAACTGTCCTGTATGAAATCGAAGCCGCCTGAACAAAAAGAGGTCGCAGCATGGCTCGCCAAGGCGGATGGTGATGTACGTATGGCCGATGCAGCGATTGGCATGGATGACCCACTGTGGGATCAGGCGTGTTTTCATCTACAGCAGGCCGTCGAAAAATCGCTCAAGGGCCTGCTCGTACATCTTGGCGACGAAGTGCCGCGAACCCACGATCTGGTCTTTCTGGTAGAAAACATCTGTAAAGCACACCCGGATTTCGGACGGCTTTTGGAGTCTGCCTCGGAGCTATCGCAGTATGCCGTCGCCGCGCGGTACCCAAGTTTCTGGGGAGACGAGACCTCCTCGGACGCAAAAGCGGCGCGAATCCATGCACACGAAATCATGGATGCCGTGAAGCAGATATTGCAGAGCGATCCGAGTTGAGCCCGCCGTCCGAAAGTTTACGTAGGCTCATTGCGTGATTTTTGAACATATGGACTTCGCGTAAATGTCTCCTTCGCCTCCCGGTCATTTGGTGAACTTCTGAAGTCCGTCCTCGAGATTATACTCAGACTGAAAACCGCTCTGGAGAAGGGTTTCTGTCATGCACTTTCTTGAGGGGATGCGTCAGCATCCAAACGGCTCTGCGTCGAACTTGGCGACTATAGGCGTTCAGGGTTTCTTGGGGGGTGGGGGTCATGGCGACAGAAATAACGATTTCGAGGAAATCTGTCTACTGACAGTTCCCCAAGGTCTATCTCATGTCCTTGAGTGTTCTGGCTGCGAGATTCAGATCATCGGTCATTAGCTCACAGTGGGCCATTACACTTGTACGACAGGTAACGCACATCTTCGCCCTGATGGCGGCTGAACCAAAAGACACCTTGATCGAAACGGGGAAGTCTTCGAGCCTTCTCTCAAGTTCTTCTGCCACTGGTAGTCGCTTGCGCATAAGGTCTATACATTTCATCTGCTGCCCTTCATCGCTGGATTGGCGTAAAGGATCCATCTCTATGCCCTGCTTTTGAAGCGTGCGCAGCTTGCCGAGTATCTCTCTCAATTCGGCTTTTCGGTCACCCTCTGCCTTCTTCGCAGCGTCGACACTTTTTCCGATGAAGAAACTACTATTTGCTTCGACCATACGACCGAGGCCCATTTCGTTGTCTTCCTGCACGAGCGATCCGGTGAGTTTCTCGCCCTTTTTGCCCAAAATAGCTTGAACACTTGGCGGCTGGGTAAACATGGCTGGGGTCATGACGTTGGCTTTATATCGGCCAGTTTTCAAACCGTTGCCTTTATCAGAAAACGGGCCAGCTTGATAACGTCCGCCAACCACGGCGGCTTTTGCCTGGGCAGTAAAACCGTCCTCGCTGTCAATCGAGATCATTAACGATGTTTGACTTGGTAGATTTGTCTGGCCGGAAACAATGGGTTTCCCTACCTCCATACCGTTCAGGACCACGGTGAGTTCAACCGCCCCCTGCATCGTTTCTTGTCTCGCAGATATCGGCATCGGGGCCGGTTGTGGTTTTACGATTTTTGATTTCTGAACTGGCTCCGGTTCGTTGCATGCAGCCAAGAAATGCACCAGAGCGATGATCACCAAACAGCTTCTGAACATATTTGCCGCCATTCTTTGCCCCCAAACAAAAGAGTGCAGTATGAGTCCGGACCCATTGGTAAAACCCACCGGCCCTGTCCCCCTCCCTCGCAACGATGTGGGCGCCGTGGGGCTCTACTTGATCTTCTTCGCCGTCGAAATCAGCCCGTCATTATCGAATACTTGTAGGTCACCCGCGCTGGTGATCAGGTAATACTCACCGTGCTCGTTACCAACCTCGATGTACCTTTTCTTGCCCTTCACCTTCTTCGTTTTCAGCTCATCCGAACCTGAACTACCGTCGGAGTACACACGCTCAAGGAACAGTTTGCCTTTCTTCGAGTACATCGTGGCTTTGTTCCCTGCGTAGATCGTCTCGTCGAGCCAGCGTCCAATGATCTCCTTGTCTTCATCCGCTTTTTCAGCATTCGCACCCAGTACCTTCACCTCTTGTTCCGCCGTCAGCCCCTGAATCACCACTTTCAGATTTGGGTCAAAATGCGTTGTTGCCCACGCACCGCTTCCCACTTTCATGTCATCCAGGTAGAACAGGATGAAAGTTCGCTCGTAGGTAACAGGGTCACTTGCCTTAAGGAGCAAGGCGATCTTTCGCAGCGTTGCCTCGGTGACTTTTTTATTGAGACGAATATCTAGTGATCTTTTGATGTTGTGCAGCTTGTCCTCTTGGATGATCTCGTATTTCACCCCAGCGGGTATATAATTGTCGGTCGGCGCTGGACTCACTGTCTTCGCTTTTGGCGACACAACGGCCTGCTGTGGTGCTGCGGCTCTTCGTTGTGGCTCGGGTTTCTCGGACGAGCAAGTGACAGCAAAAGCAGAACAAAGTGTCAGCACAAAGATGATTTTCCGAATTTTCATTTTTACCCCTAGTGCCTCTTCAAGCGTACAATAATGGGTGAGTTCATGCCGAAAACTTTACCCGCCAGGTAGCAATCTTGCAAATAGTAGAGATGAAACTCTACAACATCAACCATTTTCCATTTTCTAAGAGGTGGGAGTCATTATTCGCAGAACGTCTACGAATTCTTGGATTTCCCCAAAAAAAAAGGTTCATCCGGATCCAGCCGTGCTGACATGAGCGGGGTGTGCTGAACGAGGGTCTCGTCGAGGGATTCAACTGACAGGAAACAGAGAGGGAAGTAGACAAAGTGGACAACGGACGCTCAATGA
>SDBV01002857.1_pt1 | contig 25783 bp, 21 predicted proteins | sample 2277081 | NCBI WGS metagenome assembly SDBV01 (sample SAMN10402039, study PRJNA504765) | marine sediment metagenome | isolation source: marine sediment core GS10_PC15, 223 cmbsf | place: Arctic Ocean: Southern Knipovich Ridge | collected 2010 | reverse complement strand
AGTTACTATTGATGGAAATTTTGACCAAGCTCTAGAAATAGTGAGAAGTCTAGCACAAAAGCATCCGCTTGCTCTGGTAAACTCGGTCAATCCCCATCGCGTAGAGGGACAAAAGACGGCTGCCTTTGAGATTATTGACGCTTTAGGTGAGGCTCCGGATTATCTTTTTATCCCGGTAGGTAATGCTGGTAATATTACCGCCTACTGGAAGGGTTTTGTGGAATATCACCAGGCAGGCAGGGCAGGGAATAGACCTAAGATGATGGGTTTTCAAGCTGATGGTGCCGCCCCTATTGTTCGAGGATGTGTCATTGACAAGCCAGAGACTGTTGCCTCAGCTATACGTATCGGTAATCCAGCTAGCTGGCAAAAGGCGGTTGCCGCTCGTGACGAGTCCGGAGGCATTATTGATATGGTTAGTGATGACGAGATTCTATCAGCCTACCACCTTCTGGCTACAAAAGCGGGAATCTTTAGTGAGCCAGCTTCAGCGGCTTCCTTAGCCGGTCTTATTAAGCTTTCCCTGGCAGGCGTGGACTTCTCGCAAAAAAGTGTAGTTTGTGTGATAACTGGCACCGGACTTAAGGACACAGATACCGCTCTGAAAAATGCCCAACCATTTCTTGATCTCCCGGCTGATTTAGCAGCTGTGGAACAAGCTTTAGGTTGGAGCTAACACACTACTTTTTACAGTAGAACATCCTCCTCTGTTGAAGTATAGGTAATGATGAGTTTAAAAAATCTGCATTACGGCTGGGTCATTGTTATTTTAGCGGTCTGGATCCAAGCCATACACGCAATGATGGTTTATACCTTTGGCATATTTTTGATACCTCTAACGACAGAGTTTGGTTGGGAGAGGGGACAACTGGCAATCGCTAATTCAATCAGTATGCTAGTAGGTGCCAGTCTAGGTATCCTGAGCGGAAGATTAAGTGATAAATATGGCCCCCGAATTTTACTTACACTTAGTGGTTTACTAACCGGGATAGGTTTCTTACTAATGCCGCAGGTTAACTCATTATGGCAAGTGTATTTAATTTGGGGGATTTTCATGGGGGTCGGGTCAAGCCTTGGTTATGTCCCTGTTCTGTCCACGATACCGAGATGGTTTGCTCAGAAAAGGGGGCTAGCCATGGGGATTACTCTCACTGGCTGGGGACTAAGTGCTATGATTTCGCCACCTTTGGCTCAATGGCTCATATCTTCTTATGGTTGGCAGCAAGCCTATGTTGTTTTGGGTTTGGTAAGAATTATAGCCATTATTTCCCTGGCACAATTTATGAAACATAGCCCGCAGCGGGCAGGGCTCAAACCATACGGTGCTGATGAAGCTATAGAAGATAAGCAATCCATGGCTTCGACTAGCGGAGGGCTCTCACTTACACAGGCAATCAAGACCAGGCAATTCTGGATTTTAGCCGCAATACTATTCTGCTTCTTTTTTGTTACTCAAGTAATAGTTATTCATATTGCTCCCCATGCTGTGGATATCGGTATTTCGGCAATGGTGGCGGCAAGTATAATATCTATCTTCGGTGCATCCGGTATTATCGGCAGGCTTTCTGCGGGTTTTTTATCGGATAAGTTAGGAACTAGACCGGTACTAACTGCTTTTCTTGTCATGTTAATAATAGCTCTGGTATGGGTCCTATTTGCCAAAGAAATCTGGATGCTCTATCTATTTGCTGTAATATTTGGCATTGCCTTCGGTGGTGTAGTTCCGCTGGAAAGCCTTATACCACCAGAACTATTTGGTCTCAAGTATTTAGGTGTGATATTTGGCGGCCTCTCTATTTTTACCACACTTGGTGTCGCTTTAGCGGGACCTTTAGCCGGATTTATCTTTGATGTAAAAGGGAGTTATAGCTTAGCTTTCTTAATTAGCGTGGTAATGAGCGCCCTGGCAATTATTCTCAGTTTGATTTTATTAAAGGCTAAGACGTGGCGTGGCTAAATAAGGTTGTTTAGTAACAGCCTTAAGGGAGAGTTAATGTGATTAGCCAACTCATAGGGGCATTCTACCAACTTATTATCGACAGTAAGGGATTTGAGGTTAATTTCTTATGAGATTGAAACAGCTGCATTATGGCTGGATCATCGTTATTATAGGTGTCTGTGTTCTGGCAGTGCATGCAGCTGTAAGTTATACCTTTGGCATATTTTTAACGCCTCTTACGACGGAGTTTAATTGGGATAGAGGAGCACTGTCAACTGCTGTTTCAATGGCTGCCCTGGTATCTGGATTGTTGGGTATTCTTGGTGGCAGATTAAGTGATAAGTATGGCCCCCGAATTTCAGTTACACTTGCTGGTCTACTAACCGGAATAGGTTTCTTACTAATGTCGCAGGTTGACTCATTATGGCAAGTATATTTAATCTGGGGACTTTTTATGGGAATCGGGGGCGGCTTTTGTTTTATTCCTATTATGTCGACAGTACCAAAATGGTTTGCCCGGAAGCGGGGGTTAGCCTTGGCAATTACCGGTACTGGCTTCGGGCTGGGTGGTGCGGTTTCGCCCCTTTTAGCTCAATGGCTAATATCTTCTTATAGCTGGCAGCAAGCCTATGGCGTTCTGGGTGTCATAACCCTTATTACTATTATTCCCCTGGCCCAATTTATGAAACACAGCCCACAACGGGTAGGGCTTAAACCATACGGAGAGGATAAAGCTATAAACGATAAGCAATCCCTGGCTTCAACCAGCGGTGGGCTTTCTTTCACACAGGCAACAAAAACTGGCAAATTTTGGCTCTTTGGTTTAATGCAATACAGCTTCTCCTTTTACTTTAGGGCAATAACAGTCCATATTACCCCACACGCTATTGATATTGGTATTCCAGCATTAGTAGCGGCGAGTATGCTGTCAATCATTGGCGGGGTTGGAATTGTCGGCAGGCTTTCCATGGGTTTTATCTCTGAAAAGGTAAGGGCCAGACCAGCACAAACTGTTTGCCTTGTTCTGTTAACATTAGCTCTGGTATGGCTTCTATTTGTTAAAGAAACCTGGATGCTCTATATATTTGCTTCGGTATTTGGTCTTGCCTATGGGGGTCTAGCTCCGCTACAAACGCTCATAATAGCAGAATTATTCGGTACCGAATCCTTAGGTATAATCCACGGCAGTCTCATGCTTTTCACTTTGACGGGGTCAGCTTCAGGAGCGCCTTTAGCCGGATACATCTTTGATGTAATGGGGAGTTATAATTTAGCTTTCTTAATCAGCGTGATAATTGGTGCCATAGCGATTATTCTCAGTTTGGTTATATTGAAGGTTAAGGGATGGCGTGGCTAAATAACGCTGTTTGGCAACAGCGTTAAGGGAGGGCTAAGGTGGTTGGTCAAGTCATAGGGGCATTCTATCAGCTTATTATTGACAGTAAGGAATTTGAGGTTAATTTCTTATGAGACTGAAACAGCTGCATCATGGCTGGATCATGGTTGTCATAGGGGTCTTCATCCAAGCCCTACGCGCATCTATGATTTATACCTTTGGCATATTTTTGATACCTCTAACAACAGAGTTTAATTGGGATAGGGGAGCATTGTCACTCGCTTATTCAATTACCATGTTGATAGGTGCCGGTTTAGGTATCTTCAGCGGAAGATTAAGTGATAAGTATGGCCCCCGAATTTTAGTTACACTTAGTGGTCTACTAACCGGAATAGGGTTCTTATTAATGTCGCAAATTAACTCATTATGGCAGGTATATTTAATCTGGGGGACTTTTATGGCAGTTGGGTTTAGCTGTGGTTATATCCCTGTTCTGTCTACAATATCGAGGTGGTTTGTGAGGAAGAGGGGGTTAGCCATGGGGATTACTGTCGCCGGCTTTAGCCTGGGTGCAATAATTTGGCCACCATTAATCCAATGGCTCATATCTTCTTATAGCTGGCAGCAAGCCTATATTGTTTTGGGTTTAATAACTATTATGCTCATTATTCCCCTGGCCCAATTTATGAAACACAGCCCTCAGCGGGTGGGGCTTAAGCCATACGGAGAGGATGAAGCTCTAGAAGATAAACAATCCCTGGCTTCAACAAGCGGAGGGCTCTCATTTAAACAGTCAATTAAGACCAGGCATTTTGGGGTTTTAGCCGCAATACTAGTCTGTTTCCTTTTTGTTTTAGAGATAATAACTGTTCATTTTGTCCCCCATGCTGTTGATATCGGGATTTCGGCAATAGTGGCGGCGAGTATAGTATCTATCACCGCCATAGCCGGCATTATCGGCAAGCTTTTCAGTGGCTTTATCTCTGATAAGGTAGGAGGTAGACCGGTACTGGCTGCTTCTCTTGGCATGTTAATAATAGCTATAATATGGCTCCTGTTTGCTAAAGAAGTCTGGATGTTCTATGTATTTGCTGTGATTTTTGGTTTTGCTTACGGTGGTATAATTCCACTACAAATGCTGGTACCAACGGAATTATTTGGTCTCAAGTTTTCAGGTATGATAATTGGTGGCATCATGATTGTTGCCGAAATTGGTGGAGCTATAGGAGCACCTTTAGCCGGAGTTATCTTTGATATAACTGGGAGTTATAGTGTAGCTTTCTTAATCAGCATAGTAATTGGTGTCATGGCTATTATTCTCAGTTTGATTTTATTAAGAGCTAAGAGCTTAGGAGAACTCAGTAAGGCTATTTAGTAACAACATTAAAGGAGGTCTGAAGTGATTAATGAGGCTGTGATTAAGACAGCAGTTACTTCCATTATTAGGGCTATTGGGGAAGACCCGAAAAGAGAAGGATTAGTGGATACTCCAACCCGCGTGGCTGAGATGTATGGTGAGCTTTTTATGGGACTTGATATGGACCCCAGGCAAGAGCTAACAGTAGGTTTTGAGGAGGGGCACCGGGAAATGGTAATACTCAGGGACATTCCTTTCTATTCTATGTGTGAGCATCATCTTCTTCCGTTTTACGGTGTGGTTCATATCGGTTATGTCCCTAATAACGATGGACGTATTGCCGGTGCCAGCAAGCTAGCCCGGGTAGTGGAAATTTTAGCTAAACGCCCCCAACTTCAGGAAAGAATGACCACTCAGATTGCTGATGCCATGGTTGATGGGATTAAGCCCGACGGGGTGGCAGTAATTGTTCAGGCTGAGCACCTGTGTATGATTATGCGCGGCATCAAGAAACCGGGAAGCTCCTTTGTTACTTCGGCTCTCAGGGGTATCTTTCGCAGCAAAACGGAAACGAGGTCTGAATTTTTCTCTCTGCTCCAGGGCAAATAATCTACTCACCCATAATCTACAATATGATTTCTCTTGACCGTGGACGGTTATCGAAATCTATCAGCACTATTTGTTGCCAGGTGCCCAGGGTTAATTTTTTGTCATTGAAGGGAATTACTAATGAGGCACCCAGTAATGAAGCACGGACGTGAGAGTATCCATTACCATCACCCCAGCGGCGGTCGTGGTTATATGGAATGTCTTTGGGGATGGTTCGTTCCCACATACTCTGGAAGTCAGAAAGTAAACCAGACTCTAACTCAATTATAGATATTCCAGCAGTGGAACCAACGACAAACAAGGTAACAGTACCACTTTTTATCGCTGTCTCAGTCAACTGCTGTTCTGCTTGAGGCGTAATGTCAATAATGTCGCACTCTCCTTTAGTCTGCAAATTGATTTTCTTGGTGACTACCATATTAACGTTACCTCCTTTACCAATGGTTATAGGTCAATTCATCCCAGATAATATCATCCAGGTTAAATACCGGTCCGTCCTCACACACCAGTTTCAACCCACTTTGGGTTCTAACCGTACACCCATAGCAAACGCCACGCCCACACCCCATCCTCACCTCCAGGGAAATTTGGATTGGTTTCAGGAGTCGTTGGTTTTGCCTGGCCATAGTTTGATACATCAGGGTAGGTCCACAGGCAAAGACCTGGTCGGCTAAGTTAGCAATATCGGGTAAGATGTCAGTCAGCATGCCCCTTTTACCTGCGGTGCCGTCGTCAGTAGCAATGATGAGCTCTATTCCCGAGGGGAGGAGGTGCCTGGGGTAGAGTCTGTTGGCAATTGATGCACCCAAAAGTAGTGTTACCGAGTGTTTTTGCCTTATCGCTTCCTGAGCCAGGAAGTATAACGGGGCAATACCTATACCGCCAGCCATCAGTAACAGGTTATGGGAAGCAGGGTGAATAGTGTAGCTATTCCCCAGCGGTCCGAACAGGTCTAACTTACTGCCAGCCTTACACTGTGAAAGCCAATCTGTGCCCTTGCCTACCACCTGGAAGAGCAGGGCGATTTTACTGCCGTCCTGCTGGTGTATACTTAACGGACGGCGTAGTAAAAATTCAGCGCCTTCTCCACAGCGCACCATGACAAACTGCCCCGGCTGCGCTTTAGCCGCTATCTGGGGAGCCTCCAGCCAGACAAGGTAAATCCTTGGCAAAACCTCAGTATTAGAAATAACAGTAGCCCAAACCTGCTTCAAATCGTCTCCTCCTTGCATTAGTCAAACTCCGCTGCCCGCCCGATAACAATCTGCCACAAACCAATGATTAAAACTTTAGATGGTTTAGACAATGTTTATGCTCCTTCTTAATTAAATACAGCATCAAAATCATTAAGCAACTCGGACTTAACCACTATGCCTAAATTATTTGGAATACGAGAAATTACAATTGGTCTTTGTGCTACAGGAACATCAACAATTTCTATCTCGCCAGTAGCAGTATATTGAGGGCCGGCATAAAGAATTCCAAGGAGTTTTACGCGGGTAGAACCTAGATTCAAACCACTACGTGTAAAGTATCCTCCCATATTAACAAGAAGAACAGGAGAACCGCTGGAACCTGGGAAACATGCACAATCAATTAAAAACTCCCTCTTGTTGTTCCAGTCATACTTTGGATTTGATGCTGTTATTCCTTTTCTGAAAACAGGAAAGTTATTTGCCTCATCCCATATGCCGTTGGGATAACCAATCATGGTAATATCATCCATGCCAAACATTGAATCGTAATCTTCATCTGTAGGCAATAGGCTTTTATCTAGGGTTATGAAAAAGAATTTCTTTCCTTGTTCTTCTGCTAAATGTAATAGTGGAGCAATAGGCAGAACACATAAGTCGACATCATCAACTGGATGATGTACCCATCTCCGTTCAAATGTATCTAATTCAATAGTCATATGATTTCCTATATCCGGAAGTCCTTCAGCGTTTTGCAGTGTTAACCTGAATCTTCCTTTAGTAGCATCCTTAACAACGTGTTTATTTGTGACTATTACGGGTATATGCTGACCATCATCTTGATGCTTCAATCTGTAAAAGAAACCTGTACCTGTACCAATACCTCCATCATTAAGGTCAGTTTCAATCCTTACTGTACTGAATGCTAGTTGTTCTACTGGTGTTAATTGATTCCCGTTTGCCATCTTTTCTACCTCACCCCGTTAATCCCCCTCTCCTTCTGTCTGATGTGTCATTGCGAGCCAAAGGCGAAGCAATCTCATCTTTTAGTTTGCTTCGTCCCCTTCGCTACGCTCTGGGCTTCGGCTCATGGCGCTCCTCGCAATGACATATCTTCTATCATCCCCTCGGATTCACATTGAGGATACTCGTTTTGCCCGTTTCGCTTTTTATTTTCTCCCCTCACCATCTCTAAAACTTCTCAAAAGCTGAGGAATTGGCTAAGGGCGGAAGGTCTTGACTGTTTCTTGAACTTCATAAAACCAGTGCCGTATTCGTTTACGAAGCGTTATTTTTAAACCGCAATATACCAGTCTGTCCTCCAAGCCTTCAAAAAATTGCCTGAAGAGCTCGTCATGCTCAGGCCCATTGAACTCTTGCACGATACTCTCGTCCGGGGTAAGACCGCCACCACGGCGCCATAGTGGGCGCGGGGGTACTCTTAGTAATGTTCGGTTACCTCTGAACGCTTGCAAAGTAAGCGCTCCGATTGCTCTTTTTTTCATATTACCGGGCTCGATAACAAAAACATCATACCAAACGAAATTGTCTTGTGATTTTGAGCTGGCTGGGCGGACTTCATATGCGCAATTATTAGAATGCAGCCCTCTGGTGAATTTTTCGATTATTGGCTTGAGCGTTTTGGGAGCCACCTGTATCTCAATTTCCTCTGTCCTGGTAAAAGGAAGCTTCTTTATGAGCCTATTACTCATTTTCCTCTTTATCCTCCTCTACAAACCTTTCAATTTTCCCCGTATCTCGTCCTCCCTCTTTTGGCTCATTTCTTGCTTCGTCAGCTCCTTTTTCTCTATTAACTCCACCTGCTTATTATGCTCTTTGACCCTTTCATTTATTATTCTTACTAATTGCTTGGCATACTTGACACAGTTCTGAACATCATCACCATATACGAAGACTACGCGCAGTCTATCTCCTGAAATCCTCATTTCTCTTCGCATAGAGCGAAGAGCCTTCTCCCATTCCAGTAAATACCTCTCCCATAAAGGGTCAGGCTTATCTGAGAGCTGGATATAGAAGGCATAGGCTTCTGGGAATGCACTATCTTTTTCTACTGTCTCACTGTTAACGCCAATAATCTCAATAAGTTTTGACTTTTCAGCCATTACAAAACCTCCTCAAGATGAGTGGTGACATAGTTACTGGGCTTAAACCCTCTGGCTTGAGCTTCGCTTTCGGAATCAAAAATAATCATATTCTCCGGTTTGATTCTTCGAGTCCAGCGACTGTCGGCACTATGGTATTTCTTATTCTCCAAGCTCCCTTCATGCCAATCTGAAGTGGCGATATATTGAGGATGGGCTTCGTGTTCGCAATAGACACACCTCAGGGTCAGCGGCTTGCGGTTTACGATTTTGAACTCGGGCTTAATATACTTTTTTTCGGTTTCCTGTACCGAAGCGCATCTTGGGTTAGGGCACTTGACCCCATAACCCCGCCTGTACACGGGATAATCTGTTATATGAGTAAACGAATCACCTTTTACTGGAGCAGAGACTTTCTTAATTCCCAGCAGAAAGGCTATAAGCGCCATTCTGACCGGCACCCCCCATGCCGCTTGTTTAAAGTACATGCTCCTGGGGTCAGCATCTACTTCGTAGGCTAACTCATCAACACGGGGCAGCGGGTGCATAACCAGTGCTTTCTTAAACTCCTTTCCCTTGAGAAGTTTTTTATCTACCACGGGAAAGTTTTCTTTCAGTTCTTGTCCTTCAACAGTAGATGAAAATCTTTCCTTCTGAAGCCTGGTAACGTAGATGACATCAAGCCCTGCCTTGAGCTCGGCCTGAATACTTATGTCAGGTATTGTTGCCAGTTGATGCGGGCTGCTTGGTGTTATGTATATCGCATCCAGGGGGAAAGGCCTTTTCTTAGCTGTTTGGTCTGAAGACTCACACTTTTCCAGTACACCACCATATTCTGTAGTTAGTCTATTTATAATATGCGCTGGTAGCTCAAGCCCTGGTGCGGAACAAAATAGAATGGTGGCACCAAACCTGGCTAGAGCGAAGGTTAGGGAGGGTATTGTTCGCCCATATTTCAGGTCTCCCCATAAGGCAATATTTAGCCCCTTGATAGTTTTTTTCTCTTTCTTAATGGTGTAAAGGTCGCATAAGGTCTGGGTTGGATGTTGATGACCTCCGTCACCAGCGTTTATTACCGGAACACCAGCGTAGTCGGCAACTACCTTGACAGCTCCCTCCCAGGGGTGTCTGATAACAATTATATCGGCGTAACTCCCAACCACTCTTGCCATATCGGCAATGCTTTCACCTTTAGCCATGGAGGTTGCTCCTATATCAGCGGCGCTTATCACACTCCCCCCAAGTCTGTGCATTGCCGACTCAAACGATAGCCGTGTCCGTGTGCTCGGCTCAAAAAACAAACTCGCCATTACCTTACCTTGGCAAATGCGACTCGGAGCTTTCAGTGAGTCTGACATTTCATCAGTTAAGGAAAATAATCCCTCCATTTCCTCGTTGGATAAATCATCTATAGTCACCAGATTTCTATTTGCCAAGTTCATGCTAGCTCCTTTCTTAATTCTCGCCCGAGAGGTTTTTCTTTGTCTAGAGTTACAATGGCTACCTCGTCTATACCATCGGTTTCCTCCAGTTGAACCTTTATCTCCTCGTGTCTAGAGCTTGGTATATTCTTACCTACATAGTCAGGCCGTATCGGTAACTCACGGTGACCGCGGTCAATAAGCACAGCTAGCTGAATTGACTGGGGTCGCCCCATATCAGTAAGAGCATCCATAGCGGCACGAGTGCTACGTCCAGTATATAGGACATCATCAACTAACACTACTGGTTTGTTATGAATACTAATGGGGATGTCAGTGCCATGGACAATGGATTGCAGATTTAACGAGGCGAGGTCATCTCGATACAGGCTAATATCTAAAGCACCGACAGGTATTTCTATTCCCTTGAAGTTTTCTATATTAGCTGCCAGCCGCCTGGCTAAAGGCACGCCGCGAGTGTGCATACCTACCAGTATCAGGTGCTCAATGGTTTTATTCCTCTCGATAATTTCATGGGCAATGCGAGCCAAGGTGCGTCTGATATCCTCTGGAATCATTATGATTTTTTTAGCCATAAAAATAACCTCTTGCCAAAGCTGCCAAGAGGCCTGTCAATTACCCTTTAATCTTCCCTTACCAGCCTCTCTGGACTAGCTTAAAAGTCAAGTTTATCTTGGCTGGTATTATACTACTACTACCTGATTATTGCAATATTGTGTTCTCATTCATATGATTAGTGACACATAACCCCTCCTCTTTCATAATCTTTTCGTCGTTTCAAAAATAATAAATATTCAGTGCGCCGGAGCACTGGCAATTAGCTTGATATTCCAGTCCAAATTAATTATTATATAGTTACCCTCAAGGGTGGGTGATGAAGGGTATATCACTAGCTTCTTAATTGACAAAGATAGCATAATTCGAGATATAAGAATGGGGATTTCCCAAACAGGGAAGAGTCAGAGAAGGGTCTGGCTAAGATTATACCCAATTAATAAGTGGATAGGAGACTAGATATGAGTGATGTTTTAGATGAAGCGTATGCCATAGTCAAGTGCAAGGAGTGCCCGTGGTATAAAGCTTGTTTAATGCCGATGCGGTTTACTGCCGAAGATATCCGAAGGCAGTTAGAGGCATCAGCGCCAGGAATGGATATTTCGCAGCAGGCTGACCTTGGCATGCAAAACCTCTTATCAAGTATGGCAACTGCTGCCCAGAATTCATTGCTGGAAGGCTGTCCTATCTTAATTCAGCGCTTACGGGCTAACCCCAAGCTTGCCCAGGGACTGAAAGAAATGATGCAAAACTGGGGTGAGGAAGAGAATTAATTTAAGGTAAGTATCCACTCAAAGCATGTATGAGAGTGGAGGTAGTATCTTGCCTAACGAGAAGCTCCAGGTACTACACCACTTATTATTATCATAATGACACTATTATAGTGTCCCCCATCTATCTGAACTAGCTCATCATAAATAGCGCCTTATCTTTCCAAGCCATTAGGAAATCAAACGTTCTCGCCCAGAGCTAGCAACGTTAGTAAACAACCTACCCACAGCACTTAGCTACCTACCTTGTTAGCGGTTTTCATAAACTTACTGAAACTAGTTGAGATTTTTGCCGCATATTCACTTAGCATACTACCATGCTCCCTGGTTAAGGATAATTGGGCAGATTTTAACCAAGCTATTGGTACCTGGTTTGGAGCGGGAGATACATTAGAAAGGCCGATACCATAACAAACTTCCAGTGATGCCGGGTCTGCAGCATGCTCACCACAGATTCCAAATTCGTAATCTGGTTTAGCTACTTTTGCCAATAAAACTGCGTGAGCCATTGCCTTAGCAACCGGTCCAGACTTAGCTATGGTAATAAATGGGTCTTCGTCAACGATTTTTTGGCTAACATATGTTGGCATAAAAGTAGCACTACCATCTTCTCTACTCCAACCCATCGTAGTTTGTGTCAGATCATTGGTACCAAAAGAACCAAAATCAGAGACTCGGGTTAGATTATCTGCCTCAAATGCAGCTCCTGCTAATTCATACATTATCCCCAGGTAGTACCTGTTATCGCCATTTGAAGAGTAGCCAACCCTAATAAATCCTACTTTTTCTGCTTCTTCTCTCACCAATTGTTCCATATTTTTAACTTCATTTACTAAGCAAACCAACGGAATTTCAATATATGGTGTTATATATTTTTTATCTGTAGAATTATGGGACTCTTTAGCCGCACTTAATATAGCTCTTACCTGCATTTTATAAATTTCCGGATGTGTAATCCCAAGTCTTACAGACCTATGACCAAGCATGGGATTAGTTTCATGGTAATCTTCTATTCTTTGTTTAAGTTGCTCTTGATTTATCTTAGTGACTTCCGATAATTCATCAAGATGAGCTTCTGCACCTGATAAAAGTTCGTGTAATGGATAATCCAGTAGTCTTATTATCATTGGTTTGTCTTGCATAACGCTATACATTTCGCAAAAATCTCTTTTTTGCATTTGCTCTAATCTTTCTAATGCTTTTAGCTTTATTGCTTCGTCCTTAGCTAATATCCATGATTGAATTACTAATTGCCTATTCTCACCCTCTATCTTGTCCTCTAAAAACATATACTCTGTCCTTGCCAAGCCTATACCTTCAGCACCAAATTGCACTGCCCTGGCAGCTTCACTGGCATCATTAGCATTAGCGTAAACCCTCATCTTTGCTATGGGATATAATAGGCGTAAAAAATTCTGCAGGTCAGGGTCATCGGGATTCGGCTGTGTTAATTTAGCTCTGTAATTCAGTATCTTGCCAGTGCTACCATCAACACTGATATAGTCACCCTCATTTATGATGATGGTTTCGCCCTTATTATTCGAGTAGGTAATGCGTCTATTTTCCTCATCAATATCTACCCCGGTGCCAACAGCACAAGGTATGCCTTTGTTCCGGGCAACAACAGCGGCATGAGATGTTTTTCCACCACGGGAAGTGGCTAACGCCTCTGATACAATCATCCCAGGATAATCAGTAGGATTTGTCTCCAGTCTACAAAGAATTACCAGTTCCCCTCTCGCTTTATATTCCAAAGCCGTTTTAACATCAAAAACGGCTTTGCCGATACCACCACCCGGAGAAGCAGCAACACCAGCCCCCCCACGATTAATAACAATGTTATCCAGCTCAACCCCATCACTCTCCATTGCCTCATAATCTATCATTTTATGAAGTAATTGCTCTAAATTCGTAGGAGTTACCCTTAATACAGCCTCTTTAACATCAATCAGTCCTTCTTGTACCATATCGTAACTTGACCTTACATTTGCTCTGCCGGTAAGTTTTCCGTTTCTTGTCTGAAGCATATATAATTTGCCGCGCCAGACAGTATATTCGTAGTCCTGTACTTTTCCTGTACTCCGTTCTAAAATATCACATACCTTCATTAAATCGTCATACGCCTGCGGTACAGCTTGCTTCATTTGGGATATAGGGAAAACGTTTCTGGTGCCACTGACTACATCCTCTCCCTGGCTACTCAATAAGAATTCCCCGAAAGGATTCCCCTCATCCCTGATGCCAGTTGATGGGTCTCTGGTAAACCCAACTCCGGCACCACAATCGGTTGTATTCTCATTCCCATAAACCATAGTTTGAATATTAACACCAGTCCAGACCTTTTCCGGTAACCCTTCTGCTTTCCTATAGTTTCTAGCTTTTTCACCCATTGCTGATTCTTCAATAGCTTTGAGAGCATCAATCAACTGCTGAAAAGAGTCTTGTGGCAACTCATTGCTATTTTCTCTATAAAGCTGCTGATATTTCGTAACAACTGTTTGCAAGTGTGAAGAAGTTAACATGGCATATTCTTGAACTCCGGCCTCTTCCATAAATCCGTCAAATATCTTCCTGAACTTCTCTCTTTCAATGCCATAGACATTCTGCCCGAACATCTCGTATAACCTTCGCTGGCAATCGAGTATAAACTTCTTAGGCTGTTCTTTGTTACCATGCCTTTCAATGTAAGCGTCAACACATTTATCAGTCAGCCCAATATTAAGTATAGTTTCCATCATACCCGGCATAGAAACAGCAGCACCACTCCTCGCTGAAACAAGCAATGGATCTCGCTTAACATCACCAAATTGATAACCGGTAACCTTCTCAAGGCGATTCACATTAGCTTTAACCTGCTCAATAAAACCCTCTGGAAGCTGACCATCGTGCTCAAAATAATAGTCACAAACATCTGTTGTGATAGTAAATCCAGGAGGCACTGGTAGCCCCATCTTAGTCATCTCTTGCAATTGTCCGCCTTTATTCCCTAATAGTTTTATCATTTCATCAGAAGCATCACCTTCTGCTTTTCCTTCCCCAAAGAAGTATATAAGTTTCTTATCCATATTACGGCTGCCTCCTATAACCAGCGAAATTTTCTGTTTATATGCTATCCCACTATCGCCGTGGCTGTCAATTCGTTAAGCAACCAATATTATTCTGAAACTCTAGTTTAATCGTATCTGCTGGGCCTCCAATATAGCTTGACAATGCGGGACCGTGTGCATATCATTTCAAATAGAGGGTTAAACCTGATGATTAGTCGATTTCATATTCGCCAGATAGCTGAAGGGAAGGAAGAAAGCCTCTCCCCTTATGCTATAAAAAGCAGTTTGTCACGAGGTAGGCTCAGAGTCGAAGATCCCTGCCCTGTACGCACTGCTTTTCAACGTGACCGAGACCGCATTATCCACTGCAAGGCTTTTCGCCGCCTCAAGCACAAGACGCAGGTTTTCATTGCTCCCCAAGGTGACCACTATGTGACCCGGCTCACTCACACCCTTGAGGTTTCCCAAATAGCCCGTACTATAAGCCGTGCCCTAAATCTGAATGAGGATTTAACTGAGGCTATTGCTTTAGGTCATGACCTGGGTCATACCCCTTTTGGTCATGTTGGTGAAGATGTTCTAAATGAGCTCTATCATCAGGGTTTTAAGCATAATGAGCAGAGCCTGCGAGTCGTTGACCTTTTAGAGAAAGATGGACGGGGGCTTAATCTTACCTGGGAGGTAAGAGACGGCATTGCTAATCACTCCAAGTCAAGAGTAGGTATCCTTGGGCAAGACTGGGGGGAGGTAAATACCCTTGAAGGTGAAATATGCAAGATTGCTGATACTGTTGCCTACATCAATCATGATACCGGGGATGCCATAAGAGCTGACATCATCACCGAGAACGATTTACCTCTCTCAGCCATCAATATATTAGGTCGTTCCCATTCACAGCGCGTTAATACCATGGTTTGTGATATAATTGAGTTTTCATGGGCAGCAAGGGGTGATAATATTATACCCAATCCTAACATAGGTATGAGCCCTCAGATTCTTGAAGCAACAAATACTTTGCGTGATTTTCTTTTTGACCGGGTATATAATCTGCGCTCAGCCCAAGAGGGAGCAGAGAGGGCAAGAGAGGTGGTTCATCTATTGTATGACTACTTTAATAAGCATGAAGACAAGCTTCCATCAGAATATAGTTTTTATAGCGATGAGACGGAACGAAGAGTAGTTGACTATATTGCCGGTATGACTGACCAATATGCTCTGAGACTGGCAGAGGAGCTGTAATAAGATGAGCGTTATCGACGAGGTAAAACAAAGAACGGATATTATAGAGGTTATTGGCCAGTATGTTCCTTTAACCAAGGCTGGGCGAACCTTCAGAGGATTATGCCCGTTCCATAGTGAAAAACACCCGTCCTTCTTTGTCTATCCTGAGCAGCAGAGCTGGCACTGCTTTGGTGCCTGTAATACCGGTGGTGACGTCTTTTCGTTCATCATGAAAAAACAGGGTATTGACTTTGGTGAGGCATTGCGCCTTTTTGCTCAAAAAGCGGGGGTTACCATTCCCTTAAGAGGGGAACAGGAAGCGGGGAAAGATGAACGGGATAGGTTATATCAAGTTAACCAAGCAGCTGCCCTGTATTTCCATAATCTACTGCTCAATTCTCCGGATGGAGAGAAGGCGCGAAATTACGTTGCCAGACGGGGTTTTTCACCAAAAACCCTGACTGACTTTCAACTGGGTTTTAGCTTAAATAGCTGGGAATCTCTAAAGCAATATCTGATAGAAAAGGGCTACACCGAGGGCGAGCTACTAACCGCCGGTTTAGTAGTGGAAGCCGAGGCAGGGAGAAGGCATGACCGATTTCGTAATAGGTTGATGTTTCCCATATTTGATACCAGAGGACGCATTATAGGTTTTGGGGCAAGGGTGCTTGACGATTCGTTACCTAAATACCTCAATTCACCCGAGACGCCACTCTTTGATAAGAGTAATAGCCTATATGGGATAAACCTGGCTACATCAGCTATTAGACAGCAAAACCTGGTGGTGATTGTAGAGGGCTACATGGATGTTATCACCGCCCACCAAAGTGGTTTCACCAATGTAGTTGCCTCCATGGGAACCTCATTTACCGAGAGGCAGGTCAGCACTCTCAAGAGGCTAACCAAAAATGTAGTTTTAGCCCTTGATGCTGATGCTGCCGGAGAAGAGGCTATGCTGCGGAGCGTAAGCTATGAAAATACTCTTGATGCTGAGGTAAAAGTTATCATTCTACCTGAGGGAAAAGACCCTGATGATGTTATTAAAGAAAATGCTCAGGTCTGGCAGAACCTGCTGGAAGAAGCTTTGCCGGTGATTGACTACACCTTTAATATGGTCACCGCCGGGCTTGATCTGGCTACAGCCAAGGATAAGTCCTCTGCCGGAGCTAAGCTACTTCCTATTATTGCTGAGATAAAGGACACTATCCGCCAGGAACACTACCTACAGAAACTGGCTCGCCTAGTCAGGGTCAGCGAGCACAGCCTGGAAACTGCTCTAAGCAGGATTAAACCTAGCCGTGGTAGACGCAAGGCTGAAGAGACAAAACCAGAAGCCATGACCCATGCCTTGCACCCACTATTATCCAACCCGGTTGAAGAATACTGCCTTACCCTACTATTACAGCACTCTGAGCTTAAAGCCAGGAGTGAGGGTCTTTTGCCTGAATATTTCGAAAATAGCCAAAATCACGAAATCTTTATCACCTGGCAGAAGGCTAGTGACCTGCCATCACTTAAAGGGCAGCTTGATACTGCAATTTGGGAGTACCTTGATTCCTTAATAAGTAAGGCATTACCCCCCTCTAGTCAAACAGAAGGGGAATACGCCCTTACTGAGAGCATACTCCGGCTACGGGAAAAATTCCTCCGTAGTTTAGAGATAAAAAGAGAGGCGGTATTAGCCATAGAAGCTGAGTCAGGAGGCACTGCTGCTGAGCTGGCTAAGCTTCAGGAGCAAGGAATAGAAGCCAGCATTCAACTGGGAGAAGTTTTTACTCAAAAGAGACGGGGGAGGTTAGCATCAATGGAGGTAAGTCATGACTCTAGAAAGCAGTGAGGGCTTTACACAAGTTACGCCACCAAATAAGAGCAATGGTGAACTGCTTTCAGATAACAGTCTACGCGTTGAGCTTGAACATACAGTAGATTCAGACCTGGAAACACGACTTGTCGATCAGGAGATAATAGACGACCCAGTTCGCATGTACCTTCATGAAATTGGGAGAGTGCACCTTCTCACTGCTGTGGATGAAAGAGTCTTAGCCAAAAAGATAGAGGAGGGTAAACGTATCAATGAGATTAAACGAGACTGGTTTCAGAAATACGGAAGAGCCCCTTCGGCAACTGATATAGTAGTTACTATGCTTAAGGAGCTGGGACAGGCTTCTACTATCATTCATGTCCTGCAAAAGCAGCTTAATTTACCAATTACAGTCATTTTTATAGAGGGCACCTCCAATACTAAACTACGCGATAGCATTAATGGCGATATAAACCAGCAGCTAGTCCAGGCTATTGCTTACCAGATAGATAGGTCGGTACCTGAAACGGAACAGCTTCTTATTAATTTGTCACTAAATATTAACCTGCTACCAGAGGAAGTCCTTGATGCTATCGAAGATAACGTCTCTCTGGCTGACATAGAGAATCTGGTGACAAAGACCGCTTTTATTAATTCCATTCAGGTTTATGAAAAACGGCTCAAAACTTACCTGGAGAAAATTGAGCGTGAGGCTGAGGAAGCGGGAAAGCATCTCACCGAAGCCAATTTACGCTTAGTAGTCAGCATAGCCAAGAAACATATTGGACGAGGCATGTCACTCCTCGACCTCATCCAGGAGGGGAATATCGGACTAATCAGGGCTGTAGAGAAATTCGATCACCACAGAGGTTATAAATTCAGCACCTATGCTACTTGGTGGATTCGTCAAGCTATTACCCGGGCTATAGCTGACCAGGCTCGTACTATTCGTATCCCGGTTCATATGGTTGAGACTATTAATAAACTATTAAGAGTGAGCCGCCGCTTAGCCCAGGAATATGGGCGAGAGCCTACCGCCAGGGAAATCGGTAGAGAACTGGAAATCTCTCCAGAGAAAGTCAGGGAGATAGCCAAAATATCGCAACTGCCAGTATCATTAGAGTCACCTATCGGTGAGGAGGAAGATAGCCACTTGGGCGACTTTATCGAGGACCATGATACCTTACCCCCAGCCGATGCTGCCTCTAAGCAACTACTCAAGGAGCAACTTGAGAATGTGCTATCCACCCTTACTCCTCGCGAGCAACGGGTACTCCAACTTAGATTCGGCCTTGAGGATGGCAGAAGCCGGACTCTAGAGGAAGTGGGTAAGGAGTTCAATGTAACCAGAGAGCGAATTCGCCAAATTGAAGCTAAGGCGCTTCGCAAGCTACGCCACCCCACCCGCAGCCGAAAACTAAAGGATTACCTGGAGTAAAGATTACCTGAACATCGCCATTAAATTCCAGGTAGTTTACCCACAATACTATTTGTCATCTACCTAGTGGTCTGGGTAGCCTCCAAAGAGCAAATTCAACAGAATACCCTAGGGGGAGGACTAGAGGTGTCTTCAGCCCCCCCCTAGTTCTCGTCTCCTGCTACTTTTTCACCGGAATGCTGCCGCAGCCACAACCACACGTTGTTTGTGGGGTTGTAGCCTTGGGCTCTTTCTTGCCCTTATCTACCATCGCTGTCACCTCCTTTCCTTTAGCATAATATAAGTTAATGAACAGTTACTTAAATACTTATTAAAAATAATAATCCTCTCATCTCTCCTCCGTTTGGCAGCCGCAGGTGCAAACTCTATTTAGTCTTTGCCGACATTCTTCCAACGCTTCCTGGTTCAGAGAATAATGAACCCAGTAACCCTTTCTTTCGTCAGTTACTAACCCGGCTGACCTGAGTACACGAAGATGTTGAGATACGGCAGATGGGGTAATTCCCAAAGATTCAGCCAAGGTATTTACATTCATATTACCATTTTTCAAATGTTCAATGATCTCTATTCTCTTGTCCACCGATAGAATTTTAAAGAGGTCAGCTGCTTTTTTCATAAAGATTCCCCCGTGTAACTAATTTAGTATTTTCGCAGATACTTTTATAATACCCTATAGATAAACCATTGTCAAGCATTTTTTAGGTCTTTATGGGGTATCTAAGAGGGGTAAAGCCCCTCTTTTTTAATACCTTCCCCCTCCCTTTACAAATTACAAAGGGGGGATAAAGGGGGTGGGTTACCATTAAAACTTTAAGGGGTGCGGTAAATAAACAGTCTTCTTAATTATGCTAAAATAAGTAAACGGCTGTTTTGGTGCTTAAAACTGTGGAGTTTCACCAATGATTCCCATTAAGTTAGCTATACGCAATTTCATGTGCTACCGTGATAATGTGCCACCACTTCACTTTGAGGGCATCCACACCGTCTGCATTTGTGGTAATAACGGCAACGGCAAGTCTGCTCTAATTGACGCTATAACTTGGGCACTATGGGGGCGAGCCAGAGCCAAGAGTGATGACGACCTCATTCATTCAGGTCAGACTGAAATGGAGGTGGAGTTTGACTTTGCCGTAGGACAGCAGCCATATCGTATCATACGCAAGCGCTCCAAGCCCAAACGGCGAGGGCGCTCGGGACAAACTATCTTAGAGTTTCAGATTGCTACCGGGGATGGCTTCAGATCAATTACCGGCAACAGTATAACCCAGACACAGCAGAAAATCATCGATACTCTACATATGGACTATGACACCTTTAAAAATAGTGCTTACCTTCGCCAGGGTCATGCCGATGAGTTTACTCTCAAAAAAGCTACGGAAAGAAAGGAAGTGCTAGCTGATATTCTGGGACTTTCCTTCTACGACGAATTAGAGGGGCAAGCTAAAAATATAGCTAAGCAGCAGGAAATGGAAAAGGCGCAACTGGATAGCGCTATCAAAGACATTAGTGATGAATTAGCCCAGAAACCAACCTACGAAGCTGAATTTGAACATGCCCAAAGCGAGCTCTCCCATATAGAAAAAGTAATAAAGGAACAAGAATCCAGGCTAAACGGACTACGTCAGCAAAAAGACCAGCTAGAAAATAAGAAGCTACAACTAACTCAGCTAGAGGAACACATCGAAGACTCAGGAAAAGACCTGGAACGTTGGGATGAGCAAATTAAACAATATCAAGCCAGAATAAAAGAGTATGAAGAACTAATAGCCCGGCGTTCGGCTATAGAAGAAGGCTATGCCCAGCTTACCGAAGCCAAGAAATTAAATGATGAGCTCAATCAAAAGTTAGGCTTACTGGTCAAACTAAATGAACACAAGAGCAAGTTGGAGAAGGCTATTGAAAAGGCAGGAGCAGCCCTCATCACCGACCATGCCGTAGCTCAAAGTAAAATCGAGGAATTAGAAGCTGACTCGCAAAAACTACCCCAGCTTAAAAGTGAATCACAGCAGACACAGGTTCAACTGCGCCAGTTGGCTGAGCTGGAGGAAACGCTACGCGGGAAGAGGCAGAGCAGCCAGGAACTACGAACCCAAGTCCACTACCTGGAATCTAAAAAAACTCAGCTAGAACGGGAGATAGAGGAGATAGAGGAAAAGCTCAACCTCCTGCTAACCAAGAGCGAAGCTAAGTGCCCCCTATGTGAGACAGACCTGGGTATAGAAGGTTTAAAGCTTATTGAGACAAAGTATGCTGTTGATAAGAGCAACAAATCTGACTCTCTAAAGGTAAATCAAGCCGAGCTAGCGCATAAGAAAGTAGAGCTTAAGTCACTGGAAAGTGTGATCTCTCAACTAGAAACAAAGCTAAATCAAGATAGAGCCTCGGTGCAGAGTAAAGAGAGCCTCCTCCGTAAAGAGATTGCTGAAGCTGAAGCGGCTACTAGCAAGCTAACCGATGAGAGAGAAAGACTGGCTGAAATCGAACGGCTCCTGGCCAGAAAGGATTTCGCTAACATTGAGCAAGAAAGACTGGGGGAGTTTGAGCGGGAACTGGCTGAACTTGACTACGATTCCAAGCAGCATGAAGAAGTGCGTCACCGCCTGCTTAATCTAGAACAGCATGGGAACCCCAAGCGAAGGCTGGAGGAAGCCGACAGGCTCATTAGTCAAGAAAGGGAGGTTTTATCCAGGGCTGAGGAAGCTAGTCGAGAATTGCACCGCAGCCTCGAGGTTGACAGTAAAAAAAGGCAAGACTTGAGCCAGGAACTTAATTTACTACCGCAGCTAAAAAGCGATTTAGCCCAGGCTGAAACTGAATACCAGATGCTAGTTACACAGCAAAGACAAGCCCAGGAGATAATGGGAAGTGTGAAGGAAAAACTACAGCGCTGCTCTGAACTGGAGGAGAAACGGAAGGAAAAAGAAAGGCTATCGGGGCAAGCTTCAAAGCAAGGCGAAATCTATAGAGACCTGGCTAAAGCTTTTGGCAAGGGGGGAATACAAGCGCTGCTCATTGAAATAGCACTTCCCGAGATTGAGGTTGAGGCTAATAGATTGCTGGGCCGCATGACTGATAATAGAATGAATGTGAAAATTGAAACCCAGCGCGAAACCAAGAAGGGGGATGTTATTGAAACCCTGGATATCAATATCTCCGATGAACTGGGAACTCGAAATTATGAAATGTTTAGCGGTGGTGAAACTTTCCGCATTAACTTTGCCATTCGTATTGCCCTATCTAAGCTACTCGCCAGACGAGCCGGGGCACCACTTCCTACTTTGATCATCGATGAAGGTTTCGGCACTCAAGACAGCGTTGGCATAGAAAAGCTTAAAGAAGCAATAAACTCTATTCAAGACGACTTTGATAAGATACTGGTCATCACCCATATTGAAGAACTTAAAGATGCCTTCCCCACTCGCATTAATGTTATTAAAACCGCCGAAGGCTCAACGTTTGAAGTAAGCTAGCCAATTCATAAATTATTTATCACTCTAGCCCCTTCCCGTAACAAGAGGGAGAATAATTTCTTTAGCGAAACTAATAATATTATAGACCCAGCTGCGAAGCAATTCCCTTCATTGCCTCCAGCCCCACCTTGATAAATTCGTCAAGCTCAAGCTCGATTTCGCTGCATCGGGAGATTTCCTGTCTATCTACCCCGGCAGCAAAGCTCTTCTGCTTAAATTTCTTAATTACCGAACTAACCTCAAGACCAGTCAATTTTTTATCCGGGCGAACTAAAGCAGCAGCAATGATTAAGCCGGTTAATGGGTCAGCGCAGCACAGAGCCTTATCAAGCTTGGTCTCCCGGGGAATACCATGTGCCTCATTATGGCATAGGATGGCATGAACTATAGCCTCACTGGCGCCTAATTCCCTGGCTAGGTCAGCCCCCAGCTTACTATGAGTGCTCATATCTCCGCCAGTGAGTTCCATATCTATATCATGCAGCAGGCCGGTAAGTCCCCACTCCTCCTCGTCCTCACCAAAGCGCTTGGCCAGAACTCGCATAATCACCTCAGTAGCCAGCATGTGCTTTACCAGATTCGCATTCTCCACATTAATGTTAATAGAGTCAAGTACTTCTTTTCGTATCATTTTCCCCTCCTTCGCTAATTGGTCTTAGTAACGTGGTTAATATCAAGCCTGTAATGCCCAACACAACAAAGATTAAGAAAACAAGCTGATAGGTGTGGGTTATATCAAATATGTATCCCGCTAAAAACGGGCCAATAGCCCCTCCAGTAGTACCGATAAAGATGACAGCGCCGAGGATTGCACCCTGCGAACGGGTCCCGAACAGCCAGGCTACCACTGGGGACATAATAGCAAAAAATCCCCCATGGCTAAAGCCATATATAGCACCAAACAAGTATAACATCCACAACTCTCCGGCTAATTGCAGCCAGACTAAAGCTGGTATCGATATAAGAAAGCAAATAACCAGTGCCAGCTTATTGCCAACTCTATCACTAGCATAACCCATTACCAGCCTACCGGCTATACTTGCTCCTCCAATAGTAGATATGATACCGGCAGCATTTGCCGCCGAAATACCAATGTCCATCGCATGAGGAGCGATGTGAACCATAATAGTGGTGCTAAAAAAAGTAATCATCAGGTATGTAGCACAAACCACCCAAAATTGCCTGGTGTGTATTGCTTCTCGGAGAGATAATCCCTGCTCTGCCGAATCTAAACTACCAGTGGTTATTTGCTCTTCACCATCTGGTAGCTGCCCCATTTTACCTGGGTCTCGTTGTAGTAATTGGGAGAGTGGGATGATAGATACCAGGGGCAAAATGCCTAGAACAATGTAGGAGTCGCGCCAGCCATAAGCAGAGATGAGTCTGCTTGCCACCAGTGGCATAACCAATAGACCCAGACCTGTACCAACTTTGACAACCCCGCTCATGATTCCCCTCTTTTTGACAAACCACCTGACTATCGTGGATAACAGTACAACATCCACAGCACTTACACCGATACCTATTATCACACCGTAGAACAAGTATAACTGCCAGATAGAGTTAACCTGTGACATCAACAAAAGACCTAAACCGAAAAAGAAGCCACAGGTAGCCATAATTATCTTGGGACCAAACCTATCGTTTAGACTCCCTGCAATAATACCTACCAAACCATGTACAAAAAAACTCAGTGAGTTAGCGCCGGAAATCGTGGCTCTTAACCAGCCAAACTCTGCCAGTAAGGGTTTAAAAAAGATACCAAAGGTTTGGAATGTGCCCCAGGCTATTGCCTGGATTCCAAAGCCAGCCCCAGCCACAACATAACCATAAAAAAAGCGGGGCTTCCCCGTCTTCGTCACCAGGGGCGTTTCTTGCTTAGCCAAGATAAACCTCACTAGGGGGTAAGGGCATACTCAATACCTTTAGCTAGCACCTTACCTAAGTACTGTCCGGTAGCTGAAGACCTCTCCTGAGCTATTTCCTCAGGAGTCCCGGTGGCTACAATATAGCCACCCTGGTCACCAGCTCCTGGTCCAAGGTCAATAATATAATCGGCATTCTTTACCACATCCAGTTGATGCTCAATGACAATCACTGTGTTGCCAGCATCAACAAGACGCTGTAGTACCCGTAGTAATGCCGCTACATCCTCAAAGGAGAGCCCAGTAGTCGGTTCGTCAAGAATATAAAGTGTCCTGCCAGTAGCCCTCCGAGACAGCTCAGTAGACAGTTTCACCCGCTGCGCTTCACCACCGGAAAGGGTAGGTGCCGGCTGACCGAGATGAATATAACCTATCCCCACATCGTTTAAGGTTTTCAGCTTGTTTCTTACTTTGGGGAAGTGCTCAAAGAAAGACAGCGCTTGCTCCACGGTCATATCTAATACCTCAGCTATGTTCTTACCCTTAAACTTAATCTCCAAAGCCTCACGGTTATAGCGCTTCCCTTTACACACCTCACAGGGAACGGTTACATCAGGTAAAAACTGCATCTCAATCTGAATAAAACCCTCTCCACCACAGGCTTCACAGCGCCCACCCTTAACATTAAATGAGAACCGCCCCGGAGCATAGCCTCTCATCCGCGCTTCAGGAATAGTAGCAAAAAGCTCACGAATAAGAGTAAAGGTTCCTGTGTAAGTAGCTGGGTTACTGCGTGGGGTACGGCCAATAGGAGACTGGTCAATATTGACTACCTTATCAATATGCTCCACACCAGTGATACCATCACAGTCGCCGGCTCTCTCTCTTGACCGATAAAATATTTGTGCCAGTTTCTTATACATAATTTCATCAATAAGAGTGCTCTTACCACTACCCGAAACCCCAGTAATACAAACAAACTTGCCCAGAGGAATATGAACATCTATATTCTTCAGATTGTTCTGCCTAGCCCCATTTATTACGATCTCTTCCCCCGAGCCGGGGCGACGCCCCTTTGGTAACGGAATCTGCTTCGCCCCACTAAGATACTGACCGGTTATTGACTCCTTACAATTCATAATATCAGCCAGAGTACCTGTAGCTACAATCCAACCCCCATGCTCCCCAGCCCCGGGTCCCATATCAATAATGTGGTCAGCGGCCCGCATCATGGCTTCGTCATGCTCTACAACCAATACAGTATTACCCAAATCCCTCAGCTTTTTCAGGGTCTGAATCAAACGAAAGTCGTCGGATGAGTGCAAACCTACTGTAGGTTCATCACAAATATAAAGTACACCCATAAGCCCGCTACCAATCTGGGTCGCCAAGCGAATTCGCTGTGCCTCACCGCCACTCAGGGTGGCTGAATGACGGTCAATAGTAAGATAGTCCAGCCCCACATCCTTGAGGAAGCCGAGACGGGCTTGAATCTCCTTGAGAATTTGATGGGCTATCAACTGTTCGCGATCGGTAAATACATCACTAATAGTAGCTGCCCACTCTGATGCCTGAGTTATTGACAGTGAGGTAATGTCAACAATATTTCTACCACCAATAGTCACCGCTAAAGTCTCT
>SDBV01002856.1_pt1 | contig 25787 bp, 26 predicted proteins | sample 2277081 | NCBI WGS metagenome assembly SDBV01 (sample SAMN10402039, study PRJNA504765) | marine sediment metagenome | isolation source: marine sediment core GS10_PC15, 223 cmbsf | place: Arctic Ocean: Southern Knipovich Ridge | collected 2010 | reverse complement strand
GCGGGCGGCGTCGGCAGCGGGTGTTGGGAGACCTGGTGATGGCGGTGGCACAGAAGGGTCATCTGAGGGTAGTGGAGAAGCGGGCCTGGAGTCAGGGCGTGGTATGCCGAGCGCCGCTGCTCAACTGACGGCGCTGTTGGAGGAGTATCGTTTGGCCCTCGAGGGGGAGGACTTCGAAGCACTCTCGGGCCGCGTCTATCGCGGCAAGATCCCCAGCGCGGACCTGAAGATGTTGCGCTCGATCTTCGATAACGCGGACGAGCTGGAAGTAGAGCTCGAGGCACCGGATCCCGAGATTGATGGCGATCGCGCCCAGATGAGAAAAGTCGAGCATCGCATGCACTTCATCCAGGCCAGAGACCGGCGCGAGCGGAGCTTCAATCTGAAGCTGACGCTGATCTTCGAGCGAGGGGACGCGGGCTGGCGTCTGACCCGAATCAAGCGGTAGCCTGGGCGGCGGCCGTTCACTCGACTCGTCAGAATTGCTTGTCCAGGCTTCGGTTCTAGAGTAGGTTAGGCGAACTTCCCAACTGCGACTTCCCTGCATCACACCATCAGGTATGGACAACGCTTGCTCTCAGTGTGACACCCTCCTTCCGGCGAACACCCTGTTCTGCCCGCGTTGTGGCACGCCCGCGCCCGGCGCCGAAATGGAGGAGCTCATGGCCTCGTCGGCCTCCGATCCGACGGGGCTGCTCGACAAGCTGAGGACGGCGACGAAGGGGAAGTTCACGGTCATCCGCGAACTGGGACGCGGCGGCATGGGGCGAGTGATGCTCGCCCAGGAGCTCGCCCTCGACCGCCGCGTCGCGATGAAGGTGTTGCCGCCCGCCCTCGCCGATCATCCCGAGATTGTCGAGCGCTTCCAGCGCGAAGCGCGTACGGCCGGCGGTCTTAGCCATCCCCACATCGTCTCGGTCTACCAGGTCTACAAGCTGGATGAGTTCGCCTTCTTCACCATGCCGTACATCGCCGGGCCTAGTCTTCGCCAGGTGTTACGCAACTCCCCCCAACTGCCCTTCGAGCTCACGCGCCGCTACCTGCGCGAGGCGGCGGACGCCCTCGGTTTCGCACACGGCAAGGGCATCATCCACAGGGACATCAAGCCGGAGAACATGCTGCTGGAGGGGAGCCGCGACGGCCGCTTGATGCTCACAGATTTCGGGATCGCCAAAGCTCTGGGCTTGGGAACTACGCTCACCCGGCCTGGCGACCTGATGGGCACTCCCTATTACATGTCGCCCGAGCAGTGTGAGTCGAAGGATGGGATCGACCCCCGCAGCGATCAGTATTCGCTGGGACTCGTGGGCTACGAGATGTTGGCGGGCAGGTTCGCCTTCACCGCAGATAGCATGGCGGCCATCGTCTACAGCCACCTGCACGCGTATCCGGAGCCGCTGGAAGAGGTCCGCCCCGACACGCCCGGCGATCTGAAGGAGGTCATCTGGCGCGCGATCCAGAAGAACAAGGAAGACCGCTTTCCCACGATGGCCGAGTTTCTCGAAGCGCTGGGCAAGCCTGCCGTGCGTCCCTTCGTTGTAGAGCAGCCGCCGGCGGCCAAGACCCCCAAGCGGAAGCGGCGCTCCGGGCGCTGGATCGCCGCCGCCATGTTCGTCGTCGTAGCTGCATCCGCCGGCGCCTTCCTCTACAAAATTCGGGAGGCCTCATCCGGCTCGCCCACCCGGTTGGCCGACCTCAGCCTGCCCGTGCTCAGCGCGGGCCCGGCCGACAGCCTGGCGGGCGACAGCGCCGGCGCCGCCGCTGTTCACAACACGGCGGCCTCCGTGGATACGAGTGGGGATAGCCCGGACACCTCACCTGTAGAGCGCCCGCCAGAGCGGGAGCCCGACACCGCGTCCCCTGGCGCAGCCCTGAGACGTGAAGTGGCGCGGTGGAGCACAAACGCCGGGCAAGCCCGGCGCGCCGCGATCGAGGCCGGTGCCGAGGGTCTGACGCTGTTTCAGCGCGCTGATTCGACTATGCGTGCGGCTGCCGCCTATAGGAACCAGGGAAAGTTGCGCTTGGCCGTTCAGGATTTCACCATCGCCACTTCGCGGTTCGGCGACGTGAAAGATCTGGCGTTGGAGCAGCAGGCGGATCTGGCAGCGGCCCGGACGGGCGACACGACTACGGTAGCGGATGGCCCTGAGGGTCCCGGGGGCGGGGGCGGGGGCGAAGAAGGACCGCCGGTGACGTCCGAGCCAGAGCCGGAGCCAGAGCTCACGCCCGAGGAGGCGATCGCGGAACTGCTTGAGGCGTACAGGCAGGCGTTCGAGGCGGAAGATCTCGCCGCAATGGGCGATGACGTTTATCGCGGCGAGATCCCCAAGAAAAACGCGCAGGATCTGGAGCGGATCTTCAAGGCGGCCGACGATATACAACTCACTCTTCAGACGAAAGAGCTGAAGTTCAACCAGGGCAACACGTTGGTCGAAGCGAAGATAGACCAGCGGATGCGCTATGTCCTGTCGTCTACCCGTGAACAGCGTGAAACGACGATCAAGATGGACATGACGTTTCAGCGAGCCGGCGATGGCTGGCGCCTCGTGAACCTGAGAATCCGCTAGGGAGTCGGCGAGAACGTGAAGTCCAGTCCGATCGTCGCGATCAGATCGTTCTGCAACAAGCCATCCAGCTGCTCGCCTCCACGCGACGGCTCGAAGTTGTAGATGTAGTCCCTGAAATCGATGCGCAGCCGCGCCAGCGGTCCCAGCCCGAGGCGAAGCCCCAGACCCAGCACCCCGGTGATCGATGTCGTATCGCCGAACCTATCCCAGAATTCGCCCGACCGGGCCGTGATGCCGCCGCCAGCGGACAGGTAGAGCGCCAGAGGGGTGAACGGCGCCTGGAAGAAGTCCCAGGTGAGGTTGAGGCTGCCCAGGAAGACGTTGGCATCGTCGGAGACGCCGGAATCCTGGATGACTTGTGGAATGTTAACCTTTGACAATGCGTAGCCGGCCTCCGCTTCCACGCCGATCATGGCGACCCGCACTCCCAGTCGGCCACCCACCAGGAAGCCAGGCTCCTGCTTCACGCTGCCGATGATCGGCCCCCCGTCCCCCCCGCAACGGATGTTCTCTAGCACATTGCCCCCCGGCAAGTAGACGCCCGCCATGGGCGAGATAGTGACGCTGACCTGTCCTTGGAGCGGGGCCACCAGGACGAAAGCCAATCCGGCCGTCAAGACGAAAGAGCGAATCATGCGATCAACCTCCTTGGTTTCCCTAGCCGCGGCGGATCCCACATACGGCAGGAGCGGTTAACTCGGGGTGTGACACTTACTTGGAAAGGAGCCTGGCAGGGGGATACCTAACGTATCCGAGTTGGGTGCGACGCGCAATTCGGCCTAGCGCCGGACCGGCCGGCGTGTAGGGCTGAGCGGGGTCCGCTGTGGGGCTGGCCCAGGCAACCCCGGACCATAGAGATCATGGCGCAGATCGCGGAGGAAGGGGAGCGCCCGCCGGGCCGCCTCGATCTGTCCGAAATCGAGCTCTGTCTCGAGCAGTTCCTCCGTTTCGCTCCCGGCGCGAGCGATCACTCGGCCGAAGGGATCGACGACGAAGCTCTCGCCGAAGAAATGGAGGTCGCCGTCGCGGCCTACTCGGTTGGCCACGGCGACGAAGATCTGGTTGGCCACGGCCGCCGCCTGCAGCTCGGTCTCCCAGATCGAGCGGAACGCCTCCTCCGACATCGATGTCGCCGTCGGTACGACCGCCAGCTCGGCGCCCCCGAGCGCCAGGGCGCGGAAATGCTCGGGGTAGTGCCGATCGTAGCAGATGGCGATGCCGACTTTCCCGGCGCGGGTGTCGTACACGGGCCAGCCGGTGTTGCCAGGCCAGTAGTAGTACTTCTCGTTGTAGCCGGGCTCTTCGGCGATATGGAGCATGCGGCTGGCTCCGAGCAACGTGCCATCGGCGTCGATCACCGGCGACGCGTCGTAGTAACGGCCGGGTGCGGCACGCTCGAACACGTTGATCACCGTTACGATACCGTGCTCGGCGGCGGCGGCCTGGAAGCGTTCCGTGATGGGCCCGGGGATCGGTTCGGCCCAGTCGAAGTAGCGGGAATCGGCATGGACCTGGGGAAAGAAGAAGTCGAAGGCTAACTCCGGAAAGACGATCAAATCGGCGCCAGCGGCGGCGGCGCGCCCCACCCACTCCAGCGCTTTGACGATGCTCGCCTCACGCTCACCCTCGTGTCGAAACTGCGCGCACACAACTTTCAATTCTCTTCCTCTTTCTCTTTCTCTTTCTCGTCCTCGCCCTCGTGATCTCGATCGTCCCCGCCGTCGTCCTTGTAGGATAATCCTTCCATCAGCTCGTCGCTATCCGCTTGGATGACCGACCCCCGCCGATCAGTTTCCGACGCTCAGAACCCGGCTCCCTGCCTTGACACCCCTCGGCCCGCTGGGCAGGTTTCGCCCAATGGCGCAGAATAGAGGCGTCCGGCGGGCTGGACACAGATCCCCCCTCGGGCGCCGCGGTTTTTCAGGTGAGCTAGAGAGGGCTCCGGGGGTTAGGTGAGCGACGAGAAGCTAAGTCTCATATTGCCGGACGGGTCCAAGCTGGAGGTGGAGCGTGGCGAGTCGGCTCGAGCGGCGGCGGAGAAGATCAGTCGCGGCTTGGCCCGTGCTGCGGTGGCGGCAAAGCTGGATGACGAAATCGTCGACATCGAGCGGCCGCTGGAACGCTCGGGCACGATCCGGTTCTTGAAGGGCGAAGATAGTGACGCGGATGCGCTCTACGTGCTCCGGCACTCGGCGGCCCACGTGATGGCTACCGCTGTTCGCAGCCTCTGGCCGAATGCGGGGATCGGCTTCGGGCCGCCCATCGCCGACGGTTTCTACTACGATTTCGATGTAGAGCGGCCGTTCACGCCCGAAGACCTCGAGAAGATCGACGAGCAGATGCGTGAGGTGGTCGCACAGGACTATGCTTTTGAACGCCGCGAGGTGACACGCGAAGAGGCCCGGGAGCTCTTCTGTGACGACCCGTACAAGCTGGAGCGGCTGGAGGAGATCCCGGAGGACGAGACGATCTCCGTCTACCGAGACGGACCATTCTTCGATCTCTGCCGCGGGCCTCACCTGCCGTCAACGGCTCCGGTCAAGCACTTCAAGCTGCTGAACGCCGCCGGCGCCTACTGGCGCGGAGATGAGCGCCGGCCGATGCTTCAGCGTATCTACGGCACCGCTTTCTACAAGAAATCCAGCCTCGATGAGTATCTGCATCGTCTTGAGGAGGCGAAGCGAAGGGACCACCGCATCATCGGCAAGCAGCTCGATCTGTTCAGCATCCAGGAAGATATGGGGCCGGGTCTGGTCAACTGGCACCCGAAGGGGGCGCGCATTCAGTTCGTTCTGCGCCGCTTCCTGGAAGATGAGCTGCTGAAGCGCGGTTACGAGCTGGTCTATACGCCGCACATCGCCAGCGAAGCGCTCTACCGCAAGTCGGGTCATCTGCAAGCGTACTCCGAGGTGATGTTCCCGTCCATGGAGATGGAAGGCGAGAAGGAGAATTATCGGGTGAAACCGATGAACTGTCCCATGCACATGGAGATATACGCGTCGACGCAGCGCAGCTACCGCGAGCTCCCGCAACGCTACGCGGAGATAGCCAGCGTTTACCGAAATGAGAAATCGGGAACGCTACACGGGCTGCTGCGCGTACGCGGCCTCACGATGGACGACGCTCACATCTTTTGCACGCCCGACCAGGTCGAGGACGAGATCTACGATATGCTTGACCTGGTCGATTACGTGTACGGCACGCTTGGCCTCGCCTATCGTGTCGACTTCGCGACACGTCCCCAGAAACGGATCGGCGCCGATGAAACCTGGGACATCGCCGAAGATGCGTTGCGCAAGGCACTCGATCGCCGAGATGTCACCTATGCGATCGACGAGGGCGGCGGTGCCTTCTACGGACCCAAGATCGATGTGAAGTTTCTGGATGCTATCGGCCGCGAATGGCAGGGAGCGACGATTCAACTCGATTTCGTCCTCCCCGAGCGGTTCGACCTCAGCTACATGGGCAGCGACAACCAGCGGCACCGCCCCGTCATGATCCACCGTGCGATCTTCGGCACCTTCGAGCGCTTCGTGGGCGGACTGATCGAGCACTTCGTCGGCGCCTTCCCCGTCTGGTTGGCACCCGTCCAGGTCCGCGTCGTTCCCGTGGCCGAGGACTACAACGAGGCGGCCCGGGCCGTCCAGGGGGCGCTGGCAGCCGCCGGCCTCAGAGCCGAACTCGACGAGCGTGCCGAGACCGTCGCCTACCGGATTCGCGATGGCGAGCTGATGAAGATTCCCTACCTGGTGGTGGTCGGCCAGCGTGAGGCGGAGGCAGCGACGGTGGCGGTCCGCAAGCGGGGCGCCGAGAAGAAGCAGGTGGTCATGCCGCTGGAGGAATTCGTCGAGCAAGTCCGCGAGGAGGATGAGAGCCGGGCTCTAGCCTGAGTGAGGATTCCTGAGGATCGAAGAAGATCGAAAGGACCGGTCGATTCATGACTCATGAATCGACCGTTACCTCGATTTTCACCACCCATGAATCATGAATCGACCGTCCTTCGATGTTCTACGATCTGAGATCACTACTCCGATAGTGGGACATTGACATCCGACGCGGTTTGTCAGTACTTTCTGGACGCAAAAACTAGGAAGTGGTGGCCTCGCATGGCCACCCACCCTTTCGGCCCACCAGCCATTGAGTGGTGCCCCCGGGTCCGAGCTACAGCGCCTCACGGAGAGGCGCTCGGTTATCGTAGTCGACGGGTCAGGTAGGTATCACCTGGTCCGTCGTTTTTGTTGTAACGGCGTCGGAATCCCGAGCTGGTAGAAATGGAGGAACGCAAGCATCGACAAGAACGAGCCCCGCGTAAACGAGAAGATCCGGATTAGTCCGGTGCGATTGATCGATGACCAGGGTGGGCAGTTGGGAATCGTTCCGATCGAAGAGGCGCGTGTGGCGGCACAGTCGAAGGGCTTGGATTTGGTGGAGGTAGCGCCCACAGCGCGGCCGCCCGTGGTCCGTATTATGGACTATGGGAAGTACAAGTATGAGCAGGCGCGCAAGGCGAGGGAAGCGAAGAAGAAACAGCACAACGTTCGGGTCAAAGAAGTCAAGCTGAGGCCGAAGATCGAGGAGCACGATTTCAACTTCAAGTCGGGCCACGCTCGTCGCTTCCTCGAGGAAGGAAACAAGGTCAAGCTGACGATGATGTTCCGGGGCCGTGAAATGACGCATACGGAGCTTGGCGCTGCAGTGCTGGCTCGGTTCGCCGATGAACTGGAGGATGTGGGCCAGCGCGAAGCGGAGCCGAAGCTGGAGGGCCGCAACATGTCGATGATGCTGGCTCCGAGAAGAGCTTAAAGGCGGAGATACGATGCCCAAGATGAAGACTCACCGAGCCGCTGCGAAGCGGTTTCGAAAGACAGCGAAGGGAAAACTCAAGCGCTGGAAGGCGTACAAGAGCCACATTCTGGCCAAGAAGACGCGCAAGCGAAAGCGGGGTTTGCGGCAATCGTCGTTGGTTTCCGATGCCGATCAGAGGCGGATGAAGCGTCTTCTCGGTCTGTAAGAAAGGAGTACTGAGATGCCTCGGGTGACTAGCCAGGTCGCACGGCATAAGAAAAAGAGAAAGATCCGCAAGCAGTCGAAGGGCTACTTCGGCGCTCGCTCCAAGCTCTACCGCACGGCGAAGAACGCCGTAGAACGTGGGTGGGCGTATGCCTATCGGGACCGCCGGCAGCGCAAGCGCGTGTATCGGCGCCTTTGGATCGCCCGCATCAATGCGGCCGCTCGCGAGCACGACCTTACGTACTCGCGTTTCATGAACGGCCTCAAGGTTGCCGGGGTGGAGCTGAACCGGAAGGTTCTGGCAGACGTCGCCGTCCGCGACCCCGAAGCTTTTGGTGATCTCATAGCCGTCGCGAAGGAAGCCCTCGCTAAGTAAATGGGGCGACCCGCAGAGGAGTTCCTGACGGCCCTGCACGAGATCGAGCGCGAGGGTGAAACGGCCATCTCATCCGCCTCGTCTCTCGACGATCTCGAAGCGGCGCGCGTCGCCTTCCTGGGGCGCAAAGCTCGCTTGAGTCTGCTCTTACGCGGCCTCGCCGAACTGCCTGCCGACGAGCGACGCGCCGCGGGTGCGAAGGGGAACACGGTCAAGAAGCGGTTGCAGGAGCTGCTCGAGGCCCGCAGAGCCGAGCTGTCCTCGCCGGCGGCGCGCGATGGGGCGGCGCCAGCGTACGATCCTACGCTCCCCGGCCGCAGCCGCTGGGTCGGTGCCCGCCATCCCGTCACCCAGGTCATCGACGAGATCTGTGACATCTTCGCGGAGATCGGTTTTGTTCGGGCGCGCGGTCCCGAGATCGAGACTCCCGAGTACAATTTCGTCAAGCTGAACACACCGCTTGATCACCCGGCGGCGGACGAGCACGACACGTTCTACCTGCCGGGGAACCTGTTGCTTCGGACGCACACATCGCCGGTTCAAGCGCGAGTGATGGAGAAGCACGAGCCGCCCGTTCGCATCGTCGTGCCTGGAATGGCGTTTCGTCGCGACCCGTTCGACCCGTCGCATGCGCCGGCATTCGAGCAAATCGAGGGTTTGGCGGTCGACGAAGGGATCACTTTCGTGGACTTCAAGGCTTCGATCAACTACTTCGTGCGATGCTTCTTCGGCGAAGACGTGCGCTCTCGCTTCAGGCCGTCTTACTTCCCGTTCACCGAGCCTTCGGCCGAGGTCGACGTGTCGTGTCATGTGTGTAGTGGTGCCGGGTGCTCTACCTGCAAAGGCACGGGTTGGCTCGAGATCATGGGTGCGGGGATGGTGGATCCTGCGGTGCTCGAGACGGTTGGCTACGACCCGGAACGGTATAGCGGATTCGCCTTCGGTATGGGTCCCGCCCGGATCGCTATGACCCGATTCGGAATACCGGACATCCGACTATTCTACGAAGGCGATGCGCGTTTCTTGGAGCAGTTCGCATCATCCCAATAGAGCCATGAACGTATCGTATCGCTGGCTGCAGAAGCTGGCGCCCACCATCGTTGAACCCCCCGAGGCCGTCGCCGAGCGGTTGACCGCTGTGGCGGTGCCCGTTGACGAGGTCGTCTCGCTGGGCGGCAAGTTCCAGGACATCGTCGTGGGCCGCGTGATCGAAGTGGCTTCGCACCCGAACGCCGATCGCCTCTTTATCTGCCAGGTGGACACCGGCGCCGCAGAGTCGGTGCAAGTGGTCACCGGCGCCCCCAAGGTTGCCGCAGGCGCCTGCTACCCGTTCGTCGGCGTGGGTGGCACGTTGCCGGGCGGACTCACCCTGAAACGGGCTAAGCTACGTGGCGAGTACAGCGAGGGGATGCTCTGCTCGGAGCGCGAGCTGGAGCTGGGCCGCGACCAGGAAGGCATCATGCTGCTCCAGGGCGAATTCGAGCCCGGCACGCCGCTGGTCGAAGCGCTGGGCCTGGACGACCATATGCTGGTCCTCGACATCACCGCCAACCGCCCCGATCTGCTGGGTCACTATGGCGTCGCGCGCGAGGTAGCCCCGGGCGGTGAGGCCGATCTCGAACTCCCCGCCTTCCCGGGGCACGATTCGGTGGCGCTCAAGCTCGCCGGAGCGGATACGCGAGGGGAGGCGGGCGGCATCAGCATCCTCATCGAAGACACCCAGGGTTGCGCACGCTTTGTCGGCGTGGCGATACGCGGTGTGCAGGTCGGGCCTTCGCCGGAGTGGTTGGCGCGCGATCTCCGCGCCGTCGGGCAGCAGCCGATCAATAACGTTGTTGACGCGACCAATTACGTGATGCAGGAACTGAACCAGCCGATTCACGCCTACGATCTGCCGATGATCGGAGGTGGGAAGATCGTCGTGAGATGTGCCCACAAAGGCGAGAGCGTCCGCACACTCGATGGGAAAACCAGGGAGCTCAACACGGAAGTGCTGGTGATCGGCGACGGAGAGGGAGTGAACGGGCTGGCGGGATTGATGGGCGGCGAGGCCAGCGAAGTCACCGAACATACGACGGATCTTTTCCTCGAGGCCGCCTTCTTCGATCCTCTCACGATTCGACGTGGCGCACGCAGCCTCGGCATGGATACCGATGCCTCGTACCGCTTCCAGCGTGGCATCGATCGAACGGCGACCCACAAGGCCATGGAGCGGGTTGTCAACCTGGTGCTCGCCACCGCCGGCGGCAGGCTGGAGAGCGGTGTAGATCTGAACCCCAATCCACCGCTCTCGACCGAGATCGAACTGAGGACTTCCCGCGTGGGTCAGCTTCTTGGCATCGCGCTGAAAAAGGAACAGGTCATCAGTTATATCGAGCCGCTCGGGTTCGCGGTGACTGATGCGAACGATGAGCGGCTCGATGTCACCGTACCCGGCTGGCGCCCCGACGTGGAACGAGAAGTGGACCTGATCGAAGAAGTCGCCCGCCGGCACGGCTACGATCAATTCCCGGATGAGCTTGGGCCGTTTCGGGTCACCCGGATGCCGGAAGAGGAATTTGCCGGCGTATTCCATCGTCTGCGTGACTTCTTCGTCGCTGCCGGTTTCCTGGAGTCTCGCGCAGCCCCCTTCGCTCCGGAAGAGGAAGGCGAAATCCGCATCCTCAATCCGCTATCGGAACTAGAAAGTCATCTGAGAAGCGACCTGCTCGCGGGCCTCGGGCACAGCATCGAACGGAACTTCGCCCAGGGGCTTCGCGACGTGCGGCTCTTCGAGCTGGGGACCGCTTTCACCGGCCGCAGCGGTTCGGTCCCCGTCGAGCATATCCGCATCGCGGCCGCCTGGACAGGATCGCCCCGGCCGCCGCACTGGACGAGGGAGCAAGTGGACTTCGATCTCTGGGACCTGAAGTGGCTGGTCGAGTCCGCCGCCAGGATCGCCACCCGTGGAGCCGAGGTGCGGCCCGTCGATCCCGCTGACGAAGGTGCCCCGCTCGAAGCGACTTTCGCCGTCGTGGCCCGGGACGGGCAGCTCCTCGGTTGGGCCGGGCGGCTGCCGGCCGATCGTCTCGACACGCCGCCTTGGGCCGGAGTGGTTTGGGGGCTGGAACTGGAAGTGGTCTCCACCGCTCCCCCAGAGTTGATATACCGGCAGCTCCCCGTATACCCGTCCAGTCAGCGGGACATCGCCCTCATCGTCCCCCGGTCGACGCTGGCGGCGGAGGTGGAGCAGGTAATCCGCGCGGCGGCGCCTGAGTTTCTCGATGAGTTAATGGTCTTCGACGTGTATGAGGGTGAAAAGCTGCCGGAGGGGACGAGGAGCATAGCGTGGCGCTTGAGATTCCGCTCGCCGGATCGTACCCTAACGGATAAGGAGGTGGACGCCGCGACCCGGCGGATCGTCTCTACACTACAAAAGGAGCTCAATGTCGGGATCAGAGGAGCGTAAGCCCGTCCTGGAGCTGACCCAATTCGAGGCCCTCGAGGCGGCCGTCGCCCGCGTGCTGCGCCAGCTCGAGGTCTGGAGGGAGAGGGCGGCGTCTTCTGAGAGCGAGCGTCGCCGACTGCAGGCCATCATCGACAAGATGGAAACGGTATCCGCCGGCCTCGAGGTGTCGGAGGTGGTGGCGGAGGTAGAGCGGCTTCGCACGGAGAACGCGAAGCTACGCAAGAAGCTCAGCGAAGGAAGACGACAGGCTGAGCAGCTAGCCAGCGAAGTTGAGTTCCTGGAGGACATTTCGAAATGAGTAACACACCGAAGAGTTCGATGACGGTTGAAGTGGAGATCCTCGGCGAGACGTACGCCATCAAGTCCGAGACGAGCGCGGAATACACTCGACAGGTGGCCGAGCACGTGGATTCGATGGCGCGGGAGATTCGCGAGGAAAGCGGCGTGCTCGATCAACGAAAACTCGTCATACTCACCGCCATAGCGATCACAGATCAGCTGTTCCGCATGCGAGAGGGGGTCGAGCGCGTGAAGGCCGTGGCCGAGAAGCGGGCGGAACGGCTCACGAACGAGGTCATCAAGCGGCTGGAGGCGGTTCCGGAGATTTAGCTTGCGTGCCCTCGAAGCCGCGTCTATCTTTTTTCACTGGCCCTAATAGGCCGCTTGGACGAAGCCAATTATCTGAGGAAACAGTTTTGCATACTCCACTTTTCGGTTTGCGCCCTTTCCGTCGAGGCAAATCTATTGATGACGCGGATTGAACGCGGCCGAGTTGCGCCAGAGTTAGCGGAGATTTCAGCCGCCTAGCCACGGGCTCGAGTAGCTGTTTCCGATAGAATTCGTTTTGACGTTGTGTTCCCAGCGGCAAGGTCTAGGGCCTTGCCGCTTTTGCTTGTGCTGGGGGCACGATTCGCCCGTATGCTGGGCACATAGAGAGGGACAGGTTTTGGAACTCATTACATATATAGTCATCGGCATGGTCGCCGGCGCAGCCCTTTCCACCGTCGCCGCGCGAGTAATGGGGAATGGCCGCATTCGCTCGCTCAAGCAGGATGCGGAGCGAGATGCCGCGCGCATCGTCGATCAGGCGGAGTCGGATGCCGCAAATATGAAGCGCTCGGCGGGGCTGGAGGCGAAAGAAGAAGTGCTCAAGGCAAAAGAGGCCTTGGAAAAGGAACTGGAAAAACGGCGCGCGGAGGTGGAGAGAACGGAGCGTCGGCTGGAGGACCGCGAGAGCCTGGTGGATCGAAAGCTCTCGACGTTGGACCAGAAGCACGAGATGCTGGAAGCGCGGGCTTCCGAGCTCGAACAGAAGGACAAGCAGCTCGATGAGGAGCGCGCGCGCTACCAGGAGCTGAAGACGGAAGGGCTGCGGAAACTGGAGCGCCTCTCGGGTGTCTCGGCTGGGGAGGCGAAACGAGAGCTGGTGCGCCAGGTCGAGGAGGAGGCGCGCGCGGAGGCAGCCCAGCGCGTGCGGGAGCTGAGAGAGGAAGCGACGCGGGGAGCGGAGCGCGAGGCCCGCAACATCATCGCCATGGCGATCGAGAAGATCGCGGCCGATCATGCGGCCGAGGTCACGGTATCGGTGGTGCCGCTGCCGAACGATGAGATGAAGGGGCGCATCATCGGCCGCGAGGGGCGCAACATTCGCGCCTTCGAGCACCTGACCGGCGTGGACGTCATCGTCGACGACACTCCCGAAGCCGTCATCCTCTCCGCCTTCGACCCGATCCGTAGGGAGATCGCCCGCACCGCGATGGGGAAACTGGTGGCGGACGGTCGCATCCACCCGGGACGTATCGAGGAAGTGACTGAGAAGGCCAAGAAAGAGGTGGAGGAATCGATGAAGCAGGCCGCCGAGGAGGCCTGCTACGAGCTTGGGGTTCACGGTCTCCACAACCAGCTGATGGACACGTTGGGTCGGTTGAAATACCGCACCTCCTATGGGCAGAACCAGCTTCAACACTCGATCGAGGTGGCGAAGCTGGCGGGCCACATGGCAGCGGAACTCGGGCTCGATGCGCAGATGGCGAAGCGCATGGGGCTGCTGCACGACATCGGAAAGGGGATGACCCACGAGCACGAAGGGACGCACGTGGAGCTGGGTTATGAGCTTTGCAAGCGCTACGGCGAACCCGAACAGGTCCTCAACGCCATCCGCGCCCATCACGGTGAGGAAGCAGCCCGTTTCCCCGAAACCTTCGTCATGACGGCGGCCGACGCGATCTCTGGAGCGCGACCGGGTGCCCGCCGCGAATCGTTCGAAGCCTACGTCAAACGCCTCGAGAAGCTCGAAGAGATCGCTACATCGTTCGAGGGAGTATCCAAGTGCTTCGCCATCCAGGCAGGTCGAGAGATCCGCATCATGGTGACGCCCGAAGCGGTGACCGACGAAGATATGGCTATGTTGAGCGAAAAGACGGCCCGGCGCATAGAAGAAGAGCTGCAGTACCCTGGCCAGATCAAGGTCGTCGTGGTCAGGGAAACGCGAGCCGTCGACTTCGCGCGGTGACGAGAGCCCGAATCGCCTGCACAAAGCCAACCACTCTCTCGCGCCCTCGTCCCTAAGGCTATCCTATGAAGATCCTGTTCATCGCCGATATCGTCGGCAAGCCAGGGCGCCGGGCAGTGCAAGCTACTTTGCCGCTGCTCCGCCAGCAGCATCACGCCGACGTGATCATCGCCAATGGCGAGAATCTCGCCGGCGGCTACGGCGTGACACCGCCCCTGGTCAAAGGGTTGTTCGAGGCTGGCATCGATGTCATCACTTCCGGTAACCACGTCTGGGATCGCGCCGAAGGAGTGGCGCTGCTCGACGAAGAGCCGCGCCTCTTGAGGCCGGCGAACTACCCGCCGGGTACGCCGGGCCATGGTTATTATCTCGTCGATGTCGCCGGTTCGCGCGTTGGGGTCATCAACCTGCAGGGCCGAATTTTCATGACGCCCATCGACGACCCCTTCCGCATCGGGCGGGCAATCGTTGATGAGCTCCGCTCCGAGACCAATATCATCGTCGTCGATATCCACGCGGAGGCGACGGCGGAGAAGCAGGCCTTCGGTCGTTTCATCGATGGCTTGGTCACGGCGGTGGTCGGTACACACACCCACGTCCAGACTGCGGACGCGCGCATTCTGCCGGGCGGCACGGCCTACATGACGGACTTGGGGATGACCGGCTCGCACGCAGGTGTGATCGGCTTCCAGGCAGAGAAAGCGATCCAGCGAACGGTGATGGGTCGCCGCGTGCGGTTCGAGCTGGCCGAGGGCGAGATTCGGATCCAGGGGGCGATCGTAGAAGTTGATGTCGCGTCGGGCCATGCTGTATCGATCGAACGAATAGATATCGAATCGAAAGAGGACTGAATGGCGGCAAGAATCATCGATGGAAAAAAGATCGCGGCCGAGATCCGCGCCGAAGTTGCAGAGGAAGTAGGAAAGCTGAAGGCGCGAGATGTGACGCCGGGGCTGGCGGTAGTGCTTGTGGGCGATGATCCGGCGAGTGCCGTATATGTGCGGATGAAAGCGAAGGCATGCGAGGAAGCGGGAATCTATTCTCGCTCGGTACAGATGCCGGCGGGGACGAGTCAGGCGGAGCTGGAGACAGCGATCGATGAGCTGAACGGCGATGCGGCGATCCACGGTATACTCGTGCAGCTCCCACTGCCGCCGCAGATCGAAGAACGCTCGATCATCTGGCGCATCGACCCGGCGAAAGATGTGGATGCCTTTCACCCCGTCAACGTCGGCAGGTTGGCGGTGGGTGACCGCGGCGCCTTCAGACCGGCGACTCCGGCGGGCATCGTGGAGCTCCTGTTGAGATCCGGTTGTGACCCTAGCGGCAAGATGGCAGCGGTGGTGGGACGCTCCAACATCGTCGGCCGTCCGCTGGCCACCTTGCTCTCCCTCAACGCCAGAGGCGGAAACGCGACGGTCACCCTGTGTCACAGCCGCACGCCCGATCTGCCGCGGGTCACCCGCGACGCCGATATTCTGGTCGCGGCCATCGGCCGGCCCGAATTCATCAGAGGGGGCGGAGTTAAACCGGGTGCCGTCGTCATCGATGTGGGCGTGAATAGAGTGGACGACCCCAGCCGGGAGAACGGCTACCGGCTGGTGGGTGATGTAGCGTTCGATGAGGCCTCGGAAGTGGCTAGTGCTATCACTCCTGTGCCTGGCGGAGTTGGGCCGATGACGATCGCGATGCTGTTGACCAACTGCCTCAAGGCCGCACGAGAGATCACAGGCGTCACGTGAGTTACGACCTCTTCTACCAGGTCATCAATGCGAAGGCGCTCGGCAGCCGTCAGCTACCCGAGGTCTGGTCGGTCAGCCAGGTCAACGCCCTGGCCCGGCGGCTGCTCGAGGAGACGGTGCCGCCTCTTCGGGTAGCCGGCGAAATCTCGGGCTTTCGACGCTATCCAGCAGGTCACTGCTATTTTACACTCAAGGACCAGCGCTCGCGGCTCGCCTGTGTCATGTGGCGCGACGATGCGCGCCGCTTACCTGCCGTCCCGCCGGAAGGACTCGCGGTTCGTGTCCTCGGGCGCCCCAGCGTTTACGTGCAGGCCGGGCGGTTGCAGTTCATCGTGCGCGAGTTGGAGTCAGAAGGGGAGGGGCTGTGGCGCCTGGCGTTCGAGCGCATTCGCAAGAAACTCGAAGATGAAGGGCTCCTGCATCCGTCGCGCAAGCGCCGGCTTCCACGCTTTCCGGCCTGCGTCGGTTTGGTGACATCCCTGGAAGGGGCGGTCTTGAAGGACATAGTGTCGGTGATACGGCGGCGCGCTCCCTGGACCCATATCGCCGTCTATCCGACGCGTGTGCAGGGGGACGGGGCAACGGCCTCGATCACGCAGTCCATCCGCGTGGCTAGCCGGACCGCGCGCGCCGATGTGCTCATCGTTGGCCGTGGTGGTGGCTCGAAGGAAGATCTCGACGCCTTCAACGCTGAAAGCGTCGCCCGTGCCATCGCGGACTCGTCCATGCCGGTCATCTCGGCCGTCGGTCATGAGACGGACATCACGATTGCCGATCTGGTGGCAGACAAACGAGCAGCCACGCCATCGGCCGCGGCCGAACTTGCCGTGACCGATGGCTCGCATCTGCAGAGCACCCTGTCCGCTTCCGTGGTGCGGTTGCGGGCCGCCTTACGCGAGCGAGTGCATCGGCGCAGATCGGCCCTCGATCGCTTGGAGAGTCAGCTCGTCGGCGCTCTGGAACGGCTCGTCTCCAGACGTCGCGTCCGGATGGACACCCTGTCCCAGCGTTTGGCCGCTCTGGGCCCGATCAGCATCTTGGAGAGAGGCTACGCGGTGGCTCTGGGCCGCGAGGGAGAGATCCTCAGAAGTGTGGGCGATTTCGATTGTCCCATGCCGTTCACTCTGAGGTTGAAGGACGGAAAGATCCGCGCGCGGGCGGAGGGCAGCGAGGAGGAGGATCGCGGTGAGTGAGAAGCTCGATCTTGAGGCTGCGCTGGCCCGACTGGAGAAAGTGGTCGGGCGTCTCGAGCGCGATGAGCTAGAGTTGGAAGCGGCGCTAAAGCTATTTGATGAGGGTATGTCACTGATCAAGGTGGCCGAGCGCAAGCTAACAGAGACGGAAGGTCGGCTCCAACAGATTCTGGTGGATCGTGAAGGAAGAGAGCGCCGTACAGATATCGATCTCGACGACTGAAGCGGCTGAAGACTTCGACGCGTTCCTGAGCCGGAACTGCGACCACGTCAACCGCGCCCTCGGGGCAGTCCTCGTCGACTATTTGGACGGCGTTGACGCCTGGCTGGCCGATCCTATCCGCTATGCCTGCCAGGGCGAGGGGAAGCGTTTCCGGCCGATTCTGTTCCTGGCTTGCTACGAGGTGTCAGGTCGCGTCGCCGGTGCGGGCGTGGTGCGCCTCGCCACAGCCTTGGAGATCGTTCACGCCTACTCTCTGGTGCACGACGATCTGCCGTGCATGGATGATGATGAGTGGCGTCGGGGCGTTCCGACCACGCATAAGGCTTTCGGTGTCGATCGCGCCACCATCGCCGCAGCCGCCATGGTCCCCCTCGCCGGACGGATCCTGGCGACGGAGGCCCGGGCGCTGGGGTTCGATCCCACGGACTGCGCCGCCCTGGTGGCGGAGCTCTCGGCGGCCGCCGGCCCAGCGGGTATGGTCGGTGGCCAGTTCCTAGACCTGATCAGTGAAGGCCGGCGAGTGACGGCTGCGGAGCTGGCGGACATTCACCGTCGCAAGACGGGCGCCTTGATTCGTGAAGCGGCGCGCCTGGGTGGCCTGGTTGGGCGCGTCGAGCCACAGCAACTCGATGCCCTGACGATCTACGGCGACAAGATCGGAGTCGCGTTTCAGATCGCCGATGACCTGCTCGATGAAACTCTGGCGCGCGACGCCGAAGGGCGCGATTCGCGCAGCGACTCTGAGCTCGAGAAGGCGACGTATCCTGGAGTGCATGGCAGCGCGCGAGCGCGGGGGATGGCCCGAGCGCTCAGCGAAGAAGCGATCAAAGCTCTGCGTAGCGCTGGGATCCGCAGTCAGCGGCTCGAGACGCTCGCTGTGCATGTGATCGAGCGAGAGAAGTGAACGAAAGTCGCGCCTGTTGACGATCCTTTGAAACGAGAACCAAGCTTGAGTGTCGAACGTGGAATCACCGTCGATTGAGCGGATCGGAGTCTTGGGTAACCCGCTGAGCCACGGCGTCGGCGCGGCGTTGGAACGTCTGGTGAAGGCGGCCGCGACTCACGGCTTCGTCCTCCATGTCGGCGCCGATCTCAGCGAGCATACCTCCGAGTCCATGCCCGAACTGTCGGCAGATCCTTCGGGGATCGATTTGCTGATCACGTTGGGCGGGGATGGCACTCTGCTGCGGGGCGCACGCTGGGCGGCGCCTGCGGACGTGCCCGTTTTTGGGATCAACCTGGGGCAACTCGGGTTTCTGACATCGGCGGCGCTGGAGGAGTTAGAGCGCGCTGTCGCCCAGCTCGCTAGCGGGGACTTCATCCTGGATAGGCGGATGGCTCTGGAAGTGGAATCGGGGGAGGGGGGTGACGCGGAGTCGCGCTTCATCGCCGTCAATGATGCGGTGGTTCATAAGAGCGGCTTCGCCCGGGTCGTGCCGTTGCGCGTCTGGGTCGATGATGAGGAGGTCGGCCTCTACAGGGCGGACGGTGTGATCATCGCCACTCCCACGGGTTCGACAGCGTACTCGCTATCCGCAGGCGGTCCCATCCTCGACCCCCGGCTCGAGGCGCTCATAGCCACGCCCATCTGCCCCCACACGCTCGCGGTACGGCCTCTGGTGCTACCGCCCGACTCGGTGATCACGGTGGAAATGGGGCCGGCCAGTGAAGACACGTTCCTGACCATCGATGGACAGGTCGGCTGCGCGCTATCGGCTGGCGACCGTATTCGCGCTCGGCGCAGCGAGTTGTCTGTGAAGTTCATTCGCCTGCCCGAGCATCCTTTCTTCACGGTATTGCGCAAGAAACTTCGCTGGGGCGATGTTTCGGAGCGCGTTTTCGACGAGGACGGATAGGAGACCGGTTGCCGTGCTGCTCGAGCTTAGAATCCGCCATTACGCCGTGATCGAGGAATTGGAGCTTCACCTCAAGCCGGGACTGAACGTTCTGACCGGCGAAACCGGAGCCGGTAAATCGATCGTGGTGGGAGCGCTGTCCCTGGTTCTGGGGGAGCGCGCCTCGTCGGACGTGGTTCGGGCGGGAGAGGACCGAGCGATCATCGAGGCGGTGTTCGACGTGGACAACCGCGACGACACGATGCGGCGCTGCGAGGAGGCGGGCATCGAGATCGAGGAAGGCTGGCTCGTGCTCAAGCGGGAGATCAACGCCACCGGCCGTAGTCGGGCCTGGATCAATGGCTCGCCGGCGACCGTGGGGCTGCTGGGCGAGCTGGGTAGCGCGCTGGTCGACCTTCACGGCCAGCACGAGCACCAAACTCTTCTTCATGTCGGCCCGCAGCGCGAAATCCTCGACGCCTACGCCGGGGCGACGATTCTTGCCGAGGAGCTACGGTCCGTTTGGACGGAACTGAGCGAGATCCAGCGAAGGATCGCGGAGGTCACAGAGCGCCGGACGCGAACCGAGGAGCGTGCCGAGTTACTTCGCCATCAGGTCGACGAGATCGCAGCCGCCGAGCTCTCCGCGCCGGATGAGGACCTGACTCTGGCCGAGGAGGAGCGGCGGCTGTCACACTCCGAGGAGTTGATCGAGCGAGCCGAGAAGCTATACGATGAGATCTATGCCGCTGAAGGCTCGATCTATGATCGGCTGGGACGGTTCGGACGCGCTCTGGAAGCGCTGGGAAAACTGGACCCGCAGGCGGCGGAGGATCTCAGAGCGCTTTACGAAAGTGCCTACTACAGCGCCCAAGAGCTGGGCGAGCGGCTCGCGGGCTACGGTGCCGGCATCGACTCGAGTCCCGCCAGCTTGGAACGGGTCAGACAACGAATCGACCTGTTGTTTCGCCTCAAGTCGAAGTACGGGCCCACGATCGAGGATGTGATCGAGAGTTACGAGCGGGCGACTGAAGAGCTGGGACTCCTGGATACCGCTGGCTTCGAGCTGGAGGAACTATCAGGCAAGCAAGAGCAGCTACGGTCCAAGCTCGAGAAACTGGCCGCACGCCTGAGTGAGTCGCGCAGGGCGGCTGCCGTTGATCTGAGCCAAGAGGTCACGGAGTTACTGCCGGAGCTTGGGATGCCCGACGGAGTCTTCGAGATGGGGCTGGAGACCCGGCCGGAGATCGGTCCGACGGGGGCGGAAGATATCGAGTTCAGGGTGACGCTGAATCGAGGATTCGCGCCACTGCCGCTGGCGAAGGTGGCGTCGGGAGGCGAGTTGAGCCGCGTCATGTTGGCGCTGAAGACCATCCTGGCCAAGCTGGATCGCACGCCGACGCTCATCTTCGATGAGATCGACGCGGGTATTGGAGGGGTGGTGGGACAAAAAATCGCCAAGCGCCTGAAGAAGGTGGGGGGTCACCACCAGGTCTTCGTCATCACTCACCTACCACAAATCGCGGCGCTGGCGGATCACCACCTGCTCGTCACCAAGGATTCGGTGGCCAAGAAGACATACACTCGCGTCTCGGAGCTTGACGACGGCGAGCGTGTGCAGGATATCGCGCGCATGCTGGGCGGTGATCCCGAGCGTGAGGAATCGCTGCGGCACGCACGGGCGCTGCTGGGGTTCGACGACCGTTCCTCGAACGGAGGTTCCGAAGCCTAACGAAGGATTCCCACGTAGTACCGCACCCCCACCTCCCAAACGCTTCGCCCCGGCGCCAACCCTCCGCTCCCGCTCACGGTCTTCCGATAGCGGAGCTCAACCTCCGCAGGAAGCGCCGGCCTTCGGTCATCACCCGTCCAATTCGTGGCTGAGTATCGTGCCGCGAACCCGAACGAGGTTGTCGAGTACTCGGTGCCTCGCTCGATCTCCGTGATAGAGAACGCGCCATCCGTGGCAGTACCCACCGTCTCCATCACTTTGTCTACCCCGCGATGCTTGAATGCGAAGAGGAGCGAAAAGGTGATGGCTCGCGAGAGGTTGAAGCGGGGTGCGGCGGCCAGCGTGATGATATCCCCGGGATCCCAGCGCACCGGAGTAGTGAACGCCCCCAGCTGGATGGGGGAGGCCGGATCGGTCACCAACCTTTCCACATCAGCAGCAAACTGGATGTTGTAGGTGAAAGCGGCCGAGAGCCAGAAGCGCCGCCCCCAGGCCACATCCCAGACGGTGCGAAACTCCAGATCGGGCTGCCCGTCTCCCGTGCCCACAGCGGTGAGCAAGCTCGCTGCGGGTGGAGTTCCGGTTGCAAGCCGGTATAAAGCGTCGAACCGCCCGCGTATCAGAAGCTTCTTCGGCTCTCGATGGAGGCGGAAGGTGTTGAGCGGCTGGACGCTCACACCCAGCTCGATGTCGCCCAGTTTCCAGCCGGTGTTGGTGTTCATGATCTCCTCGATCCCAAACTCCGGCCCCGAGCTGAGTGCCGCGGCGGTCGACCCGTCGACGGGCTGGGCGAGGGCAAGTTCGGGTAGGGTGACGGCAAGGTCGTTGAAGCCACCTCGCACATCCTCATAGAACCCGGCCAACGCTCGGCCGTTGCCGCCGCTGTCGGTTGGGGCGTACTCCTCGTCCCGTATGTCCTGAAGCCCGGCTTGGATCGTCTGGGCATCAGCGAGCAGCCCCTCCGCCTGGCTCTGAAGGTCGGCAGGCAGTGTGTCCGCAGCGATGATGCTCTCCAACGCGCTGATCCCCGCGTCCAGCTCGTTGAAGAAGCTGTCCGCGTCTCCGTCGAACGCCGTCGAGCTTGGCCCCGCGTTGGCCGCGCTCGAGTCCACCCGGGTTACGGGGAATGATTTCCCTTTGACAAAGGGGATGACGACGAAAGGGGCCAGCCAGTCCGTCACGCCGAGATTCACCGAAAGGGGGAGACTGGTTCGCTCTAGCAAGACGTCGTAGCTCACCGGCCCCAGCGTGCTCGACTTGGGCGCGCCCAGCCCCAGGTCGGAGAACACCGCTGCCAGCGTCGCATTCAGTGTGTCCAGAGCGGGCACGACCACCCGGTCCAGCTCTATGCCGAGGGCTTCTGCCAGCAGCTGGCTGGAGCCGTCGGGGAGGAATCGCCGGTCGGAGGTCGCGGAGCTCCCGGTGAGGCCGACCTGGACCTCGCCCTGCCGGGGCTGCTGGGCATCGATCCATTGGCCAGCCGCGAGGCCGGGCCACAGCAGAGCGGCGAGGGCGAAAGCGAGGGCCGTGCTGAGACGGATCCTGGCCGCAGGCGATGAGCTGACCCCGTGTCGTCTTTGAGAGCTAGGTCTTATCAAGAGGTTTTCGTGTGCGTGCCGGCGGATCAGGGGTGGCGATAATAACCCGCCCGTTCACGGGGACACAACCCGGGTGAACATTTGACAGCTACCCGCGCCGGCCTAGTTTATAGGCAGTTGGCTCGGCGCCGTAGCCAAGTGGACTAAGGTGGGGGCCTGCAAAGCCCCTATTCGTGGGTTCGAATCCCACCGGCGCCTCCTGCACCCCGCCCGGGCGCCTCCCGCCGGCGCGAGAGCCGTGTCTTCAAGAGATTGATAAATATGGACTTAAGTGGGCTGGTCCAGCGTATGGCGCGCCGCGCGTCAGGGGCCGGGTGCATCATCGTCCGGGCGATCGCTCCAGAGGCGTCTCGAGTCGGTACCCCAACCTCAACAGGCGCCTCGGCTTAGAATGAAGAGCTTGATCCGGGCAGCGATTATCGCAAACTTAAAGGTTACCCCCCTTTCATCTCATGGGGATCGCGCGGTGGTTGACAGGGAGACGACCCGCCGGATGGAGCGAAGTCGTGGGGTGACTATCTTGGAGCTTGCCATCGTGCTATTGGTGGTGGGCGTGATATTGGGCATCAGCATACCGCTGGCATCGAGCTTGGCGGGGCGTTTCAAAGTGGGAAGCGCCCGCGATGTGTTCGTGAATTCCTATGCCCGAGCGCGGGCCACGGCCGTACAGTATGGGCGGGTGGCGCGGCTACACATCGACGCCGTGGATCGGGAAGTTTGGGTGGAGGTGGACACCGGCGTCGTGGGAGCCACGGCCCCCGACACGATCGGAATCGTGTTGAATCTGTACAAGGAATACGGGGGCGTAACGATGTTTTCGACGCGGCAGGTGCTCTGTTTCGATTCGCGGGGCCTGCCGTTTGTGGGCGACCCGCAATGCGAGACACACGATGCGAGTATCGTCTTCGAGCGGGCCAATAAGTCCGATACCGTCGAGCTATCGCTCGGCGGAACCGTGTTCAAGAGGTAGACTTGTGGATCGGCTGCAGGGAAAGGGAGGTTTCTCCCTCGTTGAGCTGATGATCTCCGTGATCATCATCTCCATCGGGATGATCGGCTTCGCGACCGCGGTCGGCCTGATGGCGACCGAGCTCTGGTTCGGTCGCCGCGATACCGAGGTCTCGCTGCTCGTAGCCGACAAGATAGAGGAGCTCAAGTCGCAGGGCGGCGCCAACATATCCGATGGCAGTCTAAGCCAGGGTAATTACAGGCTCGACTGGACCGTTGTCTCTACCGCTCCCACCCGAGTTCGCATGGTGGCTTCCTACCCGGGTAACGACGGGGCGACCCGCGCCGATACGCTGATCACCTACATCAGGAACTGATGAGCATCCGACACCAGGCGGGGGTGCGGGGGTACACCCTCGTGGAGGTCCTCGTCGCCATGATGCTGACCGGCCTCGTCGTCGCTGGAACTCTCCGGGCCCTCACCGCCCAGAAGCGCTTCTACAACCGTCAGGCAAGGATCCTCGACGCCCGCCACGCCATGCGTGCCGTCACCAACATCCTGACGTCGGAGTTCCGCGAAGTGAGCGTGGCGGACGGCGATCTCTACGGCTTCGCCTCCGACACTGTTGCCCTGCGCTCCACGACGGCGTTCGCCATCGTCTGCGGCGTGAACGCTGCTTCCCTGTCCTTGATCCACCTTTCCGGCTACTTCGTCAAGCAACTGGATGCGCTGGATACGGCCCTGGTGTTCGTGGAGAATACCGTAATCGACACCGACGACAGCTGGCAAGCCTTTCCAGTATCGGCGGTGACTTTCACGGGTCCGAACTGTGCCAACGGCGACACACCGGAGCGGGTCTTGTCGACGCCTAACCCGCTCACCGGGATCTGGGTGGGAGCGCCGGTTCGCCTCTTCCGCCCCTACATCTACGCACTCTACGAGTCTTCCGACGGACGCTGGTGGCTCGGCAGGCGCCTCACGGATGCTTTAGGCTATGTGCCCGTCGCCGGCCCCCTGGCGCCGCCGACCGACCAGGGGCTGATATTGACCTACCTGGACACCTTGGGCGTGGCTACGCTCAACCCTGCGGACGTGGTGCGAGTCAGGATCACGGTTCGCGCGCCGACCGATAGATCGCTGTTCGATCCAGCCTACACGATGTTGAGTACCAGCACGTACGTCAGAAACGGCAGTTGATGAAAGGTGAGTATGAGTAGGATTCCGGTACGTCTGAAGAACTCAGATGGGTTCGCGCTCGCTATGGCGATTTTTGCCCTCGTCGTCCTGGCCGCCGTCGTGGCCGGCGGCTACTTCTCGGCTGCCCAGGAATTCCAGATCGGGCGTGGCATGCGGTCCGTCACCAGCAGCTTCTACGCGGGCGAATCCGGCATCAACGAGATCATCGAGAACTGGGATGGGCTGGCCTTCGGAGCGCTGGCGGCCGGCGATAGCGCGCTCATCGGGCCCGTCACCTTCGAAGGGGGCGGTAGTTATACCGCCATCGTCAAGCGCGTCGGAATCGCCGCCGATTCGGACAAGCGCTATTTCTACATCGAAGCAGTGGGGCGGCCGCCGGCGCCCGCGCGAGGTGCGCGTCGTCAGGCCGTCATCGTGCGGGCGCGATTCCCCGACTTGTGCTGCAGCGCCGCGGTCACGGTGGTCGCCAGCGTCGATCTTACCGGCGGAGGCCCCAGCACCGAAAAGATCGTCGGCGACGATGCCGGCCCGCCACTGCCCAACTGGACGGCTGCCTGCACAGCTTTCCCGCCGCAAAATTCGACCGGCCTCGTGGTCCCCAATTCCTCCATCATCATCGACCCAATCAAAGTCACCGGCTCACCCGATCCGATCGTTGTCAACTCCGCTATCAACTCGAGCAACATCCTCAACCAGGGCGACCTCAGCTACGCCGAACTGCTTCAGCTCGCCGACTTCGTCTTCCCTGGCGGTACCTTCAACGGCACCCAGCCCACGCTGACCGGCGATGCCAAGTGCGACCGCTCGAATCCAAACAATTGGGGCGAGCCCCGGGACAGCAACCATCCCTGCTTCAATTATTTCCCCGTCATCCGCGTCACAAGCGACCTGAACCTCGCGGGCCCCGGCGTGGGGCAGGGGATTCTCTTGATTGGAAACCCGGGTGACAACGCAATCTGGCTCAGTATCTCCGGCCAGTTCGAGTTCTACGGCTTGATCTATACGACCAATGGCCTCTTGCTGTCGGGCGGCGCCGATGTCTTCGGCGGTGTATACGTGGAAGATACTCTGCAGGTCGGTGCAAGCCCGCCGCGGATCAGCCACAACCGCTGCGCGGTGGAGCGCGCCGTGCGCCTTTCCAGCATCTCCCGACCGCAGATGTTGCCTGGCCGCTCGTGGGTGGAGCTGTTCTAGCCAGGAACCTGCCAGCCAAAACATCCGTTTATACCTGCAGCGCTCCACACCAACCCTTGCCCCGCCCCCCCCCGCGGGCTGGGAACGACGAGGCGCCAGGCGTGTTCGCTAAACGCGCTGGGCACCTGGATCATTCGTGAGGAAGTATAAAAAAAGCACGGAGCCTCCGCGTTGCCCTCCCCCCCCGTTTTCTCTTTCCAGCTACGACCCC
>SDBV01002855.1_pt1 | contig 25794 bp, 25 predicted proteins | sample 2277081 | NCBI WGS metagenome assembly SDBV01 (sample SAMN10402039, study PRJNA504765) | marine sediment metagenome | isolation source: marine sediment core GS10_PC15, 223 cmbsf | place: Arctic Ocean: Southern Knipovich Ridge | collected 2010 | reverse complement strand
TCCATTTTTACCCTACTAATATGTCTCTTATTCAGCTTTTAATTAAAAAAAAAGTATTAGACAAACAAAGGGCTGTTACTCTGGAGTACGAAATTAAGACCTCGCATAGAAAAGAAGAAGAGGTTATTTTAGAAAAGAGAATAGTGTCTGAGGATTTTTTATTTGGTTTGAAAAGTGAAAGCTTAAAAATACCTCTCAAAGTAATTTCTTCCAGAGAAGTTCTTTTAAAAGTTTTAGAGACAATCCCTGAAGAATCAGCCAGATATTACAAAATGATACCTCTGATTGAAAAAGACAATAAATTGGAAATAGGAATGGTTTATCCTGAGGATTTGAAAGCCAGAGAAGCTTTAGAGTTTTTGGCTCGTCAAAATAAATTTAGCTATCAGATTTTCTTAGTTACTATATCAAATTTCAATGAACTTTTGAGAAAATACCGAACCTTAAAAAAAGAAGTAACTAGAGCTCTGGAAGAATTAGAAACCGAATTCAAGAAGAAAAAAATTAAAGTCCGGGCAGGTGAAGTTGAGAGAATGGCAGAAGATGCTCCAATTTCAAAAGTGGTGGCAGTTATTTTAAGGCACGCTGTTGACGGAAAAGCTTCTGATATTCATATTGAGCCCGGCAAGGAGAAGTTGCGTGTCAGGTTTCGATTAGACGGGGTGTTACATTCTAGTATTTTTTTACCTTTAAGAATTCTTCCTGCTGTAGTAGCGAGGGTTAAAATCCTTTCTAATTTAAAGATAGACGAAACCAGGGTTCCTCAAGACGGCCGATTTTCTACTAAGGTTGAAGACAAAAATATTGATTTCCGGGTTTCTACTTTCCCGACTACTTTGGGAGAAAAAGTGGCGATAAGAATTTTAGATCCCGGCGAGAGGAAAGTAGATTTTGGAGCATTGGGGATAATCGGAAGAAATCTTAAAGTAATAGAAAAAGCATTAAAAAAGCCCTTCGGGATGATTTTATCTACCGGTCCCACCGGTTCAGGGAAAACCACTACTCTTTATGCGATTTTAGGGCTTTTTAATAAAGAAGAAGTAAATATAATAACATTAGAAGATCCGGTGGAATATTTTATGGAAGGAGTTAATCAATCTCAGGTAAAACCAGAAATTGGTTATAGTTTTTCCAGCGGTCTTCGCTACACTTTAAGACAAGACCCAGATATTTTAATGGTAGGAGAAATTAGAGATAAAGAAACTGCCACTTTGGCTATTCATGCAGCTTTAACCGGTCATATCCTTCTGTCTACCCTGCACACATCAAATACTTTAGGAGTAATTCCAAGATTAGTTGATATGGGAATTCAACCATTTTTACTTCCTCCTACTTTAAGCATAGCTATTGCCCAAAGATTAGTGAGAAAACTTTGCCCTTATTGCAAGAAAAAACTAAAAGTAAATAAAGAAACAAAAAAGTTGCTCTTGAAAGAAATAGAAACTTTCCCGTTGCTTATTAAAAAGAGCATTAAGATACCTGAAACGTTTTATATTTATCAACCTGTGGGTTGTAAAAGGTGTAATAATATAGGTTATTCGGGGCGAATTGGAATTTTTGAAATTTTGGAGATGACTGCCGAACTTGCAGAAATAATTATAAAAGAATCCTCAGAAGCTAAAATTAAAGAAGAAGCTAATCGGCAAGCAATGGTGACGATGAAACAGGATGGGATATTAAAGGTTTTGGATGGTATTACTTCTTATGAGGAAATACTGAGAGTAGCCGAAGAAAAATAACATCGTGACTTATGACTATGACGATAACCATGACATCTAAATAAATTTTGTCATTGTCATCGTCATCGTCATCGTCGTTCCATGAAGAACATTCTATTAATCGAAGATGACCCCTTTTTAGTAGAAATTTATAGCACTAAGCTAAAAGAAGCTGGGTTCTCAGTAATAGTAGCTGGTGACGGAGACCAAGGTTTAAAAAAAATGAAAGAAAAAATACCCGACCTTTTGCTTTTAGATATTGTTTTGCCCAATTTGAACGGTTGGGAAATTCTTAGAGATATTAAAAAGGATGATAGATTAAGTAATTTAAAAGTAGTTATTCTTTCTAATCTTGGTGAAAAAGAGGAGGTAGAAAAAGGATTAAAGCTCGGAGCAGCAAGATATTTAGTAAAAGCGCACTATGCTCCCAGCGAAGTAGTTGAGGAAATTAAAAAAATACTTAAGTAACTTATGACAATGACAATGACAAAATATATTAAAGTGTCATCGTCATAAGTCATCGTCATCATTAATGAATTATTCTACTCTTTTAAAAGATCTTTTAGAAACGACTCTCACTCAACGAGCTTCTGATTTACATATCTCAGTTGGTCATCCACCGATTTTGCGAATAGGCGGAAGATTGATTTTTTTAGTGAAGAGGAAAAAAATTTCCCCAGAGGATGCTAAAAGACTTGCTTTTGAATTATTAACCGAAAACCAGCAAGAGAGATTTCTGCGTGAGAGAGAGATTGATTTTTCTTACAGCCTTGGAGAAAAAGCTAGATTTAGGGTTAATGTTTTTTTTCAGAAAGGAAATATTGCATGCGCTCTCCGTTTGATTCCATCTAAAATTCCAAATATTGAAGATTTAAATCTTCCCTCGCTTTTACATGAGTTTATTCGATCCGCTCAAGGATTTATTTTAATTACCGGTCCTTCAAGCCAAGGAAAATCTACCACTTTAGCTGCTTTAATTGATGAAATAAATCATACCAGGGCTGTTCATATAATTACAATTGAAGATCCTATTGAGTATGTTTTTGAGGATGACAGATCAATTATTGATCAGAGGGAGCTTGGCCGGGACACCTTAAGCTTTGCTAAGGCCTTGAAATCTACTTTTCGGCAGGATCCAGACGTAATTATGGTAGGAGAAATGAGAGATCCTGAAACTATTTCTACTGCTATTACCGCAGCCGAAACAGGTCATTTAGTTTTAGCTACTCTTCATACCAATTCAGCATCACAGACCATTCATCGAATTGTTGACACTTTTCCAGGTTCTCAACAAAGTCAAATTAGAGCTCAGCTTTCAGGCTCTTTGCTTGGAGTGATTTCTCAAAGGCTGGTGCCTAGAATCAAAGGAGGATTAATACCTGCTTGTGAAATAATGATGAATACCCCGGCGGTTGCCAATCTAATTCGTGAAAATAAAATTCATGAGATACCTCTGATTATTGAAACATCGGCTGAAATAGGGATGATTTCTTTAAATAGATATTTGGCAAATTTAGTCAGAGTAAAAGAAGTTGCTTTAAATATTGCTCAGAATTATTCTCTAAATCCATCTGAACTCAGAAGTTTAGTGAGAAGGTAATCAGCGAATAACGAATCTTGTTGCGCTGGATCATTTTTTCTGAAGAAAAAATGAGACTCCCCGCAGGGTTGCTTTACGAATAACTAATGATTCGTAATTCGCAAATTCGTATTAAATTCGTTATTCGTTGATGATTACATGAAGTTTAATTATCAGACAAGAACTAAAAAAGGAAAAATTCAGACAGGGATTGTAGAAGCTTCTAATAGAGAAGCTGCTTTTAATGTTTTGAAGGCTCACGGGCTTTTTGTTACCGCTTTAGAAGAAAAAGCAATCGCTCCTTTCTATGCTAAAAAACTGAAAATTTTTGAGAAAGTTAGTAAAAAAGACATTGTTCTTTTTTCGCGACAGCTTTCAATTATGTTTAAATCCAACGTGCCGCTGATTGAAACTTTCCAAACTATTGCCATGCAAACAAAAAAATCCAGCTTTCGGGAAGCAATTTTAAATATCACTAGAGATGTAGAAGGAGGAATGTCTCTTTCTAAAGCTCTTGCTTCTTACCCGAAACTTTTTTCTGGTTTTTATGTCAGTATGGTTAAGTCTGGGGAGGTCTCTGGCAAACTCACCGAGGTTTTTGAGTATTTAGCAGACTATTTGGAGAAAGAGCATGCTTTCCGGGGAAAAATAAAAGCAGCAATGATTTATCCCTTTTTTATTTTATTTGTTTTTATGGCAGTGGTCGTTATAATAATGATTTATGTTATTCCTTCGCTGTCAGAGGTTTTAAAGGAAACCGGTCAAGAGCTTCCTTTACTTACTCGCATAGTAATAGCAGTTTCAAATTTTTTAAAAACTCAAGGGATAATTGCAGCTTTAACTTCAATTGGTTTAATATTTGCTTTTTATCGATTTGTAAAAAGCAAAACAGGAAAAAAGTTTTTCGATGAATATTTGCTGAAGGTGCCCATATTAAACACTTTTTTAAAAAAACTGTATCTTGCTCGTTTTGCTCTAAACCTTTCTACTTTAATTTCAGGAGGTCTTCCTATAACTCGGGCATTAGAGATTACCGGTGAAGTGGTGGGTAATAGTTTTTATCGAAAAATTATTTTTGAAACCAGAGACGAAGTTAAAAAAGGCGAGACAATAAGCTCGGTTTTAGGAAGATATCCTGATTTTGTTTCTCCTCTTTTTTACCAAATGATAATGGTTGGAGAAAAAACTGGTACTTTAGATTCGTCTTTACTGAATGTGGTAGATTTTTACCAGCGGGATGTAGATCGCAGCTTGGATAGTTTTATAAAACTTCTTGAGCCAATATTCATTCTTCTCTTGGGAGGAGTGGTAGCCGGTTTGATGGGAGCAGTTTTAATGCCTCTTTACTCAATCGGGATATAGGCAAAGCTTAATTTTCAATTATCAATTTTCAACATATAAGTTTTCCACAGCTTGACTTGACGCGGATGTGATATAATTAGATAAACTATCCAAAAATTTAAAAAGGTCGAATCTCCCATCTTGAAAGGTGGGGGAGAAGGTTAAAAAATTATATAAAAGAAAGATGATTATGAAAAAAAGAGGTTTTACTTTAATTGAATTATTGGTGGTAATTGCTATTATCGGAATTTTAGCAGCCATTGTTTTAGTTTCTTTAACTAGCGCCAGAAAGAAAGCTTACGACGCCGAAATAAAAGGTGAATTATCCCAGGTAAGAGCGGCTGCAGAAATGTATTTTATGGATAATAATTCGAATTATATGGGTTTTGGCGTCAATGAAGCCTTTACTGTTTTAGACCCACCTACTTGCGCTGATCCTGCCGGCAACTACGGCTGGGATGCTAATGTGGATTCTTATGTAGCTTGGTCCAATATGTGTGCAACCCCTGCACAGGTCTGGTGTGTCGATTCTACGGGATATTCTGGGAATAAAACTACTTTGCCAGTTGCGAATGTATGTCCGTAATAGCACCAATAGCAGAACGATACTGAGTTTATTAAAATAAAAAGCAGAAAGATAAATGAGCTGTTTTAAAAAAAGATAGTGAGAATTATTTGTATTTACAGGTCTAATAGCTAAAACCCCCGCTAAGCGGGGGGTTTTGCTTTAAGTTTTAATTTTGTTAAAATAATATATATGAATCCCCACACCAAAAAAATTTTCCCAATTGTTTTGCTTTTTTTGATATTTATTCTGGCTTTATTTTTCCGGACTTATTTTATTTATGATAAGGTTTTTTCCGACCCGATAAAATACGCAGCTGATGATGGGGTTTATCATATGAGATTAGTTGAGAACGAACTTTTAGGTGATCATTTCCCGCATCGTATTTATTTTGACCCTTATACTTATTTTCCTTATGGCACCTATGTTTCCGTTGCTCCCTTATTTAGTAAATTACTTGCTGGGATTATTTGGTTGGTTAGTTTGGGCAAACCAACTTTAGGGCTGATTAATAAAATTGCTCCTTTTTATCCAGCAGTTTTGGGAAGTTTAATGGTCTTTTTGGTTTATTTTATAGGAAAGGCAATTTGGGGGAAAAGGGTTGGTCTTTTTTCTGCTTTTTTAATGGCTATTTCTGGATCCTATTTAGTCAGGTCTTTACTGGGAGCCACTGACCAGCACGTGGCTGAGGTTTTGTTTTCTACTTTGACAATGATGTTTTTGATTTTTGCCTTACAGAGCAAAAGAGCAGGAGCGCCCAAAAACAAAAGATTTTGGCTATTTACTTTTTTAACAGGTCTTTCTTTAGGGCTTTATTTTTTAACCTGGAGTGGCGCTTTGTTATTTCTTTTTATTATTTTTGTTTTTATAGCTTTGTATTATTTAATTGAGTATCTTTTTGGGAGAACCAAAAACTGGATTTTATCTATGGGGATTATTATTTTTCTGATTACCTTAGTAATGATTTTATTAATGTTTGGCCCATTTTTTGGTCATCCTGCCCTTTTTTATGTTAATAAGTTTATCCCTCTTCACTTAATGGCAATAATTTTAGGTATTTTTGGCTTTGCTTCTATTGGGGTAATCGGGCGATTTGTTGAAAGAAAGAAAATGAATCTTTGGTTTCTTCCGGGTTTTTTATTTTTAGTTGGTATTGCAAGTTTAGGTTTATTAAAACTTATTTCTCCAGCTTTATTTACTGGATTAATAGAGAGTTTTAAAGCGGTTAAAACAGGAATGGTTTCTTATGAATTTGCTAGGGAATTAATATCAGAAATGGCTCCCTTGGGTCTCCAGGGAGCAATTAATAGTTTTTCTTCTCTCTTCTTTCTTTCTTTGATTGCTTTAGTTATTATTTTTTATAAATTTATTAAAGAGAAAAAACCCGAATATCTTTTAATTATTATTTGGACAATCACTATATTATTAATAACAGGTATTATTCCATTTTTTGGCTTAAGAAGATTTGCTTATTATTTGGCTTGCAATTTTGCTCTTTTGTCTGGATTCTTAGTTATTAAAGGTTTTGAGTTTGGTTGGCGAGGGTTAAAAATAGCCCAAAAAATTCCTCTGAAATCTTCTATCCAGCCTTATTTTTTAGTAGGTTCTCTTTTTATTATTTTTGGTATAGTGTTTTTTTTATTATTCCCTTTCCCTTTTAATATTGCTAACCCCTATCCCAATAATTTACCTACAATTTTTAAATCAGCCTTAGACGCTGCTAAAGGAGGATTGCTCATAAGGGAGGATGATTGGTATGACACTTTAAAGTGGTTAAGAGAAAATACTTCGGATCCTGGAGTTGATTATTATGGTTTCTATCAGGGGCCGGGAGTAAATAAAAAAACCGGGGAAGCTAACCCCTATCCTTATCCTGAAGAAGCTTACGGTGTTTTAGCAAGATGGGATGTGGGTCATATGATAACTTATTATGCTCATCGGATACCAAACTCTAATCAATTCCAACAGGGGATCGGAAAGATAGGAGAAGGAGGGGAAATAGAATTAGGAGAAGCCATTTTCTTTCTTGAAACTGATGAAGAAAAAGCTATTAAGTATTTGGACGAACTTAAAACAAGATATATTATTACCGATGCTGTGTCAGCTCATCCAAAAGGGGTTTTCGCGGCAAAAATAAAATGGGTTGGGGGAAACTTAGAGAGTTATTATTTAGAAGGTCAAGAGCCAGATACTGCTCCTAACAAATTTGATAATTCTATAATTGCCAGATTGCACCTCTTAGACGGCAGAGAAGAAACGACCGAAAGAGAGGTGGGAGATGAAAAAATAGAGTTTTATATTAAGCCCTTGGACTATTTTCGTTTGATTTATGAGTCAGGAAGAACAGTTATTTCTCCTTCTGAAGATCCCGGAGATGATATAAAGGCAGTGAAAATTTTTGAATATGTAAAAGGAGCAAAAATTATAGGCAAAACTGAACCCGGAATTAAAGTCACCCTTTCTACCGAGATCGAAACTAATCAGGGAAGAAAATTTATTTATAAAAAAAATACCGAGGTGACAGAAGACGGAAATTTTGAGTTTATTGTTTCTTATTCTACCCTTGGCAAGCAAGGAAGAATACTGGGAGAGACCCAATTTGATGTTTTCGCTAAACCCTATAAATTAAAAATCGGAAACAAAGAAATTGAAATCAATGTTTCCGAAGAGGATGTTTTAGGAGGAAAAACAATTATTCCTTCTTGCTTATGATATTAATATCTCCGGATTTTCTTTTTATTAAATAAAAAGCTATGCTCTATCTTTAAATAATAATGAAAGAATCAATATTCTTAAAAATATTCTACTTATTTCCTGATGGCATCAGGCGATTAATAGATCCTTATAGTTACCAAATTGAACAGTTTGCTTCCCTTCTCTCAAAGGAATTGTCCCCCGGGGCAAAAGTTTTGGATGCTGGGGCAGGAGAAACTCCTTACAAGAAATTTTTTAAAAATCACAAGTATATAGCTGTCGATACAGAATTGGGGGATTCTGATTGGGATTACTCCAATTTAGATTTTATCAGCGATCTTACAAAATTGCCTTTTGCGGATAAAATCTTTGATGGTGTTCTCTGCACTCAGGTATTAGAACATGTTAAAGAGCCGCAAGAGGTACTAGGGGAATTGCATCGAGTTCTCAAAGATGGCGGCCTCCTTTATTTATCAGTGCCTCAGGGATGGGGAGTGCATCAAGCGCCGCATGATTATTATCGTTATACCTGCTACGGCTTAGAATATTTATTAAAAAAAACAGGGTTTAAGATAGCCTATATAAATCCTTCTTGTGGTTATTTTGGATATTTAGCAAATCGACTGACAATTTTACCCAAAATGTTTTGGCAGATAAAAAGCCGGTTGATAAGAACGATTATGTTTCCTTTTGAACTGCTCTCTTATTTCTTTTTCGTTTTAATATTTCCAGTAATGCTTAATATAATAGATTTTCTTGATCGAAAACGTGATTATACGCTAGATTACTTCGTTAAAGCGGTAAAATAATCATTCAAATGCCTTACATGATAATATTCAATTTTTAAGAGTTAGTTCAGAGACTTTTAATGAGTGTTTTTTAAGTAAATTGTATATTTCTTTATCGGTTAATTTTTTATTTTTTTGAGTTAATTTCCTCTTTCTTAAAACTGCGGGTATTCCCCATAAAGCAGAAATGTGGGCTTTTATTAAAATAAAAAATAACTTAAATTTAGAAGATTCAAACTTTGTTCCTGGTCCTTGGTAGGTTAGGATTCCATAGATTAAAAAAAAATACCTTATTATTGTATAAAAAGGAATTAAAAAAAGCAAAATCAAGGGGAAATTTTTTAGAGCTACCCAGAAATGATTACGTTCGACTAAAAATGCTTTGAATCTAGAGTATTTCCCAGTAGTTCCAGAGTAATGGTGATAAACAATAGCATGGGGGACCAAAATAGCTTTCCAGCCAGCCAGTCTTCCCCTTAGTCCTAAGTCGGTATCTTCACAATAAGCAAAAAAATTTTCGTCAAATAAGTCAATTTCTTCAAGCATCTTTTTTCGATATAGGGCAGCGCAACCAGAAGGCAAGAGTATCTCTTCAATTTGATCATATTGTCCTTCGTCTATTTCCGTTCTTCCCCTTCCTCTCGCCATACCATCAAGATATATATTCAAGCCAACCGAATCTATTGATTTAGGATTTTTAAAAGAAAGTATCTTTGGGGCAAGCATTCCTATTTTATTATCTTTTTCGGCAGCTTCAGTCAGTCCTTCAAGGCAATTTTTATCTATTTTTGTGTCATTGTTGAGGATGAAAATATATTTTCCTCTAGCTAATCTTATTCCTTTATTATTACCTACCGCAAAGCCCAAATTTTTTCTATTTTCAATTATTTTAATCCGAGGAAAATTTTTTCTTACAAACTTAACTGAATTATCCTTAGACCCATTATCTACTAAAATGAGCTCAAGATTAGAATAAGTTTGATTTTCTAAAGAGGTAAGACAATCCTTTAGATATTTTTCTCCATTCCAGTTAAGAACAATTATAGAAACAAGCGGTTTGATTAAAGATTTAGCCATTTTTGGTGCTCCGAGGTCCATTTTACGATTTTTTTAAGAGATTGCTCTAAATCAATCGGTGGCCTCCAGCCTATTTTTTTTAATTTTTCTCCAGAAAGTGCATACCTTTTGTCGTGTCCTGGTCGGGCGGTGTGATAATCAAGCCATTTAATTTCATCATCCTCCAGCTCTTTTCCTTTAATTGCTTCGCAAATCCAATTTGCTACTTCCAGGACTGTTTTTTCTTCTCCAACAATATGGTAGAATTCTTCTTTTTCCGCTTTATCTAATAAGAAAAGGAGACCGTCTGCAACATTTCTGGCATGTATCCAACATCTGGAAGATAAATCTTCTTTTCCTCTGCCGTGTAAAACTACTTTTTCATTGTTTAGAATAGCCCTAATTGTTTTTGGAATAAATTTCTCTGGATGCTGCCGTTCTCCAATAATATTCATTGAGCGAATAATTGAAATTGGTAGTCCAAAAGCATGAGCGAAGCTGAAAGCTATCATTTCTTCTCCTGATTTTGCCGCAGCATAAGGATTGCTTGGTCTGTGCCTGTCATCCTCTTTAAAATATACTCCTTCTGGGGCAGATCCAAAAACTTCGTCTGTGCTAAATACTAAGGTTTTACATTCTGGTTGATAACGTTTTAGATACTCCAATAAATTTGCTGTCCCTACTACGTTAGAGGCTACGAAAGGAATACTATCTTCTAAGCTTCTATCAACATGCGATTCAGCAGCGAAATGGATAAGATAATCCAATCCCCCAATTAGTTTATGGGTGGTTGTTGAAATTGGAGCTCTCAAATCATGCCAAATAAATTTTACTCGGTTGGAATCGAAAACCTCAATATCAGCAATCTTGTTCGCATTGCCGCCGTTATTAAAGGTGCTCAACTCGGTAATTCTACTCATATTCCCGGCGTAATTTAAAGAGTCCAAGATCACTATTTCCCAATCTGTATTTTTTAATATTGCCTCAATGCAGTGATGGCCCACGAAACCACAACCTCCTGTGACCAAAATTTTTTTATTCATAATTAATTATTTAAACAATAATGAAACACCGATTAAAATAATTATTGTTCCGATTATTTTCCAAATAGTTATATTTTCACCAAGGAAAAGCCAAGAAGATAAAAATAATATTATAAAGAAAATAGCGCTGGAGATAGGGAAAGCGAGAGTTAGATTTTTTTTAGAGATAATAATTAACCAGATAAAAGCCCCTACTATGGCAATAGAGGCTCCGATGTAAATATATATTTCCTGGAATAACCTTAAGAAACTTTCGGCAAATTCTGAAAAACTAGCTATTTTAATTCCGCCCATTTTCATTAAACCCTTTTTCAAAAAAACTTGGCTAATGATTGCCAAAAAAGGTACTATAGATATTGAAAGAATAATTTTAAACATATTTTTAATTTTATCTTGAATGATAAAGATATATGTCTTATTATAGAGAATAATATTAAAAAATCAATATGACTTTGTCTATTATTATTCCGGTGTTTAACGAAGAAAATACCATAGAAGAAATAATCAAACGGGTTGAAGCTGTTCCCTTGCCGATTAAAAAGGAGATTATAGTAGTTGATGATGGTTCTTCTGATAGCACTAAAAAGAAATTAGAACAATTAAAGAAAGAATTTAATTTTATTTTGATAGAACATCAAAAAAATCAAGGTAAAGGAGCAGCAATAAAAACAGCTCTTCCTCGGACGACTGGTGATATTATTCTCATCCAAGACGCTGATTTGGAATTAAACCCCCAAGAATACCCAATCTTGCTTAGGCCTATTTTAGAAGGAGGGGCAGAAGTAGTTTATGGTTCTCGAATTTTAGGCAGGGATAAGGCAGCTAATAATTATAAAAAGAGAATTTGGAGCTTCTATTTGGGAGGGAGATTTCTAACTTTTCTTGCTAACCTATTGTACGGATTAAATATTACTGATGAGCCGATTGGCTACAAGGTGTTTAAAAGCGAGATATTAAAGAATATGGATTTGAAAAGTAAAGGATTTGAATTTTGCCCTGAGGTTACGGCAAAAGTTGCTAAGAAAGGGATTAAAATTTATGAGGTTCCTGTTTCTTGTGATTCTCGGAGCAGGAAAGAAGGGAAAAAAACAAGATGGCAGGATGGGTTAAAAGCAATTTGGACACTGATTAAATACAAATTTAGATAAAATTTAATTTATCCACAGATTTGATATTTTTAGCGGTTAAATATGTATGCTATAATTAATTGAAAATACAAAATGAAGTTTTTTAGAGAAAAATTGAAGGTCCTTATCGATTACCCCTTGATCAAAAAAGATGAAGGGTTTACCTTAATTGAGGTTTTGGTAGTGGTGACTATTATAGCAGTACTCTCCGCTATTACTTTGATCTCTGTAGGTCATTATCAAGATAAGGCCGATGATGTAGTAATTGGAGTTGATTTAAGCCAAATAAGAAAAATAACAGCAATGCTTTATACTGATGAGCATTCTTATGAAAATATCTGCTTTGAAGAAACCCTTAACGATGATCTTATAGAATATCCTCAACTGAAGATTATTGAGAATAAGATTGAAGAGATCATTGGTGCAGACCCTGATTGTTTTTCTGTGAAAAGAGAATATTGCGTGCAATCTGAATTGATTTTAGGAGATTATTTTTGTGTAGATTCTACCGGGTTCGCCGGAGAAATAAGCGGAGAGTATTGTGCAGATAAAGATGGAGAAAGAAATTGTTCTCAATAATATAAACATTACCCAATCAGAAAACAGAGACCCGATCTCTGTTTTTTTGATAAAGGAAGCAGTTTGAGGTAGAATAAAATAATATGCCCCGTAGAGAAATTTCGAAAAGGTGTTTTCAAAGAAAACACCTAAAATTCCAGCTACGAGGCGTCCTAATAATTTATTTATAATTTGAAGAATTTCGTAAGTATATTATAGTATTTATTCGAAATTCTTCTACGGGGTATGCCTCGTAGAGAAATTTCGAATTGATTATGTTCTATAATTATGTATTACAAAGTGAAAAGAATAAAAGTCTCTATGTGGGCTATACTCCAGATTTGAGAAAAAGATTAAAAGAACATAATCAAGGATTAGTTAAATCTACAAAACTATATAGACCTTGGAGGTTAATATATTACGAAGCTTGTCTTAATGAAAAAGACGCAAGACGTAGAGAACATTATTTGAAAACAACTCAAGGTCAAAGATTATTAAAACGAAGATTAAAAGAATATTTCTTTAAATTAAAGAAATAATTCGAAATTCTTCTACGGGGTATGTGGATTTTTTTCTATTTAATTGTTTTTGTTTTTGGTTTAGCCGTCGGGAGTTTTTTGAATTGCGTGATTTATAGGATGGAAATGAGAGGCAAGGGAGGAATAACTTCATTCTCACAAGGACGGTCCCGAATGAAAGCCTTTGGTTTCCTACGGGGTAAATCTTTTTGCCCTCATTGCAAGCATACTTTGGGTTGCTGGGATTTAATCCCAATTTTCAGCTTTCTGATTTTAAAAGGAAAATGCCGCTATTGCCAGCAAAAAATCGCTTTCCAGTACCCTTTAGTCGAAATAGCAACAGCGTTGCTATTTCTCCAAATTTTCAATTTTTCCGCCTTCGGCGGACCAGCCGTAGGCTGGCAATCTCCCCAAAACCTACTGAATATCTGTTTTTTGCTTCTTGTTTCTTGTTTCCTGCTCGTCATTTTCGTCTATGACCTAAAGCACTACATAATTCCAGATAAAGTAATTTTTCCAGCAATCATAATTGCCTTAATTTATAACCTTTTCCAACTATTCACTACCCGCTATCCACTGTCAACCGTCCTAAATAATCTTTATGCTGCTTTTGGCGCAGCGGCGTTTTTTCTGGCAATAGTTTTAGTGTCTCGTGGTAAGTGGATGGGGCTTGGTGATGTTAAATTAGCCTTTTTTATGGGTTTTTTGCTTGGCTTCCCCAATATTTTAGTTGCCCTGTTTTTAGCTTTTCTAATTGGTGCTATAATAGGAGTAGGACTAATTTTAGCGAAAAGAAAACATCTTAAAAGTGAATTACCCTTTGGTCCATTTTTAGTAACAGGTACTTTCATTGCCTTATTCTGGGGTCAAGCGATTGCTTATTGGTATCTAAATTTATTTCATCTAAACATCTAAACATACAAACATCTAAACATAATGTTTAAATGTTAGAATGTTTAAATGAAGAAATGTTAAAATGTTAAAATGTTTAAACCCAATTAAATTTGCTTTGCAATTATTTAACAGGGTAAATGTTAAAATGTCAAAGGGATTCACTTTAATTGAACTTCTGGTAGTAATAAGCATTATCGGGATTATGTCATTAATAACGTTTCCTTATTATCAGTCCGCTCGTCAACAGCTTGCTCTTCAGCGGGCAGCAAGCAGATTGGTTCAGGATTTGAGAAGAGCTCAGGAAATGGCGATGGCAAACGAAATAGAAGAGGATTGTATTGATGTTTATGGAGTTCCATTCTCTGAGGATTATAGATATGGATTCGGCGTTGTTTTTTCTACACAAGATTGTGTGGTGGATAGACCCTGCAAGGGCCAGTATATTCTATATGCTGACCGTAACGGGAATAGAGTATACCAACCCTCGGATCCAGACTATGATATAGTGTTGTCTAATCCAGATTTTGACACAGTGGAAGTTCAAAGTTATTCTGGTGGTGGGAATAAACTGAATGTTGTTTTTGAGCCACCTGACCCCATTGTTGTTTTTGCAATGAATCCCGGCAATGAGATATCTGATAATGAGATATTTATTACGCTTCAAGTCAAAAATGATCCCACTAAAACAAAAACTATAATCGTAAATAAAGCCGGTTTAATCTTTGTTGAATAGTAAAATGTTTAATTTGAGCAATAAAAATAAGGGTTTACCCTTCACCTTTTTAAAGAAAAAAGGCGAAGGGTTTACCTTAATAGAGATTATTGTTGTTATTCTTGTAGTCACAGTTGGGGTTTTGGCTGCTTATATTGTTACTCAAGAAATAATCTCTTACACTCATCAGATTAGTTCTCGGCTTACGGCTGCTTATCTTGCCCAAGAGGGAATTGAGATTGTCAGGAACATCAGGGATGCAAACTGGCTTCAGGATGAAGGTTGGAGCGATGGCTTGTCTGGCGTAGGATCCGAGGATTGGGAGGCTGATTATACTACGCGTACTTTTAAGGGCAGCGGCGGTGTGGGCGAGGATTGTAGCCAAGTACCATATTATAATTGTGAAGACTTTGATCTCAGCCATTACTTAAGAATTGATGGTGGTTTTTATAATTACACCTCAGGTAACCCAACAAAATTTAAAAGAAAAATTACAATTACTCCAGAAGGAGCAGATAAATTAATAGTTTCCGTTGAAGTAACCTGGGCGGAAAAAGGCAAAACTTACGGCCCAATTACTGTCCAAGAAGTTTTATATGACTGGTACTAATTCATCTAAACATAATGTTTAAATGTTAGAATGTTTAAATGAAGAAATGTTAATATGTTTAAATGTTTAAATGTTAAAATGAATAGGGGTTTTACATTAATAGAGATGTTAATTACTGTAGTTATCTTTTCTATAGTCATTGGGACTGCTACAGGGGTTTTTGTTTCGGCTATCCGGCTGCAAAAATATAATTTAGCTTATCAGCAGCTTTTAGACCAAACCAGCTATGCTATGGAATATATGGGCCGGGCAATAAGAATGGCAAAGAGAGGTGGTTGTATTATTGGGTCAAATTATTACGAAGGAGTAGACCAAGGAACAGGCCATAGTATAAAATTTGCAACTTACCATAATGAGTGTTGGGGATTTTTTTTGGAAGATTCAACTAAACGGTTGAAAGTATGGAAAGAAACAGGTGAAGGAGAAGGTGAATACTATTTGACTTCAGATGATTTTGATGTAACAAGTTTTAATGTTGTGGTTTCAGGAGACGAAATCGATGATGATTTGCAGCCGAGGGTAACTATATTTATGGAGATACAGGGACGAGGTTCGGGCTACCAGCCAAAAATGAAAATTCAGACAACAATTTCCCAGAGAGACCTCGATGTTTTATTTTAACCGTAAGTTGCTCGAGGTCCGTGGATTTGTTGAAAGAGAGAAAATTTGCTACGATATTTATAGTAAACTCCGTAGAAGCCGCGTAGAACAGCAAAGCTGTCTACAGGGTAAAGGTGCGAATAATTATTAATAATTAAAATAAAACTCACAGAGGCCCGGCCTCTGTCAACTCTCCCAATTTTTGTGGAATGGACAGAGTCGGGAAAAAGTTAAATACATGACTATTTTATACATTGTTATAGGGGTTCTTGTCGTATTGGCAGGGTGGGCAATTTTTACTTACAATCGCTTGATTGCTCTCCGTAATCGTGCAAAAGAGGCCTGGTCAGATATTGATGTTCAACTGAAAAGAAGATATAATTTAATCCCGAATTTAGTTGAGACAGTTAAGGGTTATGCCGCTCACGAGAGGGAACTTTTTGAAAAGGTTACTGAGGCAAGAACGAGAGCAATGGGAGCTAAGACAATGGAAGAGCATTCTAAAACAGAAAATATGCTTTCTTCAACTTTGAAGAGCTTATTTGCAGTTAGTGAGAATTATCCTGATTTAAAAGCTTCAACTAATTTCTTGGAACTACAGCGAGAACTTCGCGATACCGAAGATAAAGTCCAGGCGGCCAGAAGATTCTACAACGGCAATGTCAGGGACTTGACTATTAAAATTGAAAGATTTCCAGAGAAGATTATTGCTTCTATGTTTGCTTTTAAGAAAATGGATTTATTTGAGATAGAAGAAGCAGCTGCTCGGGAACCAGTAAGCGTTAAGTTTTGAAAATTAGAGGCTATGCCGACTTTATATACTCATGCTGAGTCAAATACTCGCAAGACCTGGCTATATTTAATTTGTTTTCTGATTTTAATTATTGCTCTTGGTTGGTTGATTTCTTATTTTCTAGGAAGTTATATTATTCTATGGATAGCCGTAATTTATAGTATTTTGATAAGCTTTTTTAGTTATTGGTATTCTGATAAAATTGTTTTGGCAATGAGTCATGCCAAGCCAATTGAGAAAAAAGACAATCCCGAACTTTATCGGTTGGTTGAGAATCTTTGTATAACTGCTGGTCTTCCTCTTCCCAAAATTTATATTATAAATGAATCCCAGCCAAACGCTTTTGCTACTGGTCGTGACCCAAAACACGCAGTAATAGCGGTAACTAAGGGATTGCTTGCCAAGCTTGAGAGAGTTGAGCTGGAAGGCGTTATTGCCCATGAGTTATCTCATGTCGGCAATCGAGATATATTATTATCAACAATTATAGTTGTTTTAGTCGGGGTGGTGGTAATAATAACCGATCTTTTCTTCAGGATTAGTCTTTACGGAGGGTTTTCCCGGCGTGATAGTCGAAGTGGAGGACAAATGAGGATGATTATGCTTTTGGTTGCTTTGGCTTTAGCTATTTTGGCCCCTTTATTCGCCACTTTAATAAAATTAGCAATTTCCCGAAAAAGAGAGTTTTTAGCGGATGCCGACGGAGCTCTTTTGACAAGATATCCAGAAGGATTAGCAAGGGCACTGGAAAAGATTTCTCAGGATCCGCATCCTTTAAAAACAGCTAATAACTCTACCGCTCATCTTTTCTTCGCTTCTCCTTTTCGCGGCAAACAATCTAAGAGCTTTTTAACTCGATTATTTATGACCCATCCTCCAATAGAGGAAAGAACAAAAGCATTAAGGGGATTAAGGGCATAAGATGTTATTATGAAAAAAACAAAAAAAAGAAAGAAAAAATCATTAACGCCTGATACTGCTACTGGTTTTAAGTGTCCGATTTGTAAAAAGCCGTTATTAGGTTCAATTTTATGTAATGTTGAAATAGATTATTGCCAGAATTGTCTTGGGCTTTGGTTTGAAGAGGAAGAATTAAGATCGGCAAAAGATGAAAAAGATGGAAATTTAGGATGGTTTGATATTGATTTATGGAAAAATGAAAAAGAATTCAAAATTTCTCGCGGAAGACGGCTTTGTCCCTCTTGCCGAATGCCTCTTTATGAGGTATATTATGGAGATTCGGGGATTATTGTTGATGTTTGCAATCTTTGCCATGGAGTTTGGCTGGATAGAGCAGAATTTAAAAAAATAATTGATTGGCTAAAAGAAAAAGCAGATTACGAGGTTTTAAATAATTACGCTGTGAATTTATTTAAGCAGTTAACCGAAATTTTTACTGGCCCTGAAACCCTAAAAAAAGAAATTTTGGACTTTTTAATGATTCTGAAACTTTTAAATTACAAGTTTGGAGCCAAGCATCCAATAATTTCAAAAATAATTTCACAGCTGCCGAGATAAAAGGAGAGGTGCTCCGAATGGTAAGGAACTGGCTTGGAAAGCCAGCGGGCATTTATGCCCTTGCAGGTTCGAGTCCTGTCCTCTCCGCAAGTAAACGAAAACCCCTTTTGGGGTTTAAGATTGCTTTTTTGGGAGAGATGTGGCGAGAACCTGCCCCCCGAATCCCGCACATAAATTTTATGTGCGGGATGCCTCCCGCCTTGACTCGGCGAGGCAGGCCCGCCTTGACTCGGCGAGGCAGGTCGGGCAACTAGTTCTCAACCTTCGGTTGACCAGCCGTAGGCTGGGAATCCCACCCCTTCCGCATTATAAATTCTATTAATCAAAAAATATGGACTATCAAAACATTCTTCAAAATTTAATATCCTGGGCTGTCACTCATGGGATAAAAGTAGCTGTAATTTTATTTATAGCATGGCTGATTAGCAGAATTAGCAAAGTTTTTATTTCCAGATTAATAAAAACCCTTATTGAGAAAAGCAAAGATAGTATAATCCAAGAACAAAGAGGAAAGACCCTTGGCAAGGTTTTTTATTCTACCTTGAAAATAGTAATTTGGATAATAGCAATTTTAACGATTCTTCCGGAATTTGGAGTAAATCCCACTCCTCTTTTAGCAGGCGCGGGTTTAATCGGTTTGGCTATAGGTATGGGGTCTAAGAATTTAGTTCAGGATTATTTAGCCGGACTTTTTATTCTGCTTGAAGACCAATACCGAGTAGGGGAAGAAGTAGATATTGGCGGAAAAAAAGGAAAAGTTGTAGATTTGACTCTAAGAAGGACAATTATAAAAGACCCAGAAGGAATAGTCCATTATGTTCCCAACGGTCAGATAAAAAGCAGTTCTAATTTTTCAAGAAAGTAATTTTTACTTTGAAGAAATAAAAAACCCCCGCCAAGGCGGGGGTTTTTTATTAGAACATTTTTATCTATTTTTCTTTAACATATCGTAATACACTTTTTCGTAGCCATCCACCATTTTTTTAATACTAAATTCTTCCTCTACCCATTTCCGACATTCTTTTCTGTCAATCTGGTCAATTTTCTTAGCTGCTGCAATTGCCTCTGTGACATTTTTTACAACAAAGCCGGTTTTTCCATCTTTAACTACTTCTTTAGCCGAGCCCCTGTCAAAAACAATTACTGGTGTTCCACAAGCCATTGATTCTGTCATTACAAGTCCAAAAGGCTCTTCCCATTTAATAGGATAAAGGCAGGCCTTAGCTGAACCATAAAAGCTAGAAAGTTCTTTTTGGGAGATTTCTCCTATATATTTAACCTGAGAATTTAACTCCGGTTTTATTTCTTTATCAAAATATTCTTGGTGGTGTGGTTGAAGCTGACCGGCTAAGAGCAGTTTTACTTTTGCTTTCTTGGCAATTTTTATTGCCTCTTTTGTTCCCTTGGCATCACAGATTCTTGCTATCCAAACAAAATGATTTTTTGGTTTGGGATTAAACTTGAAATCAGAAAGATCCATGCCATTATATACCACCCAATTGTTTTTAAATCTAACAAAGGCGTTTTTTCTCTCAGATTTTGAAATGAAAACGGGGTTAAAGACATCTTTATAATATCTAAAAATTTCCCATCTTTTGTCTAATTCCTGCGGGATATTGTGCATTGTATGCAAAACCGGAGTTTTGATTATTTTTTGATAGAAAGCTCCCATTATCGCCCAGTGGCAATGAATAATATCAAATTTATCAGCTTTTTCAAAAGCCCTTGAATGAACAAAAAGATTCCACCAGTAATCTTTCCAGCTAACCCCCATAGAGATTATTCCTTTTTTTGATACTGGTATTAGTTTGGCTTTGGTTTTTGAACCCTTGGCAGCAAATAAAGTTACTTTATGCCCTCTTTTAACTAATTCTTCTGTAACAGAAGAAATGATTCTCTCTGTTCCCCCGTATTTTTTAGGAGGAATAGGGAACCAAAGAGGAGATATTTGAGCGATTCTTAATTTTTTCATAGTTTTTTATGTTAATTTTTAGCGATTTTTTTATATTGATAAAAAAGTAGAAAGGGGTCGGGGAAGCACAAACCAGTCGGCGCTTTGCGCCTCTTTGTAATTGCTTCGCAATTAAGGGGTGTTTCCCCGTGGCGGAAAGATTAAAACCGAGGGGTTTTAAAGAGCGGTGTTAGCGCGCTCGCCTTTGGCGAGCGACGCGTGCCGCGATCTTTTCATAATCATCAACCATTTTTTCAACAGAAAAATATTTTTCAACTCTTTCTCTGCATTTTTTTCTGTCAATTTTATCTACATTTTTAATTGCTTTAGCCATCTCGCTGACATTTTTTACAATAAACCCGGTTTTTTTATCTTTTACAACTTCAGGAACAGCGCCGTTAGGGTAGGCAATAACCGGGGTGCCTGAAGCCATAGCTTCAATCATTACAAGTCCAAAGGGTTCTTCCCATTTTATTGGAAACAAAAAAGCTTTTGCATTTCTATAAAGCTCTATTGCTTTTGAAAAACTGACTTCGCCCAAATAGGTAACATTTTTAGAAAGTAAGGGTTTTATTTTTGCTTCAAAATACTTTTGGTCGTTAATTCTCCCAATAAGGATTATTTTTTCTCTGGCGATTTTCACCGCTTTAATCGCATCTAAGGGATTTTTATAAGCCATAATTTTTGCAGAGAAAATAAGATAATCTCCGGGTTTTTTTGAGAAAGGAATTTTTTTCAGATTAATTCCATTATATATTGTGGTGGAATAATTAAGACTGGGAAAAGGTTTTCTTTGAGCATTAGAGATGGGGATTAATCTTGCATTATATTTTTGGAAAACAGCAGCTAATTCTTTGAAAAGAGGTAAATGCAGCACATGAAGAGTAGGAATATTTAGAATCTTTTCCAGGTGGGCAAACATTCCTCCACTTACAGTATGGTTAAATATTACTCCAATTTCGTTCTTCCTTTTTGTGATTTCTCTTAAGGTGTTAGCGAGAACACTAAGTTCAATTCGTAATTTTCTTGCATTTTCATATTCTGGAAGAACTTTATATTCAATCATGGGTTTAGGTGATATTGGGACCAACTCAGCTGAAGTTCGAGTGCCACTGGGCGCAAATAATAATACTCGGTACCCTTTTTTAACCAGATTTTCTGTTAAATAATAAACCATCCACTCAATTCCCCCCTGTTTTTTTGGGGGGATGGAATTGCCTATGGGTCCCAAGATAGCTATCTTTTTTTTAGTGCCCTTCATTTTTTACTTGTGATTTTTTGATAAACTTTCTCATAATTTTCTGCTACTTTTTCCAAAGTGAAATTTTTTTCGATATGCTCCCTACAATCTCTTGGATTTATTTTATCTATATTTTTTAAAGCTCTTTTTAATCCTTTGATTCCTTCCTTTGGCTTAACAATAAAACCAGTTTTCCCATTAACTACAAGTTCTGAAACAGCCCCCTTGTCAAAACCAATAACCGGTGTCCCACAACTCATACTTTCTGCCATTACTAAGCCAAAGGGTTCTTGCCAATTAACAGTCATTAAAAATACTTTTGCTTTTTGCATCAGCCTTACAACTTGCTTTTTAGTCAAGGGTGGTTCAGGAGAAATTGGTCCTATCCATTTTATCTTCTTTGACAAATAGGGCTTAACATCTCTTTCAAAAAATTCAGGGTCTTCAACATTGCCAGATAGTAAAAGTTTTGAGTTTGTCTCTTTGGCTAATTGAATCGCCCATCTTACTCCTTTCGGATCTATAAAATTTCCTTTTTTATCTTTTGCCTTAGCCAATCTCCCTATCCATAAAAGATAATCCCCCTTCTTTTTAGAGAATTTATAAAGACTTGTATCAACTCCGTTGTTAATAACCTTGTAAAATTTTGTTTTTTTAGCCAGTTCCTTTGAAGCTTTAGAAATACAAATTAGATATGAAGAAGGAAATAGAGATAAAACCTCGTCTAATTCAGATGTCGTTGCAGCGTGGATTGTAGTAACCACCGGCGCTTTTAGGTTTTTTTCTATTAAAAGATGAATAAATTCTGGGTAGCAATGATTATGAATGACATCGAAATTAGAGGACTTTTCTTCAGCTATTTTCACCGCTTTTATGATAAAAGAAGTATGGGCATAGAAGGGATTTTCAAAAGAATGCGATGTTTCATAGAATGATTTTTTTATGACAGGAATTACTTTAACTCCGGGAACAAAACTGTCTTTAGTTCCGATTATAGTAATTCTATGCCCTCGTCTTTTAAGGCAAGAGACTAAATCATAAATCATTCTTGGTCTTCCAGCATTAACCCTTGGAGTAATTTTTCTTGTTAGGGGAGCGAGGATGAGAATTTTCATAGTTAATACTTTATTATACTAAAAAGAACTTCTTTTAGGAAGCTCTTTTTCTCAACTTGAATATTCTAAGAAGATTTAAGGGCTTTTTCTTCTTTTTTTGTTTTGAACTTATCTTTTTTCCATTCTTTTTCTTTTTATTATTCCCGTTTCTGTAAGCTTTTCCATAAATTCTTATATATGTTTGAGCAATTTTCTTCCAGGTGAATTTTTTCTTAACAGTTTCTCTGGCGGCATCCCCCATTTTTTTTCTTAGCTCGTCATCCTCTAACAATTTATTGCACGCCTCAGCTATTTGCCGGCTGTTTTTAGGTCTTATCAGAAAGCCATTTACTCCATCTTTTACGGCTAATGGTATTCCTCCTTTTCTGGTAGCAATTACCGGGGTATTGGAAGCCATCGCTTCTAAGATTACAAGGCCCAAAGGTTCATCCCAAACAGAAGGGGCGACAAAAACATCGGCTCGGGAGTAAAATTCTTCCAGTTCTTCTTTTTTATCATCTCCCATATAACCTAAAAAGTGAACGTTGTGCAGCTTAAATTTATATACTAAATCCTCCAAATTTTTCTTTTCAGGGCCATCTCCAATTATATAAATATCCCCCTTAATATCTTGAGCCGCCTCTATAAGATAAAAAACGCCTTTCTGGGGAGTAAGTTTTCCTGAGAAGAGAACAACTTTTTTACCCTTTAATTTATATTTTTTATTGATAATTCTTATTTTTTTCTCTGCCGGAAAATTATCAAGATAAACACCGCCCGGAATAATTCTTGTTTTGCGCCAGAAATCTTTACCAAAAGTTTCCAAGAGCCAATCCCTTGTATCTCCGCTTACAGCTACTATTTTTTTTGCTTTTCCTAAAGCATCTTGTGAAAGGGGAATATAAGTTTTACGTTCGGAAGCGGCTAAAACTCCTGTTCCATGGGAGGTAACGATGAAATTAATCCCGTATAATGCTTTTATAAAGTTTGCTACCCATAAAAGAACGGAGATGTGCTGGACATGAATAAGGTCTGGCTTAAAATCATCTGTTGCATTTATTACGCTTCTTAGGAAAAAGTTAAATACCCGAGATAGTTCTTTTGGGGTAAGGTCTTTGTATAATTTACAAACCGGCCAATCAGGATGGCCGGTAAACGCAACAGGGAAGGGAAGCTCTAAGGGATAAATTTTTACTCCAGCGTGCTTTTCTTTGCTTTCAGGGCAGACGATAGCTGTTTTTATATTCTTAGATTTATTAACTTCCAAAGCTAACTCTCTTGTATGGGTTCCAGAACCTGATCCCCATAAGGGGAAGCATTGAAGGAATAAAACTTTATTTACTTTTGGTTTTCTAGGCATTTTTTAAGTTTTTCATCTTTAAAATCCCGATTTAACGGGATTTGATTTTGGTTTTCATTTCTGATTCTACACTTTCATTTTATCTTTTCAGCGAGTTAAGTCAAGTCCCTGTACTGGATTGCTTTTTCTAAAATTTTATTGTAAAATAACGTCGTAGTTTACTAAATTATTTTTTATGCTAAGTTCTCCAATTGACGAAATTAAGAGCCGTCTCGATATTGTAGAAGTTATCCGCGGTTATATTAAATTGCACAAAGCCGGGGCAAATTATAGGGCTCTCTGTCCATTTCATTCAGAGAAAAAGCCCTCTTTTTTTATTTCTCCAGCCCGTCAAATCTGGCATTGCTTTGGAGCCTGTGATATTGGAGGCGATATGTTCAAGTTTGTTATGAAGGTTGAAGGCGTAGAATTTGGCGATGCCTTGCGGATTTTAGCCCAAAAAGCCGGCGTTGAGCTGAGAAGACAAGACCCAAAGTTAAAAACAGAAAGGCAGCGTCTTTACGAAATTTCTGAATTATCCTGCCGTTTTTTTGAGAAGCAGCTGGAAGAAAGCTTAGCTGGCAAGGAGGCAAAAAAATATCTTTTAGACAGAGGAATGAAAGAAGAAAGCATAAAGAAATGGAGATTGGGTTATGCCCCTGATATTTGGGAAGGTCTTTCTAATTTTTTAGCCAGCAAAAATTATAGGAAAGAAGAAGTAGAAAAAGCGGGTTTAGTTTTAAAGTCCGGAAAGACCGGAAGTTATTATGATAGATTTCGGGGAAGAATTATTTTTCCAATTTTTGATTTAAGCTCCCAGGCAGTTGGATTCGGAGGAAGAATTTTTAAGCAAAAGCAGAGACCTGACGGCCAGGAGGAGGCAAAGTATATCAACTCTCCAGCTACTATTCTTTATGATAAAAGCCGAATTTTATACGGTTTGAACAAAGCAGGAATAGAGGTTAGGAAAAAAGATGCTTGTATTTTGGTGGAGGGTTATGTTGACGCGATTATGGCAAATCAGGCGGGGTTTGAAAATGTAGTAGCTACCTCTGGAACTGCCTTAACTCCTTATCAGTTAAAAATTCTTAAGCGTTATTCAGATAATCTTTTGACTGCTTTTGATATGGATGTTGCCGGCGACTCGGCAACGAAGAGAGGAATAGATTTAGCTCAGACTCAGGGTTTTGGTATAAAAGTGATTACCATGCCTAAAGATAGCGACCCGGCAGATATTATTTTCAAAGATCCTGAGAATTGGCAAAGTTTCCTTGAAAAAGCAAAATCAATTCACGATTTTTATTTTGAAAACACTCTTTCAAGATTTGACAAAGACACCCTGGAAGGGAAAAAGGAAATCTCAAAGGTTTTATTGCCGGTTATTAAAAGAATTCCAAACAGAATAGAGCAAACCTATTGGATTCAAAGTTTGGCAAAAACTTTGGGGGTAAAAGAAGATGATATACTGACAGAACTTAAGAAAACAAAAGTTGAACAAACAGGAATAGAGGAGTTTATTGAAAAAATAACCTCTCCGTCTCAAAAAACAAGAAAAGAGCTTTTAGAGGAAAGATTAGCTGTTTTAGTTATTAAATCTTCAAAAAACCTTGATTTGATAAACGAAGAAATTCTTAAACTTTTTTCTCCTCAGGCGATAGAGATTATTAATTTCTTGAAAAATAATAATATTGATAATGTTCCCGATAAATTAACTGACAGAATAAATTATCTTTCTTTAAAAGCAGAGGTTGAAGAAGATGATATTGGCGCTGAAGGGGAATTTGAAAGCTGCTTGAAGGAAATTAGGACATTAGTGATTAAAGAATAATTAAGCGAAATCTCCCAAGAAATTAAAAAAGCGGAAGAAGAAAAAAACTTTGGAAAAGTTCAAGAATTAATGCAAGAATTTAATAACCACTCCAAGTCGCGGAACGACTTGGAGGTTGCTTAATCATGGAAAAGAAGAAAACCAAAAAGAAAATATCAAAAAAAGCGCTGAAGAAAAAGCCAATAAGAAAAAAAGGGGAAATTAAGAAGAAAAAAGCAGTGTTAAAAA